>Ga0307513_10011311_pt1 | contig 11099 bp, 6 predicted proteins | sample 15_EM_MG_FD_202174 | JGI IMG/M metagenome (GOLD analysis project Ga0307513, IMG submission 202174) | Populus trichocarpa ectomycorrhiza microbial communities from riparian zone in the Pacific Northwest, United States - 15_EM | ecosystem: Host-associated > Plants > Roots > Unclassified | place... | reverse complement strand
GCCCGCGCCAGGCGTGCTTTCGTCGACCGCGTTGAACAGGAACCGGTCGGCACCGGCGCCGCCCAGCATCGTATCGACGCCGGCGCCGCCGATCAGCACATCGTCGCCGGCCTCGGCCAGCAGCAGATCATTGCCGGCGGCGCCGGACAGGCTGTCGTCGGCATTGCCGCCGCGCAGCGTGTCGGCGTCGGCGCCGCCGTCGACCGTGTCATTGCCTTCGCCACCATAGATCACGTCGCTGCCGGCACCGCCGGAGATGCCATCATTCCCGGCGTCGCCGAGCAACGTATCGGCATCGTCGCCGCCGCCGATCGTGTCGTCGCCGTCGCCGCCGCGGATCGTGTCGATACCGGCATCGCCGTTCAGCGTGTCGGCGCCCGCGAAACCACTTATCACATCGTCCCCGGTCCCGCCGACGATCACATCGCCAAACGCATCGCCCGAGATCTTGTCGTTGCCCGCGCCGCCGTCGAGGTGACCGATGCCGACCTCGCCGAGGATGATGTCGTCGCCATCGCCGCCGAAGATCGTGTCTTCGCCGGTGCCCCCGCGCAGCGTGTCGTTGCCGATGCCACCGGTCAGCTGGTCGATACCGTCGCCGCCGTAGAGCGTGTCGTTGCCCGCGCCGCCATCGCTGCTGTCGTCACCGGCCTCGCCCAGCAGCGTGTCGCCGTCGTCGCCACCGAGAAGTGTGTCGGCGCCATCGCCGCCGCGGATCGAGTCCGCCCCTGCCCCGCCGTCGATCAGGTTCGCGACCGCACTGCCGGTCAGCACGTCGGCAAAGCCCGAACCGGTCAGATTTTCGATCGCGACCAGGCGGTCGCCGGCGGCATCGCCATTGGCGCCGCGGCCGGTCAGCAGGCTGACGTTTACGCCGGTCGCCGAACCGACATAGCTCGCCGTGTCGACGCTATCGCCGCCATCGAGGCTGTCGGCGCCGAGGCCGCCGGTCAGGATGTCGTTGCCGCCATTGCCCTTGATCGAATCATTGCCGCCGCGGCCGTTCCAGCTCTCGGCGTCGGCGCCACCGACGATCGTGTCGTTGCCCTCGCTCTGCGTCTGGATCGAATAAAGCGTGACCGTGTTGCTGATCTCCTGCCCGCTCAGCAGCAAAGCCTGGCCGGTCGGGCTGTTCGCCGCCGAGACGAACGCGCTGGTTTCGGGACCGAGGTCGGCGCCGGTCTGCGGCTTGTAGCTGACGAAGGTCGCATTGGCGGGATCGGTGACGTCATAGACCATATAGCCGCCGACGCGCTCGAGCCCGACGAACGCATAAGTCCGGCCGTTGATCACGCCGATCGAGACGCCCTCGGGCTCGGGGCCCTTGTCGTCCGACCGCGTGTCGAACGAGGATCCGGCAGTGCTCTGGTTGCTGTTGAAGATCGCCGGAAAGTCGCGAGCGATGATCGCCTCGAATTCGCCGCCGGTTTCGCGCACCTTGGTGATGCTGCCATCGGCCTCCTGGCGGAAGATCGAGATGCCGCGCCCGCCGAGCGTGTAGATCACGTCATAATCGCCGTCGCCATCGGTGTCGCCGACATTGGTCAGCACGTTGAGCCGGCCGAGTTCGGCATTGGCCTTCAGCGCCGCTGCGTTGGGGAACAAGGTCGGGTCGAGCACATAGCCGGCCGAACCCAGCCGCACCGAATCAGTCACGCCGACGCGGGCGTCGCCCTCGTTGGCGGTGATGAAGTAAGTGACGCCGCCGACCGAATAGCTGGCGATCGCGTCGGGCTGCAGCAGGCTGTGGACGTCGACGTTGTGGATGTTGATCGCCGGGCCGTCCTGATCGCTGGGATCGAGCGCATTGCCGACGAGATTGCGATCGATGCTGCCGAGCGGCTGGATCGCGAGCGGACGATCGGCGGCCGGGTTGGTCAGGTCGATCACCGCGACGGCGTTGACCTCCTGCAAGGTGACATAGGCGCGCGTGCCGTCCGGCGACACCGTGATATATTCGGGCTCGATATCGGCAGCGGCCTCCTGGCCCGGGAACAGGGCGAGGCCGCGACCCGCCAGTTCGGCGTCGGCGCCGCTGAGCGACGCGAAGCCGATCGTGTTGGAGACCACGGCATTCGCAGCACCGCCGGAGAGATCGATGATGCTGACGCTGCCGACCGGGTTGTTGGCAGCCGATAGCCCCTCGCCTTCATCGGCGACGAGCAATTTGCTGCCGTCGGGCGAGAATGTCACCTGGTCGGGCAGCACGCCGACATCGAGGATCTTGATCAGGCTGTTGTCGGCGGCGTCGAACAAAGCGACATGGCCGGGCTGGCCGGCGGTCACACCCTCATAGGCGACCGCGATCACGCCATGCTTGATCGCAACGCCGTTGACGCCGCCCGGCTTATAGTCGGTCAGGCCCGACAGCAGGATCGGCGCCTCGTTGACCAATGTGCCGGCGGCGGTCACCGATGCGACGTTGATCGTGTTGCCGTTGAGGTTGGTCGCATAGACCTTGCCGCCTTCATAGGCGATGCTCTCGGCACCGGCCGACGCGCCCTGGATCGATCCGAGCCGGACCAGCACCTGGTCGTCGCTGGCGACCGGCGTGGTCGTGCTGCCGTGCAGCGATTCGGCGGCGGCGTAGACGTCGATGCCACCGATCGAGAGGCCGTAATCGTCGTTGACTACCGTCGCCGCGGCCGAGGCGTTGGTTCCGCTGAGCGTGACGGCAGCGCCGAGGCTGTTGCTGCCGGCGGTCAGCGTCAGGCCGAAATTTTCGGTCGCTTCGATCACCGTGTCGCCGCTGACCGTGATCGAGACCGTCGTCGAGCTCGCGCCCGCTGCGATGCTGCCGCTGAACGCGGTCGGCAGCGTGCCGCCGAAATCGTCGGCGTCGGTCGTGCCGGCAGCGATCGTGCCCGAGAAATCGAGTTGGCCGCTGGTGCCGCTGATGCGTTCGACGGTGAAGCTGTAGATCGTGGTGCCCGCGTCGCCTTCGAGCTTCGAGATGCCGAGCGAGGCGCTGGCGAAACCGAGCGTCTGGCCCGGAGGCGCCAGGGTGAACGCGCTCGTGCTGAACGGCACGTCGGGCGCGGTGCCGTCGGCGCTCTGGTCGCCTGATGCGTCCTGGAACACCCAGTTGGCAGCGGTGTTGATGTCGTCGGTATAGCCGGCGAAGCTGGTCTCGCTGCCGCGCGAACCGTTGAAGGCGGCGATGTCCGGGCCGCCGGCCGACAGCGTGCCGAGATCGACCGCATTAACGCCGGCAGTCAGGCCGGTGCCGCTCAAGGTGGCGCCGCTGGCGGCGAAGCCGCCATTAGCAACCGCGGCAAGGAATGTCGCCGGCGCGGTCGCCGATGCACCGGTGAACGCATAGAGGATCTCGCCGCTGTTCGAGATGCCGAGGTTCGACGTGTCGAGATAGGCGATCGTCCCGAGTTTGCTGGTGCCCGCGCCGGTCGAAAGCGCGCTGAGCGTGACGACGGTGCCGGCGGCGATCGCCGAGGTCGCGGTCCACGAAAAGGCGCTCTCGCCGGTGTTGAACGCGGCGCCAGTCCACTCATTGTCCTGGAAATAGATCGTGTCGCCGGGGGCGATCGCCTTCAGCGCAACGAAGGCGAGGTCGTCATTGCCGTCGGCGTTGAAGCCGGTGAAGGCGATTTCGCCCGCCGCGAGATCGGGCAGGGTCGCGTCGTCGTTGGTGATCGTCCCGGTCGCATCGGCGGTGCCGATGCTCGACGGGATGCTGGCGAGGTTGGTGACGTTGGTCAGCGTCAGCGTGAACCTCTCGTTCGATTCGATGACGGTGTCGCCGGCGATGTCGACCGTCACCGTCGCCGTCGCGGCGCCGGCGGCGATCGATCCGCTGAAGCTGACCGGCGCGGTGCCGCCGACATAATCGGCGCCATCGGTGCCGCCCGGCGCGATCGTACCGGAGAAGTCAAGCTGGCCGGTCGTGCCGCCGCTGCGCGCGACGGTGAAGGTGAAGGCGGTGGAGCCAGCATTGCCCTCGGCCAAGGTGACGGTCGTACCCTGGAAACCGATGCTCTGGATTTCGGCGGCGCCAATCGAGAAGCCGGTCAGGCTGAACGGCAGGTCGGGCGCGTTGCCGTCGATCGACTGGTCGCCGCTGCCGTCCTGCGTCTGCCACGAAGACACCGTGTTGATCGCGGCGGCATAGCCCACGAAGCCGGTCTGGCCGGTGCGCAGGCCGTTATAGGCGCCGATATCCTCGCCCGGATTGGTGCCGCCATTGCTCAGGTCGATCGCAGTCTGGCCGACGACGAGGCCGGTACCGGCAAGCGTGCCGCCGGACTGCGCGAAGCCGTCATTGGCGATCACGGCGAGGAAGGCGGTCGGCGCGAAGGCGGTGCCGACATAGGCGTAGACGATCTCGCTGTCGGAGCCGAGGCCGCTACTGCCGGTGGTGGTGCCGAGATTGCTGGTCGGCGCCGATCCGAAGCTGTTGATCGTGACGATCGTGCCCGCGGCGATCTCGGCGCTGGCGGTCCAAATCACCTGACCTTCGCCGGTGTTGAAGGCGCTGCCCTGCCATTCCTGGTCGTTGAAATAGATGATCGTGCCCGCCGCGATCGTCTCGAGCGCGACGAAGGCGATGTCGTCACTGCCGTCGGCATTGAAACCGGTGAACGCGATCGAACCAGGACCCATCGGCATGTCATCTTCCCCACAAACGCGACGGCGCACCGGGATCGGCGCCCGTTTCGAGTATCCGCCGGGGCGCTAGGGGGCGATTATTGCAGTCTCGCGATGGATCGAAGACGCTTTGGTTTCACAGTGATTAACCCCGAGCGGGGTCGCGTGGAATGCCGCAAGTTTCTTCGCGCCTGTGTCTGCGCTCACAACCACGCGACTGCGAATCGGCCATATCACCGCCACGACGGACACAGGGTCCGACCGGATTTGGAGACGGCAGCATGAGCGACATGACCAAAATCGAATTGATCGAAGACGAAGCCCTCGACGCGGCGAATGGCGGCCTGATCGGCCTGCTGCTGCCGGCGGTGCAGACCCAGAACAATCTCAAGCAGATCGGCATCGGCTGATCGCGGCGCCCGAGGCGCTGTCGAGCGGCTTGCAGGCGGAGCGCGGGACGAATGTCGCCGATGTCCGCAGCAACGCCGAACTGATCAAGATCGGTGCGGGCAGCTTGGTGCTGACCAGCAGCAACGGCACTGAGGCCGGCTGCATCGCCATGCGAGGGGGCTGCCGGGGGACCGGCAGCTCCTTTTTTGTGCTCCGATGACGTCTGCGGACCAACATGCTAAGGAGAACCGATGGCAACCCGTTTGAAGCATCCGGTCGACCCTGACGACGAATTGGCGGATCTGATCGAGCAGGCGGTTCTCGACGACGATGGCACCGCTGCGCGCTCGCACCTCGATGCCGGATTTCCGATTTATTATAGCGAAGCCGAAACGCCAGCTGGCGTCGTCGTCAAGCAATATCCCGACGGCCGTCGCGAACTGGTTCGCTTCGATGTGAATGGCGAACATGTCGTCCAAGACATAGCGTGACGCCGCGCCTGTGGGTGTTCGCCGGCCCCAACGGGGCAGGCAAATCCACCGTCGTCGAGCAATATGTCGGTCATCGACTGCCGATCATCAATCCCGACAACATTGCCCGAAATCTTCCGAGCGACCTGTCCGCCGCCGCTCGGATCGGGCAGGCTGGGCGAGCCGCCGTGAGAGAGCGCGCGAACCTTCTTGCTGAGCGACAGAGCTTCGGCATCGAGACCACGCTGACCGGACGAAGCGAACTCGATTTGATGCACGCGGCGACGAGGGCCGGCTACCACGTCAATCTCGTCTTTATCGGGCTGCGTGACGTACAACATTCAATCGCGCGGGTCGGTGAGCGCGTCCGCATGGGCGGTCATGATGTCCCCTTGGCTGACATTCTGCGTCGATTCGATCGCAGCGTGAACAATCTCGGCAAGGCGGCGAAAATCGCAAACCATCGTGTGATCGTGCTGGACAATAGTGGCACTCGACGACGGCTCATTTTCACGCGAAAAGGTCAACGTATCAGATATCAATCGCCAGACATGCCATTCTGGGCTGCTGCGCTACAACGCGACATTTGAGGCAGATCACACGATCCCCAGGCGCCGCATCAGCGCAAGCGCGTCTGGCTCACCCTTCTCCACCGCCGCGATCGCCGGCCCGTCGACCGGCATCGCGCCATGGCGACCGACGAGCGCGGGCAAGGCGGTGCCGGCCACCGCCTGTGCGCGGATCGCGGCGTTGAACGCTCCCGCGTTCGGCACATCGCCGGGCGGGTCGCACGGATGGATCTGGGCGGACATCCACAGCGCGTCGATCGCGTTGAGCAGGTCGGCGCCGGTGCCGTCGAAGCCGCGCGCGGCGATGTCGGCGACATGCGTCGGCCCGTCGCCCAGCGCGTTCATCACCGCATGCGCGGCCGGATTGTCGAAGCGCAGCGTGCCCGCATGGGTCTTGGCCTCGTAGATGGTGTTGGCTTCGGATTTCAGCGCCGCCCACCAGCCGCCGAGCCGCGCCGCATGCGCGTCGTCGACGCGCGCGATGCCCCTGGCGAACAGGTCGATGTGAAAGGACTGGCCGAGCATCGCGTCCATCGTCACTTCGCGCGCGGCCTCGCCGGTGATCGCCGCCAGCGCCGCGCGCTGCGCCTTGCGCAGGATGAAATCGGGCCGCAGCAATTCGCTGCGGCTGGTGCCGGCGAAGCTGAGCCCCTGCGCCGCCATATCCGCGTGGACCTCGGACGACCATAAGGGCTGCCAGTGGCGGTTCAGATATTCGTGCGGGAAATAGGCCGCGGGCACGGTTGCGCGCAGATTGTCGACCCAGACCATGAAGGTCGCGTTGAACGACGACGCGCCGGCCGCCGACAATTCGCGGATCTGTGCGAGCGCCGCCTCGTAGCGCCGGAGCGCGCTGCCCGTCTTCTCCTCCGCCAGCATCCACACGACCTGCTGGAAGGCGAGCGCGCCGGCCCAGCCGGGCATGCAATTATAGCCGATGCAGGCGATGCCGCCGGGCTTGAGCTGCGCGGCGGCGATGCGGCGGAGATGGTCGCGATTGGCGGGACTCACCCAGGCGAGCACGCCCTGCGCGGTGACATAGTCGAAATCCGGCACGACCGGATCGGCGATGTCGGCGAACAGCGCGCAGCGGAATTCGACATTGCCGATGCCGAGGCCGGCCGCGAAGGCGGTGCCGCGCGCGACATGGTCGGGCAGCGCATCGATGCCGAGGAAGCGGCCCTCGGGATTCGCCGCCGCGATCGCGACGAGGCCCAGCCCGTCGCCGCAGCCGAGATCGAGCAAAGCGAAGGGCTGGCGCGCCGTCCGCCGCGGTGGGGCGATGCCGCGGTGGCGCAGCATCGCATCGATCCACTGCGGCGTGAACTGCCGGTGGAAATTGCTGGGATAGGCCTCGTCGCCCAGATAGCCGTCGATGGTGTCGCCGGTCATCCGGGCGAGTCCGGCGTCAGTGCTTGACGACGATGTTGCTGGTCCCGTCGCTGATCGGCGCCGTCGCAAATTTGTTTTCGATCGGCGAGACCTTCTGCGTGCTCGCCACGGGTGCGATCGCGATGATGCCGCCGCTCGCTTCGTCCAGCGCAGTCTCGTCCAGTTCGACCGCGCTCTTGTCGGTCGTGATCTTGTCGCTCATGTCCATTCTCCTCGTTTCGCCGGTCGGCGCCGGCGGACGTCTTCGAACCATGTCGGGCGACCGCGCCATGATCTACGTCATGGGCTCCGGCATATCATGCCTCGCTTCGCGAGGCCTTCGCGCACCATGCGCGATTCGCAGCCCGCCGGAGATGACACAGATCACAGCGCCGCGAAATTCTCGCGCGCCAGTGCGAGGCGCGGGATCGCCGCGTCGAGCGTCGCATCGGCCTTGGCGAAGCAGAACCGCACGACGTGGCGGACGGCATCCTCCGAATAGAAGGCCGAGATCGGGATCGCCGCGACGCCATATTCGCGCACCAGCCGCTCGCAGAAGGTGACGTCGTCGAGATGAATGCCCGAGGCGGCGAGATCGACCGACAGGAAATAGGTGCCGGCGCTGGGCAGCACATGCCAGCCCGCCGCCGCCAGCCCCGCCGTCAGCCGGTCGCGCGATCGCGCGAAATCGATGCGCATCGCGGAAAAATACACATCGTCCTTCGCCAGCCCGAAGGCCACCGCCGCCTGGAGGTTGGGCGGCGTGGTGAAAGTGAGGAACTGGTGCGCCTTCGCCAGCACCTTCGCCAGCGGCGGCGCAGCGCACATCCAGCCGACCTTCCAGCCGGTCAACGAGAAGATCTTTCCGCCCGAACCGATCTTGACCGCACGCTCGCGCATGCCCGGCAGCGCCAGGATCGGCGTGTGGGCGCGGCCGTCGAAGATCACATGCTCCCACACCTCGTCGCTGATCACGACCGCGTCGGCGGCGAGCGCAAATTCGGCGACGAGCGCGAGGTCCTCGCGCGGGATCATACTGGCGGTGGGGTTGATCGGATTGTTGAGGATCACCAGCCGTGTCGCCGGCGTGAATGCCGCCGCGAGCGCCGCGCGCGTGATCCGCCATTCGGGCGGCTCCAGCGTCACGAAGCGCGGGACGCCGCCGGCGCGCAGCACCAGCGGCAGATAGGCGTCGTACATCGGCTGGACCAGCACCACCTCGTCGCCCGGCGAAACCAGCGCGAAGATCGCCGCCGCCAGCGCCTCGGTTGCGCCCGAGGTGACGATCACTTCGCTCTGCCAGTCGAGATCGACCGCCTGGTGCCGGCGATAATGATCGGCCACGGCCTGGCGCAGTTCGGGGATGCCCGGCATCGGCGGATATTGGTTGGAGCGCCCGGTCAACGCCGTCGCCGCCGCCGCGACGACATCGTCGGGTCCGTTCGAATCGGGAAAGCCCTGGCCGAGATTGATCGCGCCGGTCTCGCGCGCGAGCGCCGACATATGTTCGAAGATCGTCGTCGGCATGGAAGCGTAGAGCGGGTTCATGCGCTGCCTTGTGACCTTGCGCGACGGAGCGCGCAAGCGGCCGCCATCATGCGGCGGTCAGGCGACGGCGCGTTGCGGCGGCCAGATCGCGGCGACGCGATCGAGGTCGATCATCTGCGTGAACGCCATGCCCATCCGTCCGTCCTGCGACCAGCGCGCGATCGCCGGGATCGCCATCTCGCCATCGAGATCGAGCGTCACCGCGCTGCCGTCGGCTACATCGGCGTCGATCTCGATCTGCGCGCCCGACGCGGAGATGTTGCGGATGCGCACCGTGATCGCTTCGCCGTCATGGTGCAGCAGCGCCGGCCGCAGCATCGCGATGCGCGGCGCGCGCAGGCGCTGGATGCCGTCGGCCGCGGCCGGCCGCGGCGCGGCGCCGATCTTCGCGCCGGCCTCGATCGCCGGCATGGCCAGACCGAAGATATCGCCCTGGATCTGCGAAAAGCCGAGTGCGCGGATCAGCGCGAGTTCGTCGCTGGTCTCGACACCCTCGGCGGCGCTGTCCATGCCCATCGCGTCGGCGAGCGAGACGATCGCGGTGATGATCGCGGCGCTGCGATTGCCCGGCACCGCCGCATCCTGCAGCAGGCTGCGATCGATCTTGATCTTGTCGAACGGCGCGTCGCGGAGATAGCCCATCGCCGAATAGCCGGTGCCGAAGCCGCCCAGTGCCAGCCGCACGCCGACGCCCTTCAGTCGCGCGAAGATCGCGTCGGTATCGCCGCCGTCGTCTAGCAACATGCTCTCGATGACCTCGAGTTCCAGCCGGGCGGGTGCGAGTCCCGCTTCGGCGAGCGCGTCGGTCACGATCGCGGGGAAGGCCGGATCGGCGAATTGCGCCGGCGAGACCGTCACCGCCACGCGCACATGCGGCGGCCAGGCTGCCGCCTCGATGCAGGCGAGGCGCAGCACCGCTTCGGCGATCGTCTCGGTGACGGGCATGAAGTCCGCCGGCATCAGCGCGCCATGTTCGGGATGGATCCAGCGTGCGAACGCCTCGAACGCGACGATCGTCTCGGCATTGGCGCAGACCACCGGCTGATAGACCAGATGCAGCCCGTTCTCGGCGAGGATGTGCCGCAGGTCGGACGCCCGCGTATCCCCGCGATCGGGTTCGACCTGCATCTGCGCGACGTAGAAACGATGACCGCCCTTGCCCGCGTCGAGCGCCGCCTGCAGCGCGAGGCCGGCATTGCGCAGCAACAGATCGGCGCTGTCGCCATCGGCGGGCGTGACCGCGATCCCGACCGATGCGCCGATCACGATGTCGGACCCGCCGATCCGGTAGGGTTGCGACAGCTTCCAGATGATGTCGCTGGCAAGCCGCGCAAGGTCCGCCTGCGCGGGCGCGGCGGGCAGGACGATGCCGAACGCGCGGTCGCCAAGGCGCGCCGCGCGGCCTTTCTGTCCAACCACCGCATCGAGCCGCTCGGCAACCAGCCGCGCCACCGCCGCGCCGACCGGTCCGCCATGCGTCTCGGCGACGCGATCGAGCCGGTCGAGATCGAGCAGCATCAGCGCACACGGCGCCGGATTGGCCCAGGCGTTGCGCAATGTGCGCTCCAGCATATGCAGCATGAAGGCACGGTTGGGCAGGCCGGTCAGCGGATCGAAGCGCGCGAGACGGTCTTCCCCGGTTTCCGATCGGCGCTGGTCGCTGATGTCGGTGCCGATGCCGCGATAGCCGCGCAGCCGCCCCTCCGGATCGACCAGCGGCCGGCCGGTCAGCGTCCACCAGCGCGCCGCGCCCGGCACATTGGCGCGGACGGCCAGGTCCGAGAAGGCGATCCCCGCCGCCATGCGAAAATCGATCGTCCGTTCGAACGGCGGCGCGACCGCATCCGCCTCGCCGCCCGCGACGATCAGATCGCTCAGCGGCCGGCCGATCAGCTCGCCCGGCGTCCGGCACAGGGTGACGGCCAAAGTGGGCGAGGCGAAGATCAGATTGCCGTGCGCGTCGGTCTCCCAGAACCAGTATTTGCCGCTCTCCTCGAACATCGCGACCAGCGCGCTCGCCCGCGAACCGCCCTGCTCCGCACGCGCGCGGCGGCGAAGCTCGGCCTGCTCGGCGCGCATCGCGACGATGGCGACGGGCACCAGCACCGCGAACACCATCACCGCGGCCGGCAAATAGCCGGGGCCGCCG
>Ga0307513_10011310_pt1 | contig 11101 bp, 3 predicted proteins | sample 15_EM_MG_FD_202174 | JGI IMG/M metagenome (GOLD analysis project Ga0307513, IMG submission 202174) | Populus trichocarpa ectomycorrhiza microbial communities from riparian zone in the Pacific Northwest, United States - 15_EM | ecosystem: Host-associated > Plants > Roots > Unclassified | place... | reverse complement strand
ACACACTAGAGAGAGAGAGAGAGAGAGAGAGAGAGAGAGAGAGAGAGAGAGAGAGAGAGAGAGATCAGAGAAGAGGAAGGAACCCATAAAAGTAAAGAAAAAAAGGGCAGAGAGAAGGAAGACTAGAGGAACACCAAGAGGAAAACAGAGGAGGAGAAAACAGCATCAGCCGGCCAGCCCTCCATCCCCGTCATCCTCATCTTCAAGTGCAGCGCCAGGTAAGTTGCTCTTTCCCTCCTTGCATTTTAATTACATGCTCCTGTGGCAGGCGTGCGTGAGCAGTTCACGCACGCCTGCTGGTAAAAACTAAAAAGCAATGGCCAGCCGGGTGAAGCTTGTGACCCGGCTAGGCCTGCTGGGTCCAGCCCAACCCATGTGGGCTGAGTTGGACCCAGCCCAAAAATAAATAAATAAATAAATAAATAATAGAAAAATAAAAAAGGTAGAAAAAAATAAAAAATGTGTATGCATGAAAAAAAATAATGTGAATTTATTGGTTTATTCACTGACGCCAGAGTCAGGAATAAAAATACCGCTTTAAATTTATATTATTTTTATTCGTTGTATTTTATTTTATTTAGCTAGAAAATAAAAAAAATATGTGCATGCGTAAAAATCAATTTATTTTTATTTATTTATTCACTGGCGCTAGAGTAAGGAATAAAAAAATATTGATCTAATTTTTTTTCGTAGCTACGAATTTTTACAAACGCCAGAGTTGGAATTATTCGAGCTCGAATATTCACTGGCGCCAGAGTCAGGAATATTATAAACAAATCATCATAGCATAAACTAATAAACATTTAGCAATTTAAGACAAAACCAGCAATGCAGTCTGCCTTAGGCAGAACGTTTAAGGGGTGATAATATCTTTCCTTTTACGTAACCAATCCCGAGCCATAGAATCTCTGTTGACCAGTTAGGGTTCTTAGTGACCATAATACTAGGTGGCGACTCCTCAAACAAGACATTTTCCCTTAAAAGAACAAGATGCCAGAAATCTGTTCTTTTTCATTAATATATGAATTATTTTTAGGGTCGCCGCGATGTCGGGTGCGACAGAATGGCGACTCCGCTGGGAAATTAGGATTAAGCTTTGTCTTTTGTCTTATTATTGCTATTTTTTGTTGTTGTTGTTGTGTTTATTTGTTTATTTTTCCTGCATTTACTGCTTTTGCATGGATCCTTATTTATGTTGTCATGCATCACTTTGAAAGCACACACTTTACATCCTAGGATAAGTGGGGGAGTAACGGTACCCCAATGACTTTAGTCTGGGTAAGACTCGTGAAACCATCCAACTCTCGCTTGATTGTTTACTTGGAAGTGGTTGATATGCCAAACTGATATTACTCAGGGCCTCTATTTTCACACTACTTGTAAGCCTCATATCGACCTTTCATGGACGATCACTGAGCATGCGAGAGACCCTTTGAAACTAGATAATGACCAACCCCTTGATGCACTCAATAACTAGGATCTTCCTACTAGGTTGTCACCCCGTGAAGGGTAACTTTGCATTTTATACACATATTTTTAATCAACATTTTTGCATAATTGCATGATTTACATTTAGCAGGTTGAAATATAGGTTCTCCATTGAAACCCGCCTATAACACTCGTTCGAGAAAAAGGCAAATGGAAAACGAAGAAAGAGCCTAGTTGGAAGCCCAACATAAAAAAAAAGATGGATAATCTTAAAGAAGAAGTCACAAGGCTTACTAGTCTACTCGAGCAGGCCTTGAGAGATAAATCCGGAAAAGCAACACTTATAACTCAGCCTGAAGATATGCATGTAACTCATTTCGATCCACAAAATCTAGGAGTAAATAGGGTGTCATTTGAATTTCAACAAGCTATGCATTTCCAGCCGGCATACCCCATGAGAATGCCATTTACCATTGATTCTACCGAGAAAAAATCTCAAAAGGGCAGGATGGTGAAAGAAGAGGGTTTGGAAAAATTGACTGCCTTAGAAGAGAGGATAAGGGCAGTTGAAGGAAACCATTTGTGTGACCTGGTAAAAGCCGTTAATATGTGTTTGGTACCTAACGTAGTCATTCCTAAGAAGTTTAGGGTGCAAGAATTCATTAAATATACGGGAACTCAATGCCCTATAACTCATCTCAAAGCATACTGCAACAAAATGGCTGAGGTGGTTAATGATGAGAAATTGCTGATTCATTTCTTCCAAGACAGCTTGAGTGACGCTGCCCTCACTTGGTATATGCGGTTGGACAATACCAAGGTTAAAAAATGGAAGGACTTAGTTGATGCCTTCATGAGGCAATATAAGTTCAATATAGACGTGGGCCCTGATCGGTTAAGCTTGCAAGCTATGGAGAAGAACAACAAGGAGTCCATAAGAGAATATGCTCGGAGATGGAGTGAGGTAGTTGCACAAGTTTATGAGTTATTTCGATTTAATATCTTAGATCGCGTATTAGTAAAGTTAACTCAGGGTTGCTTGGATTATTGTTGCTTGACCATTTTTCTTTTATGTTAGGAAAATTTTGACCTAGTATGCGACGTAAAACTGACTAACTATTTATTACATGTAATAAAAAAATGATCTTTTATTGTAAAAATGGTATAATTGTAAATTTTGCTGGTTTTTCTTCCTCTAGCAGTGACAAGTCTGTAATTTTTTGGTTTTTTATAGAAAAAAGTTTTTCTTGTATATTTTACCAATTTTTTTTTTTATTATAGCTGCGGAAAATATGTTTTTTGTTTTTTTTCTTCCAGAAATCCCTCCTTTTTTTTAGATGCGTAAGATCTTGATTTCACACACGACAATTGCGATAACGATTCAACAACTATCCTTCAACCTCGTTACACCATCATCGATATCTTTTAGTTTTACAATCGTGTGCAATGGGATAAGATGCTGTCGCTAAACTAAGCCTCTGTGTGTGTGTGTGTGTGTGTGTGTTGTGCGTCCAAAACGCCATATGGAAGGGGAAACTAAGCCTCAGAATTGAAAGATGCATCATATATTAATTATCTAAGGTCCATTGTCCATTAATTAATCGATGGTTGCATTCTAACACTTGAGATTTATTTTTTATGCTTAAGCATTTAATTTTTTTTATAAACTAAATTGAAATTAAAGCATATTATCCATTCCAAAGCTTATGGAGCAATGGTCTCATGGACCCATCTTGTAGAAAAATTGCTTGATAGCAACGGTCTCATGGACCATTCCACTGGCCTTTATCGTGGAAAAAATGCAGATGGCAATAGTTTTACAGACCCATCTCACACTGCAAATTCCTATCCATCTTACTTGTTGACTGTGTTACAAAAAATAGACTGATAAGAACTATAGAAAGAAAAAAGAAGCTTACTTGTGGACCATCCCACTGGCCTATATTGTGGACAAAATACAAATGACAAATTGTCAATAGTCTCACAAACCCATTTTTAGAAATATTATCATTTGTTGTTCATTTTGTCAAAGATACTGTTTGATTTTGCCATCACCATCAAAATTAAAGCATAATTTTCCACACGTTAGTCCATAAAAAAAGTAGCAAGTCTTCCATATCCATCATCGTCATGCAAAGTGAGCTTCCTAGCGGTAACTTTATAAGAAGAGTACAAGTTTTTGATTAATTATTTTTATGCAATTCATTTTTTTTCCCTACCATGTGGTTCTAATCAGCATTATTAAATTAGATTTAAGATATCTAAAAACTAACTTGATTCATATTTAAAAAAATAATTGAATTGCAACATGTCAGTTTTTTTTTTAATGGAAAAACATGAATAAAAGGTTAACGATAGGAAGCTCACTTTGCATGATGGATACATAAGACTTGCTACTTTCTTTATGGAAATAACGTGTGGAAAATCATGGCTTAATTTTGATGGCGATAGCAAAATCAAACAGTATCGTTGATAAAATGAACAACAAATGATAATATCTCTAAAATACTTCTTCTCATTGTCATGTCAACAAGTCTTCTTCTTTTTTTTTTTTTCTAAAGTACTCATCAGTAGTTTTTGACAATCAACAAGTAAAAGATAGATGCAGTGTCAGATGGGTCTGTGAGACCATTGCTATCTGCATTTTTTCCACGATTTGGGTTAGTGGGATGGTCTGTAAGATCATTATCATCTGTATTTTTTTCCACAATATGTCTAGAGGGATGGTCCATGAGACCATTTGCTATCAAGCATTTTTTGTTTTTTCTACTTTTTTATTTTTTGTTTTTTGTTTTAATTTCAATTTAGTGTATAAAAAAGAATTAAATGCTTAAGCATAAAAAATAAATCTCAAGCGTTAGAATGCAACCGCCGATTAGTTAATGAAAAATGGACCTTAGATTAATATATGACGGCATCTTTCAATGGAAATTTAAATGCTTTACTAGAATTAGATATTCTCTTTCTCCAATATCATTTTTTTGTATTTGTTTTCTGGTTATATTTATTTTTTTTATTAATATTCCTAACGTAAATTGCTATGTATTTTAAATCTTGAAGGATTGAGAGATGGGAGACAAAAAAGAAAAAGATACAAGACAATTTAGAATAATAATTAAAAAAAAACAATAGTAAGAGACAGATGAGAGAACAAAAATGGAGCAGTTTTTATTAACTAAATAAACTTTATAATTACTAATATTAAAAACAAAATATGTATATATATATATATATAGCTTAACAACATTAGTCAACTCTTAATATCTTTCATTTTATATATATTAAAAGTAAATACTAAAACCTATTATATTAGTTAGTTATAATTATTCTAACTAATTCATATGTATTTTGGTATTGATGTCTCCATCTATTTACAGCCGGAGAAAAGAAACGTCACTTCCTTTTATTGTCTCTTCTTGCTTGGAAGATAAGGAATGCGAATATTCACAGCTATTTGAGTGTCATCCATTTTAGTAGATTTTTATTTTTCTTATATTATTATACCAATTTTTTTTATTATATCAATTAAATACTTTTTTCTTGTTTTCTCTGATGGTGTGACGTTGATCAAATAAAATTGAGTTAAGGTTTTTCTCTAGAATAAATAATTATCTCTCCATCAAGTTTTTGCCCCACCACTAAGATGACTCACTGCAGAGACAAATTTGGTCCATCTTTTGATTTCTAATTTCATGGTTTGATTTATTTTTATTTATTCTCTGAATATCTTCATTTCTTGATAGACTTTTCCTGAGTCCAAATCAAGTTAAATTCAAGAAATGTTGTCTAATTGAGTGTAGTTGGATATAGTCTGGCTGATGGGTTATTTTTACTGTCAATAGATGTATTTTAGGATTCAAGAAAATTCAGAGTAAAAATATTAAATTCATCTTCTTGTCAAGTAAAATATGCGTGCTTAAAGAAAAAGAAAAATTAACCATTTAAAACTTCAAGAACCAAGACATCTTGGAATATTCATGTTAACTTGTCTTTTTTTATGATATTGACCTCAAACTTGTTATGTCGTCATGCATGTAGAGTACAAACCAAGTCAAATTGAAGAAATGTTGTTTAATTGAGTGGAGTGAAATACAGTCTGGCTGATGGATCATTTCTACTATCAATAGACGGGCTTTAGGATTTAAGAAAATTCAGAGTAAAGCTATTAACTTCCTCTTCTTGGAAAATACCTTGACATTGATATATCATGCATGTGGAGTCCAAATCACGTCATATTCAGATAGAGAAAACAACGACAATAATTGAGCAGGAACATCCTCATACTAATTAACCCATGGACACTCAAGAAGCCACTTCCAAAATATCATAGTTGTTGTTATTGTTGGGAGGCGAACCCAGCTCCTCCGCCACCACTTGTTGCTCGACGACAGCAAAAATTCCATTGTTATTTCTTTATTTTCTTGGTGACGTGGTTTGGGCTGTGTTTCAAAACAAAACATGCATGCACGGCATAGCAGGTTGAGGTCATCATATATTATAGAGACAGACAAGTTTAGCATGAATCTTCCACGAAGTCTCGGTTCTTGTACTCAGCAATTGGCGTCGCGTAATAGCAAGCAAGCAAACAACCCTTGTTTACTACGAGAGAAAATTAGCACAAGAAGAACACGATGAGTTGACTGCCTAAATCCAATCCCAAAACCTCTTGTCACCCACTATCATAAACAACCCTTGTATCTTGGTAATCCTGCTACCACACGATTCCACTATTAATTGTTTTTTCGAATGGATAACTCTTGAATCATCAAGTAGTGAAACACAGGAAGAGTCAAGAAAGTGAAAAATAATCTAAGTGTGATGTGAGATGGGTCCGTGAGACCATTACTATCAGGAGTTTCTTTAAAGGGATGATAAGAGTCCGTGAGACCATATTGCCCGTAAGCTTTAGAAGGGATAATATGCTATAATACACACACACACACATATGTATGTATGTATGTATTTGTATTTGTATTTGTTTTCATCAAGTGATTAATATGTATAATTCAATGGGTATAATTCTTAACGCTAAATGTTGTGTATTTAGAATTTTGATGGATTGAGAGATAGGGGATAAAAAGAGAGACAAAGCAGCTTCGAAGAAGAAATTAAAAAAAAAAAAAGAACAAAAGTGAGAGAGAGATGAGACAACAAAAATGGAACAGTTTTCATTAACTAAATAAACATATTTTAGGAGTTGACCCGATTAAATTAGGTTTTTTTAAATCCGATCTAGCTTAACGGGTCAACTTAATGGTACGAAGAACTTAGTATTTTACTCTCAAACTAGGTTTTTTTAAACTAGATAAGAGTTGACCCAATTAAACTATATTGGAGTTGACCCGATTAAACTATATTGATCTATTAGGTCAACATATGGTCTAGTTAAAATCCAAGTGAAATTAGATTTGACTTTTCAAATATTTTTTAAAATAACTTTGTTATAATATTTTTAAAAAATATATCTTAAAATAATATTATTTTAAATTAAATCATACAATAAATGACTTGAATAGGTTTTATAAGTATAATGAGAGACAAAAGAGAAAGAAAGATAGATAAAGTAGTCCCCAAAAATAGTACAAGAAGAAATAATAGTGAGAGATAGATGAGAGAACAAATATGAAGTTTTTATTAACTAAATAAGCTTATGTTAAAAAGTTATAATTATTAATATTAAATTCAAAATACATGCATATTGCACATATTTAAATATGTTAAGTGGTTTAATAAATTGAATTTTGACTGGATTGACTAAATTGTGGATTGATTTATTTGGTTGATCAGGTTTGATTGAGTCAACTCTCATTTGAGTTTTTTAAAACTTGAATCAAGTTAGGTTCCGGATTAATTTATCAATCTTGAATCTAATTTAATAATGCTGATTAAAACAAACAACTTCATAGAAAAAAAAAAATTGAATTGCATAAAAGCAATTAACTGAAAACTTGTATTCTTCTTAAAAGTAGCCCAATGTCATTTTTTTTTTATTATGGAAAAATATGAATAAAAGGTTAATGCTAGGAAGCTCACTTTGCATGACAATGATGGATACATAAGACTTGCTACTTTCTTTATGGAAATAACATGTGGAAAATCATGCCTTAATTTTCATGACGATGGTAAAATCAAACAATATCATTGATAAAATAAATCACAAATGATAATATTTCTAAAATACTTCTTGTCATTGTCATGTCAACAAGTCTTTTTTTTTATTTCTTAAGTACTTATCAGTAGTTTTTGACAATCAACAAGTAAAAGATGGATGCAGTGTCAGATGGTCATTATTATCTGTATTTTTTTCTTTTTTCCTTATAGACTAGTGGAATGGTCTATGAGACCATTGCTATCAAGCATTTTTTCTTTTTTCTACGATACGGGTCCATGAGACCATTGCCCCATAAGCTTGAGAAGGGGTAATATGCTTTAATTTCAATTTAGTGTATAAAAAAGAATTAAATGTTTAAGCATAAAAAATAAATCCGAAGAGTTAGAATGCAACCGCCAATTAGTTAATGGAAAATGGACCTTAGATTAATATATCAGGCATCTTTCAATGGAAATTTAAATGCTTTACTAGAATTATATACTCTCTTTCTCCAATATCACTTTTTTTGTATTTGTTTTTTTGGTTATATTTATTTTTTTTATTAATATTCCTAACGTAAATTGCTATGTATTTTGAATCTTGAAGGATTGAGAGATTGGAGACAGAAAAGAAAAAGAGACAAGACACTTCAGAGGAAAAAAAACAATAGTGAGAGACAAATGAGAGAACAAAAATGGAGCAATTTTTATTAACTAAATAAAATTTATAATTACTAATATTAAAATCAAAATATGTACATATTGCAAATATTTAAACATATATAGCTTAACAACATTAATCAACTCTTAATATCTTTCATTTTATATATATTAAAAGTAAATATTAAAATCTATTATATTAGTTAGTTATAATTATTCTAAATAATTCATATTTATTTTGGTATTGATGTCTCCATCTATTTATAGCTGGAGAAAAGAACATTACTTGCTTTTATTGTTTTTTCTTGCTTGGAAGATAAGATATGCGAATATTCAAGCTGTTTGAGTGCCACTCATTTTAGTAGATTTTTATTTTTTTTATATTAGTATACCAATTTTTTATTATTATATCAATTAAATACTTTTTTTCTTGTTTTTGTTTATAGTATGACTTTGATCAAATGAAATTGAGTTTAGGTTTTCCTCTAGAATAAATAATTGTTTTGATGAATAAATAATTATCTCCCTATCAAGTTTTTGCCCCACCACTTTGATAGCTCACTGTAGAGACAAATTTGGTCCATCTTTTGATTTCTAATTCCACGGCTTTGGTTTGATTTATTTTCAGTCATTCTCTGAATATCTTTGTTACTTGATAGACTTTTTCTGGATATGCCCTGGTTGGTACTGTTTTTCAAATAAAAATCAGATAAAATTTGATTTTTTTATTTAAAATTATTTATATATATATATATATATATTTATTTATTGAATTTTTTAATATACTGATATTTTCAATGGGTATAATTCTTAACGCTAAATGCTATGTATTTAGAATTTTGATGGATTGAGATAATAAAAATGAACAGTTTTTATTAACTAAATAAACTTATTTTAGAAAGCTATAATTATTAATATTAAATTCAAAATACATATTGCAAACTCTTAAACATATGGTTGATAGAAATTATTTTTATAAACATATGTGACTTAACATCATTAATCAAAAACTCATAATATCTTTCATTTTATATATATTAAAAGTAAATATTAAAACCTATTATATTATTAATTCGGATGCGAATTATAATTCTAAACTGTTTTTAAAAAATTCTCTATATACTACAAAAGACATCTTCTTCGGACCATACAGTACCCAAAAAATAAAAAATAAAGAATTGCATGAAAGTAATCAACCGTAACTTATATTCCTTCTTGAAACGTTGACCCCGAATCAAAGTTCTTTTTTTAAAAAATAAAAACATGAATAAAAGGTTAATGCTATGAGCTTACTTCCCATTTCCTTGAAAATAATGGATACATAAAAGTTGCTCCTTTCTTTCCAGAGATTATTAGTATATTTGCACGTATATTAACTTTTTAAATGTTAAAAAAAAATAAAAGTATTAAAGAATGTTTTAACTTTTTTGGTAGCTATGTCTGATTAATTTTTTTATAATTTTTTTTTATTTTTTATAAAAAAATAATATTTAAATTATTCTTTAAGTATTCTATATAATTGTTTTATAAGTGTTTTTTATTCTGTTATAAAAATAAATTTATATTATACTTAAAGCATCCTAAACATAAATTTTAATTAACTATTTAAAAAAAATAAAAGAATAAAAACACTTGTGGAGCAAAAGCATAAGAGTTCTATATTCCAAGGCCAAAATAGTAATTTTACTATAAAAAATGGAATGGCAAATATAACCTCATACAATATATTAAAAATAATTCTACCAAGACAAAAAGATAATCTTATCCTTTTTTCTGCAAGAACAAATTCATAATTATACAATTATAATGAATAGTTATTTTTCATCAAGGTGATTAATATGTATAAATCAATTTTTAGTTTGCTCCTTGAAATTTCTCAATTTTATCTTCAAAGTTTAGTCTGTAACAATTGCCTTCTATAATTTTTATGTTTCATCTATTTATATAAATATCAGTGTTGTTTTTAAAATTCAAGGATAAAAGTGTTTCTTTTGTAAGACTATAACATCCATGTTTAACCTCTCTTTTTTTCGATTCATTTTTTTTTAATTTTACTTTTTTATAAAAAAATAAAAATTAAATGGTCTTTGATTATAACTAAATCATCAAAAATTAAATTTAAAAATCAAATAAAAAAAATATAAAATTTTATATAATCTATCCTCAATATTATTCGAGAAAACAGTGAGGCCTTGCGGAGTAAAAGAATCCACGCAAGCAATACTTAATAATATCAAAACGAAAACGAAAGGAATTGTGATGAAGAGTACATTGCCGTCCTCTGCCATCATGCATTTTTTTCTCCACTTTTAACAAGAGTTGGGCTCGTTAGAATTTGATGATTTCTCTCTCCTATGTAAACTAGAAATTAAAAAAATAATAAAAATGAATTTTTTATATTAAAATTAAATTAAAAAAATATTAAAATACTAGAATTGTATGATTTACATTATTTTTAAAGTTTAAAAACCAAAATGCATCACTTACAAAATTATGACATTGCACTCATATTTGATGTCTTTCCCCTCTTCTTTCAATCCTATCTTTTCATAAGAAATCAGAATTAATTGAGTTTAATTAGAACTAAATTGTCAAAAACAAATTGAGAAATAAATTAAAAAAACATAATTTTTTAAATAGTTCATCTATAATAATATACATAAGGATGAATAGTAAAGTCTTGACAAGAAAAAAAAAATCAACGCGAGCAACCCTTAGAGGGTGTTTGGAAGTGCGGTAATCGTTGGTTTTTAAAGTATTTTTTGTTTGGAAATGTATTAAAATAATAAATTATTTTATTTTTTAAAAATTATTTTTGACATCAACATATTAAAATGATATGAAAATATTAAAACAAATAATTTAAAATAAAAAAATTATTTTTTAAAATTATATATAAAAAATAATTTGAATTATTGTCGTC
>Ga0307513_10011309_pt1 | contig 11101 bp, 4 predicted proteins | sample 15_EM_MG_FD_202174 | JGI IMG/M metagenome (GOLD analysis project Ga0307513, IMG submission 202174) | Populus trichocarpa ectomycorrhiza microbial communities from riparian zone in the Pacific Northwest, United States - 15_EM | ecosystem: Host-associated > Plants > Roots > Unclassified | place... | reverse complement strand
TTTATCATGTAATGTCCTTATTTGATATGAATAAGTTTGTATAGGATTCTATTTAAATATTTACGTGAAATTCTAAAACTTTAATAATATAAAGAGGCCATGGTCATCTAGTTTATCATAGATCTTTGACTTTTTAGGTGTGAACACAAAGTGTTTCAAGGCATTTGAGGGTAACTTTTCAAGGTTGTTTCCTGAGTATATGAAGTTGGTTTCAAGAGTTAATTAGTCTCTAAAAAAATATGAATCAAAATAAATATAATACCTAATATTAATATAAAAACAAAAGTCTCATCAACGTGATTCCAAGTTTAGCAAAACTTAAAGATCCTTGAAATGATATGAACAATCATGAAATTATATCAACAAAAACTTAAGACAATAATTCATGACCAATTAATGTGTTGATGAATCAAATCTTATTTACATGAAATTCTAAAACTTTAATAATATAATAAGGCCATGGTCATCTAGTTTATAATAGATCTTAGACTTTTTAGGTGTGAACACAAAGTGTTTCAAGGTATTTGAGGGTAACCTTTCAAAGTGGTTTCATGAGTATATGAAGTTGGTTTCAAAGATTAAATTAGTCTCTAAAAAAACATGAATCAAAATAAATATAATACCTAAGATTAATCGAAAAACAAAAGCCCCATCAACGTGATTTCAAGTTTAGCAAAACTTCAAGACAAATTAAAGATCCTTGAAATGATATAAACAATCATCAAATTATATCAACACAAACTTAAGACAATGATTCATGACCAATTAATGTGATCCGCGCTCCATCGCGAGTTAGATATTTTTATTTCCTATAAAAAAATTATATATGGATGTTTTTTCAATGCATTTCTATAGTTTAAAAAATCTAAATTCAAATAAAAAAATATATGCATACATTTAATCAAATAAATTGAGAACTATGTATGTGAATAAATAAATAAAACATCATTAACAATACCTAAAAAAAAAATTTAAAATCAAGAGACAAGTGTACATCAAGATATTTAATCTTGAAAGATAGGGCATTTACCCAATTTTGTTTGCTAAATTTGTTTCCTAAAATAATATAAATGCATAAATATAAAAAATCATCATTTAAAAGAGGTATCCAAAAAAAATGAAAGAGAGAGGGATACTAATTTAAATATAAATTAAAACAATTTAGAGAAAATAACCATAAAAAATCATTAATTTTAAAAAAAGAATTAGAAAAAAAAAAACAAAGGTCGAGCGATGTTGGGCCAACCCATCTAGCTGGAAACAACAACATACATATAAACTCCAGGTAGGTGCACGACTGCTTAGAATTCATTAAAGTCTTATATTCTATTTTAATTGAAAATACATATAAGCATACTGTGAAAGTTGAAAGATAAAGTCAAGTAAGAATGATAAGAATGGTTAAAAAGAATTAAAATCAACTGTTGAGGTCTGCTGGATTGATTGGTTTCCAAATGGAATAGCTAGGGTTATTGGCAACTGTAAGGGTTAGCCAGATTTATTGCCATCCTTAAGGGATAGCTGAAATTTTTGACAAATATAAGGGTTACTTGAATTTATTGGCATTTAAGTGGGATAAGTGGAGTTATTGATAATTGTAAGGGTTAGCTAAATTTATTGGCATCCTTAAGGGATAGTTAGAGTTATTGGCAACTGTAAGGGTTAGCCGGATTTATTGGCATCCAAGTGGGATAGCCGGAATCCGTAAGGGATAGTTGGAGTTTTTGGCAACCGTAAGGGTTAGCCGGATTTATTGGCATCTATGTGGGATAGCCAGAAATAATTGGCCTTCATGTTGGATGGTTAAGATTAGCATAGCATCAATGATGATGGTCATTTAAGGTAGAGTAGATAATTGAAAAACATAGATGAAAAGTAATATTATAGGTATTCACAGTAGAATTGTTGGGAATACAATAGATGTAGGTTGCATTGCTAATTAAAAAAAAGAAAAAAAAGAATATAGAATATGGAACGAATGGGATGAAAGTTGTATGGCTAAGTGTTAGAATGGAACATGTTGACAAGTTAACCTTAAAGTCAAGAGTAGAAAAATTGGTGATTTTTAAGGATTGGGCTTGATTTGATTAGTATGTCATTCGATGGGATATAGGATATTGTTAATATCCAATTTGTTTTGGATGTCCACAACAAGAAGGAAGACTAGTAGTATTAGACAATAATGATATTAAAATCTATTAGGAAGTCAGTCACGGGGGTGGTGACTAGTGATACTAAATATGATGTGTTTTGGGTTGTATTAGGAAGAAATTTGTAGGTTGTTTTGATGGTTTTTAAGTTAGAGATCTATTAGGGGAACAATAGGAAGATGCATTTCAAATGTTGTTTCAAACAATGTATGCATACGAACTCTAAGGATCGTAATGATAGCAAGATGGGTTATAATGAAGGATTGATTTGAATAATGTGGTGTGGTTGAATGGAGGTGGTTTTGATGGTGTACTTGTGAAGAAAATGATGGTTATTTAATCATATAGAAAGGCATAAGTATAAGTCGATTAAGGTACTATGTGCTAGGAGATATAAGAATTGCCTTGGTGGTCCAATGAGAGAAGAATATGAGCATCTATATTTGTATATTTCAAGTGATATGATGGTCAATCCAAAGGATGGATAAGTGTATTAATACATGTGAGGGCATGTATATATAAAATTTTGTTATAAGATGAACAACTAACAATGTGTTGGCTTAAACTGAATCAAGTTAAATCAATGTTAAAGATTCATTATGAAAAATAGAAATTGATAAATTATTGATTATACTAATTTGAAATTGTAGGGTGATACCGATAAATGGTTAGATTCCCCAAAGAACATACATAGTAAAGAGTACAAAGAATACTTTACCTTTGATAAATATATGGTATAGGGTAAGATGTGTGGAATAAGCCTTTACCATCAATAAAACCTTAGGTTGAGCTTCGATGGATAAAGTTACCAAGATGGATTTCCAAAAGAGGTGTAACTTTCAAATGAGAAGATAAAGCTTGGAATTACCTTAATGAGATGACTATACAATACTCAAGGTTAGTAGAGATTATGGTAAATGAGTCGATTATGTTATTATAAAAAAAAAAATATAGAGGTATATGTTATATCAGGCATACTTGTATTGTGTTGTGATATGTATGCATATATGTATAAGTGTGTGTGTGTGTGTGTTTGTGTCTTATTTAAATTTATATGTTTTGCAGGTTCATAATCTAGAATATACCTGTTGAGACAAGGCTCTAACTTTTTTAGTTACATTACTAGGTAGATTCTTAGTAGTATATTGTAATTCAAATGGATGAGGATTGTAATATGAATAAATATTTATAATGTTGCTCTTGTAATGAAATGCTCTCTTGATAAAAAGTTAAGCTTAAATTTTTTAAATGTACTAGATGAATTTCAGTAGGTGTGTACTATTATGAATTGATTGATTAGATGATATAAGGCCTAATACTTGTATATTAATTATTGTGTGTGGGATTTAAAACTCCCCTTGATCATTATATAGGTTTTTAGAAGAAGAGAAGAACTGTTTAATGATCTAAACAGAGAAGACTCTGCTGAAATTATGTATGATTTCTTTAATATACATGAATGCGTTAAATAATGAATTGAATTTAACCATGAGATTAAAATGCCAACATGGATCACTAATATTAAATGTAGAAAAAAATAACCATGCTTTCTTGACTTTAAGGCTCAATCTATCGTTCGATGTTATGAGATTTTCAGGATATTACATCCTAACTCTAACTATATATAATATTATGGCCACAACCCTTATTAAAAGTTTTTGTGACATTTTTTTTCAATGAGAGGAAAAAATATAGAGTTTAATGACTTAGTTTAAAATGGATTAGGTTAGAAAATAACCTTCAATAATCATGCCATTCTTCTTATCAAAGCTTTTGATCAATCATCTGTAACTGATATCTAATAGAAATCTCATGAAAAACAAAGCAATGCAAAATTCATAGTATAAAATACACAAGAAAGTAACAACAAAACTATTGTTAAAAATCAAATACAAGTAGAGGGTTTTAATGACATTAGTGCTTTTGAACTATATAAGGATTAAAGTGATGAAATTAAAACTTTTTGCAAGAAATTTCATATTAAATTTAAAGGTCTTTCAAATTAAAAGTGGCCAATTATATACTTCTAGAAAATATATTATACATGAAGCATAAAAATGGAATTTTTCTTAGATGTCTAGGACTAAAACAATCCTTATTAGTCATGTCTAAAAGTTTATAAAAGGCTTTATGAAGCTCACCAATATGGCATTAAGATGAGGTGTATTATCATCAACCATGACTGTCAATGACCATACATAACCAATAATTGCATTAGTTATGCAAAAGAATGCAAAACAATGTTTACAATTTGGTCCAATATAACATGTACCTTCAAAAAACTCAATACGATGGTCAAACCATGTCTATTCATCATTAAAAGAATATAACTACATCATAGTAGCCATGGATTACTTCACCAATTGGGTTAAATATATTCCTCATTGATTAATCAATCAATAAAAAGTGATCAAATTCATTAAAGAACATATCATCTATGAATTTGGACTCCTAGAAAGTATCACTTCACTATTAATAACCAAAAGTAAGTATGCACTAGGAAGAATAAAAAACAATTCGTTGGGAGTCCTTAAAAGAATAACTAATCAAACATCAAAGATTATTAGCCTAAGATTCATGTGTATATCAATAAAAGAGAAGTTTACCTTGTATTAGGACTTAATAAGTCTTCGTATATGCTATCAATATCTGTATAAAATTAAAATTAGCTATGCAAGTAGGATTCAAACTCTGTAATAGTATCAATAGGGCTAGATATAACTATAAATAATAGCAAGCCCCACATTCAAATTCTTGTAATTTAGTTATTTATTACTAAAAGGTTTATTTCTTTTACTTCATTCTTTATTTTTTGCGCTTAAGATTTATGCACTCTCTTTCTTTTTTAAAAACTCATGTGCTTCTTTATACGATGGTGTTTTTAGAATATTTAACTCTTTCTAAGCAATTGAGATCTAAAATATTCATTTCTCATTTGATAAAGATGGTAGTCGCATCGTCACTTGTTAAATTCTAAATAAGTTTAATTAGCTACAAGACTAGACTTGGAATAACATGATTGATTAAAACACTCAATCTTTGTATTAACATATATTAATATATATAATATATCTAATACATGGTAATTTTCTTTTCTTAACAAAGACATAATGACTAGGCTAGTTGAGCCATCAAAGTTACTAAACGTGAGCTTAACTCAATAAATGATCATACTATGATCATACTGAGCCAGGACCGTTGGTAATATATCATACCAGGCCAGAAATGAATCGATGCATTAGAATCCTTCCTAGTCTAGAGAGTCTTATTAGGTCAATATACTTGTAATGTTTGCACTATAAGTTTAAAACTCAACTTAGGCTAAGCTCTGGGTCCTTGATCAGAAGGGTCAACCAAAAAATATTTTATGATGAAAAAGATGGAGCACATTTTTTTATGTTAAATTGACTTTTCATTGTTTGGATGTTGGCAATATAATTGATCCAATTCTAGTTGGACCTCATTATTATGTTATTTTAAAGCCCAAAAACACCCATCTTAAATTAACAAAATTATAGATTAACTTGTCTTCTTGAATAAGATCTCTTATTGTATCTGTCGCACGTGGGTGAGAGGTATCAAGGAGTTGTTGGGAGTCGCTACCTACTTATTTGGTTTAGAGTCGTTAGAAAAACCGAGTTTACTGGTTTTATCAGAGATTCAAAGGGTAAATGACTGGTTGTGGATAGAGAATGTATTATCATCCATAGCGCACCCTTCCTGAGGTAAGCAGTTTTGTGTCATTTGATGTGGTTTAGAGGGTTTGATGGTTTTCTGATTGGTGGTCTATATGTGGCTTAGGAATAAGATTTATTTGTAGGAATAAACCTGCTGTTAAGAATTTATTATAGGCTTGTATACCCGAATAAATTATTATGAAAAAGTTTTTCATAATTTGTATTTTATGATTAAAAATACTTCCAATTAAAATTAGTGAATATTTAGAATAACTCTAAAAAAATTGGTCAACTCCTGATATTTAAATATCAATCTCGCTTGGAGGTCTAACATTTATACAAGAATATTTAGCTATTAATCCTCATGAATTAAAAAATTGGTGATTATTGGAATATTGGTCACATTCTTATGGATTCAATAAATTGATTATCAAATCCAAAATGCATGCTAAAAAAAACATACTATGTATTTTATTTTTTTAATGAAATATGATTTTTTTTTTGTATTTTTGAGAGACTTGATCGTATGCAACATGTAAAAAGACTTTTTTTTTTGTATATTTCTAGGATTTTTGGAATAAAAACTATCCAAAAAAAATTAAAAGAGGTCTTACCAAACATATCCCTAAATCCAAAATTCAAAAGAAAAAAAAATCCAAACAAAGCCTAAAGGCAAATCTAATTTTTTTTTTACCCAACTGGGTTGAATTGGCTAGGTTAGCCTGACTAAGTTGACTCAGAAATAAACCCAAAAGAAAAATCAAAATTAAAACAGATCAAACTTCATAAAAACATAAAAACTTGATAAAATTTCAGCCAAAATGGATCAAATGCATAAAAGAAAAACAAATTGAAGAACATTCAAAGGCGTCATTACAAACACAAATATCAATCTAGACCAAATATCAAACAAAGAGAGGCATACTTTTGTTCCTCATCACGTGTTAAACAATAATCAAGGGTTCATTCACTTCAATTGTCACCAGATACACATGATTTTGCCGAAATGAGTTTCGGTTCAAAACTGAAACCCTAAGATTAAAATCTTTTAAACGTGTTTTTTGTACATAAAACTACTAGATTATTTACTAACAATAACGAACAAACATGTATAAACCAGAAATTAATCGAAACAAACTCTAAAACTAGTACTTAAGGCAAGATTCAACGGATGAATCCGTAGAATCCAAAATCCAAAAACCCATAAAAAGCTAAATGCACCCAGAATGACCATTTTAAGCCTCTAAAACATGTTTTTATTATTCTCACATACCATATTATCAATGGTGAATATTATTGGAACCAAAGAAACTATTAAATAGAACAAAAACTAAAAATGCATGGATTTTTTAATTTCCAAAACTAGCAAATCAAAAGAGAAGGCATGCTTAATCAATCATAACTTTAAAATTCAACTTTTGTCATTCCAAAAGACTAAGCTAACAACCCAGAACACCAACATTAACTCTCCATCACAGAAAATAAGCATTCTGTTTACTGCCATTTTGGTATTCATAAAATCAAAACAAACATGTAATGCAATATGTAAAACCAATCAACAACATGTTAAAATATTCAAAACTTTACATTGAACACAAGAGATCAATTCAGTAGGCCTCATGAACTCCATCTTCAAGATTTGAAAGTATATATCTTTTTAGCTTAGAAACCTTCAAATCTAGATTGATTTTTTTGATATTGCCCTCCTTCTTCTTTATCTTCAGGCAGATAGAGCTACAACTTCCAAGTTCCTCTAGACCGACTTGTTTGCTCCTTAGTTAAAATTTCTTTTCTCCTCCCTTTTGACCTCTTTTCCTCTATTTATCTCTTTGTCTTTGCTACTCTTGGATCCCTTCCTTTTATAGGCAGATTAAAGTCTTCTAGATGGGTTTGTTAGGTTTCTAATAGATTAAAACCTAGCTGGTTTTGCCATAGAACCAATGGTTTTGGGTTTAGGTGGTTTTATAGAAAACTTAGAGACAAAGATAAGGTGTTTTTTGCCTTTAGATCTAGAGAGAAAGGTTTTAAACCCTTGATGGGAACCTTTTGGGGGTTTCTAAGTGGGAGCACATAAAAAAGTTATGTGGTTTTTTGTAAATATGTGTCCTTGTCAAGGATGACTAGGTTGGTCACTTTCATGGCTTCACTAGAGCAACTTCAACGTCAACATTGCTTGAGATCACCTGAACTTGGTAGAGAGGGTGCATATCTTTTGATATTCTTGCTTGATTTGGAGGTCTGTAGCTCTATATTCAAACATTTGAAAGTTCTCACTCAAACAGCATGATGATTGAAACCGTAATGCTGGCTAGCTAAGGACAAGATGTTGTGGAGATTAATATAGAATATGAGATGTAAATGTTTGATTTTAAAGACATGAGGTTGTAAAGGGGGTGTTTCTCAGTTGAATTGTGGTAGTTACAACCTTTGGGGTGGTTAGAAATGTCGTATTCATTCATCTAAAAGTGGCTACTTGATTAGCCAAAAACTGAAGAAAAAGATGCATAGTACCTTGAACGACGTCATTTTCACTAATTCCTACAGATTAGGGTTTTTTTGATATGGGATATGACAATTTTTAATTTGATCCTTATTCTTCCGATTTCGTTTGATTTTACCTATAATTTCCTTCTAACTTTCTAATTTCGTGCAATTGCGTCCCTGCCAGATTCATTTGTCAGCCCCAATTTTGAGTGTCTTATACAAGTTGATCATTGGTCTCTGATTTGTTCAATTAAACCTCTAAATGACCACCAAACTTCTAATTTTCTTCGATTTAACCCCTGATTTCTCTTGATTCCAGTCCCTGAAGTCGTGCGTGTTTTGCAAGTTCATCCTTAGTTCATAAATTATTAAATTATGTCCATATATGCTCACTAGACTTTGAATTTTATGCAATTAAGCCCCTGATTTGACCAATTAAACTTTCTGAAATCTGATTTTTATCCCTAAACTTCATTTGTTTTAATTGACATCAAAACTAACTCCTAAAAGTTGATTTTCCCTGCAATTAAACCCTCAAAAAATTTAATTAAACTTTCAAAATTTCAATTTGAACACCTAAAGCACTTTTACCGATGGGCTCCCTTGTCAATCAAAACCATGGGTTGTTAATTTAGACATTTTGGTTTGCCAACTTTCACTTGGTGTTCTGATCTTCCATCATTAAACTTGGGTAGTCCTTTCTTAGACTTGCTTTAAGTGTATTTACTTGTATGTATTTTATTTTATTTTTATTTATTTTTTGTACAAAAAAATGAATAGCAACAGTATTCATCACTCACCAAGATATATAATCAAACATCAACCTATCAAATCCTTAATTCTTTCACCCCAAATTGAAACCCTAAGAAATTCTTTCCACCAGAGAAAATAAAGCCCTAATAAATAAAACCAATAATGGATCCCTTTCATGATCACAAAGATGATGAGCACAAGCAACAGATGAACAGTGAAGAAAGCTTCGATGAAGATGAAATGGATGTCAATGCTAGTGCACTACGCAAATAAAAAAAGAGAGGATACAATTTTTTGGAAAGCGTCTGTGACTCTGTAGTGTTACTTGTTTGGTGAAAATTGATGGGATCCTGCAAGGTCAGATTTTTATAGCTCTTGGCCACAGGCAAGATGAAGAGAAGATTTTGGTCATATTATTAGTTTTGGTTTTTTGGTTTGGAAAGACTCATAGGATATGAAGAGAAGGTTGAAAAAGATTGAAGAAAAAGTTGACGAAATGCACACTAAGATTTAGAAAAGAGACAGTAGATGTTAAATTTATATTTATTATAAAAAAAATTGTTGAATAGGTTTTGATTGGGTTTATCCCGGTGAATTGAGTCATGAATCGATTTATTTATTTAACTTGGTTAGTTTAGGTGAATTCTTTAATTTATTTTCTTTACAATTTATATCGGTTTAGTTAATTCTTACCTTATTTTTATTTTAATCTAAGGCTTTGTTAAGACGGTAAGACTAAAGCTTGTATGAGAATTTAGTTATTGTTGTTTTTTAAAGTGTTTATCATGTTGAAATACATTAAAATAATGTTTTTTTATTTTTTAAAAATTATTTTTTAGATCAGCGCATCAAAACGATCCAAAATATATAAAAAATTAAATTTTTAATAAAAAAAATAAATTTTTATAAAACACGGTTTATACCGTATTCCTAATATGTGCTTGAATTTTAAAAGAATAACCTGCAATTTATCTCTTCTTTTTATTTAATTGATAATGAGAACAAAAACAACTTATTTTGATAAAAAAAAAAAAAAAAGGAAAGTGAAAGATAAAATATCTTTACCCGAGTCAGCATAAATTGGGAGATGCTCGCCAAATTAGCTGGAACAAACCACCCAGGTAAGACAAAGACAAAAGCTATTTTGACTTGAAAAAAAAAATTGATGAAATCAAATTCCATTTTGTTATTTATCAACTAAAAAAAACTCCTAGCCAATGAGAACAGATGCCAAGAAGAAGAAGGCCTAGGAACTCATCCAGTCTAGCTCTCGCGTAATTTGAGAAAATGAGCATGGCAGATAAATGGAACCAAACTGCTCTATTAGTCATTGACATGCAGGTCTCTCTCTTTTCTCTGAATCTTGTTTGCTACATATGTGTGTGTGTGTGTGTGTTGATGTTGTGTATCAAGTATTTAAATATGAAAAGAAATTTGCATCATATGTTTTTCCTTTTTTTAGAATGATTTTATACTGGAGGATGGATTGATGAAAGTGAATGGAGGCAAAGCCATTGTCCCAAATGTGATCAAAGCTGTTGATATTGCTAGGCAGCGTGGCATCCTTGTTGTCTGGGTGGGTACTGGCTACCCTTTCTTTCTTGCTCGTTTTTTATTTCTACCTCATACCCAATTCTTCTTCTTTTCTTTGTTTCCCTTCTAACCTGTGGGTGTGATTTCCTGGGAATTATGACTATTTTCGTTGGAAACTATGGTTTTTTGTCCTTTGTTTGTTTGGGTTTTCCATTTCTAGAAAAATAGGAATTTGGGAAGGGACTATTTTCACTTGGCTTGGTGGTTAGGAGTAGATATCATTAGTTTTTTTAATTTGCTGGGATGTTTATTTTCTGTTCAGTTTAATTTTGCATAACTGTTAATTTTATTGTTTCAGTCTAATCGTGATTGACATGAATTGGAAAACTGAAGTTCATAATGCTTCTGTATGACGATGCATTGAGGTTGGCTATACTTGGATTTTGTGGCTTCAGGTTGTCCGTGAACATGATCCACAAGGGAGAGATGCCGAACTCTTTCGCC
>Ga0307513_10011308_pt1 | contig 11101 bp, 6 predicted proteins | sample 15_EM_MG_FD_202174 | JGI IMG/M metagenome (GOLD analysis project Ga0307513, IMG submission 202174) | Populus trichocarpa ectomycorrhiza microbial communities from riparian zone in the Pacific Northwest, United States - 15_EM | ecosystem: Host-associated > Plants > Roots > Unclassified | place... | reverse complement strand
CCTCGACCTGGGTCGAGGCGGCTTCGACCGCGTGAGCGTCGGCCTCGCCGCCGCAGACAAGGCCGTCGAGGGCCGGCGCCGCCAGCAACGCCGTGGCCAGGCAGACGGCCATCAGGCCGTTCAGCTTGCGCCACCATGTCCGCCATCCCCTCATGCCGTCGCTATAGCGGCCGGGTCCGGCGGTGGAAATGCGTTATATTGTTACGACTTGAGGCGCGCCCACCCAGGCGCGGCGTCCGCGGCATATCCGCCCGGGCAAGCCCACACGCTCCGAGGGAACCGCCGCTTAACACCATCCCGCTAGCCTGCACGCCTTGTCGGGTGTGGATCATGAAGACGATCGGTCTCATCGCGCAGGGAAGAGCATTCGTCATGAGGAATCGCGTCAGGATCTTCGACGTGGGTTTCGTCGTCGTCGGGCTCGCCGTGACGGCGCTGTTCGCGTTCGGGGTCGACATCTTCGAAAACGCGTCCCACGTCACGCGGCGTCAGGAAACCCTGGAACTCGACGAGTTTCTGCTCCTCACGACGCTCGTGGTCGCGGGCGCCCTTTTCTACACGTGGCGGCGGGCGCGGGAGCACAGGCGCGAGAACGACCGCCGCATGGCTGCGGAGCGGGAGGTGATGGTCCTGGCCCTGCAGGATCCGCTCACCGGCCTGGCCAACCGCCGCCAGTTCGACGACGCCCTGAAGGCGGCGCTCGGCGCCGTGCCCACCGCGCCGGAAGCTCATGCCCTGCTGGTGCTCGATCTCAACGGCTTCAAGAAGATCAACGACGTCCATGGCCATCCGGTCGGCGACCAGGTCCTGATCCACGTGGGCGCGCGCCTGCTGCGGGCGGTCCGCGAGGGCGATCTGGTGGCGCGCCTCGGCGGGGACGAGTTCGCCGTCCTGGCGCGCAACGTGGCCGGCGCGGAGGGCGCGACCAACGTGGCCCTGCGCATCGTCGAGAGCCTGACGCCCCCGGTGACGATCGACGGCGCGCGGCATGTCGTCGGGGCGGCCATCGGCGTCGCCCTGTCGCCGCACGACGGGGAGACCGCCGAGGAGCTGCTGCGCAAGGCCGACGTCGCCCTCTATCGCGCCAAGGCGGAGAAGGCCTCGACGGTCCGTTTCTTCGAGGCGGCGATGGATGCGCGCCTGCGCGAGCGCGACGAGCTGGAGCGAGCCTTGCGCGCGGCTGTCGAGGGCGACGGCTTCGTGCTCCGCTATCAGCCGACCCGCGCCGGCGGGGGACGCGTCGCCAGCTTCGAGGCCCTGCCCCGCTGGCTGCATCCGACGCTGGGCGAGCTGGAGCCCGAGCGCTTCCTGCCGATCGCCGAGGAGACCGGCCTGCTCGGGACGCTCACCGAACAGCTGCTGCGCAGGGCCTGCGCGACCGCCGCCCGCTGGCCCCGCGACGTGCGGATCTCGTTCAACCTTCCGGGCCCGCTGCTGCTCGACTCGTCCTTTGGCCTGCGGATCCTCGCCGCGCTCGCCGAAACGCGGCTCGCCCCGAACCGTCTCGACCTGGAGATCGACGAAGGCCTCCTGATCCGCGAGGCGGAGGCCGCCCAGGCCCTGCTGACGCCGCTCCGCAGCGCCGGCGTCTGCATCGTGGCCGACAATTTCGGGACCGGGTACTCCGACCTGCAGAACCTGAATCGCCTGCAGCTCGACGGCGTCAAGATCGACCGCACCCTCGTGGCCGCCATGCTCCAGGACCGGCAGGCGGCGGTCATGGTCAAGGCGCTGATCGGCATCGGCCAGGGGCTCGACCTGTCGGTGACCGCCGACGGCGTCGGCACCGAGCAGCAGCAGGCCGCGCTCGCCGCGCAGGGCTGCGACGTGGGGCAAGGCGCGCTCTACGGCGGCGTGCTCAGCGAGGCGGAGGCCGCGGCCCTGGTGTCGCCGGGCGCGCCCCGCAAGCGCGCGACGCCGGCCAGGTCGGCCTCCCGCTGACGTCGCGCATGGTCTAGCCGAAGCGCGACCCAGGCGTTATGTGACAACACAACATAACGCCTGGGTGTTGAGATGCAGATCGTGCGCCGATCGATGCTGGCCGTGCTGCTGGCGCTGGGACTGTTCGGGGCGCCGGGCGAGGGCTTGGCCCAGACCGAGCCGCTGACGGTGTTCGCCGCCGCTTCGCTGAAGAACGTGCTGGACGAGGCCGGGGCCGGCTACACCAGGGCCGGCGGCGGGCCCGTGCGGTTCTCCTACGCCGCCTCCTCGGCCATCGCCCGCCAGATCGAACAGGGCGCGCCGGCCGACATCTTCGTCTCCGCCGACCAGGCCTGGATGACCTATGTCGCCGGCAAGGGGCTGATCGTCCCGGCCACCCGCATCGACCTGCTGACCAACCGGCTGGCGCTGATCGCCCCGGCCGCCTCGACCGTGAAGCTGACCGTGGGCCGCAACATGCCGCTGGCCCGGGCGCTGGGCGAGGGGCGCCTCGCGCTGGCCGGCCCCGAAGTTCCGGCCGGCAAATACGGCCGCGCCGCCCTGACCGCGCTGGGCGTCTGGCCCTCGGTGCAGGACAGGCTGGCCTCGGCGGAGAACGTGCGCGCGGCCCTGCTGTTCGTCTCCCGCGGCGAGGCGCCCCTGGGCGTGGTCTATGACACCGACGCCAAGGTGGACCCCAATGTCCGCATCGTCGGCCTGTTCCCCCAGAGCAGCCATCCGCAGATCATCTATCCCGCCGCGGTCCTGGCCGCGTCGAAGAACCCGCAGGCCGTGAAGTTCCTGGCCTATCTGCGCAGCCCGGCCGGCCGGGCCGTCTTCAAGACGCACGGCTTCACCGTCCTGCGCTGAGCCGCCGGCCCTCGCGGACGGGCTCCTCTGGGCTGGCCAATCCGTCCCCGAGCGTCCAGCTTACGCCGCAGATCGATCTGATGATCTGCGCATGAGGTTCTGGCATGCCGTCCGACGGCGACCTGACAGCGTCCCTGGTCCTGCGCCGGGGCCTCATGGCCCGGGTGGGCCTGGAGCGCGTGGCGCTGGTGGAGGCCGTCGGCGAACTGGGCTCGATCACCGCTGCGGCCAAGCGGCTGGGCCTGAGCTACAAGGCCGCCTGGGACGCGGTGCAGACGCTGAACAACCTGTTCGACGGGCCCCTGGTCGCCGCCGCGCCGGGCGGGCGGGCGGGCGGTGCGGCCTCGGTGACGCCCCGAGGGCGCGCGGTGATCGCGGGCTTCCGTCGGGTGGAGCGGGAGATCAATGCGGTGCTGGCCCGGATGGAGACGCGTCTGGCCGACGCGCCGGACGACGACCTGGGCGGCCTTTTCTGGAGTCTCGGCATGCGGACAAGCGCGCGAAACGCCCTGCGCGGGGTGGTCACGGCCGTCAACCTGGGCGCGGTCAACGGCGAGGTGACGCTCGCCGTCGGCGAGGGGGTGGAGATCGTCGCCATCCTCACCCTGCCCAGCATCGCCGACCTGGGCCTGGCGCCCGGCCGGCCGGCCATCGCCCTGATCAAGTCCAGCTTCGTGATCCTGGCCAAGGGCGAGAACCTGCGCACCTCGGCGCGCAACCAGATCGCCGGGGTGGTCACCGACCGCGACGACGGCGCGGTGAACAGCGAGATCACCCTCGACATCGGCGGCGGCAAGACGCTGACCGCCACCGTGACCCGCGACGGCGCACAGACGCTGGAGATCGCGCTTGGCGACGCGGTGACGGCGCTGATCAAGGCGCCGCACGTCATCCTGGCCGTCGAATAGGAGAGGCGGTCGGCGAAAAGGGTGGCGGCGTTCGGGTTGGGTCGACCGGCCCGACTGGGTCGGGGGATGCCAGGGGTGCGCCGGGCCGGTCGAGAAACCCGCTCGTTTCCGACAGGCAAGTCGTTGGGCGGGCTCTTCACGAAACGGTCAACCCGCGGGAATGTTCCCGTCCCACGCGAAATCGCCCGGGCGGCCAGGGTCCCCGGATGACAATCCCGTAAGCTTCCCCCGTGGACGGCGGATGCTAAGGAGAAGGCGCAAAGCCTCCCCGGAAAGCGTCCATGTTCGTGCAAGCCCTCCGCGCCGCCGGCCTCGCGGCCGCCCTGCTGGTCGTCCCCGCCGCAGCGTCGGCTGCGCCGCCGAAGGTGCAGGTCCCGCCGATCGTCTACAAGGAGCGGACGCTGCCCAACGGGCTGCAGGTGTTCAGCTCGCTCGACAAGGCCACGCCTAACGTGACGGTGCAGGTCTGGTACGGGGTGGGCTCGAAGGACGACCCGCAGGGCCGTTCGGGCTTCGCCCACCTGTTCGAGCACATGATGTTCAAGGCCACCCGGGACTTTCCGGCCGAGAGCATCGACCGGTTCACCGAGGACGTGGGCGGGTTCAACAACGCCTCCACCGCCGACGACTTCACCAACTATTACGAGGTCGTGCCGGCCAACCACCTGGAGCGGCTGATCTGGGTCGAGGCCGAGCGGATGGGCTCGCTGGTCGTCGACGAGGCCAACTTCAAGTCCGAGCGCGACGTGGTGAAGGAGGAGCTGCGCCAGCGGGTGCTGGCCGAGCCCTACGGACGGCTGTTCGCCCTGATGCTGCCGCAGGCGAGCTACGCCGCCCACCCCTACAAGCGCCCCGGCATCGGCTCGATCGAGGAGCTGGACGCCGCCACAATCGACGACGTGCGCGCCTTCCACCAGGCCTATTACCGCCCCGACAACGCCGCCCTGGTGGTGGTGGGGAACTTCGACCAGGCGAGGCTCGACGCCTGGGTCGACAGGTATTTCGGCGCGCTGAAGCCGCCGGCCCAGCCGATCCGGCGGGTGAGCGTGGTGGAGCCCGCGCGGACCAAGGCCGGCGTCTTCACCGGCTATGGCCCCAACGTGCCGCTGCCGGCCCTGGCGATCACCTGGCTGGGGCCCAAGGCGGCCGATCCCGACGCGCCGGCGCTGAAGGTGCTGGACGCCATCCTCTCGGCAGGCAAGTCGTCGCGGCTGTACGACAGCCTGGTCTACGACCAGCAGATCGCCGCCCAGATCTTCTCCAACGCCGACCTGCCGCAGCAACCGGGCATGTTCATGGTCGGCGCGGTGATGGCCAGCGGCCACACCCTGGAGCAGGGCGAGGCCGCCCTGCTGGCGCAAGTCAGGCGCCTGCGCGACGCCCCGCCCGCCGCCGCCGAACTGGACGAAGCGAAGAACGAACTGGTGGCCGGCGCGCTGCGCGAGCGCGAGACCATCGACGGCCGGGGCTTCGCCCTGGGCTATGCGCTCCGCATCGAGGGCGACGCCGCGCGCGCCAACACCGAGCTGCCGGCGCTGCAGGCGGTGAGCGCCGCCGACGTGCAGCGGGTGGCGCGGAAATATTTGGCCGAGGACCGGCGGATGACCATCCGCTACCTGCCCGAGAGCGAGCGGCCCAAGGGCCAGGCCGAGACCAGGGCCGAGGCGCCCGCCGTTCCCCCGACCCCCTATGCCGGCCCGGTGGTGGCGCTCGCGCCCGAGGGCCAGCGCCAGGCGCCGCCGCCGCTGGCGCAGCCGGTCGCGCCGAGCCTGCCCAAGCCGGCCGAGCGGACCCTGGCCAACGGGCTGCGGGTGATCGTGGCGCGGTCGTCGGACCTGCCGCTGGTCACCGCCGACCTCACCGTCAAGACCGGCGCCTGGGCCGATCCCGCCGGGCTGGCCGGCGCCGTCGGCATGACCGCCGGCATGCTGACCGAGGGCACCGCCACCCGCAGCGCCCAGGACATCGCGCGCCAGACCGAGGCGCTGGGCGCGACGCTCAGCGCCGGCGGGGCGATGGAGTCCTCGTCGGTGACCCTGAGCGTCATGCCCGACAAGCTGGACGCCGCCGTGGCGATCATGGCCGACGTGGTCAAGCACCCGGCGTTCAAGCCCGCGGAACTGGAGCGCCAGCGCCAGCTCGCCCTGGACAGCCTGTCGGTGGAATACCAGGAGCCGGGCGCCCTGGCCGGCTTCGCCGCGGCCCCGGTGGTGTTCGGCGGCACCCCCTTCGGCCACGTGGCCGGCGGCACGCCCGCCTCGATCGCCAAGCTGCAGCCGGCGGATCTGACTAGACTTCACGCGACCTATTTCCGGCCCGACAACGCGGTGCTGGTGCTGACCGGCGACATCGACGCCCAGGCCGGCTTCGCCCTGGCCGACCAGGCGTTCGGCGACTGGAAGGCCCCGGCGACGCCCCTGCCCGCCCAGCCGGTGGTCACGCCCAGGCCCGCGCCGCGCGCCATCGCCATCGACCTGCCCGGGACCGGCCAGGCGGCGGTGAGCGTGGTCAAGCCGGCCATCGCCCGCAACGACCCGAACTACTATCCCGGCATCGTCGCCAACACTGTGCTGGGCGGCGGCTATTCGGCCCGGCTGAACCAGGAGATCCGCATCAAGCGGGGCCTGAGCTACGGCGCGACCTCCAGCCTGTCGGCCCGGCGCACCACCGGCGCCTTCGTCGCCCGCGCCCAGACCAAGAACGAGAGCGCGCCGCAGGTGCTGGACCTGATCCGGGGCGAGATGACGCGGCTGGCCCAGGCGCCGGCCGGGGAGGACGAGCTCAAGGCCCGCAAGTCGGTGCTGATCGGCTCCTACGGGCGCGAGCTGGCGACGGCCTCGGGGCTGGCCGACGTGATCGGGACCCTGGCGCTCTACGGCGTGCCGCTGGACGAGATCGCCGCCTATACCGGCAAGGTCGAGGCGGTGAGTGGGGCGCAGGTGCGGGATTTCGCCCGCGCGAGCCTCGATCCGGCCCAGGCCAGCGTGATCGTCGTCGGCGACGCCAGGAGCTTCGCCCCGGCCCTGAAGACCCGGCTGCCGGCCCTGGAGCAGATCCCCGCCGCCGAACTCGACCTGGACGCGCCGTCCTTGCGCAAGCCCGCCAGGTGAACGTCACGCGCGCGCCGCACGTTCAGCCCCGATGCAGGACCAGTTCGACGTCGTCGTGATCGGGGCGGGCGCGGCCGGCATCGCCGCCGCGCGCCGCCTGGCCAAGGCGCGCATCGCCCATGTCGTGCTCGAGGCCCGCGACCGGGTCGGGGGGCGGGCGCATACGATCTCGCCCGAGCCCGGCCTGCCGCTGGACCTGGGCTGCGGCTGGCTGCATAGCGCCGACATCAATCCGCTGCCGGCGCTGTTCGAGGCCCACGGGATAGCCGTCGACCGCTCGCCCGCGCCGTGGAGCCGCTCGGTCCCGACCGCGGACTGGGGCCCGGAGGCGCAGCGGGACTTCAACCTGGCGTTCGAGGCGTTCGACGCCCGGGCCGAGGCCGCCGCCCAGGACGGCGTCGATCGCCCGGCCTCGGACCTGCTGGCGCCCGGCTGCCGCTGGAACCCGCGGCTCGACGCGATCAGCGCCTATTACAACGGGGCCGAACTCGACCAGGTCTCGATCCTCGACTACGCCGCCTATGTCGACACCGGCGTGAACTGGCGGGCCGCCGAGGGCTACGGGCGGGCCGTCGCCGCCTTCGCCGACGGCGCCGCCATCCGCACCGGCTGTCCCGTCGCCAAGGTCCGCCATGACGGCGGGGACCTGCGGATCGAGACGCCGCAGGGAACCCTGGGCGCGCGGGCGGTGATCGTCACCGCGCCCACCTCGCTGCTGGCGCAGGGCCGCCTGGCCTTCGTTCCCGACCTGCCGCAGGTGCGCGCCGCGGCGGAGGGTTTGCCGCTGGGGTTGGCGGACAAGGTGTTCCTGGCGCTGCGCGAGGCCGACGGCGCGCCGGCCGACCGTCATGTGATCGGCGCGCCGGACCGCACCGACACCGGCAGCTATCATCTGCGGCCGCTGGGGCGTCCCTATGTCGAGGGCTTCTTCGGCGGCGCCCACGCCCGGGCGCTGGAGGCCGAGGGACCGCAGGCGATGGCCCGGTTCGCCATCGAGGAGCTGGGCAAGCAGATGGGCGCCGATTTCGCCCGCAGGCTCGAGCCGCTGGCGCAGACCGCCTGGGCCGCCGACCCGTGGGCCCGGGGCGCCTATTCCCACGCCCTGCCCGGACGTTCCGGCGAGCGGGCGGTGCTGGCCAGGCCCGTGGACGGGCGACTGTTCTTCGCCGGCGAGGCCACCTCGCCCCACGCCTATTCCACCGCCCACGGCGCCTGGGAGAGCGGCGAGCGCGCCGCCGGCGAGGCCCTGGCGGCGCTGGGCCTCACGGCGGGCTGAGCGCCGACCGGGTCGTCCACCGCGACAGGTCGCGCTCCCAGCCCATCAGGGCCAGGCCCGAGGCGATGGATTCCAGCTCCGCCCCGGTGGCGATGCGCTCGGCGGGGAAGCGGCGGTGGAAGACCTCGCGGACCGCCGGCACCAGGGACGAGCCGCCGGTGAGGAAGACCCGGTCGACGCCCTCCGCCGAGAGGCCCGCATCGGCCAGCGCCTGGTCGACGGCCGTCTCGATCAGGCCAAGCTCGGGGGCGATCCAGGACTCGAACTGGCTGCGCGCGACCGGCTTGACGATGGAGATGTCGCCGGCCTCGAAGCAAAATTCGGCGGCGGTCGCCACCGAGAGCGCCTCCTTCAGCCGGGAGACGGCGCGGTAGAGCGGATAGCCCAGGTTCTCGTCCAGCACCTCCACCAGCCGCCCGAAGGCCTGGGGATCGACGGCGTCGCGCACCAGCTTTCGGATCTCGCGCATGTCGCGGCTGGCGCGCATCAGGGCCAGCTGGTCCCAGCGGGCGAAGGCCGAATAGTAGCGGTTGGGGATCGGCAGCAGCTTGCCGAAGCTGCGATAGGCGCCGCCCTTGCCGAGCTCGGGCGAGACCAGGTTGTCGATGATCCGGTAGTCGAAGGCGTCGCCCGCCACCCCGACTCCCGAGCGCCCCAGCGGGACGGCGCGGATCTCGCCGGCCTCGCGCTGGAAGCGGATGATCGAGAAGTCGCTGGTGCCGCCGCCGAAGTCGCCCACCAGAACGGTGGCGTCATGGTCGAGTTCGCGGGCGAAGAAGAAGGCCGCGCCCACCGGCTCGTAGGCGTAGAGGATCTCGGTGAAGCCCAGCCGGGCGAAGGCCGCCTCGTAGCGCCTGAGCGCCAGGGCGGGGTTGGGCGCGGCGCCGGCGAAGTTGACCGGCCGCCCGACGATCACCCGCCGCGGCAGGTCGGCCATCTCGGGCCCGGCGTGGTCGCGCAGGCGCAGCAGGAAGGCCGAGAGCAGGTCCTCGAACTGGTAGCGACGGCCCAGGATCTGGGTCTCGGTGAACGACTCCGACGCCGCGAAGGTCTTGAAGGACTGGATGAACCGGGTCTCGGCCGGATCCTCCACATAGGCGTCTATGGCCCAGGGCCCGGCGTCCACCGTGCGCTCGGACGGCCGTTCGGGCGGGGCGTGGAAGCTGAGCGCCGAACGGAAGGCGAAGACCTCGGCCTCCGGGGCCGGGAACCGCACCAGATGGGCTGGCGCGCCGGCGCCGGCCAGCGCCACCACCGTGTTGGTGGTGCCGAAGTCGATTCCGAGGCTGAGGGCGGCGGCCATGTCGCGTTCCGAGGCGGGGGTGGCGGACGACGGATCGCCCGCTCCCCGACGGCGCGCGATCCGCTAGTTCAGGAGGGCGGCGCGCGTCACGCCTGCGTCTCCGCGAGCGGGCGCTCGAAGGCGGCCAGGGTCGCGGCCTGCAGGATGCGCGAGACCGACGCCGAGAGCGGGCAGATCTGCACGGAGTGGGACAGCCCCAGCAGGATCGGGCCGATCACCGTGGCCCCGCCCAGTGACTGCACCAGCTGGGTGGAGATCGAGGCGGAGTGGATGGCCGGCATGATCAGCACATTGGCCGGCCCGGTCAGGCGCATGAACGGATAGTTGACCCGCTTGCTGGGCTCGAGCGCCAGTTCGGGAGGCATCTCGCCCTCGTACTCGAAGTCGAGCCCCTCCATGTCGTCGAGGATGGCGACGGCCTCGCGCACCTTTTCCGAGCGCTGCCCCATGGGGTTGCCGAAGGTGGAGTAGGACATGAAGGCCACGCGCGGGGTGAAGCCCAGCGCGCGGACGGCGCGGGCCGTCTCGCAGGTGATCTCCACCAGGTCCTCGGCCTCGGGCATCTCGGTGACGTTGGTGTCGGCGACGAACAGGGTGTGGCCCTTGGCCAGCACCACGCTCATGCCCATCACCCGGCCGTCGGGCGAGGGATCGATGACCCGCAGCACCTCTTCCAGCACCTGGTCGTAGGAGCGCGTCACCCCGGTGACCATGCCGTCGGCATGGCCGGCGGCGACCATGGAGGCGGCGAAGGAGTTGCGGTCCTGGTTGATCAGCCGCTGGACGTCGCGGCGCAGATAGCCGTGCCGCTGCAGGCGCTTGTAGAGATAGTCGACATATTCCGGGTTGCGGTGCGACATCCGGGCGTTGACGATCTCGAGCTGGACCTCCTTGGGGTCGAGCCCGGCCAGCAGCATGTTCTCGTGCACCAGCTCCTCGCGGCCGACGAGGATGGCGTCGCCCAGGCCCGCGCTCTGGAAGGCGTAGGCGGCGCGGATGACGGCGGTCTCCTCGCCCTCGGCGAAGACGATGCGCTTCTTCGGGCCCGACAGCACCGAGCCCTGCAGCTTCTGCAGGAAGGCGGCGGTCGGATCGAGCCGCTGTGCCAGGGAGGCGCGATAGGCGTCCATGTCCTCGATCGGCCGGCGGGCGACCCCGGTGTCCATCGCCGCCTGGGCGACGAAGGGCGGTATGTACCAGAGCAGGCGCGGGTCGAACGGCGTCGGGATGATGTATTCGGGGCCGAACTTCAGCTGGGTGCCGTGGTAGGCGGCGGCGACCTCGTCGGGCACGTCCTCGCGGGCGAGCTGGGCCAGCGCGTTGGCGCAGGCGATCTTCATCTCCATGTTCACCCGCCGGGCGCGCACGTCGAGCGCGCCGCGGAAGATGTAGGGGAAGCCCAGGACGTTGTTCACCTGGTTGGGATAGTCGCTGCGGCCGGTGGCGACGATGGCGTCCGGGCGCACGGCGTGGACCTCTTCCGGGGTGATTTCCGGATCGGGGTTGGCCATGGCGAAGATGATCGGGTTGGGGGCCATGGTCTTGACCATGTCCTGGGTCACCGCCCCCTTCATGGACAGGCCGAGGAGGATGTCGGCGCCCACGAGCGCGTCGGCCAGGGTGCGGGCGTCGGTGTCGACCGCGTGGGCCGACTTCCACTGGTTGATGTTCTCCGAGCGGCCCCGGTAGATCACCCCGGTGTTGTCGACGGCGA
>Ga0307513_10011307_pt1 | contig 11102 bp, 8 predicted proteins | sample 15_EM_MG_FD_202174 | JGI IMG/M metagenome (GOLD analysis project Ga0307513, IMG submission 202174) | Populus trichocarpa ectomycorrhiza microbial communities from riparian zone in the Pacific Northwest, United States - 15_EM | ecosystem: Host-associated > Plants > Roots > Unclassified | place... | reverse complement strand
CGTCGGGCTGCTGATGGATGACTTCGTCGAGCTGCACGGCGACCGCAGCTTCCGCGATGACCCCGCGATCATCGGCGGCATGGCGCAGTTCGACGAGTGGGAAGTCCTCGTGCTCGGCCACCAGAAGGGCCGCACGACCAAGGACAACATGCACCGCAACTTCGGGATGGCGCGCCCCGAGGGCTACCGCAAGGCGACTCGCCTGATGCGGCTGGCGTCGCGGTTTCGCCGGCCGATCCTGTGCTTCATCGACACGCCGGGCGCCTACCCCGGGCTCGGCGCCGAGGAGCGCGGCCAGGCCGAGGCGATCGCCAAGGCGCTGCAGGTCATGGCCAGCCTCGACTGCCCGATGATCTCGGTCGTGATCGGCGAGGGCGGCTCGGGCGGCGCGCTCGCGCTCGGCGTCACCGATCGCATCCTGATGCTCGAGTACTCGATCTACTCGGTGATCTCGCCCGAGGGCTGCGCGTCGATCCTGTGGCGCGATCCGTCGAAGATCGGCGAGGCCGCGACCCAGCTCAAGCTGACCGCGCCCGACCTGGTCCAGCTCGGCGTGTGCGACGAGATCATCCAGGAGGCGCCGGGCGGGGCGCACCGCAACGCGCCGCTGACCTCGGCGCGGCTGCGCGCCGCGCTCAAGCGCCACCTGCAGGAGCTGGTCGAGTTGCCGCCCGCCGAGCTGATCGAGCGCCGCTACCAGAAGTTCCGCAAGCTGGGCGCGTTCGTCGAGCAGCCCGCGTAGGTAGCTGGTGTCAAACACCAGGCACCTACGTCATTGCTGGGCGAAGCCCTGTTGCTGGGCGAAGCCCTCCGGACGGGCGCGCGCGCGCTCGGCGTGCTGTCGACGGGAGCTCGTACCCGTGTCCTGGGCCGTGCCGTGACCTACGAGCTCGTGCTGGTCTCGGTGGCGATCGGCGCGGGCTACTGGGGGCAATACTTCGTCCGCCGCCAGCCGCACGGCAGCGCGACGTTCGGCCTCATGCAGCTCGCCGCCGCGGCGCTCGCCGGGCTCGGCCTGCTCGGGCGCCGGGTCGAGGCGCCGTGGCTCGGCGTCGCCGGCGCGATCGGCGCGGGCGCCGGAGTGTGCCTGCTCGTGCTCGGCCCGATCGTGCGCATGCTGGCGCGCCGGCTGGTCGCCGCCGAGCGCGTCGGCCCGGCGTTGCGCCTGCTCGATCTCGCCGAGCTGCTCGCGCCGGGCTCGGGCATCGCCGAGGAGAAGCAGCTGGTCCACGCGATGACCGAGATCCGCGAGGGCCGGATCGAGCCGACCGTGGAGGCGCTGCTCGCCGCGCGCGGGCGCGCCGCCGACGACGCCCGGCTCGCGATCGACGAGCGCATCGCGATGCTCTACCTCGCGGCGTACCGCTGGCGCGAGGCGGTCACCTACGCCGAGACCCACCTGTTCTCCGCGCCGCCGCCCGACGACCACGAGGCCGCGCTGCGCCGCGCGCTCGGCGTCGCGCCGCCGGTGTGGGTCGAGCTGATCGGCGCGTACGGCCGGCTCGGCGACCTCGATCGCGCCGCGACGATGCTGGCGCGCCTCGAGGACGTGTGCGTCGATCGCGCCGACGCCGCGCCGTGGTTGCACCGCGCGCGCCTGATGTTCCTCGCGCTGTGCGGCGAGGTCGAGGCGGTCCGCGCGCTGGTCTCGCCGCGCCAGGCCCGCCACATGAGCACGGCGGCGCGCAGCTACTGGATCGCCGTCGCGTCGCAGCACCACGGCGATCTGCCGGCCGCGCGCACCGCGTACGTCAAGGCGCGCCGGCGCTCGCGCGGTCGGCCGCGCGCCCTGATCGATCGCGCGCTCGGCGAGCTGGCGCGCCCGAGCCATCGCGTCGAGCCCGGCAGCCTGGCGGCGGCCGTGGTCACGCGCGTCGCCGGCGCGCCGCTGCCGCCCCAGCCGCGCGCGCGGGCCCGCCGCCCGCGCACCGCGTGGCTGATCACCGCGGTGCTGCTCGCCGTGTCGGCGACCACGGCGATCGCGCTCGGCCCCACCGCCGACATCGGCGTCCTGATGCGGGCCGGCGCGCTGGTCCGGGGCCAGGTCCACGCCGGCGAGTGGTGGCGGCTGATCTCGTGCGTGTTCGTGCACGCCGGCCTGGCGCACCTGCTGTTCAACGTCGCCGGCCTGGTCGTGCTCGGCCGGTTCGCCGAGGACCTGTTCAGCCGCGCGCGGGTGATCGCGATCTTCGGGTTCGCCGGGATCGCGGGCTCGCTCGCGAGCTACCTCGCGTCGCCGACCGGCGTGTCGGCCGGCGCGTCGGGCGCGGTGTTCGGCTTGCTCGGCGCGGTGCTCGTCGAGATCACCTGGCACCGCGAGCACCACCGCGCGGCGTGGAAGCGCGGCGTGTGGGGCGGCCTCGCGGTGGTGACCGTCGCCCAGCTCGGCTACGACTTCCTGAACCCGGTGGTCGACCAGTGGGCGCACGGCGCCGGGCTCGCGGCGGGCGCGCTGCTCGGCCTCGCGCTGTCGCCGAACGCGCGGTGGGCGCGGATCGGCCGCGGTGCCGGCCGCGCGCTGGCCGTGAGCTTCACCGGCGCGGCGCTGGTCGCCGGCGTCCTGGCCGCTCGCACGTCGCTGGCGGACAGCCTGGCCGGCAAGCCCGGGCCGCGGCGCACCGTGGCCGCGGTCGCGATCGACGCCCCGGCCGGCTGGTTCGTCGAGGGCAACCAGGTGCTGCAGCCCGACGGCGTCGTGATCGTCACGCTGGCGCGCCAGCCCTACGCGCACCCGACCCAGCAGCTCGCGATGTGGCTCGCCGCCGAGGGCCGCCGCGCCCGCGACGAGCTCGGCGAGCTCACCGTCGCCCGCGAGCCGTTGATCACGCTGCCCGCCGGCTGGGAGGGCAGCGAGCTCGAGGCCGCGCGCGAGGACGGCACCGGCTATCTCCAGCGCATCCGCGTCGTGATCTGCGGCCGCGCGTTCGGCGACGTGATGGTGTTCAGCGCGGTCGCGATCCCCGAGACCATCGCGCGCGCGGCGCCCGAATTCTTCGCGCGGCTGCTCGTCTCGATCGGTCCGGCCTGAGCACCGGCCGTGTGCCCGCCGCGTGCTCGACGTGGAGCTCGCGGTCGCGCTCGCGCGCGAACGGCATGACCTGCGCGAGCGCCCGCGCGCCGCTGAGCCGGAGCGCGATGTAGAGCACCGCGAGCGACCACAGGAGCCAGATCGCCGCCCACGTCCACACCGCCCACGTCGCCGTGGTGCCGAACGTCGCCGCCGCCATGTTGTGCGCGTCGGACGCGCCGGCGACCTTGCCGCCGACCACCTGCGACGGCCGCATCAGCACGCGGATGTCGAGCAGCGCGTTGACGCACGACTGCGCCGCGATGAAGTGCGCGATCGCCAGGCGCCACGGCCCCGGGACGAGCAGCGCCGCGAGCGCGCACGCCGCGCCGATCGCCGCGACCGCCCACGGCCCGAACGCATCGCCGTTGGGCGCGTCGATCACCGTCGCCGCGGTGATGATCAGCAGCGCGCCGAAGATCAGCATCGCCCAGCGCGCCAGCCGCGCGTGCGGCGTCATGACCAGCAGCACGGCGCCCCACAGCGGCGTGCCCATGTAGCCCGCCGCGGCGATCACCGCGCGGCCGACGCCGCCGGCCTCGCCGTTGGCGTAGGCCAGGCCGCTGGTGTCGCGGTAGATCAGCACGCGATCGAAGCCGACGCCGGTGAGCAGCATGGCCAGGCCGTGCGACAGCTCGTGCAGCCACGTCGCGATCAGCTTGAACGGATAGAGCAGGAAGCCGCCGGCCGGCAGGTTCCACAGCAGGAGCGACGCCAGCAGCGCGAACGCCAGCGTGCGGAGCTCGAGGCGATCGCTCGGCTTCACGCGCGCGCTCCCGGGGTGCCGCTCGCCGGATCAGGCGGATCGGCAGGGGCGGCGGGCTTCGCCGGAGGCGCCGCGTCAGGCGCGGGCGGCGGCGGCGCCGGATCGAACAGACCCTCGAACAGGTGGCTCGTGCGATGACGCACCGCCGCGCCGAGCCGCACCAGCTCGCGCGGATCGAGCCAGCTGCGCAGCGCCTCGCTCGGCCGGCGCGCCAGCGACCACACGTCGCCGAGCTCGACATGCGCGACGCCGCCGCAGATCAGGCCGATCATGACGCCGCATGCCGCGCCGACCACGGCCCCGGCGGCGGGATACGCCAGCCACGCGAGCGAGCGGTCCGGCAGGTGGCCGTGCGGGATCGCGGCGATCACCACGAGCCCCACGCTCGCCGCGGCATGGGCGCGGGCCGCGACGAACATCGCGCGTCGTCGGCCGCCATCGATCGATGCATATGCAGCCAGTCGGCCGATTCCACCCGCCGTGAAGATAGCGGCTACCCCGGCGAACACCGTCGTCAGCCGCAGGATGCGCATGACCGGCACATCGGGGTTGCCGATCCCGAGCCACGCGAGGCCCCAGACAGCGGCGGTCAACGCGGGCACTTCGATCGCGACGCCCGCGACCAGGCCCTTCCAGAAACCCCAGCGCGGCTTCTGAAGTAGCCCGGAAGAACGAGGAGTTACGCTGGATGGCTGACGATCCACCATTGGACGCGCGAAGGCGACGAAAGGGGTGCCCGCTAGGAAGACCGCGAGCACCTCGAGCGTAGCATGCCCGACGAGGTGCCTCGTGCCGGCATGGCAGTCGCTTCGTTCTCCGATGTACTATCGCCCGAGAGCTGACGGATGACCAACAGTTCAACACCTCGCGTCTCCGCATACTCCGCCGCGCACTTCGCCCTCGAGCTCGCCGGCTTGCCCGACATCGGCATGTTCCGCTCGATCGAAGGCGGCGGCATCAAGGCCGACGTGATGACCTACCAGAACGGTGGGACCTACGATCGCTGGCGGCAGCTTGGCAGGCCGAAGTTCGAGGACCTCAAGCTCCAGGTCGGCATGGCGATGTCCGAGGGGTTCTACAAGTGGATCGCCGAGTTCTTCGGGGGCAAGGCGGTGCGCAAGAACGGCGCGGTGGTCGCGGCCGACTTCCTCTACAAGGAGCGCGCGCGCCGCGAGTTCACCGAGGCGATGATCAGCGAGATCGTGTTCCCCAAGCTCGACGGCGCGGACAAGAACACCGCGTACATGAACGTGACGATGGCGGTCGAGGACATCCAGTTCAAGCCGGGCGATCAGCACGAGCTCGCCCAGAACAAGGGCTTCGAGGAGCAGAAGGCCTGGAAGGCCTGCAACTTCATGTTCAAGCTGGACGGCTTCCCGTGCTGCAGCCGCGTCAGCAAGGTCGATTCGTTCACCGTCAAGCAGACCGTGATCGAGTATCACTCGGGCGGCCGGCACGGCCCGTCGAAGACGCCGAGCGCGATCGATTGGCCGCAGCTGTCGTTCTACCTGCCCGAGATCGACGCCCAGCCGCTGCTCGACCACGTCAAGCGGCGGATCGTGGGCGGCGAGGTCCCGAACGCGGACCGGCTCAACGGTCAGATCGACATGTACGACAACTCGGAGAAGAAGGGCGTCCACTTCGAGATGCACTTCCACGGCGCCGACATCATCAACGTGGCGCCCGACAAGTCCGATGCGTCGAGCGAAGAGATGAAGATGGTCAAGGTCGACATGTACGTCGAGCGCATGGAGTTCAAGTACGTCAAGGCGTCGCTGATCTGAGCGGCGCGGCGCGGGGCTTGTTACAGCCCTGCAGAGGCGCGCAGGCTTGATCGTGGACGTGGCACGTGCAGGTCCACGTGCACGACCTGACCCGCGTACCTAGTTGCTGCGCGACAGGCTGCGCAGCGATTGCCAGCGCTCGATCGCCTCGGTCTTCGCGGCGCCCAGGATCTCGGCCACCGCCTCGAGCTCGTCCGGGTCGCTCGCGAACGCGCCGACCGGCGTCAGGACGAACGCGAGCACGTCGAGCGCGCTCTGCGGATTCGGCTGGTAGCTACTGCTGAACAGCGTCTCGCCCATGGCGCACACTCACACCCGAGGATCTACGCGGCAAGTTTTCGGTGTCGAGGGAGAAGCTCCCGGGGGGCGCCGTGGCGGCCGTCGGGCACGGGCCGGGCGGTCCGCGCAGCGAGGTGCGCGAATGGCGCATAGTGCAGCGGACGCGATCGTCGGCGGCCAAACCTGAGTATCGCTCGGTAGGCGTTGCTATAGTGCAACCCGCGTGACGAACGCGATCACCGAGCGTGGAGGGGAGACGACTCGGCTCGGGTCGTTCGAGATCATTCGTCGCCTCGCGCGCGGCGGGATGGCCGAGATCTTCCTGGCGCGGACCAGCGGGCCGTCGGGCTTCGAGAAGCTCGTCGTGCTCAAGAAGATCCTGCCGAAGTACGCGGACAAGCCGACCTTCGTCCAGCTGTTCCTCGACGAGGCCCGGCTCGCGGCCAGCCTCGATCACCCGCACGTGGCGCAGGTCTACGACATCGGGATGTCCGACGGCAGCTACTTCTTCACGATGGAGTATCTGCACGGCCAGGACGTGCGGTCGATCCTGCACCGGACCTGGCGATCCGGAGCGCTGTTCCCGTTCGAGCACGCGGTCCAGATCGCGCGTCACGTCGCGTCGGCGCTGCACTTCGCGCACGACAAGCAGGGCCCCGACGGCGCGCCGCTGGGCATCGTGCACCGCGACGTGTCGCCTTCGAACATGATCGTGACCTACGACGGCGCGACCAAGCTGCTCGACTTCGGCGTGGCCAAGACCACGGCGCGCACCGTCAAGACGCGGACCGGCGCGCTCAAGGGCAAGATCTCGTACATGTCGCCCGAGCAGGCGCGCGGCGCGCCGATCGATCGGCGCAGCGACATCTTCTCGCTCGGCATCGTGCGGTGGGAGATGGTGACGACGCAGCGCCTGTACCGCGGCGAGAACGACCTCGCGACGCTGCAGCTGATCATCACGCAGCCGGCGCGCGCCCCGTCGGAGGTGCGGCCCGACGTGCCGCCCGAGCTCGAGCGCATCGTGCTGCGCGCGCTGGCCCGCAACCCCGACGATCGCTACGCCACCGCCGAGCAGCTCGTGGTCGATCTCGACGAGCTGGCGCGCGAGCACAAGCTCAAGCAGTCGTCGAACGCGCTGGCGACGACGATGAACCAGCTGTTCGCCGCCGAGCTCGGGGCGTGGCGCGAGGCGCGCGCGGCCGGCGTGCCGCTCGCCGAGCACCTGCATGACGCCGGCGACATGACGACGCCGGTCAGCGAGAGCGACTTCATCGAGTTTGACCTCGTGGCCGAGGACGACGACGAGCTGGAGCTCGAGGACGATGTGGAGCTCGACACCGGGCGGCGGCCGGGCGAGCCGTGGCCGACCGGATCGGTCGCCGACGCATCCTCGCCCGCGCAGCCGCGAGCGCCATCGCAGGGCGTCGGGTCGGCGCCGCAGCGGTTCGCCAAGGCCTCGTCGCCGGACACCCCCCGCGCGACCTCGCAGGGGGTGGCGCCCGTGGCGTCGCAGGGGATCCCGCGCGAGGCAGCGCAGGGCGCTGCGCGCGAGGCGTCGCAGGGGATCCCGCGCGGGGCACCGCGTGAAGCATCGCAGGGGATCCCGCGCGAGGCCGTGCAGGGCGCCCCACGTGAAGCATCGCAGGGGATCCCGCGCGAGGCATCGCAGGGCATTCCGCGCCCCGAGGCATCGCAGTCCCCCCGCGAAGCATCGCAGGGCGTTCCGCGCCCCGAGGCATCGCAGGGCGCTCCGCGTGAAGCATCGCAGGGGATCCCGCGCGAGGCACCGCAGGGCGCTCCACGTGAAGCCTCGCAAGGCATCCGGCGGGAGCCATCGCAGCCGGTGCCGCGCGAGCCCTCGCAGCCGCTGCCGCGCCCGCTCTCGCAGCCGCTGCCACGCGTGCCGTCGCCGGAGCCGGGACGAACGCCGTTGCAGGGTGGCTCACCGGCGCTGCTCCGCACCCCGCCGTCGTCGCCGCCCGGCGCGCGCTCGTCGCATCCCGGCGTCCGCGCCGCGTCGGCGGGCGTCCCGCTCGTGTCGCCGCACGTCATCGCGCGCACGCCGTCGCAGCCGCTGCCGCTGGCGCCGCGGCTGCCGACCCCCAGCGACGAGACCGCCACGGCGATCGCCTACACCGCTCCGAATATCCACGACGAGCCGACCCGCGCGGTCGACCAGCCGGTGCGCTTCGACGAGCCGACCCACGCGATCGACCAGCCGGCGCACCCCGACGAGCCGGCCGAGCCGCCGGCGCCCGCCGCGCCGCACACGGTCGACGTCGACGACGAGCTCACCCTGCACGCCGCCACCGTCCTCGAGCTCGACGACGCGCCCTCCGACGACGCGGCCGACAGCCAGCTCGCGACGCCGCGCGATCCGGTCCCCGTCCTCGAGCCGCCCCTGCCGCCGACCACGCCCTACGCCGTGATGGCCCCGCCGGCACCCCGGCAGGCGGGCGAGCCGTTCGCGCCGCCGCCATGGCACGCCGGTCCCGGCGCCCCGCCGGTCGGCTCGCCGGTGCCGACGTTCAGCGATCGGATCCACCGCTCGTGGGCGATCATCGATCTCCCCGCCTACGACCCCGAGACCTTCGCACGCCACCGGCGGATCGTGCTCCGAGTCACCGGCGGCATCGTCGCGTTCATCCTGCTGCTCGCGATCATCGCCGGCCGCTGCTGAGCGTGCCAGGATCCGCCGCAATGACTGGGAAGCCTCGTTCCAAGGTCGCGGTCCTCCGCGTCCGCCCGGACCACGTCCTCGACGATCTCGATCGCCTGCACACCCTGGCCGAGGTCGAGCGCGCACTCACCCCCGGCGCGTCGACGATCCTCAAGGACAACATCTCGTGGCACTTTCCGTTCCCCGGCGCCAACACCACGCCGTGGCAGCTCGAGGGCACGATCCGCAGCCTCCAGGCGCGCGGTTACCGCGATCTCGTGTGCGTCCAGAACAAGACCGTGGTCACCGACGCCTTCAAGGGCGAGGACCTCAACGGCTACGTCCCGATCTTCAAGAAGTACGACATCCCGGTGCGCTACAACTTCAAGCCCGAGGACATGACCTGGTCGGTCTATCGGCCGCGCGCGAAGATGCGCGTGCTCGACACGATCTTCCCCGAGGGCATCCAGATCCCCGACGCGTTCCACGGCGCCAACATCGTCCACTTGCCGACGGTGAAGTGCCACATCTACACGACGACGACCGGCGCGATGAAGAACGCGTTCGGCGGCCTGCTCAACACCCGCCGGCACTACACGCACAGCTGGATCCACGAGACCCTGGTCGACCTGCTCGCGATCCAGCAGGAGATCCACGCCGGCCTGTTCGCCGTGATGGACGGCACCACGGCGGGCGATGGTCCGGGGCCGCGCACGATGCGGCCGGTGATCAAGGACGTGATGCTGGCGTCGTCCGATCAGGTCGCGATCGACGCGGTCGCTGCCTCGATGATGGGCTTCGATCCGCTGACCATCCCGTACCTCAAGCTCGCCGACGAGGCCGGCCTAGGCCACGCGCGCCGCGAGGACATCGAGGTGGTCGGCGACACCGCGCTCGCCGATCAGCGCTGGGGCTTCTCGGTCGGCGACAACGGCGCGTCGATGGTCGGCGACGTGATGTGGTTCGGTCCGCTCAAGCGGTTCCAGAAGCTGTTCTTCCACACGCCGCTGGTCAACCTGTTCGTGATGGGCTCGGAGGCCTATCACGACTACTACCGGTGGCCGCTGCGCGACCGCAAGATCTTCGAGCAGTGGCGGCAGTCGACGACGTGGGGCAACTTGTTTGCTCGCTACCAGGCGCAGGGCACGCTGGCCACGCCAGTGCTCGCCGCCGAAGACGTCGGCTAACGCTAGCTTCCGGTATCGACGATCGCGCGCAGCCGCTCGACCGCCTGCGCGTGCATCCGGCTCGCCCACGACTTCGACATGCCGAGCTCGGCGCCGGCCTCGAGCAGGTTCTTGCCCTCCCAGTAGTGCTTGGTCATCAGCTGGCGCTCGCGCTCGGGTAGCCGCGCGATCGCCTCCTTGACCCGCTGCGCGAGCCGCGCGCCGTCCATCCGCTCGGGCGTCGCGGGCGCGTCGGACGCGGCGTCGAAGCCCTGCTCGCGCATCGCCTCGAGCGAGGTCACGTACATCGTCCGGATCGCGGACATCGCCTGCTTGACCTGGTCGAGTGCGTCGGCGCCGGTCGCGGCGGCGGCGCCCTGCAAGCTCGCGCCGCGCTGGCGCTCGCCCTGGGTCTCGAGGTAGTCGTTCGCGGCGCGCAGCGCGACCAGCTTGGCCCAGGTCCGGCGCGGCAGCTGGGTCGCCTTGCGTAGACCGTCGACGATCGCGCCGTTGACCCGGTACCAGGCGTAGGTCGCGAACGCGACGCCGCGCGCCGGGTCGTAGCGGTGCGCGGCCTCGGCGAGCCCGGCGTTGCCGAGCGCGACCAGCTCGTCGAACGCGACGTGCTCGCGCACCCGTGGAAAGATCATCGCGGCGGCGCGGCGCGCGAGCTCGAGGTGGCGCTCGGCCAGCTGCGCGCGCTCACGACCGTCCACCCGACAAACCTACCGCGGTTTCCTGCTAGGTTGGGGCGCGTGGCGCTGTTCACGCGGCTCGAGGACGACGCTCTGGCGGAGCTCGCGGCGGCGTTCGCGCTCGGCGCCGTCCGCGCGGCGCGGCCGATCGCCGCCGGCACGATCAACTCGAACTTCGCGGTCGAGACCGAGCGCGGCGCGTGGTTCATGCGGATCAACGAGGGCAAGGCCGAGGCCGACGTCGCGTGGGAGGCCCGGCTGGTCACCGCGCTGGCCAGCCGCGGCGTCGTCACCCCGCCGCCGGTCGTCGCGCTGGATGGCCGACCCTACGCGCCGCTCGGCGACAAATGGGTCAGCGTGTTTCCATGGCGCGCGGGGCACCATCTCGAGGCCGACGAGATCACCGAGGACCTCGCCGCCGCGTTCGGCGCCGCGCTCGCCCGGTTGCACGTCGCCGGCCTCGAGCTGCCGGTGAGCGTGCGCCGTCGCAGCATCTACGATCACGATCACCTCGTCGCGCGACTCGCCGGGTTCGCCGGCAGCGCCGATCCCGCGCTCGCCCCGGCGATCCGCGTGCTCGGCGAAGAGCTCGCCGCGGCGTCGGCCGCCGCCGCGCTGCGCGCCCGCGCGACCCAGGGCCTCATCCACGGCGACCTGTTCCGCGACAACGTCCTGTGGGACGCCCG
>Ga0307513_10011306_pt1 | contig 11102 bp, 9 predicted proteins | sample 15_EM_MG_FD_202174 | JGI IMG/M metagenome (GOLD analysis project Ga0307513, IMG submission 202174) | Populus trichocarpa ectomycorrhiza microbial communities from riparian zone in the Pacific Northwest, United States - 15_EM | ecosystem: Host-associated > Plants > Roots > Unclassified | place... | reverse complement strand
GCGGTGTCCAAACCCTCGAATAAACCGGCTGCAGCCCCTGCGGCAAAACCAGCCAAACCCACTGCAGCCCCTGCTTCGAAGACGCCCGTGACCAAAACCAAAACATCGCCCGCCAAATCGGCTTCCGCCAAACAAGCCGAAGCCACCGTGACCGCCACGAAAAAAGCCACGCCCGCTCCCGCGGCGGCCAAGGCGCCTGTTGCGCCGCCTGCTCCCGCGCCCGTGGTGGCGGCTGCGCCGGCGGTCCCGCAAAAAAGCGCGCGCGCCTCTTCACGACTCGCCCAATTGACCGTACCATCAATGGCTCAGGTGGTGGCTTCCACCGCTGCGAAAGCCAGTTACCTTCAAGACAAGCCTTCCTCCATGATCGTCCCGCCTCCACACATGGCTGCAAAAAAAGACCCCAAGTTGGCCAACAACTGGAAAACCACTCCGGTTGACAAAATGACCGATGCCGAAGTCCTGGCAATGCCCGACTCCGAGTACATGAACGAAACGCAGATGGCGTTCTTCCGCCACAAGCTGGTGCTGCTGAAGCAGGACATGCTGAACAACGCCGGTGAAACCACCGAGCATCTGCGCGAAGACACCGTGGTGGTTCCCGATCCGGCCGACCGCGCCACCATCGAGGAAGAACACGCGCTGGAACTGCGCACCCGCGACCGTGAACGCAAGCTGCTGAAGAAAATCGAGCAGTCGATCAACCGCATCGACGCTGGCGACTATGGCTACTGCGACGAAACCGGCGAGCCGATCGGTGTTGGCCGCCTGCTGGCCCGGCCCACCGCCACCCTGTCGCTCGAAGCACAGCAGCGCCGCGAGCTCAAGCAGAAGATGTTCGGCGACTGAGGCCCAAGCCGCACTTGCACCCTGTGATCGCTCCATCACCTCCGCTTCCCGCCTGATCAGACCATGGCCCAGGACGAATCGCCGCAACCCGCCGGACTGCTCTCCAAGGTCGTCAAGTTCGTTCGCAACCCGACGATGAGTTGGTCCGAGCTGGACCAGCCCGAGCTCGACAAGGAAAGCGTCTACAGCAAGCAGATGCTCAAGGAGATGATCGAGCGCAAGCGCCGCAACGACTTCGTGCGGCGCCGAGAGTTCGACCAACTGCGCAAGCTGCGCCAGCGCGAAGCCCTGAGCGGCGCCAACCCCGAGACCGACGATCTGGGGCGTCCGTCGTTCTTCCAGAGCAGCCTGCCGTCCAAGTCCGAAGACCGTGCCGGCACGCTGAAAAAGATCGACGAGATCGAAGCCCAGATGTCGATGCAGTGGTGGAAGTCGAAGGACGTCGGCGCCTCGTCGCCTGTGCCGCTGTCGTCGCGTGCCGGCCTGATCAAGGAAATCCCCGACGTGCTGAGCCTGGATGAGCCCGAACTCGGTGACTCCACCGTGGCCCGTCACTATGCGCCGACGGTGCCGGCTTCGTTGCCCGCCCACCTGCGCGACGATGGCGTGCCTTCTTCCCTGCACGCCAGTCAAACCGGTTATGCGGCCACCGAGGTGTCCCCGCTGTTTGGCGGTGCTGGCTGGACTGGTGGGGCGCCGGCCGAGCCTGCGGAGCGAGAGCCCATCGTCGACATGCTTGCGGCCCTGAACGACAGCCTGGAACTCGATTACGACGCCGCGCCGCCCGAAACCTCCGATGTGCCTGATTTTGTGCACGCGCCCGAACTCGAAGAGGCGGCCATTCGTTTCGCCAACGGTGATGACGCCGGTGCCGAAGCCGTCATTCTCGCGGTGCTCGACAGCGAGCCCGAGCAGGCGGGCCCTTCCGAGACCTGGATGACGCTGTTCGACCTGTACCGCGCCACCAACCAGCAAGACCGTTTCGACACCGTCGGGATCGACTTCGCCACCCGCTTCGGCCGGTCGGCCCCGCCGTGGTTTTCGATGCCTGCCCTGGCCGGTAACCCACAGCCACCGGTTGCCGATGCCGGTCAGAAAACCACCATGGCGGGCGGCCAAGGGTTCAATTGGAACTGCCCGAGTGTCATGGGCGCCAGCGCGGTGCTGGGTTTGCAGTCGATGGTGCAGTCCAAGTTGCCGCCATCGCTGCGCCTGAACTGGAGCAACCTGCTGTCCATCGACGTGGCTGCGCTGGACGGCCTCAGCCTGCTGCTGGGCGCCTGGGCCGAGCAGGAAGTACAACTGTCCTTCGCCGATGGCGAGCGCCTGGAATCCGTCGTCAAGGCCGCCACGCGTTCTGGCGACCGGTCGGTCAACCAGGCCTGGTGGCGGTTGCGGCTGGAGATGCTGCGCATCATGCAGCGGCCCGATGAATTCGATCTGGTGGCGCTGGAATACTGCATCACCTACGAGGTGTCGCCGCCTTCGTGGCGTCCGGTGCGCTGCAACTTCTCCGTGGTGCGGATCGATGCGCCAGATGAGGCGTTGCAGCCGTTTGGCGAAGACGCCCCGGCTTCGGAGCCGCAGACCTCGGGCAATTCAGAGTTCAAGTCCACGGACTTCGGCATGAGCAGCCAACCGCCCGCGCAGGCGACGGCAGCGGTGGGCATGGGCACACTCTCGGGCATCGTGCTGGGCGACGCCTCGCACGCGCTGGCTTCGCTCGAAGGCAAGGTGAAGGAGGGCGGTTTGCTGGTGATCTCCTGCGACCACCTGATGCGCATGGATTTTTCCGCCGCAGGCTCGGTGTTGAACTGGGCCGCCGCCCAGCAGGGCGCGGGGCGGCGCGTGGAGTTTCGAGGCTTGCACCGCCTCGTTGCGATTTTCTTCAATGTCATCGGCATCAATGAGAATGCCAAGGTGATCCCCAGAAGGAATTGAAGGGGCTGGTTGAACACCCCCAGGTTGCGCACTTCGTGTCGCGCCCACCCCCTTGCAGGGGGCAACACCTGCGGCCTGGCGAAGCCAGTTCCGCGGTGTTTCTGGAATGGATACCGTGTACGTTTGATGCGTTACGGTCTGGCTTTTTGTGCGGGTTCGCTTGCAATCCCGTGGCTTCATCCTCAAATCAATCCCTATGGAACAATTTCACGGTACAACCATCATCAGTGTTCGGCGCCAGACGCCGAGCGGCATGCAGGTCGCCATTGGTGGCGACGGGCAGGTTACGCTGGGCTCCATCGTCATCAAGGGCTCGGCGCGCAAGGTGCGCAAGCTCTATCACGACAAGGTGCTCGCTGGCTTTGCCGGCGCCACGGCGGATGCCTTCACGCTGTTCGAGCGCTTCGAAGGCAAGCTTGAGAAGCACCAGGGCCATCTGGTGCGCGCGGCCATCGAGCTCACCAAGGACTGGCGCACCGACCGCGTGCTGCGCCGCCTGGAAGCCATGCTGGCCGTGGCCGACAGCGAGGCCTCGCTGATCATCACCGGCAACGGCGACGTGCTCGAGCCCGAGCGCGGCATCGTGGCCATCGGCTCGGGGGGCGCCTATGCGCAGTCGGCCGCGATCGCGATGCTGGAGAACACGGAGCTTTCGGCGCGCGACATCGTCAAGAAATCGCTGGAAATCGCGGGCGAAGTCTGCATTTACACCAACATGAACCACACCATAGAGGTCTTGTAACACCCCCAGGTTGCGCACCTCCCCGGAATCGGCCCGTAGGGCCGAGAACGCAAGTCGCGCCCACCCCCCGCTTCGACAAGCTCAGGACAGGCTTGCTGGGGGCGACACCAGCGGCCCGGCGGAGCCGGTTCCGCGGTGTCTCTGGAATTAACAGCCGAACAACCAGATACCGGCTTGTTCATAACGTTGCTTGAAACTGAACTGAATTTTGCCTATGTCCTCCATGACCCCCCAGGAAATCGTCTCCGAACTCGATCGGCACATCGTCGGCCAGCGCGATGCCAAGCGTGCCGTGGCCATTGCCTTGCGCAATCGCTGGCGGCGGCAGCAGGTGGACGAGAAGCTGCGCTTCGAGATCACGCCGAAGAACATTTTGATGATCGGCCCCACCGGCGTGGGCAAGACCGAGATCGCGCGGCGGCTGGCGCGGCTGGCGGATGCGCCGTTCATCAAGGTCGAGGCCACCAAGTTCACCGAGGTGGGTTACGTGGGCAAGGACGTGGACGCGATCATCCGCGACCTGGCCGACATCGCCGTCAAGCAGACCCGCGAGGCCGAGATGAAGAAGGTGCGTACACGCGCCGAAGACGCCGCCGAGGAGCGCATTCTCGACATCCTGATCCCCACGGCACGCGCTGCGGAGGGTGGTGGCGACAGCGCCACGCCGCAGATCGAAGGCCCGGCGCGCCAGTCCTTCCGCAAGAAGCTGCGCGAACACCAGCTCGACGACAAGGAAATCGAGATCGACGTCGCCGACGTGCGCACCCAGCTCGAAATCATGGGCCCGCCCGGCATGGAAGAGATGACCGAGCAGTTGCGCGGCATGTTCAGCCAGGTTGGCGCGCCCAAGCGCAAGACGCGCAAACTCAAGATCAGCGAGGCGATGAAGCTGCTGATCGAGGAAGAAGCCGGCAAGTTGGTGAACGAAGAAGAAATCAAGACCCGCGCGATCTTCAACGCCGAGCAGAACGGCATCGTCTTCATCGATGAAATCGACAAGGTCACCTCGCGCAGCGAAGGCAGCGGCGCCGAGGTGTCGCGCCAGGGCGTTCAGCGCGATCTGCTGCCGCTGGTGGAAGGCACCACCGTGTCGACCAAATACGGCCCGATCAAGACCGACCACATCCTGTTCATCGCCTCCGGCGCCTTCCACCTGAGCCGGCCGAGCGACCTGATTCCCGAGCTGCAGGGGCGGTTTCCGATTCGGGTCGAGCTGCAGTCGCTGTCGGTGCAGGATTTCGAGGCCATCCTCACCCAGACGCATGCGTCACTGGTCAAGCAGTACCAGGCTTTGCTGGCGACGGAGAAGGTCACGCTCGAGTTTTCTCCGGAAGGCCTGACCCGTCTCGCACACATCGCCTTCGATGTGAACGAGCGCACCGAAAACATCGGCGCGCGGCGCCTGTCCACGGTGATGGAGCGGCTGCTGGACGAGGTGAGTTTCGACGCCACCAAGCTCGAAGGGCAGACCGTGGTGATCGACGCGGCCTACGTCGATGGCCGGCTCAAGGAGCTGAGCAAAAACGAGGATTTGTCGCGCTACATCTTGTGAAGATTTGCCCGTGAGAAATCATGGGCAGGTTCTTCTGTGCGCTGGCATTAATTACAGTGTCAAGCTGAATCTGCTTTTCATGCCTTGAACTGTATCTGAGGCAACACATTCAGATCTTTCTCTAAGTGCTTAATTTAGAACGATTTTTCACCATGCTCAACATGCAACATGGCCGCTAAGTCGTTGATTTAATTACAAAAAATACGTGCCTTGACCCCTGGTCAGCTGTGCTTTTCCTGCTACAGTGCAAAAAAGTGCAATTAAGTGGTGAAAAGTGCCGTCGCATGGCCCACTCGATTGCTTTACTTGCGAGGGTGGGCTGTTGTGTTTCAAGGGGCTTCGTCTCTAAGTCTGGATGCCAAGGGGCGGCTATCGGTGCCGACCCGGCATCGTGACGTCCTGAGCGCGACGGCCGGCGGACAGCTCACCATCACCAAACACCCCCACGGCTGCCTGATGATTTTCCCCCGCCCGGAGTGGGAGAAGTTCCGCGAGCGCATCGCCGAACTGCCGATGTCGGCGCAGTGGTGGAAGCGCATCTTTCTGGGCAACGCGATGGACGTCGAGATGGACGGCACCGGCCGCGTGCTGGTCTCGCCCGAACTGCGCGAAGGCGCGGGCATCTCGAAGGAAACCATGCTGCTGGGCATGGGCAATCATTTCGAGCTCTGGGACAAGGCGACCTACGAAGCCCAGGAAGCCAAGGCGATGCAGGGTGAGATGCCCGATGCCTTCAAGGACTTTTCTTTCTAAGGCACCACGGTGGACGCGTTATGGAAACATACCACCGTCTTGTTGCAGGAAGCAGTCGACTCTCTTCTCAACAAGCCGGAAGCCGTGGCATCCGCCATGCCTGCCGTTGCGGCCGCGACCTATGTGGACGCGACCTTCGGCCGGGGCGGGCATTCGCGCCTGCTGCTGTCGCGCCTCGGCCCGCAAGACCGGCTGATCGCCTTCGACCGCGACCCTGCGGCCGTGGCCGAGGCGGCGACGATCACCGACCCCCGTTTCTCCATCCGCCACGAGGGCTTCAGCCACCTGGGCGAACTGCCGGCAGCCAGCGCCGCCGGCGTGCTGATGGACCTGGGCGTGAGTTCTCCGCAGATCGACGATCCGTCGCGCGGCTTCAGTTTTCGGTTCGAGGGGCCTCTGGACATGCGCATGGACACCACGCGCGGGGAAAGTGTGGCCGAGTGGCTGGCGACAGCCGAAGTTCAACAGATCGCGGAGGTGATACGTGACTACGGCGAAGAACGGTTTGCTGGCCCCATTGCAAAGGCGATTGTTGCTCGCCGACAGGAACGGGGCCCAATTTCATCCACCACCGAACTGGCCGAGCTCGTGGCTGGCACGGTCAAAACCCGCGAGCAGGGCCAGAACCCTGCAACGCGCACATTTCAGGCTTTTCGGATTTTCATCAACGCCGAGCTTGAAGAGCTCCAGCAAGCGTTAGAAGCGAGCCTGACCGTGCTGCAACCTGGAGGCCGTCTGGTGGTGATCAGTTTCCATTCGTTGGAAGACCGCATCGTCAAACAATTCATCGCCAAGCACACACGCGAGGTGGTGGACCGCCGCGCGCCCGACTGGATGCTGGCCGGCGGCGCTCCGGTGATGAAACTCCAGGCCCTGGGCCGCATCAAACCCAGTGCCGCCGAAGTGGCGGGCAACCCGCGCTCGCGCAGCGCGGTGATGCGGGTGGCGGAAAGGACGGCCGCGCCATGACACGATTGAATCTGGTGTTGCTGATGGCCGTGCTGGCCAGCGCCCTCTATCTGGTGCGCACGCAGTACGATTCGCGCAGCCTGTTTGTCGAAGTCGACCGGGCCAATGCGCTGGCGCACCAGCTGGAGATTGAAAACGAGCGCCTGCAAGTGGAAAAGCGTGCCCAGGCGACGCCGCTGCGTGTCGAGAAGCTGGCCAAGGAACAGCTGCAGATGCGCACCAGCACGCCGGCCATCACCCAATACGTGACGGTACAGGCCGCGCCCGCAGCCGCCGCCACGGCGTCGCCCGAGGCCGGCGCTTCGGCGGGCAGCCGTGGCCGCCAGGCGCTGGACAACAGCCGGAGGATCGAATGAGCGCCGCCCGGCCGCCACGCCAGCGAAGCGCAGCTTTCATCTGCGCGGGCGCTCGCACCGCAGTGCGAAGCACGGAGGTTTCCGAATGAGCCGCAGCGTTCGCTACACCTCCAGCCCCTTGCTGGCGAGCAAGACGCCGGTCTGGCGCAGCAAGTTCGTGGTGGCGGCCATTGCCGTCGGCTTCCTGGGCCTGACGGCGCGTGCCGCCTACATCCAGGTCATCGGCAACGACTTCTTCCAGCGCCAGGGCGAGGTGCGTTTCGCGCGCACGCTGGAGCTGCCGGCCAACCGCGGCCGCATTCTCGACCGCAACGGCCTGATCCTCGCCTCCAGCGTGATCGCGCCCAGCATCTGGGCCATTCCCGAAGACGTGGACCGCGATCCGGCCAAGCTGCGCGCGCTGGCCAAGCTGCTGGAGATGCCGCTGGCCGATCTGAACAAGAAGCTGGAAAACGAAGACAAGACCTTCGTCTGGCTCAAGCGCCAGGTGGACGAGCCCATCGTGCAGCAGATCACCGCGCTGAAGATCCGCGGCATCTACCAGCGCAAGGAATACAAGCGCCAATACCCCGAGGGCGAGGCCATCGCCCACGTGCTCGGCTTCACCAATGTGGAAGACCAGGGCCAGGAAGGCGTGGAGCTGACCTTCAACAAGGATCTCGGCGGCAAGCCCGGTTCGCGCCGCGTGATCAAGGACCGCCTGGGCCGCGTGGTGGAAGACGTGGGCGATCAGGTGCCGCCAGTCGAAGGACGGGAGATCCAGCTCAGCATCGACAGCAAGGTGCAGTTCTTCGCCTACCAGAAGCTGCGCGACGCGGTGATCGCGCACCGTGCCAAGGCCGGCAGCGTGGTGGTGCTCGACACCATCACCGGCGAGGTATTGGCCCTGGCCAACTACCCGAGTTATGTGCCCGACAAGCGGCAGAACCTTACCGGTGAACAGCTGCGCAACCGCGCCTTGACCGACACCTTCGAGCCCGGCTCGACGATGAAGCCGATCACCGTGGGCATGGCGCTCGAAGCCGGCCGGGTGAAACCCTCGACGCTGATCGAGACCAGCCCCGGCCGTTACCAGATCGGCGGCTTCACCATCAGCGACACCCACAACTACGGCACGTTGACGGTGGAAGGCGTGATCCAGAAATCGAGCAACGTCGGTGCGCTGAAGATCGCGCAGAAGATGACCCCGCACGAGATGTGGGACACCTATACCGCGCTCGGCTACGGCCAGAAGCCACAGATCCAGTTCCCTGGTGCCGTCACCGGCCGGTTGCGGCCCTGGAAGAGCTGGAAGCCAGTGGAGCAGGCCACCATGGCCTATGGTTACGGCCTGTCGGCTTCACTGTTCCAGATGGCGCATTCCTACACCTCGTTCGCACACGACGGCAACATCATCCCCGTCACCATTTTGAAAAGCAGCGAAGAGCCGGTTGGCGTGAAGGTGTTCTCCGCCGAGAACGCACATGCGGTGCGCAAGATGCTGCAGATGGCTGCGGGGCCCGGCGGCACCGGCCCGCTGGCGCAGACGCTCGGCTACTCGGTCGGTGGCAAGTCGGGTACGGCGCACAAGCAGGTCGGCAAGGGTTACGCCAGCAACAAATACCGTTCGTGGTTCACCGGCATGGCGCCGATCGAGACGCCGCGCATCATTGTTGCGGTGATGGTCGACGAACCCAGCGACGGCCAGTATTTCGGCGGCATCGTCGCCGCACCGATCTTCAGCGAGGTGGTGCAGCAGACGCTGCGCATGATGGGGGTGCCGCCCGACATCGATGTGAAACCGCAGGTGGTGACCAAAGCCGTGGAGGAGTCGTTCTGATGAACGTGTTCCAGACCCCCGCAGAGGCCGCGCACTGGTTGCGCGGCCTTGTCGCGCCTGCCGAGGGCGCGCTGCGGGCGGACAGCCGGCGCGTGCAGCCGGGCGACGGTTTCATCGCCTGGCCCGGTGCCGCGGTTGACGGCCGCCAGTTCGTGCCGGCCGCATTGGCGCAGGGCGCGGCGGCTTGCCTGATCGAGGACGCCGGCAGCGAAGCCTTTGGTTTCTACGACGATTCCGTCGCGGCCTATGCCGGGCTCAAGGCCAGCACCGGCCCGATCGCAGCCGCGTTCTACGAACACCCGACCGACGGCCTCGACGTGCTGGCCGTGACCGGCACCAACGGCAAGACCTCCACCAGCTGGTGGCTGGCGCAGGCGCTGTCGCAGGTTGCGCAGCCCTCCGCGCTGCCTTGCGCCGTGGTCGGCACCCTGGGCGTTGGCATTCCGCCCGACGTCGTGGCCACCGGCCTGACCACGCCCGACCCGGTATTGCTACAGCAGCAGTTCCGCCGCTTCGTGGACGAGGGCATGAAGGCCTGCGCCATCGAGGCCTCGAGCATCGGCGTGGCCGAGCGCCGGCTCGACGGTACACGCATCCGCGTGGCCATCTTCACCAACTTCACGCAAGACCACCTCGACTACCACGGCGACATGCACGCCTACTGGCAGGCCAAGGCCGAACTCTTCAGCTGGCCCGGCCTGCAGGCCGCGGTGCTGAACATCGACGACGCCAAGGGTGCCGAGCTGGCCGCGTCGCTGGCTGGCGGCACACTCGACGTGTGGACCGTGTCGGTCGAAGGTGATGCGCGGCTGAAGGCTGTCGACATCGGCTACGCCGCGCAAGGCCTGGCCTTCACCGTGGTCGAGGGTGAGGCAAGTCACCGTGTGCAGACCCCGCTGATCGGCCTGTACAACCTGTCCAACCTGCTTGGTGTGATGGGCGCGATGCGTGCCATGGGCGTGCCGCTGGCCGAGGTGGTGCGCTGCTGCGCCGCCGTCACGCCGGTGCCGGGCCGCATGGACTGCCTGAATGTGGACGGCCAGCCGCTGGTGGCCATCGACTACGCCCACACGCCCGATGCGCTCGACAAGGCCTTGCTGGCGCTGCGCCCGCTGGCCCGCGCGCGCGGCGGCAAGCTGTGGTGTGTGTTCGGCTGCGGCGGCGACCGCGATGCCACCAAGCGCCCGCTGATGGCGGCGGTGGCCGAGAAAAACGCCGACATGGTGCTGGTCACCAGCGACAACCCGCGCAGCGAACGGCCCGAGGCCATCATCAGCCAGATACTGCTTGGATTGAGCCATGACAAATGTGTGCGTGTGCAGGCCGACCGCGCACTGGCCATTGCCGAAGCCGTGGCGCAGGCCGCCGCGCAGGACGTGGTGCTGCTGGCCGGCAAGGGCCATGAGGCCACGCAGGACATCGCCGGTGTGAAGCACCCTTTCTCCGACAAGGCCCATGCCGAAGAGGCCCTGGCTTTGCGCCAACGCGGCGGGGTGGCCACATGATGATGACGCTGGCCCAGGCCCTGCAGTGGATTCCCGGCGGTCGCCTCTGCGGCGACGGCACGGTGGCCATCAGCCGCGTGCATACCGACACCCGCAGCCTGCAGGGTGGCGACCTGTTCGTCGCGCTGCGCGGCGAGAACTTCGACGCCAACACCTTGCTCGCGCAAGCCAAGGCCAGCGGTGCGGTGGCGGCGCTGTGCCATGCCGGCGCGAGCGGCGGCTTCGCCAAGACCGGCCTGCCATGCATCGAGGTGGACGACACGCTGGCCGCGCTCGGCGCGCTGGCCACCGGCTGGCGCACGCAATTCAAGCTGCCGCTGATCGCCGTGACCGGCAGCAATGGCAAGACCACGGTGACGCAGATGATCGCAAGCATCCTGCGCGCGGCCGAGCCCGATGCGACGCTGGCCACCCAGGGCAACTACAACAACGAGATCGGCGTGCCACTGACCCTGCTGCGCTTGCGTGCCTCGCACCGGCTGGCCGTGGTCGAGTTGGGCATGAACCACCCCGGCGAGATCGCCAGGCTGGCCGCCATGGCCCGGCCCACGGTGGCGCTGGTCAACAACGCGCAGCGCGAACACATGGAGTTCATGGCCACCGTCGAAGCCGTGGC
>Ga0307513_10011305_pt1 | contig 11103 bp, 12 predicted proteins | sample 15_EM_MG_FD_202174 | JGI IMG/M metagenome (GOLD analysis project Ga0307513, IMG submission 202174) | Populus trichocarpa ectomycorrhiza microbial communities from riparian zone in the Pacific Northwest, United States - 15_EM | ecosystem: Host-associated > Plants > Roots > Unclassified | place... | reverse complement strand
GCTCTCGACCGCGCTGACGCGGTGAGTTCGATCTCGCCGCCAATCATCCATGACTTTTCGAGCTCCCCGGATGTGATTTTCAAGTGAGTATTTTGTCGACACGGAAACGAGAGCCGGAGTCCATCATGCCGAGATTCAAAACAGTCCTGCTTCAGACTGGCGCCAACACGACTGGGATCGTGATCCCGCCGAAGGTGATCGAGGCACTCGGATCGGGTAAGAGGCCAAAGGTCACCGTCACGCTCGACGGCCGCTACACCTACCGCAATACGGTCGCGGTGATGGGCGGCGAGTACATGATCGGTGTCAGCGCGCAGCACCGGGAGAAGTCAGGACTCAAGGGTGGCGACAAGATTGATGTTGAACTGACGCTCGATACCGCGCCACGCGTCGTCGAAATGCCCGCCGAACTTGCTGCTGCCCTGAAGAAGGACAAGGCCGCGAAGGCGGTGTTCGAAAGCCTGAGCTACAGCCGCCAGCGGCAACACACTTTAGCCGTCGAGGCAGCGAAGGCGGCCGAGACCAAGGCGCGGCGGGTCCTGAAGATCATTGAGACGTTGAAGGCGGGCTGACGGTGGACACAAACCGGAAATCGCCAGGTTTGCCACTGGCGGTATTCGTGCTCGGACTGGCCGTGTTCTGCATCGGGACGACCGAAGTCATGGTGTCTGGTCTGTTGCCCATTCTGTCCCGCGACCTGGACGTCTCCATCCCGGCAACAGGCCTGCTGATTTCCGGCTACGCAGCTGGCGTCGTGGTTGGTGGGCCCATATTCACGCTCGTTTTCCTGAAAGCGCGCCGCAAGAAATCGGTCTTGCTGCTGGTTGGACTGTTTGTGGCGGGAGAAGCCTTGGGGGCTATAGCTCCGAACTATTCTCTGTTGATGACTTCGCGGGTTCTTGCTGCGCTGGCGCAGGGCGCCCTGTTCGGGATCGGCTCACTCTTAGCGGTTGACTTGGCAGGCCCCGACGCGAAAGGCAGGGCGCTCGCCGTAATGTTTGGAGGTCTGACAATCGCCAATGTGTTCGGCGCACCCCTTGGCACGCTCATCGGCAGCCAATGGGGCTGGCGCGCGAGCTTTTGGATGGTCGCTGCCCTAGCCGCAGTGAGTCTGATCGCGATCGCGTTTGTGGTGCCAGCTCAATCTCGTCCACCATACTCCGGCGTGAGACGTGAGTTCGGGTCCTTCACCAATTCAAGACTCTGGCGGGCGCTATTGGTGACTGCTCTACTTCTCGCCTATCTTTACTGAGGAGGCAGGATTCGCGCAGGGCGCTGTCCCGTTCCTGCAAGCGCTGTTTGGCTTCGGCTGCTTCGTCGGCACGATCATTGGTGGTCGTTTCACGGACCGATACCTGCGCCAAACTCTCTGTTTTGGCCTTATTGCGCTTGTCCTCGCCATGACTTCATTCGCTCTCCTCGTCGAGAGCAAAATCGCTGCGTCCATTTCATTGGCCGCATTCGGAATAGCTGCGTTCTCGATCAATCCGGCGCTGCAAGCGCAGGTCATTAACGAAGCAAAATCGGCCGCCACTCTCGCGACGACCGCGAATACGTCTGCTTTCAATGTCGGCAACACGATCGGCCCCTGGCTCGGAGGGGTGGCCATCGGCGCCGGGTTGGGATTCTCCTCTGCGGTTTGGGTCGGAGCCATGTTGGTGACGGTGGCGCTCTGCATTGCCCTAACGACCGCCCGACACTTCGAGAATACAGCGACGACGAAGAGTCAGAAGATTCAATCTCCAAGGCGAAAGGAGCTAAGCAATGACTAACCCAAGCATCACGAGTGTCCGGAAGGTTTCGGTCCTGGGCACAGGCACGATGGGATCGCCAATCGCTCGCAACATCGCCAAAGGCGGTTTCTCCGTCCACGTTTGGAACCGCACACGAGAGAGGGCCGAGCAGCTGGCTGACTTCGGAATCACAATTGCGGACAGCGCCGCAGATGCAGTTCGCGACGCGGATGTGATCGTGACGATGCTGACGGATGGCGACGCCGTGCTGAAGACGATGGAAGCTGCCGCGCCGGGACTACGGCCAGGCGCGATTTGGGCACAGATGAGCACGGTTGGCGCAGATCCCATTCCGTCACTCGTCCGCACTGCGGATCAGCACCAACTTTTCTTTGTCGACGCTCCGGTGCAGGGGTCCCGTCAACCTGCCGAACTGGGTCAGCTGGTAGTCGTCGCCGCGGCTCCGAGCGAAGTGCGGCCGTTGATCGACCCAGTCTTTAGAACTCTTGGAAAGCGGACGGTCTGGGTAGGCGAAACGAAGCAGCGCGCAAAGCTGGATTGCACGCGGATCTAGCGGAGGCAAGTCTCCGGCGCTTCGAAAGGACGCTGGCCGCAGGCCACGGGGATAAGGACATGGCCGCGTCCTTCATTGCGGGGTAGTTGGAATACTGCCGTCCCATGGCGGCGCGAAAGGGTTTCACATTTGTCCATGAACTCAAAGGCCGGATAGATGACGGATGCAACGCGATGCGTTGGCAGGAAATGCCACAACTCTGACGCTTTTACTGCGTGGCCCTGGGTATCGTCGCGACAGTTTCCCAGCGATAGGCCTTCTCATGTTGATGCGGTTATTTGTCTTCTGTTTGGTGCTGCTCGTTGGCGTTCCAGTGTCGAGTCTTGGTGTTTTGATTGCGTGCACTCCTGATTCGGCTTCTGTCGGCAACTTAGATCTGATTAGGAGGCATGAAGTGGACACAATGTTGGCAGAACTACGCCCGCCCAAGCGGAAGCGGCCCCTGATAGCCGTCATTGGTATCAATGACGCCACGGAGACCACCGACTACTTGATGCCTACCGGTATCCTGCGTCGTGCGAATGTCGCCGACGTCGAGATGTTGGCGACACAACCGGGCCCGGTGAAGCTCTTCCCAGCGCTTGCGGTTGAGCCAGATGCGACGACTGCGGATTTCGACAAGCGCCATCCCGCGGGGGCTGACTACGTCATAGTTCCCGCGATGAGCCGTGATGATGACCCGACGGCGCTTGCGTGGATTCAGAGTCAGGCTGCCAAAGGCGCAACCATCGTCGGCATCTGTGCTGGAGCAAAGATTGTTGCGGCCGCGGGGCTGCTGGACGGCAAACGTGCCACGACCCACTGGTACTACCTGCGCGAATTGCTTCGACGCAATCCGTCGATTAGGTATGTACCAGATCGACGTATCGTGGTGGACCACGGTGTCGCGACGACGACGGGTATCACGGCTTCGATCCCAATGATGTTGACGCTGATCGAGGCAATCGCCGGGCGGCCGAAGGCGGAAGCAGTCGCTGTAGAGCTTGGCGTTCTGCAGTGGGACGCGAGTCACGATAGCGGCGCTTTCGGGATGTCCCGGCATTTCTTGATCACCGTACTCCGCAATTTTCTTGCGTTTTGGAGGCATGAGCAGTTCTTGATCGCGTTAAACGTGGGCGTCGATGAAGTGTCATTGGCGATTGCGGCAGATGCCTGGTCACGCACGTATCGTTCAAGCGTGGTCACGTACGGCTTGGCGGAAGGCGCGGTGTTGAGCGCCAACGGAGTGCGGATTTTGCCGGATAAGGTCGCCAAACGTCTGCCACCGGTGAGAGCTCTCCTGGCAATCGGCGGTGACACGCCTGTTGAAGTACTGCGTGGCACTCTGAGGAAAATAGCGGCCAGGCATGGCGAGTCGACTTCTTCCGTGGTTTCCATGCAACTTGAGTACTCGCGTCAGCCCGATCAATGAAGATTCTGGACTCTCTTCTGGATCGAATTCCAAATACAGGCGGATTCGAACGCGCCGTTGTGCTCGATCCTACTGATGGAGATTCGCGCGTCTCAGCCGTGCTCGCCAGGGTGCCGCCGCATCACGAGTTTCCGCTGCACATGCACCCGCACTCGGAGGATTGTTTTTTCGTGCTTTCAGGGAGAGGCGAAATAATTGGCCTGGATCGTCGTTTCCCGATCGCCGCGGTCGCCGGAGTGTGGATCCCTGCAGGCGTTCCTCACGGGTTGGCGGCTGGCGCGCAAGGAGTTGTCGAAATTGGTTTTCAATCACCGCCAGGTCCGACCTGGTCGCGCGATGAAGCTGGCTTTCTTCATAGCCGCCGCGACGGAATCGTAACCGCGTCAATCTCTGATGCGACGGAGTTGAGCCGGACCGCGGCAGAGTGGCGTTCAGTCTTCGAGGAACGACCTGGCTGGCAATACCTCGACCCACGATGTTGCTGGCTCGAAACCTCGCAGCGGGTGCACGCTGTGGCCGATGGCTGCGAACTCCTGATCGTAGTCGTTCGCGGTGCGATCGAACTTCGTGGAACTGCCGCGAGAGTCGGTGCCGTTGCCATCATTCAACTCATCGGCGGTGAGTCGGAGGAGTTGTGTGCCCTGGAAAGGGACACATTGCTTTTTTGTATCCGGACGGCGGTGAGCCAGCACGAGACCTGATCGGATTGTGCTTGGCTCCGGCGACAACCACGGAATCAACGACGGCGGCTGAAAGTGTAAGTCGATTTCGCACAGTAACAGCTACAGAGTGTCGCCTCTTCGTGAGCTCGACGACTGAGCAGGCGGGTTCCTACGCGTTCGCGGAATCCGAGCCATAACCCCCGGAGCCGGCCGGCACGGTCAATTCATGATTTCGCGCTCAAGTTCGCCTTACTCGCACGGCTAGCGACAATCGTGCGTCGATTCGCTCGAGGCTCGGACAGATGATTGATACGGCGGGATGGCAGGAAATGTCAGCAATTTGTCATATCTGCCAAACAGGCCGGGCCACAATGCCGATCGGTAGTTAGCATTAGAGAGGTCGTGAAGTGCGCGCATATGTTTTTGTCCGAACGGCGGCAATTGGAACGCAGACATGCTGAAACAGCATGCGGTGCTGATCGTTGGTGGGGGCCCGACAGGGCTCATGTTGGCGGGCGAGTTGGCCTTGGCGGGTGTCGACGTTGCCATCGTCGAGCGTCGCGCCAACCAGGAAATAGCCGGCTCTCGCGCTGGAGGATTGCATTCACGCACGCTCGAAGTGCTTGACCAGCGAGGTATCTCGGATCGGTTCATTTCACACGGGCAGCAGTACCCGGTTGTGCTGTTTCCCGGAACCTCCTTGAGCACCGGCGATCTTCCGACGCGCCACAATTACTGGCTCGCGATGTGGCAGGAGCAAATAGAACGTCTCCTCGCAGCGTGGGCAGCCGAATTGAACGTGACGGTTTATCGCGGGGTGCAAGTAACGGGCTTTGCCCAGGATGACACTGGTGTCGAAGTAGAAGTCGGAGACGGCCTTTTCCTGCGCGCGAAGTATCTCGTCGGATGCGACGGCGGTCGAAGCATGATCCGCAAGAACGCGGGAATTGATTTCACGGGATGGGATCCGTCTATCAGCTATTTGATCGCTGAGGCCGACGTGGCTGACGAACCTGCGTGGGGCATCCGATATGGCGAAAAGGGCACCAATGCCCTGGGCAAACTCGAAGACGGAAAGCGGGTACGCGCGGTACTGATAGAGCAGCAACTCAAGAATGGCGATTTACCGACTGTCGACGAGCTTCGTGAGGCTCTCATCGCCGTTTACGGAACCGACTTCGGAATTCACAACATCAGCTGGCTATCGAGGTTCACCGATGCGGCGCGTCAGGCGGCAACCTATCGAAAGGGACGGGTGCTGTTGGCCGGCGATGCGGCACACGTGCATTCGCCAGTTGGAGGGCAAGGCCTCAACATCGGAGTCCAGGACGCCGTGAACCTGGGGTGGAAGCTCGCGCAGGTGATCAAGGGCACATCACCAGAGACTCTGCTCGATACATATCAGGCCGAGCGACACCCGGTTGCGGCCCGCATGCTCAAGGCGACGATGGCGGTCACGGCGCTGAGTCGCGGCGACGAGCGGACCTGTGCCTTGCGCGAGACTTTGTCCGGGTTAATGCAGATGGACGTGCCGCGCAGGTGGTACGCCACGAAGATGTGCGGCCTCGACATTCACTACGACTTCGGCGAGGGACACCCTCTGCTCGGACGCCGCATGCCCGATCTCGATCTGAAAACGGCCACCGGCTCGTTGCGGGTTTTCAACCTGCTGCACGCGGGCCGGCCTGTGCTTCTAAACTTCGGAGACCGCGGTGGCTTGGATATCTCTCCCTGGGCGAATCGCATCCAGTTCCTCGACGTGCAGTACGACGGTGCGTGGGAGCTTCCGACAACCGGGTCCGTCATTGCGCCCGACGCCGTGTTGATACGGCCCGATGGACATGTCGCATGGGTGGGGGACGCGACTCGGCAAGGACTCAACGCTGCGCTAACTATGTGGTTTGGGCCCGCGTGACTCAAAATTCGGTGTGCGTGTCGCGAAACAAACGCGGCGTCACGCCGAAACGGCGCTCGAACGCCTTTGCAAATCGAGTTGCCGGCGTGAGGCCGACTCGAGTTGCCACGGACTTCAGTGAAGACCCACGCGACAACAACATGCGGGCCGCGTCGAGCCGCGCGGCCTCGACGAAACGGGCTGGAGATTCGCCGGTCGCAGCGTTGAACTTGCGGTGAAAGGAGCGCTCACTGAGCCGTGCACGGGCGGCGAGCGTGGACACATCCAGTGGTGAATTGAGATTCAACATGATCCAGGCGATGAGATCGGCAAAGGGACTGGCGGCTTTCGTCTGGGCCTGTAGCAGCGGGCTGAATTGCGATTGGTACCCGGGACGCCGCGCGTACAGCACGAGTCCCCTGGCGACCTCGCTGGCAATGGCCGCGTCGAGATCGCCCGCCACCATCGCCAGTGCCATATCGATGCCAGTGGTTACCCCAGCGGAAGTCCATATTGAGCCGTCCACGACATAGAGTGCATCGGAATCCACTTTGATCTTCGGAAATGCCTTGGCCAGCGGGCCACACGCGTTCCAATGAGTCGCAACGCGACGGCCGTCCAGCATGCCGAGATTTGCCAAAAGAAACGCGCCAGAGCAAACGGAGCCAAATCTCGTCGCCCTCGCCGCAAGCTTCGGCAGCCACGTGCGCAAGCCCGGGTCCGCGACGACGCGCATCAAATTCTCGCGCTGTGCGCCCGCAACCAAGAGCGTGTCCATGCGATTGGATGCACCCGCGCCACGGCGACGGGATTCGACAGCCACTCCGCTGCTGCTTTTGACCGAGCCGCCCTCGGCGGAAATGATGTCGACGGCGTAGTAAGGAGCCTTTCCGCGTTCCGAAAGGGCGTAATTTGCGCCGTCAAAGACCGCAGCTGGCCCCGACATGTCGAGCAACTCAAAGCCCGGATACACGACAAACGCGACGCGATGCATTTTCATGATGTCCGCCAAATGCGGCAGGCCACAATTGCGACCCGGCGCAGCGGTCCTGCGCATTGAGAGAGTGTGTTCCGGAGGAGAATGAAGATTCGAAGGTGACCCACACGGACCTCGCTGTGTTTACGCGCTTCTGCGAATCGATCAACTGCGTCAAGAATAGGGAGTTCAGCGATGACAACGCGTCGAACATATGTGGTCGGACACGATCATCTTTCAGATGCTGACGCGAATGTCTTTCTCGAAATCCGGCCTAAGGCCGGTCGCAGAGAACTTGGCATTCGCGACGGCCGCACTGTTCACCGCGACTCCCTGCTCACCTACGCCGATCGGCGGACGATCATGGCACTTCGCACGCGCGACGATAGCGCTGACGAATTTTGTCAGTGAGAGCCTGGAGGGCCGTGTTGTCCCGCCACTGTCCCTTGACCATTACTCCCACGGGTGTACGAAGCGTGGCAAGTGTGGCGAGCGGATTGTGTTCTGAGAGAATTAGATCAGCGCGATAACCCGGCGCGACCGCGCCAAATGGATCGCCTCCCTTGGTCCGATGGATGAAGATGCCTGGAGCCCGCGTCGCAGTAGACAGCGCCTGAAAGCGAGTCAATCCCGATGCTTCGAGCTCACCAAGGCTATCGTGCAGCGAGAAGCCGGGCAGCATTCCCGGAACCGTTGGAGCATCGGTGCCCGCCACTAACTCGACGCCCGCATCTGCCATCGCTTTGACGAGCATCCGCAGGAAGGCGAGCTTCGGCGCTAGTTGTGCGGTCTTGGTGAGATAACCGCTCATCTGCCATGCCAGACGATCATTTGGCGACAAATAGAAGGACTCGGGTCGGGCGAGGAACGAAGCGACAACATCTGGCCGTCCGATTTGGCGCGCGATAGTCGCGTAAGTCGCAATGTCGGCAGTGACCGCCGTGTTGTATCGTTTGGCTAGCGCGACGGCTGATGCGATGCGGCTCGGGTCTGGCGGCGTATCGGTCTCTTCTGCGCTCGGTGGCGTAAAGAAGGTGTAAAAGAATTCCTCGGCGTGCGCAATGAGCACCTGTCCTTCAGAAAGCTGGCGTTCAAGCCGAACCGCATACGCGCCATGCCCGACTAAGGGCATGGCCAGGCGGCTGCCTTCCTCGGCGAGCGCGGAGAAAGCCTCGGGCGAAAGACCGACATAAACCTTGATGAAGTCGTACCCGTTCGTCTTGGCGAGCCCAACGATCGCGCGCGCTTCGGCCGGCGTCTTGATGACAAACCCGTTGTAATTGGTCGAGCCATCAACCTTGAAGCTGGTGTAGACGTGGGGTCCTGGAATCACGCCGCGATTGACTGCAGGCACGATGTTGTCTACGAAGCCGGCGTGAGCTCCCCCCATATGCAAGACCGTCGTAACGCCGGTAGCTAGATAAACGGCCAGGTCGTCCGGCGCTTCCGAATGCGTGTGCATATCGGCAAGTCCTGGGGACAGATACGCTGTCTTGTGCCCGTCGATTATCTGCGCGTGCTTTGGAACTGGAAGGCGACCGCCTATCGCCACGATCTTGTCGCCTTCGACGATGACGGTCTGGTCCGCAAGCACCCGTTCACGGTCCATAGGAACCACGTTGACGTGCACAAACGCCGTGGTTCGCGTCGCACTGTCGTCAGCGCGCGCGACGAGGGGGCAAGCGCCTATCCCGATCGACAGTCCCAAAAGCACGAGCTTAGAAGCACGTTGTGTATTCATGCCGAATTGGACGTCCATTCGCGGCACAGCGTCTATGCGGTCACAAAAGATCGTTGAAATGCGGACCGGTGAGACATGCAAATCGCCCCATACACTGCAGGCAGTTTTCGGAGGGCATTCCGATGAGAAGAACTGTCCAGGTGGCTTTAGTCACGACGATGTTGTTTGCCGGCACGTTCTGCATGGGCAACGAAGAAGCTGCCGGAATACTGCCGAGTGGTTTCGGCGATGAGGTTGATCGCGCGGTTGAGCAGTTGCGCAACGCCACGGCTCCGTTTCGTTCCATCGATCTGGCGATGGCCGCCGGGTACGAGCAGGAAACCGAATGTGTGGACAGGCCACCCGAAGGTGGAATGGGTTATCACTTCGGTAAATCGGAATTGCGCGACGGTGTCATCGAGTTGGAGAAACCGGAAGTGCTCGTGTACGAGAAGCGCGCAGACGGTTCGTTCAAGCTCAATGGCGTCGAATACATCGTGCCGCTTGACTCCTGGAAACGCCGCGATCCGCCGACCATCATGGGCCAGACGATGAAGCGCTTCGATCGCGCTGGATTTTGGTATCTGCACGTGTGGATCTGGGAGCCCAGTCCATCGGGACTTTTCGCTGACTGGAATCCACGAGTGAAGTGCCCGAAGAAAGCTAGCTAGACCTCAGGCCAAAAAACACTTTCGAAGTCGCCGCAGCCCCTCTGCAATCTTCGACGTGGCGACGGCGCCGTAGCCGATCGTGATTCCTGAGCGCTGCTTCGTATGCACCGCGAAGTTCGAAAGCTGCTGGATGGCGACGCCTAGTCCAGCGGCGCGGCGCGCGACGGAGGCAATCCTCTCGACGGAAGTGCTTCTGGACAACGCTGCGACGTGCAGGCCGGTTTTCGATGGGACGAGTTCGAGGTGATCTGCGAAATCTCTTTCCAGTGTGGCCGTTACGATGGCGTGGCGCTGTTGGTACACCTTGCCCACTTTGCGGATGTGGCGCGCAAAGCTGCCATCGGCAATGAAGCGTGCCAACGCCGGTTGCGCCAGCGACGGGCTGTGCCAGTCACTCACGAATTTCGCTTTGGTGGCGGCCAAATGCAATGACGGCGGAAGCACGAGGAAACCAAGACGCAATGCGGGCAGCATGGTCTTCGAAAATGTGCCGATGTAGATGACGCGCCCGCTCGCGTCGAGAGTCTGCAGCGGCTCGAGGGGGTGCCCCCCGAATCTGAATTCGCTGTCGTAGTCGTCTTCGATGATCGCGGCATCGTGGCGTTCCGCCCAAGCAAGAAGCGCCCGTCGCCGGGGCAGGGACATGGCGATGCCCAGCGGAAACTGATGCGAAGGCGTTACATAGACTGCCCGCGCGTTCGCCGGCAATTGATCGACGACGAGGCCTTCGCCGTCGACCGGTATGCCAACGACGCGGGCGCGTAGCGACTTGAACAAATGCCTGGCCGGTGGATAGCCAGGATCTTCCATTGCGATCACATCATCCGGTTCGATCAAGATACGCGCGACGATATCGAGCGCCTGTTGTGTGCCGTTGGTAATGATGAGATCTTCAGGCATGGCTTTGACGCTGCGCGATATCGCAATGTGATCAGCGATTGCCATGCGCAGTGCGTGAAACCCGGTAGAAGCCCCATAGAATGCTTCCGCAGTTTCGCTCGATCGCAGCGCGCGAGTGACGGCTCTGCGCCACATGAGATGAGGGAACAGTGTCGCGTCGGGGATGCCCATTCGGAAGTCGAACTTGGCGGAACTGTCGAACGCCACCAGGGCCGACACGGAATTCCATACCGTTCGCGGCTGCAGCGCGTTCACGGCGCCGGAACGAAGCACCTTTCGGCCCGAGAGGGCGATCTTTTCGCTCACGAAAGTGGCGGCGCCAGCACGCGATTCCGCGAGCCCTTCGCCCAACAGTCTTTCGTACGCCGCGGTCACAGTCGATCGCGACACCGAGAGACTGCGCGCAAGCTCGCGAGTCGCGGGCAGACGGTCCCCAGCCTTGAGGCGTCCATCCAGGATGGCCTGCCTCATTTGGCGATAGATTTCGCCGCCCAGATCCCCGCGTCCAACCAAGCTGACGTGGAAAGTCGTCACTTATCGATCTGGGTGCATGACTGCCTTG
>Ga0307513_10011303_pt1 | contig 11105 bp, 21 predicted proteins | sample 15_EM_MG_FD_202174 | JGI IMG/M metagenome (GOLD analysis project Ga0307513, IMG submission 202174) | Populus trichocarpa ectomycorrhiza microbial communities from riparian zone in the Pacific Northwest, United States - 15_EM | ecosystem: Host-associated > Plants > Roots > Unclassified | place... | reverse complement strand
ATGGTGGGGGGATGAGAACATACGAAGAGGCGGAAGAAAACGAGAAGGCGCGATTACGTCGAGAGATGGAAAGCGGAGGAAAAATGGCGGTGTCGTTCCCGGTCGCTTCGACCTCTGAAAGAGGAATGCTTACCCCACTTGGACTGGAGTGGCGAGAGGGGGACCTTCCTCCTTACGCTTCATGATTTCTATGCGGATTTATGGGGGGACCCGCCGCCCCCATGTTCGGTAAAATATCATCATCTGTATTTATAATTTGAGGTCCAGTGGAGACCACTGGCTGAGAGTAAGTAGTATGATAACGCCACCTGTCGGCCGTGTGATTATCTTTACGCATCCCTTCGTTATCTTTGGTCATCTTTTCCTTTGTGGGGTGGGAAGCAGCAACAGGATCCAGACCCCCCCGTTGTGATTAAAAGCACGGCTATGAGCTCGATCTTGGGAGGGAAGCGGAAGCATTTGGGTTCTGATTTCCACCTGCCAAAGAGCTATCAAAGATGGCCGTCGAAGCGCGCACCCTGGAACCTATGCTGTTTTTGACCGCGTGCGCGTCGGCGGACGAGCCTAGTCCGGGCGGACCTCCCGACCCGTGGCTGACAGCTGTGAAGGCGGGAGATGAGCGACTCTGACAGGCATTGTCTTTTTTTCGAAATGTGCCGCCGTTGGGGAAAATCCCCCCCCCCCTCTCTCCTCGGGCTGAGGGTCTGGGATCCCACGAGTAAGCGGACGGACCATGGTCAGGAACGAGACCCCCACTCTCGCTTGCGCATGCCGACTGAGTGGGTTTCTTTCGCCGCTGAGCCGGCTCGCCAATTCCGTCTTCAATTTAGGGATTTTCAAACGCACGCGCGTATCCTTAACAGGTTAATAGACGGCGCCGCCGCCGCAAGCCGCCCTGAAAGTCTCTCTCTGGCTAGGTCGGGTGGGCCGACCGGAGGCAATTTGGGCCGTACGCGACGACGACGTTTTACGTTTGACTGCCGGGTCGGTCGCCGATGCGCTTGGACGGAGCAATCCTTATTTTGGTCACCCCATTCCCGTCGCTGCGGAGAGTATGTATGAATACATACATAAGAGGCCGTTCATGGGGCGGGGGAAGGCGGCGTCGAGTGGAACAGCCGATTCCATAAAGGGGAATCTTCGGCAGACGACGATTGGGCCGCGCTAGAGAGTGACTTGGAAGCAGGGCGCGGGCTGGGTGCACCGTCCGGTGGGCCTATTGTGAAATCCGAAACACTCCCATAATTGTCGGTGGGCCCCCCCCCTTCGCATGCTGCCGTCGTCACGGCGTTACCGAGTCGCTCGCAACGGTCACACAAGCTTCATGTGGCCCGCGTCCCTGTGATGATATAAAACGACAGGGCGACTTGTTCTGAATTCGGATTTCGCCCCTTTCCCTTCCGACCCCGCACAGTGTGGCTGGCTATCCGTGACCGACCTCGCCGTTGGTCTATTCCCCTGGATATCGCACGCGCACGTCATGACTCTTGAGGTTGTTGATTCTTACGGCCCTTCACCCTACCCTTACGTCCTGGGGTCTCTGTCGTCGAGCTCTCGCCCTGCTTCCACGGAATCAAAGGCTACGACGACCAGCGCCTGCTTTTTTGAGGTGCCTCACGTTAACCAGAACGATGATTTAATGGTTCGTTTTTCATTGTTGGTGTCCCCAATGGGGCGGCGGCGGCTGATCTGATGCTCCCGCCGTTTAGCAAACTGTATGCTACATTTACGAAGAGACGAAATGCGCGCCAATCCACTATATGGTATGAACGCCTTTTTTGTGTTGGGGAGAGACCCGCTTGTCTTATCTTCCCCAATCTAGTTTGACGTCGTCACTCCACCGCCAAGTCGTGTTGGAACTCCCGTCCCCGAACGCACCGCAACGCCCCTTCTTGACGAACGGGGTCCCAAAACTCAGTTGATCCTTCTGAACCGCAAATCCTCTATGCCGTCTGTCAGTTCTGCTTTGTCTCTGTCGTCGGAGTCGTTCTAAACCCCAATAGGTCAAGTCACACCCGGCTCCGTGGCTGCGGAGACTGAGGCGTGCAACCATCACAGCCTTTTCAAAGCAAAAGGTTGCGGAACAGGCCGCACAGCAGGAGGTATGAGCTGGGTTTTGCTGCTCGCTTCAGCTCCTCTTTCCCTTCAACTTTCGTTTGTCCAATTGCTTTCGTTCCCAGCGATACATATAAACATGCGCTCTCCTCTCGTAACTGTATTATCTTTATCTTATTCGTGCACCCTTTCTCCTTTCGTCAATCTTTGCATCTTGTTCGTAGCAGGTCTCTAGATGGCGCGTTCTGGTCGTGTTCCCACTTGATGTAAGAACAGAAGTTTGGTAATCCGCAAACGCTGTGCATTTCGCGTTCTTTTTCCCGTGACCGCGCTTGGGAGAGATCGATAGAAGCTTTCGATGGTGGAATACCTCCCCAAATCACCACTAGTACGGCGACGCCATTGTTCGCACCGTTTGTGATGACGACCCTGTTCCAGCATGGGAACTCTCGGAGTCACCGTTAATGACGGGTCCGGAGCGGGAGTGCCAGATCCTTCCTCTCGGCAGACTGCGCACCTCCGGTGGGTGAGGAACAGCGCCGTCGTATACCCACTCGGAAGGCACAGTCCGAAACGAAAATGTTTAGACACCGTGTGCGGTGGGTCGCGGGGGCCGAGTAACCCACAGACATTACCCGAATAGACGTAGACTCTCTCCCTGTTATGAGGGAACAATTGCCAGGGCGGCGGAGTCAATCTTCTCTTTCAGTGGACCTTCGTTAATCCGTGATGTGTTGCTGTAGTCAGGGCCAAGCTCGAGTCTGAACTGGACCCTGGTTCTCCCGCCGCGCTCAACTTGAGGGCCAACTTCCCCTGCGTCCGATCAAAACTCAGACCCGGGCGCTGATAGGCTGGTACAGTTCGCCCCCCAACGATGCGAAGGCGCGGCCCCCCAAACATTCCACCGGTGATCGCTTTGCCCGGGGACACAGTGAGAAGCGTCACTCTTTAGTCGCCTCCAAGCTTAGCGCGATGCATTCCAGACGGCGTCAGATGCCCTCCTCCGTGACATACTTGACGTGCTCAAAGTACATATTCATTCCTCTGTGAAATTTCGAATCCTCACCACACATACCCCTCGATTTCTGGATCACCGGTAGGAAAACAAAGCGTATCAGCTCGCAGTCCTCGAACAGCAGAACCAGATCCACGACTCCCTAACCGACATCAACCGATCCCTCCTCACCGACCGAGAGCACCGGTACGCTCAAGTCGAAGAGCTCTCCCTCGACCTCGACGGCCTACGAGAAGATCTCAACCGGTTCTTCGTCCGGACCGGCCGCGTGGTGCCCTTCGGGCCCTCGCAGATCCCCCCACCCGGGTTCAAACCCACGGGGGGGACGGGAAGACGGTCGTCCCGCAGCCACAGACCCATAGTTAGCAGTAGTAGAAGACCGCAGACCCCTCGTCCGTCGCGGCGCCAATCACAAGATCTCGTCGACTCCAGTGCGGCTTCCGAAGGCGACGAAGACCCCCTCGAGGCCGACATCGACCCAAATCGTTACCGGTACTCGGAACCCGTTCCAGTGAGAAGGAGCTACACCCCGGCTCTCATAGTACACCCGGGAATTCCAAGCGTCACCACCGGTACGACGGGAGGATCATCGCGGAACAGGCTGACCCCTCCCAATCACCCACGCCCCGAATCGCGACAACAGCCAAGCCAGAGGTCTTCTGGATTAACGTACGTCTCCGACGATCCGGCGGTACCTCCACCTCCACCAGGATTTGTCCCCCATCGCCAAAGATATTTCCCAACGCCTCGTGTACCCTTCCAACAGTCACCGCTTCATCATACACCGGTACCGCCCCCTCCACAGATGCAGCTCCACAGAGACCGACCATCCAACCACAGCGAGTCGGAAAGTTGAACGCTCTACGTTCGAATACACGTTTCCTATTTTTCCCATGAATTTCACTGATTTTTCGGCTCATCGTTTGAACGCCGAATGGAGGGCCATTGAATGTTGAGTGGTGACGTGCATAGAGTACAGTGAAAATACAGCCCAAAAATAAATACCACCGCTATTACGGCCAACTGTTTGTAGGGCAGGCGATATCTAGTGTTTTACCAATAGCTTTCTCAGCTTTGCGTTCGTCCTCTCCAAGGCGTCGACCTTCGCCGCGGCCTCCCCCATCGTGTTCAAAAGATACCTCGTCCGCAAACTGACGGCTTTGTCTCTACCAAAGACGGAAGACCTGGTATGCTCCCCGATTTCGGTCAGCCGCATCAGCTCCATCTCGCATTCCTTGATAATTGATTCCGACGCGGTGATCAGTTGTTTGTTGTATTCGATGTCCTGCGTAGCGCTGAACACCGTGTCTGATAAACGAACACCCAGTTAGTTACCCAGAAGCTCCCGGTGAAACCAGGGGAGAGAGGGAGAGAGAGACATGAACGGACCTCCGACGACCTTCTCGAAAACGCATCTGTACACCGGTTTTCCCGGTCTGATGGTCGATGGGCGGCCATTGTGAGTTGTAATGGTGATCAATTCAGCATGTTCCATCTTCCTCAGCGCCATCTCATCTCCCTTGAACGGGAAGTTCATCAGCGTCTCGTGGTAGGCGATCTGTAGTTGCAAGTCAGTGAGGTCACGTCGGAGGGCCGAAAGAGTGGCAGAGAAACTCTTACTTCTCCCTCCTTTGCTAACCGCTTCATCAGTCCCCAAGCCTGAGTACGCGTCCACGGAAGGTCCTTGGCATCCTCAGCATCGTCGCCGAAAGCGTTCTTCCTCAACTCTCCAACGCCGCGAGTGATGATATCTTCCACCGCGTCTTCGATGCCCGAACCGTTGCGAACCTTGTGGATCAACTAGCGGGCATGCGTGTTCAGACACTGGACAAGCGTATTGAGGGTGGGGAGACGTACGTTATCAAGGTCGCTCGCTCTTCCGCCTAAACGTTCGATGCTGGCGGTCGTCTTGGATGTAAGTTGGATGTCCAACTTCGCCTCCTTGAGCTTCTGTTGCACGAAAGCAAGCGCGGTCTCCGCATCGGCATCGGAGAGGGTAATCATGTTGAGAGGTTTCGAATGATTGGCCACTGAGTTGCGTAAGCCCGCTTGCAGACAGCGTCTGGAACAACAACTGTACCTTTCGTGAGCCGTTTGGCGTTCTCTCGGTTGTCACTCAACACGATGACATGTGCGATCTAGATGCAAGGGCGTTCTGATTGACCCGGAAAAAGATGAGGTCTGTTGTCCGCTTACCCTGTTGTCAACCAAGCTGGTCGCCCATTGGGCTACAACGTCCAAGAGTTCCGACTTGCCTCCGACCTTGTCCTCGAAACCCCTGATGACGACGACCGGCAATCCTTCCATGGCCCCAAGATCACCACCGGCTTTACTTTCGTCTTCAACCCCAGAATCCATCGGTTCAGTCTCCTCGAAGCCAATGTCCGCGTCGTCAGATCCAAATTTCTCGTCCCCTATTCCGAGTTCGCTCATAACGCCATTTCCGGCGACGCAGTCGAGCCTTCCATCGTGCCATTCTCCTCGTTGGATCTTCCTCATTCGTTCTCGCCGCTGTCGCGCACTCTCCTGTCTCTTCGCTTCGTTCTCGACCTGTTTCTCGTGATACGTGTGGACATTGCTGAGACTTCTTCCGGCGACATCCAGGATCTCCTTCAGTTGGTCGGGCAACGATACACTCAGTCCAGCTGTGGGGAGTTGGCATCAGTAGCATGTCGAACTCCTGTGGACTGCGAGTCGAACCTTTCTGTCCGATCAAGCCGACACTGGCAAGGTCAATCAGGTTGCTCATCGAGTTGAAGAAGGTGAAAACAGGCCAATAGCCAGTTTGTTTGGCCAGTTCCGCGACCATCTTCGAATCAGAGTCCTTGTGTTTCAGGATGGGACCACAATCAACGAGCAGGCTCCTCCTGGGGAAAGAAAAAAAGTTAAGGAACCGATTGGAAAGTAGGGGTTGATGTACTTGCTTCCCAAGTGACACGAGGGCCTCGTGGACCAGAGCGGTCTTGCCGCTACCCTGGGGACCGTGGATAAACGTGATGGTACATGCTACGAGAAGGTTAAGTCCAGCCACAAGGCCAGGGGAGCTAACCGACTTACAGGGATATTCGGCCAAATACTTCTTGATTGTTTCCTGGGCCTCTGTTCTATCTTTCCAAACCTCTGCAACGTTCGAGAGTTTCAAGGTCCCGTGGTTTCCAGAAGAGAGCGAAGGGGTGTTCTCTTTCAGCCACTTGAAGAGACTGTACTCCTGAAAGTCGAACCAGTTGAGTACCTTCGCTTGCACCATCCAAACACGGATGGGGTCGAATATCTGTTGCTGGGGTTTTAGAATTTATGGACTAGAGGATGAGATGACAACTCGTACCGCGTATGTCAAACTTCCTAACAGGAAGACTACAATTGGTAACACAATCTTTGGGTGATTTGCAATCCAGTTCCTGAACACGTGGGGCTGTATCATTTGCGCGTATCCAGTTTTCAGCCTGGTGGTCGATCCATTCATGGTGAATGAAGAGTTGTGCATGACATTTCTGGCGATTGTTGATGACCGCATACTCCGAAAAGAGACGTGCGAAAACCTGTGGGTACCGGGAGGTCCACTCAAGGGCTGGGACAGCTCTAGAATCCGACCGAAGGGCTGTATATGGGGTTAAGCCTCAAAATTCGGCACCGTACAGCAGGCAGTGACCCACCCTGAAAATGTGGTAAAGTTGTTCTTCTGGGATATCCGGACCATCGAATGAGACCTTGAGAACTGGAGTTGGCCAATGTTGGAGGTCCTAAACGTGTTGTAATCAGTAAAAACCTTGTCCGCGACAAATAAATTCGCACCTCTCTCCATGGAACCCCCTTGACAGCCCAAACATCACTCCTGCCGAGATTTGCCCAGGAAGGGACCCCACCCTGGTCAGCAAGACTTGCGCGCAACTGTTCCTCGATCGTCTTCACCGCCGTGCCTTTGTCGTCAAAGTCCTGGTATCTGAATCGCACGAATAGACCGCCCTCTTTGAACTCCGGCTCGAGTGATACCAAGGTGAAATTTGGCACGTTCGCAGTTATAAGCATTGAGCGGATAGCCTCTGTGAGGTGGTCTTGTCGTAATATTCCTATCAGGTACCGGATGCTACGCAAAATTATTCGCACTGCCCCCGGAGGATTTCGAAAGGTGCTCACTCCCAAGTTACAAGGCGGATCGGGAACACGGTGTCAATGTAGAGCCACCCCTCCTTCAAGTTTGGCGGCGATATTGGGTTCACCGTGCCCGCAGTGGAAGCAACGCACGCGACCGGCCGCGACGCATCGATGCGGCGCACAGAGGTGTTGGAAAAGGCACGCCAGTGGTTTCGGGCAAGCAATGCGCTGGTGCGCACAACAGCCTTCATCAGCGTTCAGCTTGGGCGGGTTGGAGAGGACGTCATAGGGCAGACCTTCCGATGCCGTCTGATCCTAACACGGACAAACAACCCTCCTCGAGATTGATCGGGGTGCGAGCACCGGATTTGGTCTTGTGCGCACGCAGGTGGCGGAACGGGATCGAGATGTCTTCCATCTCTCTGCTGCATTTCAACGATGCGTACAGGGTTCAGCCACAGAAACTGTCCTCAAAGTCACCGGACGCAATCGATGTGACTCAGTTTGCGCAGATGGTGAACGATACCCGAGAGTCCTGGAAGAATTCATCGAAAGAGGGTCTCGTCTTCTTTTCTGGAGACCTATTCGCTCCATCTGTGGAGAGCTCTGTGACCAGGGGAACTCATATGGTATGTGTTCTTGCCTCGTGGATCGTCTCCGTGCACTGACAACCCCCGCTTATGCTGTAGGTCCCCGTAATGAACGAGATTGCGCCCGATGTCGCCCTCACAGGTATGTGCACCACGTCTAGAACATCTACCGACTTTCTGATCAGTGATCAGGGAATCACGATTTTGACTTTGGTCCGTCAACGACTCTGTCACTGTCAGTGTAAAATTTCGGACCAACATCTTGACGAACTATCATTTCAGGATATCCCCATTTGACAAAACTCCTCTCGGCGACGAATTTCGTACGTATATCAATTTCATATGCGCTTGAGAACGGGAGGGGCTAACCCTTTGTACAGCCCTGGCTGCTTAGCAACATCATCGATAGTACCACGTCAAAGGTTCCAGAATTCCTGAAGGAATACGAAATATTCGAACGTGGAGGCGTCCGGATCGGCGTTATTGGGCTCGTAGAAAAGTGGGGTAACCTCAAGATCCGAAGGTGCCAATCAGTCCCACTCACATCCGCCATAGAGAATGGATAGCCACAGTCTCTTCTTGGCCTCCAAATTTCGAATACAGGAACATGGCGGAAGTGGGCCGTAATCTCTCCGCCCATCTGAGGGGAGAAGAGAAGTGCGATATCATCATTGCCCTGACACACTCGAGGTGACCAACACATATTGTGGCATGTATTGCATTCTGCTGACGCCCCCTTTCATAGGTTGCCAAACGTAGGTTACCACCGCCCTGGGCACACCGTGAACATGCTAACTTTGTGAGGACACTTAGGATATCACCCTGGCAAAGGAGCTTCTCGCTCTCTCACCAGAACACGTCCCATCAAGCAAGATCGCTTCCACACACGGAGTTGACGTGCTCCTTGGAGGTCACGACCACTTCTACTTTGTTTCAAAAGGCGTTACATCCTGGGAGAACTACGATGTCAACGAAAAATGCCTAGGATCCGAGGGGGACAAGGGGGACGTCCTGGTTATTAAGAGCGGTACAGATTTCCGTGACCTAACCTCGATAGAGCTAGAGTTGGAAGACGTCCCTGAAACCACAAACGGTGCGGTCCGACGGAAGTTGATCAAGTCAATCAAAGGCACGTCATCTAGGAAATTGGTCTGGGACATTACTGATGTATGACTTAGGACGGCGGATTGACACAAAGCCAGGAATGCCGCAATCTCAAACACTCAAAGAGACCCTCAAGTCTGTCCTTGATTCCGTCTCTGCCTCACTCAAGGCGCCCGTGGCCAAGACCGATGTCGAAATCGATCTGAGGTCCGAACACATCCGAATGGGAGAGGTCTGTTTCAGCAAATACCGCCCCGCCCCCCATGACTCATTGCTTCCCCAACTAGATGGCTTCGAGTAACTGGTTCGCTGACGTCCTCCGACACACCTACGATGATGTGCTGTGCATGAGGGGATGCGGAGGGGCAGATGCCGTGTTTATCTGTGCAGGAACCCTACGTGGGGACTCAGTCTATGGGCCAGGTTGTCTGGTTCGCCAATCAGCGTTCCGAACGATGGACTGATCGCCAGGTCGTAGGGAATATCACCTTGGGAGATATTATGGAGATCCTCCCCTTCGAAGACTCTTTGGTCGTCTTAGAACTCGACGGGGAGACCATCTGGGCCGCCCTAGAGGTAGGGTTGGAAAAATGGCCTGCACAAGAAGGGTAACGACCCTTCCCTGCTTGTTCCCCGCTACTCACTAACTTCGACACCTAGCCGGTTCCCTGTCGTTTCAGGGTTCCGCGTAGTGTGGGATTCTCGTCGTCCACCGGGACAGCGCGTCCTTAGCGTCCACCTTGACCAAGAAATCAACGAGAGCACCACTGACGCTTCGACCTACACTCCCGGTGAGAACACACCCACCCAACCAGTGACCATAAACGTCAGTCAGGATCCAGCCGAGGAGGTGAAACGAGAGAAGGGAGGGAGAATGTACAGGGTCGTCATGAGAGAGTACTTGGCCGGAGGATACGACGGATACGTTATGTTTAAAGGGAACAAGTATCTGATCGAAGAAGAAGGTGGACAGATGATGAGCGCGGTCGTGAGGAAGTACCTCCTAGGTGAGTGAGCGTTGGGTTTACCCCTCCAGCCACGGCTGAAATAGGTCATGTTGTACAGGATCACGATTCGTGAACCGAATGTCCCGCCTGGCGAGAGAGAACGCTCTCTCTCGGACTTTCATGCAAGCCGGTACGGAGGTGATCGTTCAACGTGAGAGGAAACGGTCTCAGCGGTTACAAAACCCGAAGATGCACTGGAAGCTCGCGGCCTCACTTGTGATCAAGTCAATTAGGTCAAAGAGGCACTACCAGGAGAACCTGAGCATCACCCAGGTCGAACACATGAGTGAGGTGGACTGTTTTGATGGCGAAAGGATGAGAAGGAAGTGGGGGACTACCCAAGCCAAAGAGGCGAAGGGAGAAGACGGACAGGATGGGACGAGATCCCGCACGGCAGACGAGGACGACCTTCTACAGATCCATCCTGTCCTGGATGGAAGGTTCAAAGACATTGGTAGGGCCTAAGCCCATTGCGCCAGAGATGAGTAACCGTGGGAAGGTGGAAAGGAATGCAATTGTACTTCAACCATATGTACGCGATATGATACGAGCCTACGGATTATGGGGGGTGTCGAGTGTATATGAGACATCTTCGACAGTGTGAAGCATACAGTGCAGCGCGAGGGCGAGATGCGATGTGACCAGACTATGCAATTTCGGACGAGCAGGGAAAGGAATGTATGCATAAATGACAGGGAGGGTGAATGAACCGGAAACTGTCCAACCGTTAGCCGAGCCGAAGACGCCCAAGTGTGAAAACCCAAACTGGAAACTCACAAGACCGACGGGGAGAGATATACACAGTACTGAATCGTCCGCCAGGGGTGAAATAGAGGTGTTGGAGAGTTCGAGGGATTAAATCGCCGTCGGGAATTCGACTTTCAAGAGCTGATCGCGGCTGGTTTCGGAGGCGCCAAGACATTGGTGAAGTTCAACTTGCTGCCCATGGCGCCCGAGTGATCCCAGGGCCCTCGAACCGGGGCATTTGCCGGTGAGGGGCACTTGGAATCCCAAGACGAGGTCGAGGAAATGGAGGAAACGGAGGATGCCGATCCAGGGGGCTTGTGGCCGTAAACCTGGTGCTGTTCTTGGGGGACAGGCTCTTGAAAAGCGATGAGTGGTGGGAGGTGCCCATGTGTTCTCCTTCGGGAGGGGGTCTGGGTCGAGGTTGACGGAAGGACAGAGACGGGTTGGAAGGTAGGCAGAGGAATGGACGGCATCACGAATTTGGGTGTGCCTCGG
>Ga0307513_10011302_pt1 | contig 11105 bp, 10 predicted proteins | sample 15_EM_MG_FD_202174 | JGI IMG/M metagenome (GOLD analysis project Ga0307513, IMG submission 202174) | Populus trichocarpa ectomycorrhiza microbial communities from riparian zone in the Pacific Northwest, United States - 15_EM | ecosystem: Host-associated > Plants > Roots > Unclassified | place... | reverse complement strand
CAATTCCGAGACCGTGTCGTACACTAACCGCCTGAGGAATGATCCTAAACTCCCAGTAAGTGGATGGGATAGGGTGATTTCCACTTGCATCGTACGTACTCTCTGAAATTGTGGTCAGCAGGAGTCCGTCACCAACAAAACGTAATCAACTCACCCGAAAATGACTACATACTCGGAGACATAAGCACAAGCGACCGTGCATGCATGACATACTCACCGATCATGACAGTTGAGATGACGATGGCGGCAACCCCTCCGCCAAGCTGAATCGCGGTTGAGTACTAATCATAATGAACGCAATAAAACGTACGGCATTGTCGAGGAAAATTGGTAAACTCTCGTTGATGATCTATGGTCGGTGGGCGTGAGTGGACTCATACTGATGCCGTAACGTCTAACCTACGACGTTACCAAGCAACAGGACCTAATAAATGTCACATACGGATCATCGTGTTTAAAACGGATGTAACGTACAACCAAAACCCAGTGCCGGCCCTTCGTGAGAAGTTTCAATACTGGTAGTGGTCGTGTGATCAACCCTGCAATTCTTTACAGCGAGAGGGTATACAAACCCGTTTTTGCGTTCGCCCTTTCGACACGGTTTTCGGAAGACGCGGCGAGAACACGAAGATGAAGTTCGTCCAGGCCCATTAAACCGAGTGTCAATCTTGATCGCAAACAAACAATGTTGCCATGAGAATGACCCGGAACTGAGAAACGAAGCGGCCACTCACCCAGCAAACACACCACCAGCGAGTACGAGGAAGACGCTAACCACTATGTGATACCACCAGTCGGCGGAGCCAGTCTCCGGTACATTCTTGGGATGTTTGGCGACCGCGGAAACGACGGTCCTAATGGCGTCCTTGACAAACGGTACTCCCAGTACGACCCGGACATAGGATAATAGAAGAGGGGCGAGGAGAATCCGCATTCGGGGGAGGTGGTGGTGGTTAGGTTAAGAGTTGGGTAAAGGACCTTCGGTTACCGGCGATCTGGATGTCCCCCAGTCGGCACGTGATCCGGGGACGCTCCCTGGCGCGCCGCGCTGGCCCACCCTGTGTCTTACGGCACCTATGACCAACAGCCTCCTGGCACCAGCACACCAGTCACATCTCAAACGTTGGCTTCGTCGGTGCTGAAGAGTTCATTGATTTTGTTATCGTCGACCTATTCGAGCAAGATCGCCGAATATACGAAGCACGCTATCTCGCTGGCCGGTCTTGGCACTACGGCATGGGCGCGGAGTGTGTCATTGACATCTGTATGAACTGAGGAGGTTCATTTTCACAAACGTGCGCGTACCGCCGTTACTCAGGTACTGAATGGATACATAGAAAAGACGACAAGCACATTCGACACTATTCCACCCACGCCCACCATTGTCTAAACAACTTCTCACCCAAACCGAATCCAACCACGACAGCACGACATCAGCAATGTTCTTGCCGAGCAAGCGAGTTGGGTAAAATATTTCAATGGAGAACCCAACGCTTAGACTCAAAATCGACTCAAAATCCGCTCCAAGACCGAGTCGATCGCCTCCTTGTCGAGCAACAGAGGGGGTGGGATTGTTGATGGAGGGCGGTAGCAACCAGAAACTGACATCGCAGCCAACGTCAACGTATAACTGAACAGCCCACGGGTGGCAGTTGGGTGACCCCGCAAGAGGGGCCATGAATGCACGTAAGCGATGCGGCGGCGGTGCGCTTTTGCCGGGCCAGTTCCGCGACTGAGACATTTAGAGTTCCGATCGATTCGAGCTGTACGCGAAAGGAATCTTAGCTCAATCCTCAGGCCTCAGGGAGGGTATCCGAAACGACCTTGCACTTCCCCTTGGTCCTCGTTCACGTTTAGCACTTAGCACTGGTACCCGTACCCGAATTTCAAATAGCTCGCAATCACACTTGAAAACGCTGTCAGCTCAGGGTTTTTTCCCTTATAACCAGTCGCACGTAAACGGCGATGGCTTATCGCAGCCGGGACAAAGCTTTGGGCCGCGGCACATGGTCGACGGACTCTCCCAGTTGTATAACCCAAGACGAAATATACACACTTACGGCCACAAGAGAGTAACACCGCGGCCCCCGGGCGACCGGTGCGTCCCACAGTGCACGTGCTTCAAATGTTCTCCTCATCTCTTCGAAGTTCTAATACTTCAGGTGAGAGGCGTAGGGTTCGTTTTCTAGCTGCCGAGACATCGATGTCTCCGATGCCGGTTGTGGACGCGTACTGATCGATCATGAGAGAAAAAAACGAGGTTTTTGAAAACGACTGAAAACCACGCCCCCGGCGTTTAGCGTATTTCGAGTAGGCCCCTCAGTCCACTAATCGATCCGTCTAACAAGGACATAATTAGTAGTGCGATGCAAGGCCCGAATATCTTGCCAGTGAAGACCAGATCCCAGAAAGGAGGTAATCCTCTCTAGATACGTGAAGGCGCGATGTCGTTCTGTGGTTTCCATACGCAGACATTCGAGAGCGGGGGCATATTATGTGACAGTCGAACTGAGGCGGCAATCGCAAGAGGGGGGTGGGTCAAGGGCGGGAACCAAACAACATCAAACAAGGGTCACTGGTTCAGGGTGGGTAGGAACGGCAAGCGGTGCCCTTGCGAGCGTGCTATCCGAATGCGATATCCGATCGCTCGAGTAAGCTTACCCCGGGGACCGTTAAGAAAACACCCCCCGCAGTACATGAATCGAAGTCGGGCATAGTCGGTGAGCGAAGAAAATGCTTGCATGTAATCAGGAAAGGTCGTATCATCATACACCTGGAGGGAGGGAGATACGCCGACGAGCCCCACGGTCGTTGTATGTAGTCCGCTGGTTTTGGTGGCCATAGGTGATAGCGGTTCAGGCAAACCCCGAATGGGCCAGAAGAGCGAACACATAGGGTAGAACAAGCACAGAGGCGCACAGGCGGAATAGAGTAGATACGCCCTGAACCTGATCTGGCATCGAACCAAACAGCGTCTGGACCTAAATCTTCCTGACGAGGGTTCGCGATCGTCGTTCGCGTCGTTAACAGGGTCATTGACCTCGTTGCGGCAAGCCAGGAACTCTTCTGGGCAACGGCAGTAGGAGCTCGTGACTATCAGCTGGACAATAATGAGTGGAGCGGACAACATGGAAGTGAAACGGCCCCGGACTGTTTGCGGATCTGGGGAAGCTTCAAGACATTTCCACTGGCCAACCGCCTGATCAATCGATCACGTGTCACGTGCTCCCCACGGTTCGCGGCGTACGGTCGCGCTTCGGACGTGATCCTGCGATGGATAGTTAACTCCGACGCCAACCACCAGGATCGCAGAGCTTTGCTGCGACTATTTCGGAATGAGAACCACTGGCAGTATCTTGGCAGGCGCTCCCTCTCGACGACCAGCTCCTCTGCGCGTCCTGCTTGGTTGAGTCACTCGTCTCACCCCGGCGCACTTAGATGCCAACTTCCTCAATATATGTTCTTCCGGTAGTAAGGTTCGTGTAGATCAGGCCGTTCTCCATACTATCAATCGTTTATGTGATCATCAACAGTTGCGATCAGGGTGCGATCCCAGGTGACCTACCACCGATGATCCGGGTGGTGATCGTGACCTTGAGACTCTGTAATGCCCTCACCGTCTTGACGATTCTCGCTGCTTGCGACTTTGTCTATGACTGGTAGTTGGGTGATTTGTTTGCACCTGCTCGGAGGTCTAATGGTGCACGGCAAGTGTCCCACAGGGAAGAGAAATACCAAGGGTGAGCGGTTTTGCGCAGAACATATGGAGTTATGACCACTGAAGTCACGATGCCTCACTCGGAACAGTCCCGTAAGATCTTTCTGGACCTCTGGTGCGGGGTGCGGCCTCGGGAGGCGGACTCGTACCTTTACACCTGAACAAAAAAGCCAAAAGGGAATTGAGTGCCCGCTGCACCCGCGAGCCTTCTTACCACCTCGACCATGTGTTCACGCACACATGGCTCCACATCCGCACGATCATCCATCCAAGCGAAGGATGATTGGAGGTTCGTTCGAGTTCCTCCATCCCCACAACATCTTCCGATGATCACCTGTTGCCTACCCCGCGTTCCTGCAGGACGGGTCATCATCGTTACAAGCCGTCCATGTAGACTTCATCGGGACAGCATGTGCATGCATATCACATGAGGAGTTTGCGGCGGTGTATATAAGGAGAGGAGGATTAGAGGAGAGATCAGTTCCTCAGTTCGATTTCCAACACAGTCGACATGAAGGTCTCTATTGCCTGTGCCACTCTCAGCGTCGTCGCCACCGTCGCTGCGCGTACTTTGACCGTTACCAACTCTTGCCCGTACACCGTCTGGTCAGTTCATCTTATTCTCATCTACTATTTCGTTTAGCTCACGACGGGTCATTTACAGGCCAGCCGTACGTGACGGTCTTCCGGACTCGCGACTTCGTAATCACCATTGACCACCGTTTCGCATACAGATCTTCACCGGCGTTGGATCTGGCCCTACCACTGGGTTTGTGTATACGGTCTTATCCCTACGAACGGGTCTAACGGTTTCCGTCGTTGTTTTAGATGGGAAGCTCGAAGCGGATCGTCCAGGACCCTCAGTGTCCCGGACAATTGGACTGCCGGTCGTATCTGGGGTAGACGTAACTGTGATTTCAGCAAACCCGAGGCCCGAGATTGCGCTATCGGAGCTTGTGTCGGTGGTCTGGCGTGCAGATTTCCCGTAAGTTTCATACCGCCGCCCCGGGCGCGGAACTGGAGCTGAGCTATTCCTTTGATGAATAGGGTGTCCCTCCTGTCACTCTTGCGGAGTTCTCCTTGCGTCAGGCTGATGGAAAGGACTTTTACGATGTCTCCCTCGTTGACGGTTTCGGCATTCCCGTCAGGATCAGGCCTTCGGCTTCCGCTTGCCACGTAGCGGAATGTGCTGCGGATCTTGCTGCCGGCTGCCCTTCTGCCCTCGCAGGACCCTTCGATTCTAATGGAGTCTCTCTTGGATGCAAGAGTGCTTGCTTCGCCAACTTGGACGGTAACCAGGGTGCGTGGAGGCTCTAACAACCGCGCCTTACGCATCGGATTGACGTTTTGTATAGCAAACTCTCGCAACTGCTGCAGCGGACAATTCAGTACTCCGCAGACCTGCCCTCGCTCGGGTGTTCAATACTACGACTACTTCAGTACGTCAGGTCGAGTGATCCTAACCGGAGGGATCGTCACTGAATTGTGTGCTTGTAGAGAGCAGATGCCCCAACTCGTATGTTTATGCTTACGACGAGTCCAGCGGGACCGCTTTGTGGACTTGCGAGCAACAGCAGAACAGCGACTATACCATCACTTTCTGCCCTTAAATAGCGTAACTTACCACGCGAATACCAAAATGTATACCAAGCAGCTTTTACTGCAATTTGCTACGGGATGCCAATGTATTCCGAATCGAGAATGGAAGCTATTTTGAGAGTTGGAGTGTGTTCAGACGACTGAGAGAGGGTTATGGATGTCGATCGCGACTTGGCACGAGGGGATGTCGGTGATGGATCCCTTTCACTTCATGTTCCGTCTCATCAACGGAGTCACTCTCCGTGTCCGGGCTTGTCCAACTCCGAAACATCGATCTTCATCTTCATCTTCATCTCGTTTCACATCACGCTCGATATACGCTACTCCGGGGTTCCTAACGAAGACTTTCAGAGCGCGTCGGAAGATGGCTGATGTGGTCCCTCAGACGCGACCGCTGTCTGAAGTCGACGTTGACCCTAGCGAAATCATCACCTCCGTGGAGAAAAAACCGAGGCTGGGTGTCGAGGTAGAACATCCCAAGGAACAAGCCGTCGCCTCGACTTCTACTGCAGCGGTAGCGGCGACGACGAAACAGAAACCAGCGAACGGGGAGAAGCAATCGAAGAAGAAAGCGTCGAAGAAGAAGAAAAAGAAGCAACTCCCTCCGGAACCCTACTCGCATGATGATGTGCTGTGGAGGGATGTACGAGATTTGTTAGGCGCGGAGGTTGCGGACGGGATCATCGAGGAAGGGGTAGAATGGGATAGTCCGTTCCAGTATGGGGAGGAGGTCGAGGTCGAGGTTTCTGCCATCTCGTCAACTGGTACGCCCCTCTCGCATTCATTTCCTTTCTGTGAACATCGGGTTGACCGTGATTTCGCTGTTTTATGTAGGTGATGGGTTGGCAATCGCCCCATCTCCTAAACCACCATGGGTGGTTGTCGTACCCTTCACACTTCCCGGCGAGGTCGCACGAGTCAAGCTCCACCAGAACCGTCGACTTCACACCGTTTCTTCGCTGGTGGAGATCAAAACACCGAACCCTGCACTGCGTGATGACTCGAGGATAAAATGTCGGTACTTTGGGGTGTGCGGTGGATGCCAATACCAGGTAAGCCACCGCTACGTCCTCTACTACTTCCACTTCGCGTACTAAAATTGTTTGCTTTTGGGAAGCAATTATCATATGATACCCAGCTCGATCTCAAAAGGAATGTAATCGTGAAGGCTTACAGGAACTTCTCCGGTACGACATCCACGGTACCCTCGGTCGTATATCTACTGAACAATGGAGCGTCCATTACAGGATTGGCCGAGTCAAGTCTACCCACGATCGGTACCACAATACCCTCTCCACTACAATATGGGTACCGAACCAAGATCACTCCTCACTTCAAAGAACCACCGAAGAAGGCGAAAAGGGCCGAGGGCTCGACCAAGCCGGATTGGTTGAAGATTGGGTTTAACATGAACGACACGTCACAGGTCTTGGATATCGAGGTCAGTGAATTGAGTTGCCAGGAATCGATGGTAGCCAATTTATTGCATTAGGAATGCCCGATCGCTACCCCGGTGTTGAACGACGCGTATGGTCCGATACGGGAAAAGGTTGCATCGTAAGCCTGGATTGTTGGCGGTGATACTGTCGCGGAAACGCTGAGCCAACGTTAGGAGCATCACGACTTACAAGCGGGGAGCGACCCTGCTCCTCCGAGAGTCTCTGCCGATTCTCGGTGACGGTGGAAACGGGGGCGTGGACGCGGAGAAGACTATATGCGTGACCGATCATAAGGGCACGGTCAGGGAAAAGGTTGGCGACAAGGTGTTTGAGTATCCCGCCAACTCGTTCTTCCAAAACAACAACTCGGTCCTCGTCCCGCTTACGTCCTATGTCCGAGACGCGATCTTTGCTACCGATGGACCCTCGGACAGACCACGGCCCACGCACCTGGTGGACGCGTATTGCGGCAGCGGGCTGTTCGCGATCTCGCTCTCGGATGACTTTGAAAAGGTCGTCGGGATCGAGCTCTCAGCGGACTCCATCCGATCCGCAACGGGCAACGCCGCTCTGAACGGGTGCCAAGACAAGTGCTCTTTCCTCTCCGGGGACGCCGCGAACATTTTCTCGGTCGTGAGGGACCCGCGAGAGTTTCCCCGCGAAAGAACGGTGTTGATCATCGATCCTCCGAGAAAGGGCACAGACGAGAACTTTATCGGACAGATGATGGAGTTTGGGTGCGAGGTTGTGGTGTATGTGAGCTGTAACGTGCACACGCAGGCGAGGGATATCGGGACGATACTTGGGAGAGAGACGAAGAGCGGGAGGAAGTATGTGGTCGAGAGCTTGAGAGGGTTTGATCTGTTCCCCCAGACGGCTCATGTAGAGAGCGTGGCGGTATTGAGGTTGGGGTAGGGATGGGACGGAATGGAAAACCCGTCGTGTTCGGTCTTGTATGTAATCCGTAAGCGGCGTTCGAGACCTTGCGACGTCATGAGCCGAGACAATCGAGAACGCCGAACACGCTTGAACTCGGAAACAGGGAAGAACGACGACGCGTCTTCTCCTTCATGTACATGTAATCTGTGTTGTTGAAGTTTTCGGTGAACGTGTCCTCCCATCGATCGCCTGGTCTGAACATCTGAATCCTCGAAGCGACCCATGCTTCTCGGAGGGTGGAGCGCTGTATTCACTCGATTACATATAGTCTAGTGTATATACAGGTATCGAGTTTACCCGTGCGTCGTGTCGTGCACGGGCGTACTGTATGCGTGATAGAAGTACAGTGATGATGGTGAGGGAGTAGGGGGTTACCACATAGGAGACCGGTACACCGGTAAACAGTAGGAATAAGTTAGTGAGCCACAAGAAAGGAAGAAGTATGACGAGACGGTGACGCGTAGGGGATCCGGACGTGGATCGGGTCGGCGGTCTGGGGTAGGTAGAAGAAGATAACAGTGAGGAGGGGAGGGGAGGGGGGTGCTCTGGTCTCATGCCACCCTGGATGTGTTTCTACACCCGGGAGATTGGAGCATGCCCACGAAGGGCGGGGGACGTTGCCGGTGAGGTTTTCCTTCGGCGTAGGCTGGTCTCCCCGTGTATCGTACCTCGGCTCGGTAGTCTTTGCCTTTTCGTGATAAGACAATCTCCCAGCTGATAAGAGAGAAGAAAGGTCAGCACGGGTTGTCAATAGGAGGGGGAGCCACACTCACCCTTCGGTCAGAAGCATGTTATATTCTCGTTTGGCTATTTCTTGTAACAGCATTTGACGAGCAAACACGACGGCGTTGGTGGCTTGCGTCGTCTTTGTGATGTCGAAAACGAAGGATCTGGTCATATCCTCCTCAGCGACGATCGAAATGTCGAGATCTACAATGTGATGAATGCGTATTTGTCAGTCACAGCGAGGGCGGTGGTTGTGTGTGTGTGTGAAGCTCACCCTCGTCATCTTCGTCACATACTGGAACGGGTTCGACGATCTTGTATTCGACGACCTCCCAAGATGGGACGGGCTCTCTTCTTCGTCTTCGGAAGAGCATATCGGATCGGCGGACGCGGTGGAGTTGATTATGGGGAGGGGTTCGGGCGGCTCAATAGAGGATAGACGAGCCGAAGGGGAACGGTGCCCAAAGCAAAGCAAACCGACGGACCCTGCGGGTAAGGGGAATGTGGGTTGTGAGAGGAGGGGATGGCTGGTCACGACACGCTGTTTTAATACCGCACAGGAAAACCCTTGGAGGGGTAGGCGCCTCGTAGACGTTTACGCCCCCGCCATACCTTGTTCGTGGTTTCGTGATCGCAGCGAAGATGGGAATCTATTTTGTCCCGGACACGCCTATCTGTAAAAGAACCGAGAGTGAGTTGTGTTCGTAACCCAGTCAGAGATCAAACCTCTGTGACCAACGCGCGCGGCTCGTGGGACGCGTTATCGTCAGTCCGGTCGTTGGGGCATGACTCCCGTGGGACCGGGGGTCATGTCATGGCGGATGAGTCCGCTCCGGCAACTCCCTTTAGCGCATCCGGCCCGGTTCTTCGAGAAAATCTTTCTCTCACAGCTGGTGTTGGGCGCAGCACAGCTCAATCGTGGATCCGAGAAGTGATCCAAACACAACAAGCCTCCCCCTCAAATCATGAGAGAGAGAAAAAAAATATCAAATTTTGTTGATTATAATCCTCAATCTTCACCACGCCCACCGGCGCATATCGCACACGCAAGCCCTCGGAACGGTTCCGGGGGGGAAGGATGACAACGCGATACCATGCCGAGCGACCGCGTGAGTCAGCCGCGCCTCGTCATCGCCTCTCTCAACAACCCAACTATCCGCCGGCGATCGGTGTTACACCACGTCGGCTGGATTGCGTGTTTTCCTGGGAAAGGACCCTCCGACAGAAAACGTGGCCGAGGACCTGCGGAGCGGTCGTGACTCATCGGACAACCAATGTTCGTGCGAATCCGTTCTCGAGGACAAGGTGCGCTGGGCTTTTCCGTTTCCCCTGATTTACCCTCTTTCATTCCTAGGCGGGAGGATCCGACTGCGCGCAGCTATGTCGTACCTGTCGTACCGCGCAGCATGTCGCTCTCAAGAGAGGGAGATGTGATCCGCAGCGTGTCCCAAGACCTCCCAAACCCGGAACTCCTACTACTCGGAATCCCTGGAGAGTTTTAGTCATGGGCTTTGTTGGTGTCACCATCCGTCTGGATTCCGTCTAACCACAAGCAGCCCCTATCTCTCCGTTTGTCCAATCGCAGGAGGGCGCTTTCACTGGGGGGCCCGCGTTGAGAGGATCGCCGGATCTCCTACGAGAGATCGCTTCCGATATTCTTCGTTCCTTCCTCTCCGGCCTCAGGGCACGGTTACGCAAAAACCCCACAACCAAGAGCGTTCTCTGACACATCCCTCACCGACACGTATTCCTTCAGCCTGGTTCGGTCGTAAACAAGGGGTCCGGCCACGTCATCACGGGCTCGGCCTCCGTCGGTGTCTCATCTTATCGAGCGTCATGAGACCGAAAGTGAACAACTTCACTTTCTAACGTTCCAATTCAACTTCCACGCCGGTCGAACGACCCCGTCGCGACCCTTCGATCTGGCCAGACCTCGCGTATCATATTACGACCAATCTCAACCCTCTTTTTTGCTCCGATCCAGCAAGAACCACGGGAAACAAGACATCCGAGGAGCAACGACCCACCTACTTAACAGTCTGCCCCCACACCAATGAAAGTGCTACCGACGGCACATGGAGGGACATGTACATTAAGATACCGGCACCTTCTGTTAGAACCCGTGGGAGACGCGTAAGCGGGGATTACATCTCCCCCCGCACCCCAGATCTCTCTCCAGCCCTATTCTTGGATCTCTTTACAAGGTGGGTTTTACGCTATCGTGAGTGGGCTCGGTGCCGACACGATCTATTCGCACACTGACCGGCGTCGTTTTGTTGTTGCTTCACGTGTTCAGGGTACTCAATGGCTCATTCAGAAATTTTTAGATCCCCTACCGGCTGGATAGAATCCCTTTCTTGGTTTGGTGTTGTCCGTATTTAGTCTATTCACGGTGACTGGGCTGCGTCTTCGAGCCTTCGAGTCTTCGAGTCTTCGAGAGCCTGGACATCTTGATAATCTGGAACATAGGAACCCACGATTTCAAACATTCATGTATTACATCGCTCAGATCTTCCCAAGTTGGCAAACTTGGCTCGGTTAGCTAGATATTCTCCTTACCTTACACAATCAAACGCGCTCGCACATCGTCTCGCGCGAGAACACCCGTGACGTTATCTTAGGCACATTAGTGATCCATTCCTCGATCACCCCGCGGCCCACCACCGATCCGCCGCACAAAAGGT
>Ga0307513_10011301_pt1 | contig 11106 bp, 6 predicted proteins | sample 15_EM_MG_FD_202174 | JGI IMG/M metagenome (GOLD analysis project Ga0307513, IMG submission 202174) | Populus trichocarpa ectomycorrhiza microbial communities from riparian zone in the Pacific Northwest, United States - 15_EM | ecosystem: Host-associated > Plants > Roots > Unclassified | place... | reverse complement strand
ACCGGAACGGCTGCTGCGAATATTTCCAGCGTAACGGCGTCGGGTGAGTTCCAGCAGACCACCAGCTGCGGCGGCACACTTGCCGTGAATGCCTCCTGCACCGTCAATGTGAGTTTCCGCCCGACGACCACGGGCGCGAAGGCCGGCACCGTGACGGTGAATTCCAACGCGTCGAATCCGCAGCTGTCGGTACAGCTCAGCGGCAATGGCATTTCATTGACTGCGACACTCTCGGCAAGCCCGAGTCCGGTGGTTTTCGGCAACCAGACGACCAACACCTCCTCGACGCGTGCAGTGACCGTCACCAACACGGGCAGTGCCTCGGGCAATGTCACGGGGGTGAGCATCAGCGGAGGAGCCCAGTTCACGCAGACCAACAACTGCGGGGCGCTGGCCGCGAATGCCACCTGCACGGTGACCGTCACCTTCGCGCCGACCACGGCGACGTCGCAGACGGGTACGCTGACGATTGCCTCCAACGCGAGCAATCCCTCATTGACCGTGCCGCTCAGCGGCGCCGGCGTGCCGCCTGGCACGGCGACGCTTTCGGCAAGCCCGAGCCCGGTCGCCTTCGGCGATCTGGCAATCAACACTTCATCGTCGCGCGCCGTGACCATCACGAACACGGGCACGGCCACGGGGGCGGTCTCCGCTGTCAGCATCTCCGGGCTGTTCACGCAGACCAACAATTGCGGCGCCTTGGCAGCCAATGCCACCTGCACCGTGACCGTAACGTTCAACTCGGCAAACCCGCTCGGTGCCAAGAGCGGTACGTTGACGGTGAGCTCAAACGCCACGAATCCGTCACTAGCAGTTCCGCTGTCGGGCAATGCGATCAACCCGCCCGTGGTCGACTGCACAAACCCCACCAACGTCGCAGTTGGCAAGGTTCCCGTCGCCTCGGGGACCACTGCTGGGTTCGTGGCCACGAACTCGAACGACGGCAACCTGACCTCGTACTGGGAAGGAGGGCCGCTGCCGGGAGTGACGCTGACGGTGCCGCTGGGCACTAACTACCGGATCTGTTCGGTCACCGTGCGATTGAACCCGGATCCGTCCTGGGGTCAACGCACGCAGACGTATTCGATCGAGGGCCGTGACCAGTCGGGCGGCACGTTCACCACACTGGTGGGTTCGGCGGGACGGGTGTTCACCCCCGGCACCACGGCACCCGGTAACAACAACACGGTGTCGGTGGACGTGCCCGTTACCGCTGCGCTGGCAGCGGACGTGCGGCTGACATTCACGGCCAACACCGGTGCGCCCGGCGGCCAGGTCGCTGAAGTTCTCATCATGGGTATCCCGGGTCCAAATCCGGATCTGACCGCGTCGGCGGTGTCCGCTTCGCCCTCGTCGCCCACCGAGGTCACGCCCGTCACCGTGACGGCGACGGTGAGCAACATTGGTACTTCGGCCACGACCATTGCCACCAACATCAAGGCGTACTGCGGCACCACGCAAGTGGGAGCTGCCGGCACCGTCAACCCACTCAGCGCGGGCGCGTCGACGCCGGTGTCGTTCAACATCGGTACGCTGCCACAAGGTCCGTGCGCGCTGTCGGTCCGTGTGGATGACCCGAGCACGATCGTGGAACAGAGCGAGGCTAACAACTCGGCCACCGGGCCGACGTTGCAGGTGGCGCAGGCTCCGGGTCCGGATCTTGAAGTTCTCAGCATTGCTTCCAACCCGGCGAATCCGGCGGTAGGAGCGGCGGTCACGTTCAGCGTGACACTGAACAATCGCGGGACGACCGCGGTTGCAGCGGGCACCACGACACGGATCACCGTCGGTGCAACGACGCTCAACAACACGAATAGTCCGCAGATCCCGGTAAACGTGCCGACGACTGTGAGCATCAGCGGTAGTTGGGCTGCCACCAGCGGCGGAGCCATCATCACCGCCACCGCCGATGCCACCAACATCGTCAACGAGACCAACGAGAGCAACAACACGCTCTCGCGCTCTATTGTCGTCGGCCGCGGAGCGGCCGTGCCCTATGTCGAATACGAAGCAGAGGCGGGCACCCACAACGGCACGCTGGAAGTGGCCAACGCCACGCGCACGTTCGGGCACACGAACTTCGGCACCGAGTCTTCCGGCCGCCAGTCGGTGCGCCTGAGTAGCACGGGCCAGTTCGTGGAAATCACCTCGACCGCGCCGGCTAACTCGATCGTCGTGCGCAACAGCATCCCGGATGCCGGCGGTGGCGGCGGTATCACCGCCACCATCAGCCTGTATGTCACGCCGCCGGGCGGGTCCCTGACGTTCGTGCAGAAGATCACGCTCTCGTCACGCAACAGCTGGCTGTACGGAACCACGGACGACACCGAAGGACTCAGCAACTCGCCGGGGCCCGACGCGCGCCGTCTGTTCGACGAGTCCAACGCGCTGCTGGCCACTAGCTACCCGGCCGGTACGCGGTTCAGGCTGCAGCGCGATGCCAGCGACTCCGCGGGCTTCTACATCATCGATCTGATCGATCTGGAGCAGGTGGCACCGCCGCTGAGCCAGCCGGCCGGCTGCGTGTCGATCACGTCCTCGCCTTACAACGCGACGCCGAACGACAACACGGACGACACCGCCGCGATCCAGCAGGCGGTGATGGACGACCAGAATGGCGTCATCCCGTGCGTGTGGATTCCGCAGGGCCGCTTCCGCCAGGAGCAGAAGATCCTCACGCCGGATCCGACCCGTGGACAGTTCAACCAGCTCGGCATCCGCAACGTCGTGATCCGCGGCGCCGGCATGTGGTACTCGGTGCTGTTCACGAACACCGAACCACAGTTGGTGGTGGGTGGCATCAATCATCCGCACGAGGGCAACGTCGGCTTCGAGATCGAAAACAACGTGCAGATCTCCGACCTCGCCATCTTCGGCATGACCACCAACCGCGCCAATCGCGGCCATGGGTTGAACGGCCGCTTCGGCCAGACCACGCAGATCAGCAACGTGTGGATCGAGCACGTCAACGTCGGCGCCTGGGTCGGTCGCGATTTCAGCGACACGCCTGCCTACTGGAATCCGGCCATCGGGCTGCAGTTCAGCGGCATGCGCATCCGCGACACCTATGCGGACGGCATCAACTTCAGCAACGGCACGCGCCAATCGCAGGTGTTCAACTCCTCGTTCCGCAACACCGGCGACGATTCACTGGCGGTGTGGGCCAATCCGTTCGTACAGAACACGACGACGGACGTCGGGCGCGACAACGCGTTCCTCAACAACACGGTGCAGCTGCCCTGGCGGGCGAACGGCATCGCGATCTATGGCGGCGCCAACAACCGGATCGAGAACAATCTGGTCTACGACACCATGACGTTCCCGGGAATCATGCTGGCCACGGATCACAGTCCGTTGCCCTTCTCAGGCACGACCCTGGTCGCCAACAACGGACTGTTCCGATGTGGTGGTGTGTTCTTCGGTGAGGCGCAGGAGTACGGCGCGATCACGCTGTTCCCCTCGGGCCAGCCGATTCCGGGCGTCGTCATCCGGGATACGGACATCTTCGACTCGACCTACGACGGCATCCAGTTCAAGACCGGCGGTGGCGAGGTTCCAGGTGCCCAGATCACCAACGTGAAGATCGACGACTCCAACAATGGTGGCGCTGGCATCCTCGCCATGGGCGGCGCGCGTGGCAGCGCCGTTCTCACCAACGTAACCATCACCAACTCGTCCTCCGCCCACGTCGGGCTGAACCCAGGGTCGCAGTTCGTGTTCAGCGGCTCCGTGAATGGAGCGCCGGTGCAGCCGGTGATAGTTCAGTAGGAATTGCAACAGGTAAGACGCGCGGCGCCGGAGAGTTCCTTTTCCCGTCCTCCATCTCTCCGGCGCCGCGCGGTTTGTACGACGTCAAACTTTCTCTTCGCACTCACGGTCCCCGACGAGCGCGGCGATGACAGTGACGGCGTCGGTCCGGCCTTTGAGGGCCTGACTACCGTGATCGCGGAATTCGATCCAGTTTTCGTTGAAGCCATCGAGCATGCGCATCCGCGGTAGTGGATTCCTCATGCCCTGCGAACGGAACAGTGTCTCCCAGCGATCGCGGGGTACGGGCACCGCTTGCACCCGCTTGCCGATGACGCTCTCGAATGCCCTGGCGAGATCGTTCGGCGCAACCCGACGCGGTCCCTCCAACTCCACGACACGTACGCCGCTCCAATCCTGCTGGATCAGTTCCGCCGCCACGCTCCCGACGTCCTGCGCCGCCACCATCGGAAACGGCTTGTCCATCGGTATGAGAAGGCTGTGAATGACGCCGGTCGTGCAAGCCGAGTCGACGTCCCATGCGGCATTGTCGATGAACCAGGCCGGACGCAGGATCGTGAGCGGAATCTGCAGCTTGCGCAGCGCTGCCTCCATCATCGAACGCTGTGAAAGCAGATTGTCGTGGTTGGCATCGGCGCCGATCGTCGAGAGGCAAAGAACTTTGTCAGGTTTGGCGGCGATGAGCGCCGCTGCCACGCTATCGATCACTCGCTGCGCTTCTGGATAGCCGGGTTCCGGGTCGAACTCCGACGGCGGCAGGATGAACACCGCGCTCGCACCCGTGAACGCACGAATCAGGGCCGGCGTGTCCTCCATTTCGGCGACGGCCAGCTCGCATCCGAGCGCGACCCATGCTTCGCCCTTCTTCTGGTTGCGCACGATGGCGCGCACACGTCGACCCGCCGCCAGCAATTTGCGTGCGAGTTGGCCACCGACTTTGCCGGTGATACCGGTAATTGCATACATGGTCGTTCACCTCGTGTGGGTTCCGGCGTATCGAAACACTTTGGATGCTCCAGGCCGTAGACCAATCGCCTCAGCTTCTTGCACAATCCCGTCACACGTACTCGCCATCGAGTGATGGTTGTGCAGCTGCTTTCCGAAATTCGTTCGAACATTTCCCGCCACGTGGCCGGCGGCAAGTTCTGCGCGCCCATGCCTGGCGTCAGGCTGGTGGCGTCGACTGCTCCAGTCGCGCAGTTCAGAGCGATCTACGAACCCGGGCTCGCGCTCATCGCCCAGGGCGCAAAGCGCACGGTCTTGGGCGACAAGGTGTTCAACTATGAGGCAGGCCAATACCTGGTTGTGTCCGTCGACCTGCCGATCCTTGCCGAAGTGATTCGCGCCAGCCGCGAAGAGCCCTATCTAGTCTTCTGTCTGACGCTGAAGCCGGCGTCGATCGCCGCGCTGTTGCTCGAGACCTCTGCCGGCAATACCGGTGCTACCAGCGCTGCCGGAGCGGGCCTTGCGGTCTGCGACGCTTCGGCTGACCTTCTCGATCCCATCGCGCGGCTGATTCGGCTCGTCGATCATCCGGATGACAGCGCCGTGCTTGCGCCCATGCTGGAGCGGGAAATTCTGTACCGCCTGCTCACCGGCCCACAGGGTAACCAGGTGCGGCAGATCGGGATTGCGAACAGTCGCCTCTCACAGCTCAGCCGCGCGATACGTTGGATACGCTCCCACTACGCGGCGAATCTACGTATCGACAAACTGGCGCAGATTGCCGGCATGAGCACCGCGAGCTTTCACCGCCACTTTCGTACGCTGACGGCGATGAGCCCTCTGCAATATCAGAAGCAGATCCGATTGCAGGAGGCGAGGGCGAGACTGATCTCGGATGCAAAGAATGTCGCGGCGGTAGGATTCGCCGTGGGCTACGACAGCCCGTCGCAATTCAGCCGCGAGTACAGCCGCTTCTTCGGCGTGCCGCCGGGCCAGGACATCAAGCGACTTCGCGCGGAATCAGAAACGCTTCGAGGGCTTGCGTAGCGATGGACGCCTTGGTGCAGTTCATTGCGGCTTATGGTTTGTGGGTCGTGTTCGTGTGCGTACTGCTGGACCAAGGAGGTCTGCCGACACCAGCCTATCCACCGATCATCGTGACTGCCGCCCTGGCGGTCGATCAGGGCAAATCCCTGGCGGCAATCCTGTTAGTCGCGATCTTCGCGGCCGTGCTGGCGGATGGGCTGTGGTACCTGTGCGGCAGGCTCTTCGGGGCGACGATGATACGGCTGATGTGCAAGATATCGCTGTCGCCCGATACATGCGTGGGTGCTACACGAAAGGTATACGGACGCTGGGGCGCCAAGTCGCTCATTTTCGCGAAGTACGTTCCGGGGCTCGCGGCAGTCGCCACGACACTCGCCGGCGAAACACGCATCCACCTCGCTCGATTCATCATCTATGACGGCATCGGCGCGGCGCTGTGGGCAGCGGGAGCGGTTGCGCTCGGCGCGATTTTTCACGATGCGGTGGGTGACGTACTGTTGACGCTGGAGGAGCTCGGGAGCTACGCGCTCCTGCTTCTCGCGCTCGCCCTGACACTGTTCATCGCGGTCAAGTGGCGCAACCGCCGTCTGTTTCTGATGCAGATCCAGATGGCCCGGCTCACGCCGGAGGAGCTGGAAACTCTCATGCGGGACCCACTGGCGCTGACGATCCTTGATGTGCGATCAGCGGAGAGTCGCGCGCGCACCGGATGGATTCCAGGAAGCATTCTTGTCACGGACATCGATGGGCTGCAGCTCGATGTCGCGTCGGAAGTAGTTGTCTATTGCGACTGTCCGAACGACGCCAGCGCGGCGGTCGCGGCGCGACGCTTGAAGGAAAGAGGCTTTGTAAAAGTGAGGCCGCTCGCGGGCGGCTTCAGCGCCTGGAAGCGCGGCGGGCGCAAGCTGGATCGTGATGAGCTGGCGGGCGAGAAAGATATGACCTTGTAGCAATCGCGCGGCCGCCCCGAATCCGCTGGAAAGTTAGCGCTACCCAGGTTGTCCCAGTGGTATACCAGTTGACGCCACGGGTATAGCCACCTCATAGTAAAGTGGTCTAACGGATAATTCGAACTCGGGAGGGGCGATCGTGAGAAAAAAGAAATTGTTGTTAGTAGGCAGCGCTGGGCTGGTGGGCTTGTCCAGCATGCAATTGGCGCAGTCGCAGTCCCCTGAAACCCCAGAGCGGCTCGACGAGGTCATCGTCACCGCACAGAAGCGCGAGCAATCCGTTCAGGAAGTGCCGCAGGCGGTGCAGGTCATAAACGCGAACCAATTGGCGAGCGCGAGCATTCACGAATTTGCCGACCTGACCCGGATCGCTCCCTCACTGGTCATCAAGCCGGCCGAGCATCCGGTGAATGCATCAGTGTCGATCCGCGGCGTCGGCACGTTTGCATTCAGCATTGGCGTCGAGCCCAGCGTCGCGGTCCAGGTGGACGACGTTCCGGTTGCGTTTCAAGCTCGCGCTTTCGCTGATCTTTCGGATGTCGAACGAATTGAAGTACTACGCGGACCGCAAAGTACGCTGTACGGAAAGGCAGCCTCGGCCGGGCTCATCAACATCGTGACTTTTGGGCCGTCTGAGAGCTTCGAAGGAAACGTTCACGTCTTGGGAACCTCTGATGAAGAGTTCGTCGGGGGCCTCGGTCTGTCTGGGCCCATCGGCGACACCCTCGGCTATCGCCTCTCGGCACAGCACACAACGTACGACGGCAACGTCAAGAACGACTTCAACGGCGACAAAACGAACGGCCGCGAATCGACGACCGTGAACGCCAAACTGGTGTGGAACCCATCCGAAGGTTTCACCGCGACTCTGGGCGCTAACTACATCGATGGTGAAACAACCGTCGGACGACCCTTTGTTCGACTCGATCCGGCTGCGCTGCTTCGGGGCAATCCCGCTCTGCCGATTTCCGTAACACTCCCAGGCGTCGTCGCCGATGCCGACAATAACGAGATCAGCAACAATTTCGCGGCTGGAACCGACTACACAGGCAAAGGCGGGTCTCTCAAGCTCGAGATCGGGCTGCCCGCGGACCTTTCGCTCGTGTCCATTACTTCGTACGACAGTTTCAAGCTTCACGACCTGCTTGATCAGGACGATACGTCAGCCCCTACGCTGAGCAATATTCAGATCGGCGAGTTCCGATCCAGGCAGGTGACCCAGGAAGTGCGTCTGTTGTCGTCTGATGACCAGGCGCTGCGCTACACGCTGGGACTCTATTACGGCGACACGCAGCTCGATCGCGACTTCTTTCGCGGTCCTCTCTTCGCGTTGGCGCGTTGGATCGCCAGTTCCGGTTCCACGCAAAAGGCAATCTTCGGTCAGGCGGATTGGGAATTCATCGAGGGCACGACGCTCACCGCCGGAATTCGACATCAGGAAGAAGACATCGATTACACGTTCCTCGACATCCAGAACGGCAGTGCGTTCTTCGATGGAGACGCCACCGATAAATTCGAGACCTATCGTGTCGGAATGCAGCATCAGTTCACCGACGACATCATGGTCTACATAGCGTATGCGACTGGTCACAAAGGGCAGACGTTCGACCTGACGACGGGATTCAATCTCAATCGCCAGCTGGCCGGGCCGGTGTTGCCTGAAACATCCGACAGCTACGAGATCGGCGCGCGTATGCAATTCCTGAATGGCCGCGTTACAGTGAATACGACCGTGTTCGATGTTCACTACGATGACTTCCAGGCGCAGGGTATTGAGTTTCTGCCGGATGGCTCATTCAATTTCCGCCTATCCAACGTGGGCAAAGTCAGGACTCGCGGAGTTGAGATTGATTCGCTCGCCACCGTGGGTCAGCACCTGCATCTGAATGCCTCGCTCGCCTACGTCGACGCAGTGATCGAGGAATTCCCGCTAGGGCAGTGCTATCCCGGGCAGACCGCCGCGCAAGGCTGCACCGGTACCCCGGCACGCCAGGATTTGAGCGGCCAGCGTCCACCGCAGGCTCCGGAATTCAAGGCGACCGCCGGATTCGACTTTTCGCGGCCAATGGGCAGCGGTTCTCTGCAGGGTGTTCTGCAGGGTGCGTACGTCTACCAGAGCGCTATCAACTACGCATTGAGCGTGGATCCACAGGGCGCACAGGGCGGCTACGGCATCTTGAATCTCTCCCTTGGAGTGCGCGACGCCGATCGAGGCTACGAAGTCATCGCCTTCGTGAACAACGCGTTGGACAAGCAGTACTACGCTAACTACGCGAACAGCAACGGCAATTTTGGCAACCGGGTGGCGATCAATGCGCTGCTGCCGCGCGATTTCGAGCGCTACGCCGGAGTTCGCGTGAGGTTTGACTTCTAGGTGCGGTATGCCGCCGAAGGACACACGACGCCGGTACGAAAAAATCGCTGAGGAACTGCGGGCGGAAATCGCGAGCGGCACCTACGCAGTCGGGCAGCGACTTCCGTCCGAGCGTGATTTGGCGCAGCGCTTCAAGGTGTCCCGACCATCCGTGCGTGAAGCGACCATTGCCCTGGAATTGGATGGGCTGGTTGAGGTGCGCTACGGCTCCGGTGTACACGTGATCGCTACAGCGCCGAAGGGCGGCGTGGCCGGAATCACCGACTTCGGGCCATTTGAACTCTTGGAAGCGCGACGTGCGATCGAATCAGAAACCTGCGCGCTCGCCGCTCAACGCATTACCCGCGAGCAACTTTCGGAACTCACGTCTCTTGTCAGTGAAATGAGAGAAGAGAACGAACACAACGTGGCGCAGAGCGAGGACGCGGACCGCCGCTTTCATGAATTGATCGCAGAATCGACCGGCAATAGCGCGCTGTTTGCCGCCGTAAAGACGTTGTGGGATGCCCGACAGCGTTCACCTCAGTACAAGCTCTTGAGCCAGAAAGTGAGAGCGATGGGCGTCAAGCCTCGAATTGACGAGCACACCAAGGTGGTCGCCGCACTCAAGCGCGGAGATTCCAATGGTGCGCGGACGGCGATGCGAGACCACCTGGCGCGCGTCATCGACGGGCTGCTCAGAGCTACCGAAGCCGAAGCCCATGAGCGAGCTAGCGCGGAAATAGCGGAAAAGCGGCGCAAATACACCACGGCCTAGGCCAGCTCGTTCATCGCGGGGCTGAATGCGAGGCGAAAATCTCGTTGAGCAACCGCGCCAGGCGATCCGCCGCCTGCACAACGCGTTTTTCCGCCAGCGGACGCATCTTGTTCAGGTACTTCGCATTCATCTTGTGTGAACGCGGGTAGAGCGCACGCCGATCGATGAGCTTGCAGGATTCTCTGGCCCAATCTTCAGGGCTGCTTTGGGGCGTGGATGACCGCGGCGCTGCCGCCAGACGGTCTGCGTACTCGCCCAAGGTCAATTTGGCCGAGGCGAGCACGTAGTAGTCCCACACCGCGTGCAGGTTCGTGCCCATGATCCCGTTCTTGTATCGCTCGCGCGCGTATTCTTCGGGCGGAATATCCGTCCGCAGTGATATTTCAAATTCATTCGCGCCTTTGTCCGGTCGGTTGCTCGAGTGCAATGGCTGGTGCACGTCGCCCACGAAATGCACGATGAACTTGAGCGCGTCGCGGCGAACTTCAACGGGCTGTGAGGAGTCCCGCAACAGCCGAGTCTGCGCATCGATCGCTCCGAGAACACAGGCGCCATCCGGACAGTCGCGCGACGCCACGAATCGGCAAGACTTTTCTTGAATGTTCACGTAGTGCCAACCGCCCGTTGCCTTGAATCGCTCCGGGTCGGACGTGCGCATTTGGTCCGCCCACATCGCTATAGCCGCAAGTGTCGGCACAGGCTCGGTTCGCAAGAGCTCGCGAACCCGTGCGTTTGCTTCCGGTGTCAGCTGTCGCTGGGCCAGCTCGCCCACGAGCCGGTGTCCGAGTTCACCCCATGCCCCTGCCGGCGCGTTGATGAGCAACAAGAGCGATGCAATGGGAAAAAAAGCGAATCGAGACATCTGCCTGGCGCTCCGGACCGCAATCGGGAGCGCAATTTTGCCTGTCCCGGTGGTGGCGCAAGATTAATTGTGTCCCGTCGGGAGATTCCTGCGGCCGATAGCGCGCGCGCCTCCTTGCGCGTACTTTGCACTGGAGTCTCGAGTCGTCACATTTCGGGTTACACGAATCATGGGCAAGCATCCCCTTCGACACGCGTTGATGATCGCAGCCGCGATTTGCATGTTTGCGGGTGGTGCCGCGTCGGCACGCGAGCCATTCGATTTGCGTTTGATGACCTACAACATCCGGCTCGATCTCGCCTCTGACGGCGTCAACAGCTGGCCGCATCGGCGCGACTGGGTTGCCGCGCAGGTTCTCTGGTTGCATCCGGATATCTTCGGAATGCAGGAGGTGCTGCCGAAC
>Ga0307513_10011300_pt1 | contig 11110 bp, 11 predicted proteins | sample 15_EM_MG_FD_202174 | JGI IMG/M metagenome (GOLD analysis project Ga0307513, IMG submission 202174) | Populus trichocarpa ectomycorrhiza microbial communities from riparian zone in the Pacific Northwest, United States - 15_EM | ecosystem: Host-associated > Plants > Roots > Unclassified | place... | reverse complement strand
CGCCCGGCGACATCGTCGTCATGGACAATCTCGGCAGCCACAAGGGCAAGGCCGTCCGCCGCGCAATCAGAAAGGCCGGAGCCCATCTGATCTTCCTGCCGCCCTACAGCCCCGACCTCAATCCAATCGAACAGGTCTTTGCCAAGCTAAAGGCGCTACTGCGCAAGGCTGCTGAGCGCACCGTTGAAGCCACCTGGCGCCGCATCGGCCAACTCCTCGACCGCTTCACGCCCGCAGAGTGCGCCAACTACCTCGTCAACTCCGGATACGCTTCAATATGACGGGATCACGCTCTAGTCGGTCGGCTCGCCGTAGGCGGGGCCCCGCGTCATCGAGCGGGATAGCGGCATGCTGAGCAGCAGGTCGCCGCCCAGCGCCTTGGCCTCGGGGCCGACGTCGCGCAGCAGGTGCGCTCGCAATTCGTCCGAGATCGAGCCTTCCGGCGCCAGCGGATCCTTCGCGGCCAGCTCGGCGAAGCGGGCCTCGTCGGCTTTCGGGTCGCCGCTGAGGTCGCCGATGCGCTCGAAGATGATGGCGTAGGCCGTCGGCGTACGCCCCGGGTCGAGCGAGGGGGCCAGGGTCAGTCCGTCGAGCACCTGGGCGCGGGCCGAGGCCACGCCATGCAGGATGCCGAACAGGAGCGCGCCGCTGGTGATATCCGCGGCGATGACGAAGAGCTGGTTGTGCAGCGGCAGGATCCAGCCCTCGACAACGGTCCCGGCGGTGCCGATGCGCAGGGTCAGGAGGCCCTGCTCGTCGAGCCGGACCATGGTGTGGTCGTGCACGAAGTGGCCCGGGCTGAGGACATAGGGCCGGGTCGATCGGTAGAAGCCCTCGTAGGCCGCGCCGCGCAGTCTGGTCGCGCTGCGGATCTGGTCGAGGAGCGGGAACGGCAGGGCGGGCGTCGCCGTGGCGGCCAGCCCCGCCACGAAGCTGGCGTTGGCGCCGAGCGCGGCGGCGAAGTCGGCGGCGCTGCGGTCCCAGTCCAGAGCGGTGAACCCCGGCACCCGTTCGGCGATCAGGGTGGTGAGCCGCGACAGGTTGTGATCCGAAGGCTTCACCGCGCCCGTGGCCCAACGGCCGACCACCGACTTGTCCACCTCGAGGTCAGACGCCAGCCGGCCGCGGCTGATCGAGAGCGCTTTCAGGGCGAGGGCGAACTTGGCGCTGAACGACTCGGGTTGCGCTGCCGTGGGTGTCTGGGCGCGCGTCGGCATGATCCCTCGGTGTCAGCGCCGATCGCTTCGGCGTCCTTTTGTGACGTAATAGCTGATTTGCAGCCTAGCAGCATCGTTCAGCGAACTAGGTACGGAACCGGCTCCAGGGCCCCGTGATCGCCAGCGTAACGCCTGGAAAATAGACGTTCACGAACATTGTGGTTCCGTCCGGCGAGAAACAGACGCCCGCCAGCTCGGAATTCGCCGCCACGTCGCCGCCGCCGGGCGTGGCGTTGCGGCCCATGGTGTAGACCTGCCCCTTAGGCGTCACGCCGCGCAGATAGTTGATGCCGCCGCCGGCCTTGTCCTCGCAGGCCATCAGGTGGCCCCAGGGGGCGACCGCGATGTTGTCGCACATCTCCATGACCGCGATGTCGTGCGGTTCGCAGAAGAGTTGCAGCCTGCCGGGCGCGTCCTTTTCGCCCGCCTGGCCCTCGTGGGCGCTCGGCTTGTAGCGGAAGATCTGCCCGCCGCCCGCCGGCCCGCCGCTGGTGCAGGCGAAGAAGAGCTCGCCGTCGCCGAAATAGACACCCTCGCCCCGCGCAAACCAGGCCGCGCCCTTCGCATGGCCGCGGTAGCGCAGGTCCTCGTAGGGGTTGTCGACGCCGTCCAGGTCGACCCAGCGGACACCCCGCCAGTCGCCCTGTTTCCAGTAGGGCGTCTCCCAGTTGCGGGGGTCGGCGTCGGCGCCCTCCGGCAGCGCCAGGGCCTGCAGCTTGCCGCCGGCCAGCAGCTTCGTCCGGTCGTTGGGCAGGTAGCGGTAGAAGAGCCCGAAGCCATCGCCCATGTCTTCGGTCATGTAGACGACGCCGGTGCGCGGATCGATGGCGGCCGCCTCGTGGCGGAAGCGGCCCATGGCGGTGATCGGGATCGGCTCCACCGGCTTCCTGGCGGAGGAGGGCACCTCGAAGACCCAGCCGTGGTCCTTCTGCGCTTCCTGGCCTTTCCCTTGGGTGGTCTCTTCGCAGGAGAGCCAGGCGCCCCAGGGCGTGTGCCCGCCGGCGCAGTTGGTCACCGTTCCGATCAGGCTGAGGTGGCTGGAGACCAGCTTCCGGGACTTGACGTCGTAGATCAGCGTCGTCGTCCCGCCGCCGTGCGGCAGGCCGTCGTCGGTCAGGTCGTAGACCTTGCCGGCCGGGAACTTCGCCGCCAGAGATTTGCCGGGGCCAAAGGCGGTGATGTCGAGGTCGGTGCCCTTGATCTCATGGTTGCGGACCAGGGCGACACGGTCCGGCCCGGCGGCGAAACAGCCCATGCCGTCCATCTTGCAGGGCGTGATCAGGCCGTCGCTCATCGGCTCGCCGGCCTTGGAGACGACAGTGTAGGAGAACCCCTCGGGCAGGTCGAACAGCCCGGCCGGGTCGCGTTTCAGCGGGCCGTAGCCGACCACGTCGCACCGGTAGGTGTCGGCCTCCATTTGGTCGCGGGTCAGGCTGGCCGGGGCCTCCTCGGCGTCCGCGAGGCGAGCGAAGCCCGCGAAGGCGAGCCCTGCGGCGGAACCCAGGACCGAGCGGCGGGTGGCGAACATGCGGATACTCTCACTCGGACTGGGGTCAGGGGGTCGCGGGCTCTTCGAGGTCGGCGGCGACGATGGCGAAGGCGACCTGCTCGCCATCGCGCGTGGCGTAGCCGGAGATGATCTTGTGCTTGTCGGGGTCGATGACGCCTAAGTCGGCGTCCTGGTCGGGGAACACGACGATGCGGCGGTCGCCGATCGAGACCAGCAGCTCGTGGCCGTCGTGCGCGCGCCGCGACATCGCCTTCAGCCGCGAATAGTAGGGCTCCTGTTTCCAGGCCAGGGGATGCGCGGGATCGACGACCACCCGCAGGCGCCGGTCGTCGTCCTCGGTGTACATGACGAACCGCGCCTTGTCGGGCCGCCAGCGGTCGTCGAGTTTCTCGCTCTGCAGCCACAGGCATTCGAAGCCGCGACAGGCGGTCGGCCGGGTCTTATAGATCCCGCAGCCGCAGCCGCGCTTGAAGCTCGCGCACCAGCGGTCGGCCGGCTTCTCGATCTCTGCAATGGCCAGGAGCTTGCAGCACATGCCGCACTCGCCGCACGATTTGTCCGCCAAGGGCCCCTCCATAGGGCGCGGACCTTAGCGGCCGCCTATGACGGTTTGATCACGGCTTCAGCGGTACTCGTAGTGGCATTCCTGGTTGGGCTTCTTGGCGTTGTTGTGCTTGGCCACCTCGTGACCCGCGACGGCCCCGACGCCCGCGCCGATCACTGTGCCGGCCGTCTTGTTGCCGTGGCCGGCGACCACGTTGCCGAGCAGGCCGCCGCCGACGGCGCCGACGACGGTTCCCGTGTTGTTGGACTTCTTCACGTCCTTGCAGACCAGCACCTGGGTCTTCTTCGGCGCGGCGAAGGTTGCGGGCGCAGCTGCGACCGACAGGCCGGCGCTGGCCAGGATCGCGGCGGCGATCAGGTTTTTGCCCATGGGGTCACTCCTTTGCTTCGCCAGGCGTCGGCGCTTCAAGGCTGCTGGAACGGCGCCTCGTCCCGGGGCGTCGCCGCGGGGGAGAAGTATCGCCTGACCTGGTCGCTCCACCCATAGCTGGCGTTCGCCAGCTGTTCGCGGTCGTAGCTGGGCGCCGCTTTGAACCTGTCCTTGTCCATCTCGGCCAGGAAGGTGTCGGCCACGCCATCGTAGCGGACCGCGTTCCAGGGGACGGGCTGGAACTTGCCGGCGCTTCGGAACAGCCCCGCGGCCTCGACCACGAGGAAGGCGATCGCGCCGGACTCGAGGTCGAGGTAGGCCTCGCGCACGATGCCAAGCTTGGCGCCTTTCGTGCCAATCAGGTGCTTGCCCTGCAGGTCGACGCTTTTCACGAGATCGGTGGGCATGGCCAAGGCTCCGGGCGACGCGCACGACGGCCACCCGCAAAGGTTGACCTGGGCGCCACCTTGACCTGTAAGAATGGGGCCTGGGATTTGGTTCCCGCGGGGCTGGCGTCGGAAGCGCAACGACTTTTGGTTGGCTGCTGGCGTGGTGCGTGGGCCGTTGGCGACGGGGCCGCCAGGAGTTGCGTGATGTTCTGGAAGAAAGAGAAGGCCCGGCCGCAACTCAAGGCCGCGCCTGAACTGACGTCCGCGTCGCCCCCATCTCCCGTCGAACCCCCCGAAGCGTCTCGGGTCGTCTTCGAAACCAGGCTCGATCGCGCGGCGTGCGAGGCCGCCTGCGAGGGCGTCCATTTCTACCACGCGTTCGATCTGAGCAACGGCCTGCACGTTCCGGGCGACTGGGACATCTCGCACGATGTCAGCCGCTATCGGCTGCCGGACCTGCGCGGCAAGCGCGTGCTGGATATCGGGCCGGCCTCAGGCTGGTTCAGCTTCTATTTCGAGAAACTCGGGGCCGACGTCACGGTGGTCGAGACCCGCGGCTACGGCGACTTCGACGTCTATGGCGAAGACCGCTACACCGGCGCCCAGGGCCGGCCGGCCGACCGCACGATCGATGGCCGCGACATCTGGTTCGGTCCCGTCTCCGGATCGTTCTGGGCCATGCACGACATGCTGAACTCGAAGGTGAAATTTGTGAACGGTCGGATCTATGAGGTCGGACCGGACCTGCTGCCGGAGCCGTTCGACCTGGTTTTCGTCGGCGCGCTCCTGCCCCACCTGCGCGACCCCATCGGGGCCCTGCGAGCGGCAAGGACGGTGTGCAAGCCGGATGGCCTGTGCATCGCCACCGCAACGACCTGGCCTGCGCAAGACGAGAACCCCGACCCCGTCCAGATGCTGCCCTACACCAGCATCGACAAGATCTCCTGGTGGCTCCCGAACAAGGCCGCCTACAGCCACTGGTTCAGGGCCGCGGGATACAGGGACGTCGATGTCGAAGATGGCCTGGAATACACGCCCGACCGCGAGGTGTTCCTCGACAACGGCGTGCGCATGAACAACCCCATGAAGGTCCGGCTGGCGCACGCCCGGCCCTAGGCCGCTAGACCATGCCGGCCTTGCGCAGCGACTGGTACGCCTTGATCACCCGCTGCAGCTTGTGTTCGCCGGCGCGGTCGCCGCCGTTGGCGTCGGGGTGCAGTCGGCGGACCAGCTCGGTGTAGCGCGTGCGAATCCGCGGCCCGTCGGCGTTGGCGTCGAGATCGAGGTCGGCGAGTGCGTTGCGCTCGATCTTGCCCATGTGGCGGGGTTCGGGCTCAGGGCTGGCCTTGCCGCCGTTCTTGCCGAACAGATTGAACGGGTCGCGGTAGCCCTCGCCCTTGTGGAACTTGTTGGAGAAGGCGGCGGCCTCACGGCTGAAGCGGCTGGCCTTCATGTCCCAGGTCGGCCGGCCGCCGGTGAACAGCTCTTCCTGCTGGCGGCGGCGCACCTCGCCCTCGCTCATGCCGGCGAAGAAATTCCAGTTGCGATTGTACTCGGCCGCGTGCGGTTGGCAGAACCAGTAGTGCTCGTTGAGCATGTCGCGCGACTTGGGCGCGCGCGCCGTGGCCGCCAGCCGGCAGCCCGGGTGGTCGCAGGCCCGTTCTCCGGGCTTGAGCGCGTTGACGTCTTCGGCCCGTGCGTCCTCCTCTTTCGAGGGCGGACGCACGCGGATATCGACGAAGCGCGGCTTGTATTGAAACGCGGCGGGCATCAGCCAAGTATGGGGCTACGATAATCCCTTTCAAGAATTGAAGATCGTCGCGATGGGCGCCATACTAGAGGCAATCCAAGACAAGCTGACCGCCGCCTTCCAGCCCATCCGGCTGGAGATCGTTGACGACTCGGACCGCCATGCGGGCCATGCCGGCGCCTCTCCGGGGGGCGAAAGCCATTTCAACGTGCTGATCGAGTCGCAGGCGTTCTCAGGAACCGCCAAGGTGGCGCGGCAGCGGATGGTCTACCGGGTGTTGGCCGAGGAGTTGGCCGGTCCATTGCACGCGCTCTCGATCAAGGCGCTGGCGCCCGGCGAGGCCTAGGTTCTAGACTAAACAAACGTTTGAAGAGCCGTCGCTGCGCGGCCCACATCGATCTCGGGAGGCCGGGCTTGCGAACCACGATCACCGTCAACGGGGAGGCGAGGGCGCTCGACGTCGACCCGCGTACGACCCTGCTCGACGCCCTGCGCGAAACGCTGGGGCTCACCGGCTCGAAGAAAGGCTGCGACCACGGCCAGTGCGGCGCCTGCACGGTGCTGCTGAACGGGGTGCGCATCAACTCGTGCCTGTCGCTGGCGGTGATGCACGACGGCGACGCGGTCACCACTATCGAGGGCGTCGGCGGTGTCGAGAAGCTGCATCCGCTGCAGACCGCGTTCCTGACCGAGGACGCCTTCCAATGCGGTTACTGCACGCCGGGCCAGATCTGCTCGGCGCTGGGGATGCTGAGCGAAGTCGCCGAGAACTGGCCGAGCCAGGAGACCGCCGACCTCACCGGCAAGATCGCCCTGACGGACGATGAGCTGCGCGAACGGATGAGCGGGAACATCTGCCGCTGCTCGGCCTATCCGCAGATCGTGGCGGCCATCAAGAGCTACGCCGGAGAGCCGGCATGAGGGCGTTCACCTACGAGCGCGCGGAGAGCGCCCACGGCGCGGTGAAGGCCGCGTCCGAGACCCCCAACGCCAAGTTCATCGCCGGCGGCACCAACCTGCTGGACCTGATGAAGCTGGAGATCGAGGCGCCGGCGCACCTCATAGACGTGGGGCGCCTGCCGCTGGCGCAGATCGAGGATACGGCGGACGGCGGCCTGCGCATCGGCTCCATGACCACCAACAGCCACGTCGCCGCCGACGCGCGGGTTCGGTCGCGCTATCCGGTGCTGACCCAGGCCATCGTCGCCGGCGGCTCCGGCCAACTTCGCAACAAGGCGACGACCGGGGGCAACCTGCTGCAGCGGACCCGCTGCGCCTACTTCTACGACACCGCCAAGCCCTGCAATAAGCGCGTCCCGGGCTCCGGCTGCGGCGCGCTGGAGGGGCTCAACCGCAACTCGGCGATCTTCGGGACCAGCCACGCCTGCATCGCCACCCACGCCTCCGACATGGCGGTGGCGCTGGCCGCGCTCGGGGCGGGCGTCGAGACCCTGTCGCCCTCTGGCGAGGCGCGGACCTTCCCGATCCTCGAGCTGCATCGGCTGCCGGGCGAGACGCCGCATATCGAGACGCACCTGATCCCCGGCGAGCTGATCACCGCCATCGTCCTGCCGCCGCCGCCCAAGGGCGGTCAGGTCTACCGCAAGGTCCGCGACCGGGCCTCCTACGCGGCGGGTCTCGTCAGCGTCGCGGTGGCCGGCGGCAACATCGCGTTGGGCGCGGTCGCGCACAAACCCTGGCGGGCCGTGGACGCCGAGGCCGCCCTGGCCTCGGGCGCCTCGCCCGCCGAGGCCATCGCCGCCGAGCTCAACCAGGCCCGCGAGAACGGCGACAACGCCTTCAAGATCAACCTCGTGCGCCGGCTTGTCCCGGCGGCCATCGACCAAGCCAACGGGAGAGGCGCATGAGCTCCGTCACCGACTGGGAGATCACGAACCCCGTCAAAGAGAACCGCGCGGGCCTGATCGGCAAGGCGGTCGACCGCTATGAGGGCCCGCTGAAGGTCACCGGCACGGCGGCCTACGCCTATGAGGTCACGCCCCCCAGCCCGCCGGCCTATGGGGTGATGGTGCCGGCGACGATCGCGCGCGGCCGGATCATCGGCGTGGACATTGCGGCGGCCGAGGCGGCGCCCGGAGTCCATCTGGTCTGGAGCCATCTCAACGTGCCCGAACAAGGCGTGAAGGGGACCCGGGTGCATCCGCGCTCGACCGCGCCCGCCCGCCCGGTGCTGGAGAATGAGCACGTCGGCTTCTTCGGCCAGCCGGTGGCGTTCGTGGTGGCCGAGACCTTTGAGCAGGCGAAGGCTGCCGCCGACCTGGTGCGCCTGACCTATCAAGAGGAGGAGCCGGAGGTCGATTTCCGCGCCCACCTCGCCGACGCGGTCCAGCCTGCGAACGAGGAAGATACCGAGATCGGCGACTTCGCGGCGGGCTACGCCGCGGCGCCGGTGAAACTGGACGAGACCTGGCATACGCCGATCCAGAACCACTGCCAGATGGAACCCTGCGCGACGCTCTCCTGGTGGGAGGGCGAAAAGTGCATCGTCCACACCTCGATCCAGATGGTGAAGCCGGCGCAGCATGGCCTGGCCGAGACGCTGAAGATCGACCGCGATGCGGTGCATCTGCTCACCCGCTACATCGGCGGCGGCTTTGGCGGGAAGGGCCAGTCCTATGACGACCTGGCGCTGGCGGCGCTGGGCGCCCGGGCGCTCGCCCGGCCGGTGAAGGTAACCTATTCGCGCCAGCACATGATGCACGGCACAATCCATCGCCCCGCCACCGTGATGCGGGTGATGCTGGGGGCCGAGAAGGACGGGCGGCTCACGGCCTTCTCGCTGATGACCACCACCCACTGCGAACGCGCAGGCGGCTTCGTGGAGCACGCCTCCAATTTCGCGCGCAGCCTCTATGCAGCGCCGAACCGGCTGACCGGGCACCGGCTGGTGAAGCTCGACCTGCCGGGCGCCGGTCCGATGCGGGCGCCGGGTGAGGCCTCGGGCATGCTGAGCCTGGAAGTGGCGATGGACGAACTGGCCGAAAAGCTCGGCATGGATCCCATCGAGCTGCGCATCAAGAACGAGCCGACCGTCGATCCGGAGACCGGTAAGCCGTTCTCGATCCGCCAGCTGGTCCGCTGCATGACCGAGGGGGCGCAGACGTTCGGCTGGGTCAACCGCAATCCCAAACCCGGCCAGACCCGCGACGGGCGCTGGATGGTGGGCATGGGCATGGCCGCCGCCATTCGCGGCAACTTCCTGTTGCCCGCCAAGGCGAGCTTCACGGTGGACGCCATGGGCGTGATCACCGTGCGCCAGGGCATGACCGACATCGGCACGGGCACCTACACGGTGCTGGCCCAGATCGCCGCCGAGACCCTGGGCGTACCGCTCGGCGACGTGCGCGTGGAGATCGGCGACAGCGAACTGCCGCCCGCGCCCGGCTCGGGCGGCCAGTTCGGGGCGGCCACCGCCGGCTCGGCGGCGCTCGACGCCGGCATGAACCTCAGGAAGGCCATCGCGGAGATCGCCATCGCCGACCCGGCCTCGCCGCTGTTCGGCGGGCCGTCGGAACAGATCACCTTCCAGGACGGCGTGATCGCCATCGCCAACCGCTCGGAGCGGCTGGCCGAGCTGATCCGCCGGAACCGTCCGGAGGGGCTGACCGCCAATGGCGAGATCCGCCCCGCGGCCGACGCGCGCAACTGGAGCCAGCACACCTACGGCGCCCACTTCTGCGAGGTGGGGGTGGATACGGTGACCGGCGAAGTGCGCACCCGGCGCATGCTCGGCGTCTTCGCGGCCGGCCGGATCCTCAACTGGAAGACGGCGCGCAGCCAGCTGACCGGCGGTATGATCTGGGGCGTCGCTTCGGCGCTCACCGAGGGCAATGCGGTCGACCCGCGCTACGGCTCGCTGATCAGGCAGGACCTGGCGAGCTATCTGGTGCCGGTGCAGGCCGACATCGGCGAACTCGACGCCATCATGCTCGACGAGGTGGACGACAAGGCCAATCCCATGGGCATCAAGGGGGTTGGCGAGCTCGGCATTTCGGGGGCTGGTTCCGCGGTCGCCAACGCCATCTACAACGCCTGCGGCGCGCGGGTGCGTGACTATCCGATCACACCCGACAGGGTCCTTGCGGCGCTCGGCGAGAGCTGACCGGCGATTCACAAAACGATCTTGAAACTGTAGCCGGACGTTCTCGCCGGCTCCCTATCGCCCCCCTTCGGCCGCGGCGCCTGTTGCGCTGCAGCTCAGTCAGGGGCGTTCTCATGATAACCAAGACTTCCACCTTTCGGGTTCGCCTGCTGGCCGCCTCCGCCGTGGTCTCGCTGATGGCCGGCGCCGCGCGCGCGGCCGATGGCGCCGAGGCCGACGGCGGCGCGAACTCGATTTCGGAAGTGGTTGTCACCATCGCCAAGACCACCCGTTCGGCCGTCGAGATCGGCGCGGTCGAAAGCCAGAAGATCCTGCCGGGCGTCAGTCCCCTGAAGGCCATCGAAACCCTGCCGGGCGTGCTCTATGTGACCGCCGACCCCTGGGGGAACAACGAGCAGAATCTCTCGCTCTTCGTCCACGGCTTCTCGACCCAGCAGCTCGGCTACACCCTGGACGGCGTGCCGCTGGGCGACCAGCAGTACGGCAACTACAACAGCCTCAGCCCCTCGCGCGCGATCAGCAGCGAGAACGTCGACCGGGTGACCCTGTCCTCCGGCGCCGGGGCGCTGGGCGTGGCGTCCACCAGCAACCTCGGCGGCGCGATCGAGACCTTTTCCCGCGATCCTTCCGCCGAACGGGTGTTCAATCTGCGCGAGACCTTGGGTAGCTATCGCACGACGCGCACCTTCCTGCGCTTCGACACCGGCGACTTCGGCGACGGCGACTCCGCCTACATCTCCTACCTGCATCACGATGCGCGGGCCTGGGACTTCGACGGCCACCAGCGCGGCGATCAGGTCAACATCAAGTACGTCCACGACGCCGCGCGCGGAAAGTTCACCGCTTATGTGGACTGGCAGAACAAGGTCGAGCCGAACGAGGACGCCACCGCCTTCGGCAACCAGCAGACCGCCGCGGCGGCCGGTTTCACGCCCTACACGCGGCCCTTCTACTACCCGGACCGCACCGCCTGCACGACCAGCCTGACCGGCGGGCCCGGCACGCCGCCGGTGGCGCAGGGCAACAATTTCTCAAACTGCTTCAGCGCCGCCCAGCGGACCGACATCCTGGCCTATGTGAAGTACGACCTGAACATCGCCAGCAACATCACCTGGTCGAACCAGGCCTATTACCACTACGACTACGGGCGCGGGATCGTCGCGGGCCCGATCAACCAGGCCGGCCTG
>Ga0307513_10011299_pt1 | contig 11111 bp, 11 predicted proteins | sample 15_EM_MG_FD_202174 | JGI IMG/M metagenome (GOLD analysis project Ga0307513, IMG submission 202174) | Populus trichocarpa ectomycorrhiza microbial communities from riparian zone in the Pacific Northwest, United States - 15_EM | ecosystem: Host-associated > Plants > Roots > Unclassified | place... | reverse complement strand
AGCGCGGCGCGAAGGCGCGCGCCCAGGCTGGGGGGATTCTGATTGCTCATTCGATGGTGACGGTTTCTGCCGTTCTTGGAATGTCGGGCCGGGCGCTCGCGGCGGCATCGGCGATGACCTGGCGCAGCGCGTCCAGCCCCTGCCCGTCACGCGCGCTGACGAAGACGCGCGGCCGGCGCACGCCGGGGTGGGCTTCGACCCAGTCCTGCACCTGCCGCGGCTGGCGCGATTCTTCGAGCAGGTCGCACTTGTTGTAGACCAGCACCTGCGGCACGCCGGCGGCGCCGATCTCTTCGAGCACGCGCTCGACCTCGGCCTGCTGTTCGAGCAGCGCCGGGCTGGCGGCGTCGATCACGTGCAGCAGCAGATCGGCGTCGGCCGCTTCCTGCAGCGTGGCCTCGAAAGCCTCGACCAGCTTGTGCGGCAGGTCGCGGATGAAACCGACCGTGTCCGACAGCGACACCGAGCCGCCGGCGTGCCCCAGCCACAACGAACGGGTCGTCGTGTCGAGCGTCGCGAACAACTGGTCGGCGGCAAAGCTGCGCGCCTTGACGAGCGCGTTGAACAGCGTCGACTTGCCGGCATTGGTGTAGCCGACCAGCGAGACGCGGAAGGTACCGCGCCGCTCGCGCGCCTTGCGCTGCGTGCCGCGCTGGCGCTTGACCTTTTCCAGCCGCTCTTTGACCGACTTGATGCGGTCGCCGATCATCCGCCGGTCGAGTTCGATCTGCGCTTCACCCGGGCCGCCCCGGGTACCGATGCCGCCCTGCTGGCGCTCCAGGTGCGACCAGCGGCGAACCAGCCTTGTCGCCATGTACTGCAGCCGGGCGAGTTCGACCTGCAGCTTGCCTTCGTGGCTTTGCGCACGCGCCGCGAAGATGTCCAGGATCAGCGAGGTGCGGTCGGCCACCGGCACGCCGAAGTGCTGCTCGAGGTTGCGCTGCTGCGCCGGGCTCAGGCTCTGGTCGAAGATGACGCCCTGCGCGTCGGTCGCCGCGACCATCGCCTTGATCTCGTCGGCCTTGCCCGAACCGACGAACAGCGCCGCGTCCGGCGCCTTGCGGCGCGCGGTGATGCGGGCCACGTCGATGTCGCCGGCCGAAGCGGCCAGCAACGCCAATTCGTCGAGCGTGGCGTCGAAGGTGGACGAGCCGCCGAAGTCGACGCCGACGAGCACGGCGCGCGTCGGGCCGCCTTGCTGCGGCGCGGCCGGGGATGAAACGGAACTCAAGTTGGCGGGTATCGGCAGACTGCTTCGCGCGGCATTGTGCGCGTCAAGCCGGCTCGTTGGTCTCGTTCGCGTGGAAATTGACGGCCCGGCTGGGCACGACGGTCGAAATCGCGTGCTTGTAGACCATCTGCGTCACGGTATTGCGAAGCAGGACGACGTACTGGTCGAACGACTCGATGTGGCCTTGCAGCTTGATGCCGTTGACGAGGTAAATCGACACCGGCACGTGCTCTTTGCGAAGCAGGTTCAGGAAAGGGTCCTGCAAAAGTTGGCCTTTGTTACTCACGATATGCTCCGTGTTAGAGAGGGAGAAGGCGCCACGTTATCACACAGGGACAACCCTGAGTGCGGGCAGGGAAGAAGGTGTCAACCCGGGCGGTCATCGAACGGGTTCTTCGACGAGCGGAATTCGATCCGCATCGGCGTGCCGACCAGCTTGAAGTGCTCGCGAAAACGGCCTTCGAGGAAGCGCTTGTAGGCGTCGGTGATGTGGTCCAGCGAATTGCCGTGGATCACGACCAGCGGCGGGTTCATCCCGCCCTGGTGGGCATAACGCATCTTCGGCCGGAAGCGGCCCTCGCGGCGCGGCGCCTGGTGCGCCACGGCTTCGATCAGCAGCCGGGTGAGCACCGGCGTCGGCATCTTGACGGTGGCCGACGCATGCGCTTTCAGGATCGCCTTCCACACCGCCGACAAGCCCGTGCGCTTGATCGCCGAGATGTTCAGCACCGGCGCGTACCTCAGGAACGCGAGCCGGCTTTCGATCGAGCGCTGGAGCTGCTGGCGCTGGTAGTCGTCGGTGGCGTCCCACTTGTTGACCGCGATCACCACCGCGCGGCCCGATTCGAGCACGTAGCCGGCGATGTGGGCGTCCTGCTCGCTGACGCCCTGGGTCGCGTCGATCAGCAGCAGCACGACATTGGCGTCGGCGATCGCCTGCAGCGTCTTCACCACCGAGAATTTCTCGATCGCTTCGAACACCTGGCCGCGCCGGCGCAGGCCGGCGGTGTCGATCAATACGAACTTGCGGCCGTCGCGTTCGAAAGGCACGTGGATCGCGTCGCGCGTCGTGCCCGGCTGGTCGAACGCGACCAGGCGTTCTTCGCCGAGCCAGGCGTTGATCAGGGTCGACTTGCCGACGTTCGGCCGCCCGGCCACCGCCAGCCGGATCGGCGAGTCGGCGCCTTCTTCTTCGGCGCTGCCCTCGTCGACCTCGAAGCCTTCGAGCGCGGCTTCGAGCAGGCTGCGAATGCCCTGCCCGTGTGCCGACGACACCGGGTGCGGCGCGCCGATGCCGAGTTCGTAAAACTCGCCGAGCAACGGCGACTCGGCCATGCCTTCGGCCTTGTTCGCCGCCAGCAGCACGCGCTTCTGTTGCGAACGCAGGTAGCGCGCGATGTCGTGGTCCTGGGCGGAGACGCCGGCGCGAACGTCGACGACGAAGATCACCGCGTCGGCTTCGGCCACCGCCTGCCGCGTCTGCTTGGCCATCTCAGCCACCACGCCGCTCGGCTTGTCGGGCTCGAAGCCGCCGGTGTCGACGACGATGAACTCTTGCGCACCCAGGCGCGCATCGCCGTAGTGGCGGTCGCGGGTGAGCCCCGAGAAGTCGGCGACGATCGCGTCGCGGCTCTTCGTGATGCGGTTGAACAGCGTCGACTTGCCGACGTTGGGCCGGCCGACTAACGCGAGGACCGGCTTCATCGCGCAGGCCTAGCTTGCGCGGAACGCGTAGAGGCCGCCGTTGCGGGTGGTGACCAGGATCGTGCTGCCAGCGAGCGCCGGCGTGCCGACGACCGGTGAACCGTCGGTCGGCAAGCGAAGCTGCATCTCGCCGGTCTCGGCCGAGAGGAAATGCACGTAGCCTTCGAGATCGCCGAAGACCACCGTCGGCCCGACCATCAACGCACCGCTGAGGCCGCGGTGCAGCATCTTCTCGTTGGTCCACACCGAATCGCCGCTGGCGCCGCGCCAGGCGCTGATGCGGTCGCTGGCATCGGCGCCGACGATGAAGTCTTCGTTGCCGCCGATGGCATCGACACCGCCGACGTTGCGCGACCAGAGCAGCGCGCCGCGCGACGCATCGGCACAGGCCACCGCCGACTGGAAGGCGCGCGCGCAGACGCGGTCGCCGATGCGCGCGGCCGGGCCAACCAGGTCGGCCAGGCGTTCGACTTCATTGGTGCCGCGCGGCGATGCCATCGGCACTTCCCACTGCAAGGTGCCGCGCAAGGGGTCGAGCGCGGCCAGCCGCGAGCCCTGGCCAACCAGCAGGCTGTTCTTGTAGGCCGTCACCACTCCCGCCTGCGACAGCGTCAATGCATCGCCGGGGCGCTGCAAGGTCCACAGGCGGCGGCCGTCGAGCGCGTCGAAGGCATGCACGGCGCGGTCGACGCTCATCACGAAAACGCGCTCGCCGGCGACCAGCGGCGCGGTGACGACACGCGACGGCACGCGCTGGCGCCAGACTTCCTTGCCGCCGTCGAAAGTGACGACTTCGTTGCCGCGCGTCACGACGCTGGCGAAGCGGCCGTCGCTGCCGACGCCGGCGGCGAGGGGCGCGCCGGCGCTGGCGCGCCACAGCTCGCGCCCGGTCTCGCCTTCGAGCGCGAGCACCGTGCCGTCGCTGCCGCCGACGAAGAAGTTGCCGTTGCGTACCGCCACGACGAGCGGGAAGCGAACGTCGTCGACGCGTGCGTTCCAGATCTGGCGGCCGGCAATCTTCGGGGTGAAGCTTTCCAGCGCAGTGGGTTTGGGCTTGTCGGCGGCACAGCCGGCGAGCAGCCCTGCCGCCGCGATCAGCGCCAGCCAGGCCCTCACGGCGTGGCCCCTGCCGCAGCCGATGCCGCCGGCTCCGGCGCCGCACCGAGAGCGGTCAGCTTGGCGTCGATCAGGACCTTGTAGTCGACCTTGTCGTCGAGCGCCTTCCACGCCGCCTGATAGGCGGTGCGCGCTTCGGCCGTTTTCCCGGCGGCGGCGAGGATGTCGCCGCGGCGGTCGGCGATCAGCGCCTCGAAGCCGTCGGCCTTGGCCGCGTCGAGTTGCTTCAGCGCTTCGTCGTATTGTTTGGCGCTGGCCAGCACCGCCGCCAGGCGCAGGCGCGCGATCGTGCGGTACTCGTCCTCTTTCGCGTTCTCGGCCGCCCAGCCCAAGCTGGCCTTGGCCGCGTCGAGCTGGCCCTTGTCGAACTGCAGCTTGGCGGCGGCGAGCGCGGCTTGCTGCACGTAGGCGGTTCGCGGGAAGCGCTCCTTCAGGTCGGCGAAAACGCGGCCGGCGCGCTCGGCATCGCCGGCCTGCACCGCCTGTTCGAGCGCGTCGTACATCGCGCTGGCGTTCTGCGCCTGCTCGCGCTGCCAGTAGTTCCAGCCGGTCCACGCGACGTACGCGCCGAGCACGATGATCAGCACCCAGGTGACGAGGTTGCCGTACTGCTTCCAGAACGCCTTGAGCGCGTCGAGTTGCTCCTGCTCTTGCAGGTCGAGTTGTGTGGCCATGGATTGAAGCGGCAGGAAACCGCTGATTATGCGTGGTGCAGTTCGTGCGCCCAGCCGGCCACGTCGGCCAGCGGCCGCGTGGTCTGGGCGCCCGCCGCGTCGCGCAGGGGCTTGACGGCGACCGTGCCCTGCGCCAATTCGTCGGCGCCGAAGATCAGCGCAAAGCGCGCCCGGCTGGCGTCGGCGCGCTTGAACTGCGACTTCATGCTGCCGCCGCCGGCGTGCATCTGCACCGAGACGCCGGCCGCGCGCAGCGCCTCGGCGGTGTGCATCGCGAGCGGCAGCGCAGCAGCGTCGGGAACGATCGCGTAGACATCGGGCGCTGGGGGAGGCGGCTCGACACCGCATTGCTGAACCAGGTCGAGAACCCGCTCGATGCCCATGCCCCAGCCGATGCCGGGTGCCGGTTTGCCGCCGATCAGCTCGACCAGGCCGTCATAGCGCCCGCCGCCGCAGATCGTGCCCTGGGCGCCGAGCTTGTCGGTCACCCATTCGAAGACGGTGAGGTTGTAGTAGTCCATGCCGCGCACCAGGCGCGGGTTGATGCGGTACGGCTGGCCGGCCGCATCGAGCACCGCGCGCAAGGCATCGAAGTGCTTCAGCGAGGCTTCACCCAGGTAGCCGAGCAACTGCGGCGCGGCTTCGACCATCGCCTGCATCGCCGGGTTCTTGGTGTCGAGGATGCGCAACGGGTTGCTGTGCAGCCGCGCCTTGGCTTCGCCGTCGAGCAATTCGCGGTTGGCCTCGAAGTGGGCGATCAACGCCGCGCGGTGGGCGCGCCGCTCGTCCGGCTGGCCGAGGCTGTTGATGTCCAGCCGAACCTCGCCGATGCCTAGATCGCGCCACAGCGCACGGCACATCAGGATCACTTCGGCATCGACCTCGGGGCCGGCGAAACCGAGCGCTTCGACCCCGACCTGATGGAACTGGCGGTAGCGGCCGCGCTGCGGCTTCTCGTGGCGGAACATCGGGCCGATGTAGTACAGCCGCTTGCCGCCGTCGTAGAGCGCGGAGTGTTCGACGATCGCGCGCACGACGCCGGCGGTGCCTTCCGGACGCAAGGTCAGGGCGTCGCCGTTCATGCTGTCGATGAACGAGTACATCTCCTTCTCGACGATGTCGGTCACCTCGCCGAGGCCGCGGACGAACAGCGGCGTCGGCTCGACGATCGGCACCCGCACGTTCAGGTACGCGTAGCGGCGCATCAGCGAACGCACGGTCTCTTCGAACCACTCCCAGCGCGCCGATTCGGGCGGCAGGATGTCGTTCATGCCTTTGACGGCTTGGATTTGTTCTGGCATGGGATGGCGCGGGCCAATGCCCGCAAGCGTGCTCAGTTCGTCGCGACGGCCGCGCCGAAGCGCCGCTCGATGTAGCGCTCGACGATCTGGTGGAATTCGGTCGCGATGCCTTCGCCGCGCAAGGTCATCGCCTTCTCGCCGTCGATGAACACCGGCGCTGCCGGTGCTTCGCCGGTGCCCGGCAGGCTGATGCCGATGTCGGCATGTTTGCTCTCGCCGGGGCCGTTGACGATGCAGCCCATCACCGCGACCCTCAGGTTCTCGACCCCCGGGTAGCGGGCCTTCCAGACCGGCATCTGCGCGCGCAGGAAGTCGTCGATCTGCTTCGCCAGGTCCTGGAACGTCGTGCTCGTCGTGCGCCCGCAGCCCGGGCAGGCGGTGACGCTCGGGTTGAAGGTGCGCAGGCCCAGCGACTGCAGGATCTCGAGCGCCACCGCCACCTCCTGCGTGCGCGCCTCGCCGGGCTGCGGCGTCAGGCTGACGCGGATCGTGTCGCCGATGCCTTCCTGCAGCAGCACCGCCAGCGCGGTGGCGGATGCGACCGTGCCCTTGGTGCCCATGCCGGCTTCGGTGAGGCCCAGGTGCAGCGCATAGTCGCAGCGCCGGGCCAGGCCGCGGTAGACCGCGATCAGGTCTTGCACGCCGCTGACCTTGCAGCTGATGATGATCTGGTCGGGGTTCAGCCCCAGCTCGGCGGCGTAGTCGGCCGAACTCAACGCCGATTGCACGAGCGCCTGGTACATCACCTGCTTCGCGTCCCACGGCGCGGGGCGGGCGGCGTTCTCGTCCATCAGCGTCGCCAGCAGTTCCTGGTCGAGGCTGCCCCAGTTGACGCCGATCCGGACCACCTTGTCCCAGCGGCAGGCGGCTTCGATCATCTGGGCGAACTGGCGGTCGCGCTTGTTCCCCTTGCCGACGTTGCCGGGGTTGATGCGGTACTTGCTGAGCGCCTGCGCCATCGCCGGGTGGTCGGTCAGCAGGCGATGGCCGTTGTAGTGGAAGTCGCCGATCAGCGGCACATCGATACCCATCCGGTCGAGCTGCTCGCGGATGTAGGGCACGGCCTCGGCCGCCTCCGGCGTGTTGACCGTGATGCGGACCAACTCCGAGCCGGCCTGGGCCAGTTCCTTGACCTGGATCGCGGTGCCGATGGCGTCCACCGTGTCGGTGTTGGTCATCGACTGCACGCGCACCGGTGCATCGCCGCCGATCGTCACGACATGGCTGCCCCAGACCGCGCGCGCCTGCCGCGAGCGGCGCGGCGCGGTGCCGGCCGAAGCGATCGTCTCCCCGTTTTCGCGAGCGTTCATCGAGAGCACCTCATTGCAGTTCGAGCCGCGCCACGTTGTCGCGCGTGGTCGCCCCCAGGTCCACCGGCCGGCCGCGGAAACTGAGCTGCGTGGCCGCCGCGTTGCCGATTGTCAGCTTGATCGGCAAAGCGCCGTCGAAGCCAACGTTTTCGCCGGGCTGAACGACGCGCGAGAAGATCACCTGGCCGCGGCCGTCGCGCCCCTCGATCCACGATGGCCGCTCGGCGCGCAGTTGCACCAGCGTCGCCGCTGGCGCGGCCGATGCCGCCACGACCGCTGCCGGCGGCGGCGCCGAGCGCACGGGCTCCATCACCGGTGCGGCCGCCACCGGCCCGGCCGCGCTGGCGGCGGAAGCCGCGACGGCCACCGTGGCCACCACGGCCGCTGCAGAAGCCGCCGAAGCGGCCGCCGGCGGCGCCGAAGCGGCGATCGCCGCCGAGGCCACCGGCGCCACCGCAACCGCCACCGGCACCACCGGCGCCGCCTGCTGCCACAGGTCGCCGGGCAGCAGGTAGACCACCAGCGCGGCGACCATCAGCGCGGCGCCGGCCCAGACCATCGGCCGGATCGCCGCCATCGCCAGGCCGCCCGGGTCGTCGCGGCTCGGGCGTTCGCGGAACGGCGCGTTCAGCGAGCCGCCGACGTGCTCGAGCCCGGCCGATTCGGCGTGCGGCAGCAGCGCCAGAACCGGCTGCGGGTCGATCTTCAGCGTGCGGCAGACGGTCTGCGCCAGTGCGCGCGTGAAGGTCGCGTCGGGCAGCTCGTCGTAGCGGTCGTGTTCGAGCGCATCGAGCTTGCGCGGCGTGACCTTGATCGCCGCCGCCAGCGCGGCGATGTGCAGGCCCTGGCGTTCGCGCGCGGCGCGCAGCAGCGTGCCGGCGGTGGCGCGCAGCGGGCTGTCGCCGGCCTCACTCATCGAAGCGGCCCTGTTCGAACAGCAGGGCTTCAGGCGACTGCGGAAAACGCTCGCGCAGGCGGCGGCCGAAGTCCTGCACGCCGGCGATGTTGCCGATCCGGCGCTCGACCCGCGCCGCCAGCCACAGCGACTGCGCATTCGACGTGTCCTGCGCCGCATTGACCCGCTGGATGTAGAAGCGCGCCCGTTCGTATTCGCCGCGCCGGTAAAGCACCTCGCTCAGGTTGAACGCGGTGGTCGGGTTGCCCGGATCGAGCTCGTAGCTGCGCGACAGCGTTCGTTCGGCTTCGAGCCAGCGGCCGGCTCGGGCCTGGCAGATGCCTTGGGCGAGCATCGTGCGCTGGCCGTCCCGGTACTGTGGCTGCGCCAGCGCAGCGACGAACTGTGCGTCGGCCTCGGCTGCGCGGCCGACCTGGCACAGGAACCAGCCGTAGTTGTGCATCGTGTCGGCATCGCGCGGCGCGAGTTGCAGCGCACGCTGGAAACTTTCTTCGGCGAGCTTGGCCTCGCCGAGCGTCGCGTAGATCAGGCCGCGCAGGTTGTAGGCCTCGGGCATATCGGGCCGGGCAGCGAGCGCGAGCTTGACTTCGTCGAGCGCAGTCGTTGCCTGGCCGCGGCCGAGATAGGCGCCGGCCAGTTCGAGCCGCACGCGGGCGCGGCGCTCGGCGCTGGTCTGGTCGGAATCGGTACGGATCTCGCGGGAATCGCCCTTCGACGGCGCGGCCCCCGACGTCGTGGTCGTCGTCGTGGTGGTGCAGCCGGCCAGTGCGGCGAGCGCGGCCAGCAGCAGCAGCCACGCCAACCTCACCGCGACGCTCCCGGCCCCGATGACGCGGCAGCGATCGGAATCACCGCCCGCCGCTGGACCAGCCGTTCGCGGGCGTTGGTGCGGTCCTGCACTTCGCCGGCGAGCTGGCCGCAGGCGGCGTCGATGTCGTCGCCGCGGGTCTTGCGGACCGTCGTCACGATGCCGGCGTCCTGCAGCACGCGGGCAAAGGCGGTGATGCGCTCGCGCGATGACCGCTTCAGGCCCGATTCGGGGAACGGGTTGAACGGGATCAGGTTCAGCTTGCACGGCACGCGGTTCTTCAGCAGGCGGACCAGTTCCTGCGCCAATGCCGGCGTGTCGTTGACGCCGTCGAGCATGCAGTACTCGAAGGTGATGAAGTCGCGCGGCGCGGCATCGAGGTATCTCAGGCAGGCCGCCAGCAGTTCGTCGATTGGGTACTTGCGGTTCAGCGGCACCAGTCCGTCGCGCAAGGCGTCGTTCGGCGCATGCAGCGAAACCGCCAGCGCCACCGGGCAATCGTCGCGCAGGCGGTCGATCATCGGCACCACGCCCGAGGTCGACACCGTCACCCGCCGGCGCGACAAGCCGTAGCCGTGGTCGTCGAGCATCGTGCGCAGCGCGGGCACCAGCGCGGCGTAGTTCTGCAGCGGCTCGCCCATGCCCATCATGACGACGTTGTCGACCCTTCTTTCACCGCCCGGCTGGCGCAGCCGGCGCTCGGCGAACCAGAGCTGGGCGACGATCTCGCCGGTGCTCAGGTTGCGGCTGAAGCCCTGATGCCCGGTGGAGCAGAAACGGCAGCCGACCGCGCAGCCGGCCTGCGACGAGATGCACAAGGTGCCGCGGTCGTCCTCGGGGATGAAAACCGTCTCGACGGCGTTACCGGCGCCGACATCGAACAGCCATTTCACGGTGCCGTCGACTGAGACGTGTTCGCTGAGCAGCGGCAAGGCGCGCACTTCGGCAGCGCCGGCCAGCTTGCCGCGCAGCGACTTGGCCAGATCCGACATGCGCTCGAAGTCGGCCTCGCCCTTCTGGTGGATCCAGCGGTAGAGCTGAACAGCGCGAAAACGCTTCTCGCCCAGGCTGTCGCAAAAGGCCGTCAGCCCCTCGAGATCGAAATCGAGAAGATTGACGGCCACGAGGTTTCAGCGGCTGTAGACGTTCATGCCCGGGAAGAAGAACGCCACTTCGACGGCGGCGGTCTCGGGCGCATCGGAGCCGTGCACCGCATTGGCGTCGATGCTGTCGGCAAAGTCGGCGCGGATGCTGCCCTTTTCGGCCTTCTTCGGGTCGGTGGCGCCCATCAGCTCGCGGTTCTTCGCGATCGCGTTCTCGCCTTCGAGCGCCTGGATCATCACCGGCCCGGAGATCATGAAGCTGACCAGGTCGTTGAAGAACGGCCGCGCCTTGTGCACCGCGTAGAAGGCCTCGGCCTCGCCGCGCGAGAGGTGGGCCATGCGGGCGGCGACGATCTTCAGCCCGGCGCCTTCGAAGCGAGCGTAGATCTGGCCGATCACGTTCTTCGCCACGGCGTCCGGCTTGATGATCGAAAGGGTGCGTTCGATGGCCATGAAAAATCTCTCCTGAATCAATGACTTGGCAAACCGCGCATTCTAGCGTCGGCGGCCTTGGCCGACGGCTAGCGACCGCGCCCGCCGCGGTTGCCGCCGCCACCCGGGCCGCCGCCGGTCCCACCGCCGCCACCACCGCTGCGCCCGCCGCGCGGGCCGCCGCGGCCGGCGGCCTTGCGCAGGAATGCGTCGCCGCCGATGTAGCCGACCGAGGTCTTCATCGGGTCGGGCTGCCGGTTGCCGTTCGGGTTGGCATTCGCGCCGCCGGGCTTCTTGCCGCGCCGATCGTTGCCCGCGCCGCGCGGCTTGTGCGGGTTCGGCGCGCCCTGCGCGAAGCGCTTGTCGTAGGTCTGCTGCAGCGGGTTCGGGATCGGGCCGTCCTCGGGAATGTCGCGCTGCGGCGCGCGGTCGCGTTGCAGCGCTCGCTTGTCGTAGGTCTGCTGCAGCGGGTTCGGGATCGGCCCGTCCTCGGGCATGTCGCGGCGCAGCGCACGC
>Ga0307513_10011298_pt1 | contig 11111 bp, 5 predicted proteins | sample 15_EM_MG_FD_202174 | JGI IMG/M metagenome (GOLD analysis project Ga0307513, IMG submission 202174) | Populus trichocarpa ectomycorrhiza microbial communities from riparian zone in the Pacific Northwest, United States - 15_EM | ecosystem: Host-associated > Plants > Roots > Unclassified | place... | reverse complement strand
AGCTTGGCCTGGTATGAGAATAAATGATGCAAGGAGTAGAAATTACTACTAGCCATGTTTGGTCATAGTATTAAGACATAAATCTTTAATATTACCTGATTCCGAATACGCGATGAAAATGGAAGTAAGCTATTGTGCGTGGACAAAATTAACCGATCAACGACTCATGATTTTCACCATGAGGTTGTCAACCTCCTCGGTACAACTATCCCAACCAAACCAAGAAAAATAAATATGTAAAAAATAACTTAAAAAATACATGGTCGTATCCAGTACTTGTATATCATCCACCAGACTTAATAAAAAAGATTGAGGTGCCTGTTGAGTGGTAATGATGTTTGTGGGGGCCCGGAAGCGATGTGTTGCCACGCTCAACCCGCTCTGTCATCTAAAACAAGTCCGACCCCTCGCCACACAAACCGTCCACAACCCCTCCCTTTTCTGCAACCCTTCCCATCCCTTGATCTTTACACTCTTCTCTCCATCAACCATCCACTCGATTGAGCGACTTGCTCTGCCTAAGTCAACCTCAGCAAGCCTTCTTTAATTGCCTTGCGCAAAGGTTTTTGACTCGTCTTTTCTAGAAAGAATAAACAGGCACAATGGTCAAGTGAGTTATTTGAGCGCCTTTTTTCCGGCATCTAACTCGCGATTGGGTGAGATGATTGTTGGCTAACATTCTGTGTGTTTTTTTTTTCAGATTCACCATCGAACAGGTATGCCAACCCATCCTAATCAAATTTAATGATATCAAGGACCAACTCAGAGGATGATAACTTTCACTAATTAGATCCGTGAGTTGATGGACCATGTTACAAACGTCCGTAACATGTCCGTCATTGCCCACGGTACGAAACTGTCCCTAAAGCTGAAGAAACAAGTGTGTGAAATCTAATGATAATATAGTTGACCACGGAAAATCTACCTTGACGGACTCTCTCATTCAGCGGGCGGGTATTATTTCTGTCGCGCAAACCGGTGAGAAGAAGTACATGGACACTCGTCCGGACGAGCAGGACCGCTGTATTACAATCAAGTCTACTGCTATCTCTCTACACGCCCAACTCTCTGAAGAGGACTGCAAGGATATTACCCAGAAGACTGAGGGAAACCAGTTTTTGATTAACTTGATTGATTCCCCCGGTCACGTCGATTTCTCCTCTGAAGTAACGGCTGCCCTCCGTGTCACTGATGGGGCTCTCGTCGTCGTCGATTGTGTTGATGGCGTTTGTGTCCAGACAGAGACCGTACTGCGCCAAGCCCTTACCGAGCGTATCAAGCCCGTCTGTATCATCAACAAGGTCGACCGTGCTCTTTTGGAACTGCAGGTATCGAAGGAGGACTTGTACCGGTCTTTCTCCCGAACCATAGAGTCGGTAAACGTCATTGTCGCCACTTACTTTGACAAAGTTCTTGGTGATGCCCAAGTATATCCTGACAAGGGAACAGTTGCTTTTGGTTCAGGTCTTCACGGTTGGGCTTTCACTGTCCGCCAATTCGCCGGACGCTATGCCAAGAAGTTCGGCGTTGACAGGAACAAGATGATGGAGCGTTTATGGGTATGCTCAAATTATGTCTTCAATAAAACAATCTCATAATGCTAATTTAATATTCAGGGTGACAACTTTTTCAACCCAAAGACAAAGAAATGGACAAAGACCGAAATGTACGAAGGCAAGCCTTTAGAACGTGCCTTCAACCAGTTTATTCTTGACCCTATTTTCCGAATTTTCGCTGCCGTCATGAACTTCAAGAAGGAAGAGATCCCAATCCTACTCGAGAAGCTTGCGATTAGGCTTAAGTCTGACGAAATGGATCTCGAGGGAAAGGCTCTCCTCAAGGTCATCATGTGGAAGTTCTTACCTGCAGCTGATGCCCTGATAGAGATGATTGTCATGCACTTACCTTCTCCCGTTACCGCCCAGAAGTATCGTGCCGAGACTCTGTACGAAGGCCCTTCGGATGATGAAGCTTGCATTGGTATCCGAGACTGTGACCCTAAGGCCCCTCTGATGTTGTATGTCTCTAAGATGGTACCCACCTCGGAAAAGGGCCGTTTCTACGCCCTCGGTCGTGTCTTCGCCGGTACCGCCAAGTCCGGTCTTAAGGTCCGCATTCAAGGTCCTAATTACACTCCTGGTGGCAAGGAGGACTTGTTCATCAAGGTCATTCAGCGCACAGTTCTACTGATGGGTCGTTCCAATGAGCCGATTGAGGGTGTCCCAGCCGGCAATATTGTCGGTTTGGTTGGTGTTGATCAGTTCTTGTTGAAGTCTGGTACCCTCACCACCTCGGAGACTGCCCATAATTTCAAGGTCATGAAGTTCTCCGTATCCCCTGTCGTCCGGGTTGCCGTCGGAGTCAAGAACCCCAACGACTTGCCCAAGTTGGTCGAAGGTCTTAAGCGCCTCTCCAAGTCCGATCCTTGTGTTTTAACTTCCATCTCGGAGTCAGGTGAGCACATCGTTGCCGGCGCTGGTGAATTGCATCTGGAGATTTGCTTGAAGGATCTTGAGGAAGATCATGCGGGTGTCCCATTGAAGATTTCCCCTCCGGTCGTCTCCTACCGTGAGACTGTTGCCGGCGATTCGAGCATGACAGCTTTGTCAAAGTCACCCAACAAGCACAACCGTCTTTACGTTTCTGCTACCCCACTTGCCGAGGAAGTTGCTAAGGATATCGAAGCCGGGAAAATTGGCCCCCGCGACGATTTCAAAGCTCGTGCGAGACTCCTTGCCGACGAGCACGGATGGGATGTTACTGATGCCCGTAAGATTTGGTGTTTTGGTCCTGATACCAGCGGTGCCAATCTCCTCGTTGACACGTCAAAGGCCGTGCAGTATCTCAACGAAATCAGGGATTCCGTCGTTTCTGGGTTCCAGTGGGCTACTCGTGAGGGACCTATTGCCGAAGAGCCTATGCGAAGCGTCCGTTTTAACGTGATCGATGTTACCCTACACGCCGATGCTATTCACCGCGGGGGTGGGCAGATCATCCCGACTGCTCGTCGTGTCTTGTACGCCGCTACGCTGCTCGCTGAGCCCCGCCTATTGGAACCCATCTACCTTGTCGAGATCCAGGTTCCCGAGGAGGCTATGGGTGGCATCTACGGTGTGCTGACCCAAAGAAGAGGTCACGTCTTCTCTGAAGAGCGGCGCATTGGCACGCCTCTATTCAACGTCAAGGCCTATTTGCCTGTCAACGAGTCCTTTGGTTTCACCGCTGATCTGCGTTCAAACACCGGCGGGAAAGCCTTCCCCCAGTCCGTGTTTGATCATTGGGCCGTCCTTCCCGGTGGTTCCCCTCTCGACGCCACCACCAAACCTGGTCGGATTGTCCAGGAAATGCGTAAACGCAAGGGTATTAAAACTGAGGTAAAACCAACCACCAGTATAACATCAAAATTAGCAACATAAGCTAACTTTTTTCACGAACAGGTTCCAGGCATTGAGAACTACTACGACAAACTCTGAGCGGATTGAAAAGAGAAGAGGAAAAAAATGTCAACAACGGTATGAGGGTTGGTATTTCTTTCACTGGGGGTTTCTATGGTTCTTTTCCAATTAGATATTCGTTTCCTGTTACAATAGGCTAGATCCTCCACATTATAGCGGCCGTTATTGTCAAATAAATGGACGAAAGACCCCCTCTATCGCGTTTCTTATTTTTCTTCTTTGCATTCATGCATCCCTCCTTTCATGGCTCAATACCTTACTCTTGGACATTAAATGTGCGACAAATCGACCCGGTGAGCACCGGAGAAAGAAAAAAAAAGGAGATAATGAAACAATACAATAAATGGACATCCTGCTTATTTCTAAGCTCGCTCCACTTCTAATTCGCCGTCACAGATTTCACCCTCCCTTAGATGGAATGTTGAATACCATAGCAAAAGGTGGCTTCATAGCCATTCTGGTATCTATCCCGTAAACTATGAGGGTACTTCTTTTTACTGTGTCGTTGCTTATAGAATTGATGTGATTTTGAGTAATAGGGTAGTAGGTGTAATGACGAGGGGTCTTCTCCGATGAGCACGCTTCAGATGGTATAGGTCAAGCTCATCCAGCTTTCCCAAGGGTCCAATCCATGTGTCTTTGGGTCCGAACGGGACGGACGGCAGTACTGAAAGGATGACTTTGGTCCGGGCGGATACTATTCTCTCGTGAGCGATACTAACCCCAAAGTAAATAAAAGAACGAAACTAATTGAACAGGGAAATGATATGACTATCAGGAACCGAAACAGTACCGCTGTGGGCAATCGCCGCTCGCACAATGGGTAGAGTTACAGAAATCAATGACGATGATAAAAGGAACGTGTAAAGAAAGACGTAGCACTATTCAGCAAACACAAGATCTGAGTCGTCTACGAACATGTCGTTGTTCTCTCGCCCGTGATTCCTTGTGTTCGGCGTTTAGCCTCCGTTGCCTCTCCTTTTCCTTTTCAACCCACGATCCTTGCCCCTCCTTAGTAACCACTTGCCCACTCCACCTGTCGAACTAACTAGCTATCTAAACTGCCCGCTACCACAATTTAGTAAAATTAAGCAGGTCCAGTTTTGGCCCCACAGTACCTAAAAGAGTCCCCGCGACGCTTGGGAACACTGAGCTCATCCCGGTCTGCCTCGGGGTTAATCAGCAGAAGCTTCAGGGACCAATGCACTTAATGCTCTAGAGTAAGTCGGATTCTAGTGTACTATTATAGGGCTGATTATTTTTACAATTCAATAGGACGACAAATTTTTACAGGTGAAAATGAGCGATATCGGATGAAACTTTAAGGACCTGGGCCAGTAATTAAAAAAAGATTGACAATATCATTTGGAGATTGGGGGGGGGGGTCAAGAAAAAATTTGATACAAAGCCTGACCGCCCGGAGATGCTCATCGTTGCTGGCGTTGTTTTGAAAGGCGGGTTTGATATTTACCAGCACCAAAGCAAGCATTCTACAAGGAGAGGTGGGTTGTGAATGCCGGCAGTGTTGGTAAGCGGGCTCGCACCAGCCTGTCGGTCAACTATTGATGCCGGCGGAAGATTATCTCGGGCGATGTTAGCGGTAAGATAAGGGGGAAAGCCCATGGAGGTTTTTTGGTCTGTGGGTGGGACTGATTCTTTTGTGTTGAATCCGGATGAGAGGGGAATACAAAAGAATATCTCTCCAAATTCTGTTACTAGATCCGCCTCACTCCTAAGTGAATAAAAAAAACCCAACGACAGAAGCAGAGCAACGACAACCAAGAACACTTAGTTCTGCCCAATTTATATTTCCTCGAAATCCCGTTCCTGCGCCGGGAAAAATGAAGGTGTGATGGCTACTTAGTCAGCTCGAAAGTGTGCGGGTGGCCGCTTACAGGAAGCCAGCTTCTGGGTTCTAGAAAATAAATTCATACAAAAGCTCGAGATTCGCGATGATAATTTCATCCACTTTGGAGGCTATGGAGAGATTACTACCGTATTTTTTTATGTTATCCGGAAATCCGCGATGACCGGGCGTTGCTTAAGGTTGGATGGTGCATGGAGTCAGAAATCGGCCCCTTCAACACACCCAGTTAATATGGCAACCACCGGCTGGTTTTAGATGTCCAACAATCCAACACTAAGTGCGTGGCTTTTGTCTGATCACCATCCTAACCCTTGTAAATGTGTGATTGCGACACACTTAGCCGCATTGTTATAGACACCTAAAACCACTCTATGACTGCCGTGTTAAGTGGGTGTATTGAAGGAGCCGATTTCAGACTCCATGCACCGTCAAACCTTAAGGAACGCCCGGCCCGGTCTTGGCGGATTTCCGGATACCAAAAAAATACGGTACACCAGTATGGACTCGGCTGCCCCTGCGCAAAAGCGAGCTCTATATTCTAGGCACCTTACCTCTCATGACTGCCACAACTTGATATCATAGCGCCCGGTCATTGACCGTCATCCCCGATCCTTTTTCCCCCTTTTTCCCCCTTTTTTTCATCTCTGTTTCCACCGTCCCCCTTGACAGGTCAGCAACCACCACCACTAACCCTATCAAAATTTTGCACCTCAGTCACACTCCCAGCCAGAAATGCCGGCAAAAGAAGGAACAGTTTTTGTCCCCGGGTGAGTTGGTTAATCATGTGTTTGTTTTTACGGACTGAATTGAAATCAGCTGAAAGTTCTCGCGACAGCAATACGGGGACTGGTTACATTGCGTCTTTTACCGCTTTAGAGCTCCTGGTTGCTGGTTACGAAGTCGTTGATACCGACAGCCTCTAACAACTCTTCGGAGGTGTCTCTTAACCGTATCGTGCTCATCTGCGGTAAACACCCGGTATTCTACAGGGCAGACGTAACAGATCAAGAAACCCTCGAAAAATATTCAAAGGCCATCCGGATATCGATTCTGTTATTCATTTTTCGGCCTTTAAGGTTTGTGGCGCTCTTGCACACGTTGATTTTCAAGATCATACATCCGCGCCGACTCTACTCCATAACAGTTCACAATTCTAGATGTGCGTCTAACAGGTAGAATCGCTAATCTATTGGAGAGTCTACCAAGATCGTAGTGGAAGACTACCGCGTCAATGTCGGAGGGTCATCTCTCTCCGCTCCATGGAAGCGAATGGCGTGAACATTGTGTTCCCCTCATCGGCCACCGTTTGTGTGGACTCTATGAGATATCCAACCATGATCCCCATCCTAAAGGCTCGCCCCATTAGTTATACTGACCCTGCGGGAGAACTAAGGTGATGATTGAGATGGGTATGCTTAGGTTCGCCGTAAACTGGCTCCGCAGCTCTCTTCTCTGAGGTTTGGCTTATTTGTGTGAGCGAGTGACAGCGCGATCAATCACAGATCGAACCCTATTAAGTCGCGCCTAGAACAATTGTCTCCCAATTCATCACCGTGCCTTATGGACCTTCATTAAGCTTCCTCTTTACGGATGCGATTGGCAAGGCGATTATTCAGCAAAATCCCTTACCACCTATCATTCTGCTACCCTCACACCAACGCCACTTCCCTTTTTAGAGGCACAACCGGTGCGAGCGAAAACAAAGAAGGAACCTAGAATTACCCAAAACTTGCCGCGAAAACGGGAAGCCTAATTTTTTCGCTCTTACTGAGTTTTTCATTTCCTTTCCTTTCAACTCTACCAAACGAGCGAGGGGCCAAAACCTTTCGGAAAAACAAAAAGTCGATATTCGAGACACCGCCTTCTCAGAACCAGTACCATTCTTTAAAATATGCAGCCCCAAATGTGGAAGCAGCCCGTCGTCTTCGCTGAACCCAGTTCATCCCGACCTTCCCAGGGAGCTGCCGTCATCCCCGAGGCATTAGTATACCGGCGGCTCTGCATCCTCTTACGCCACGGATGGCCGGTCGTCACAACCCTTAGCTGCGCTTTTTAAATCAGAGTCTGGGATTCCACAGGATCCAAATCCAGTCTCCTCGATCGATAATCTGGGGCCTGTGCCAGGTGCCGCTAGAACCACTAATGAGTTTCTGACGACGGAGGCCAGGTATCAGCAGCGTGATGACATAGTATCTCGTAGGGCTCTCCCTTCCTTCTGATTTGGGTGTGTCGGCCAATGATGGTTGGCGTGTGGTGAGCAGACGGTCAATCATCCGATTGTGACACCCCGGTTTCATCGGCGTGGGCAGGTGATGGAAGAAACCATGTACGAGGATGAAACTAAAGGGATGGAATTAGGAAGTGGAAGTTTCGGGAACGTTCTGAGAAATTGGATGGCGAGCGAAAATATGAGAATATACTGGAGCGTGTTGTGGACGAAAGGTTCTTTCTGTAGAGTCGGGATTGTGTATATATAGGACATGTCCGGAGATGTAGAAAGAACACAAATCCTTACCCTCTCTCGTTCGATCATAGCCCAAATTTTCGAAAACAACCTTCTATCACATCTCACCAGGGGGTTCCTGATCCGAGACTATTTATAAAATGAAATTCATGTGCTTTCCATTAAAGGGGTTTTTTTCCCATCAAACCTTGTGTATTAGCAACCGATGGTCAGAAGCGCAATCCTCCCTTCTACGAGAAGGGATACCCTTGCGACACGGCCACGTTGAACAACATTCCCCAAGTTCCCACTACCCACCTCTCCACCAGCGAAGAAACCCTGCCTAAGAGCCCCCCTACTCTGTACCCCTCCATGTTCTCAAACCCTGAGCCTCCCACAAGCTCTACTTCTTCGTTGTTGCTACCTACCCCTAAATCACCACTGCCCCTGTTAGCTCTTTAGCTATACGATAATGTTGAGGCACGGCTACCCACTTAGGTCATGTCTAGGGCTTAGCTTAGTGACTGCCTACTGTGTGTGGTTAGGTCTATCATTGGTTGTGCGGGAGTGGGCTTTGCACGGGTGTTTCCTTTAAGTAGTTTCACTCTTGTACGACTAGTCTATAACGAACATCTCACATCACACAACGTACCACTCACACATTCCCAACACCCCCAAGTCCGGGTACTTTTCCATCACTCCCTCTACCTCCTGATTTCAGATTACTGAATATCCACCCAATTGGGATCCCGCACACCACCACTGCCATGACATCCAGAACCAAAACCCCAGTTCCTATTCCTGTCACCGCAAGCGAGATTGCCTCAAATATTACCACTACTCCATCGTCCCGATCCCCAATCTCCGATGTGGAGGCTAAGCACTACTACCATGGGCTTCATTCGGAGGCTGTTCTTATTGCGCGAACTGGAATGACTGAATGGAAGCCACAGACCAGTCCTGAAGCCTATTTCGTGCCAAAGACTATTCGCACTGCTGGCAAACACCAACTTCAGGGCTTATGGGAGAAAGAACTTGGCCCACAGATCCATCAAGTCATGGAAGAGAATGGCGTACGATGGACCAGTACGGATGTTGTTAGAATTGGCTATGCCACCGAGGAAGCAGCACCGATGGTAATCTGGATCGGGGTGATGCCTAATACTCTGAGTCGAGAGCATGGTCAGACTATTGCTTTTGAATGCAAGAAGCTCTTGCTGAAGAGTAAAATTGATGATGTCGAGGTCGAAATCCGAGAGTCCATCGTTACCCATTATGCCGGCCCTGCTCTGGAGGAACCTGCCCCGGCCTACAACCCGATTGCCGAACTCCTTGAGCCATTGACCTCCACCCTGGGGCTTCCCATATGCAATGAAAAGACCCCGGACTCAAACGGTACCGGTGGCTTTTATGTCATGGATTCTGAGTCCAAGACTTATCTCATCACTGCCCGCCATGTCTTGTTTGACAAGACAGATAACAACAGAATGTATGACAGGAAGTTGCCAAGTCAGCGGCGCATCAACGTCCTCCACTTCAGCCCCGCTCGCTTCGACGCCTACCTTAACAAGATCACGAAATCAATCACCGACCAGAGAGTCATCATAGACTACTGGGAGAGATGCCTCGAGGCAGCCGCTAATGATCAAGCCCGTCGAGATCATGCGGAGATTGGTTTGGCCGAGGCTAACAAGAGAATCGATGCTTTTCAGAAACACTCTAACTATGTGGAAAAGCACTGGAGTGAGACCACGAATAGGATCCTCGGATTCCTCCGCTTCTCTCCCCCGCTTGTACAGGATGAAAAACATTTTACACAGGACTACGCATTAATCGAAATGGCCCGCGATAAGATTGATGCCGATTCCTTCACCGGCAATGCAATAGACCTCGGGACGGAGATCTCCCCTGCGCGTTTCACCGAGATGATGTACCCAAGCCCACGCAATAGTCATGGCTTCAAATACCCTCCCGAGGGGATCTTTAAAATCCAGGGCATCATTTCCAAGGAAGATATGTCCAAGTCTGATATGTTGGATCGAAACGAAATGCCCTGCCTTATTGTCATGAAACGGGGTTTGGCGACCGGGCTAACACTGGGAAGGGCGAATGAAATCAGCTCTTTCACCCGCACATATTTTACTGACACTCCTCCAAAGAAAGCCCTTGAATGGGTCATTTGTCCTTACGATAGCAAGTACCCCCCCTTCGCCGCCCCTGGAGATTCTGGCGCCGCCATTGTCGACTGTCGAGGTCGTCTGGGGGGAATTGTTACTGGCGGCCATGACAATTTAGATCTTACTTACGCCACCCCAGCCTTCTCTATTCTTGATAGCCTGAAGTCCCATGGGTTCAAGGTCACTATTTAGGTGTCCGTCACTGATTAGCCATACTTGTGTATTTTACTCACTACCAAATTCAAACTTATCTTTGTAATCTCTTTCGTCCCCGCCCTCATAATCTCCCTCCACTATTGGCACATGCAATTATGGGGGGATACCTCGCTCTCACTTGCGGTGAAACCTTTTTGTTTCAATCCCTAATAGTGATGAGCACGATCATGCTCGATCATAGATTTTTGGTGTGCTCGAGCACGATTTATGCTCGAGCATGGGCTAAATTTTCTGCTCGAGCATGATCGTGCCCATCACTAAATCCCTAATCCTTCCCACAAACCCCACCAATAATGAATGCCGAGCCCAGAAAATCCCAACCCGCTGCTACAGGAGAAGATGTATGTCCAGTACTCCACTCAGCTTCTTCAACGTGCCTATCATAGACGCCATCCTTAGCCTCCCTCGACTCGTCGAAAACGGACTATGCGCTCTAAACCCGTCGTCTTAACCCCTATGATTTAAGCCTACCACCGACCGGGAGTTGTCGACAATCTCGTGGGCGAACGTGGAGACGTGTAATTGGGGGGTAATCTATTGTACCGAGTCCTTGCGAGTGGAATCTACATATACTCCTTGGAGAAGGTGTTCAACGGGTTGAATAGTGGGGGCGGGCATCCGAGGTAGTGATGGACCCGATCAGATCAAGCCTTCCAATGGGTTAACCCGGGCTCAAAAAAGGCCGACCCAACCCGGCCCAAGCCCAGCGAATGTGGAGCCCAACCCGGCCCAACCCAACAAAGGAAAGCCCGGGTTGACCCAACCAACCCAACGAACCCATTGGGCTGAACACCGGAGAAGTGCAGTAACCAGAATCAATCTCAGGCTGAATATATTAATACAAAACAATTGCGATACGGAATGAAAAATGAGAAATGAGAATGACTGAATCGTGAGTAGAAAAGTATATGGTATGGGAAGGGGGTGCTTTCTTCAACATCAAGGTAAATGTT
>Ga0307513_10011297_pt1 | contig 11112 bp, 10 predicted proteins | sample 15_EM_MG_FD_202174 | JGI IMG/M metagenome (GOLD analysis project Ga0307513, IMG submission 202174) | Populus trichocarpa ectomycorrhiza microbial communities from riparian zone in the Pacific Northwest, United States - 15_EM | ecosystem: Host-associated > Plants > Roots > Unclassified | place... | reverse complement strand
CTCCTCGGCGGCCACCACGACCTCGACCATGGACAGCGAGTCGACGTCCAGGTCGTCGGTGAAGGACTTCTCCTCGGCGACGTCGTCCGGGTTCACCCCGGCGACCTCTTCCAGGATCTCGGCGAGGCCCGAGGTGATCTCAGTGCGAGTTGCCATGTTCAGTGCATCCTCTCGATGGTGGGACTTGCTGTATTTGCCTGCGCGAAACGGATGACAAACCGTTGACAGACCGTACTCAAGGGCACCGGATGACTTGCCCGGCGTAGGTGAGGCCGCCGCCGAAGCCGAAGAGCAGGACCGGCGCGCCCGAAGGCACCTCACGGCGCTCGACCAGCTTGGACAGGGCCAGCGGCACGCTGGCCGCGGAGGTGTTGCCGGACTCGACGAGGTCCTTGGCGATTACCACGTCGGGGCCGAGGTTCAGCCGCTTCACGATGCCGTCGATGATCCGGGTGTTGGCCTGGTGCGGTACGAACGCGGCCAGCTCGTCCGGGCGTACGCCGGCCCGGGCGCAGGCTTCGAGCGCGAACGGCGCGAGCGCGGTGGTGGCCCAGCGGAACACGATCTGCCCCTCCTGCTGGATGTACGGCTGCCAGCCCTCGATCCGCAGGACGTCGCCCTTGTCCGGCGCCGAGCCCCAGAGCACCGGCCCGACGCCCGGCTGCTCGCCGTCCGGCACCGCGGTGACCACCGCGGCGCCCGCCCCGTCGCCGAAGAGCACGGCGGTAGTGCGGTCGGTCCAGTCGGTGAGGTCGGAGAGCTTCTCGGCGCCGATCACGATGGCGTTGCGGGCGGCGCCGGCCCGGATCGCGTGATCCGCGGTGCCCAGCGCGTACGAGAAGCCGGAGCAGGCGGTGTTCAGGTCGAACGCGGCCGGCGCGGGGATGCCCAGCCGGGCCGCGACCCGGGTCGCGACGTTCGGGCACCGATCCACCGACGAGCAGGTCGCCACCGCGACCATGTCGATGTCCGCCGCGGTCAGCCCGGAGCTGGCCAGGGCCTTCTCGGCGGCGAACGTGGCCATGTCGGCGACCGTCTCGGCCTCCGCGACGCGGCGCTCGGCGATGCCGACCCGGTCGCGGATCCACGCGTCGTTGGTGTCGACGATCTTCGCCAGATCGTCATTGGTGACTATGCGCGAGGGCTGGTAGTGGCCCATCGCGACGATGCGGGAACCGGCGGTCATCGGGTGCTTCCTTCCGTGGTCGAGGATGTCATTGCTGGCCGCCGATGCGGGCCACCGGCTGGCCGGGAGCCACCGGGTCGTCGTGGTGGGCGAGCCACTCGGTCAGTACGCCGGCTGCGTGCGCGGGTACCTCGACCACGCCTTGCCGGGTGATCACCTGCCCGACGATCTGGCCGGTCGTGACCGAGTCGCCCTCCCGGAGGTCTTCGGCGGGCTGGAACACGCCGGCCTGCGCGGCGACGACCACCCGGAACAGCGGGGTGGGCTCGAGGCTCGGCGCCATGCCGTGCCGGGCGATCAGGTCGCGGGCCGCGGACAGGTCGGCGGGGGTGTTCAAGGTGACGATCTCCGGTGCGCCGTCGCCCTTGAGCTCACGCTTGACCAGCCCGGCCAGCGTGCCGGCGGGCGGCAGCTCGAGCACGCCGGTGACACCCAGGTCGTGCAGCGTACGCATGCACAGGTCCCAGCGCACCGGCGCGGTGACCTGGCGGACCAGGCGCTGCAGCATCTCGCGGCCGTGCAGGATGGCCGAGCCGTCCAGGTTCGACACGATGATCCGGGCGGGGTCGGCGACCGTGATGCCGGCGGCGATGGCGGCCAGCGCCTGCTCGGCCGGCGCCATGTACGGCGTATGGAACGCGCCCGCCACCTGCAACGCGATGACCCGGGCCCGGGCCGGCGGCTCCTCGGCCAGCTTCGCCAGCGCGTCCCGGGCGCCGGCCGCGACGAACTGGCCGGCGCCGTTGTGGTTGGCCGCGGACAGACCGAGCCGGTCGATCGCGGCCAGCACCTCGTCCGGGTCGCCGCCGAGTACGGCGCTCATGCCGGTCGGCTCGAGGGCGCACGCGGCGGCCATCTCCCGACCGCGGACCCCGGCCAGGGTGATCGCGGCCTCGGCGGGCAGCACGCCGGCCAGGGCGGCCGCACCGAGCTCGCCGATGCTGTGGCCGGCGACCAGGCCGACGTCGTACATCGGGAGGTGTTCGGCGGCCAGCAGGGCGGCCGCGACGAGCAGCGGTTGGGTGCGCGCGGTGTCCTTGATCTCGTCGGCGTCGGCGCGCGAGCCGAGGTGGATCAGGTCGACGCCGGCGAGGGCGGACCACCACCGCAGCCGGGCTTCGGCACCGGAGAGTTCGAGCCAGGGCGACAGGAAGCCGGGCTTCTGGGAACCCTGGCCGGGCGAGAGTACGGCGAGCACGTAGTTGACTCTCCAGGATCAGTGGGCATCACGCGGTTGCTGCACGGTACGAAACCCTACGACCAGCGTTGTAGCTTCCCTACAAATGGGTTTTTGTTTCGCACCGATAGAGTATGTTTTATAACCCGGTGGAAGCCCTAACGATCTCTCAATCGTTGGATCGCGCCGCGGTGATTTACGTCGCAGGGTCCAGCCGGCCGATGGCCAGCGCCATCCGCAGCGCGAACGCGTCCCGCCCGTCCAGCGGCGACAGGCCGGTCACCTCGGCGACCCGCTTGAGCCGGTAGCGGACCGTGTTCGGGTGCACGTACAGCTCGCGGGCCGCGCTCTCCAGCACGCCGCCGGCCTCGAAGAACGCGTCCAGCGTCTCCAGCAGCCCGCCGCCGGCCCGGACCACCGCGCCGTAGGCGTCGTGCCGCAGCGCGCGGCGAGCCTCCGAGTCGCCGGCCAGGGCGCGCTCGGGCAGCAGGTCGTCGGCGGCCACCGGGGTCGGCGCGCCGGTCCAGGCCGGCGCGGCGCGGAAGCCGGCCAGCGCCGCCCGCGCCGACTCGGTGGCCTGGTCCAGCGACGGCACCGCCGGCCCCACCACGATGGGCCCGGCGCCGAACGAGGCCGCCAGCTTCCCCGCGTTGCCCACCGGATCGGTCGCGCCACCCATCACCACCACCAGCCGGTCGCCGTGCACGCCGCCGATCACCTCGATCCGGGCCCGCCGGGCGGCCCGGTACACGGCGTGCAGCACCGCGGTGATGTCGCCGCCGGGGGTGCGGCCGACCACCACCGCGACCGGTGGCGCGTCCGCCCAGCCCAGCGCGGCGGCGCGGCTGGCCAGCACGTCCGAGGAGTCGCCGCGCAGCAGCGCGTCGATCAGCAACGCCTGCAACCGGGCGTCCCACGCGCCGCGGGACTCGGCGGCCCGCGCGTACACCCGGGCCGCGGAGAACGCGATCTCCCGGGAGAACCGCAGGATCGCGGTCGTGAGCGCCTCCTCCTCGCCGGCCGCGGCCAGGGTGTGGACCTGCGACTCCGCGACGTCGATGGTGACCTTGACCAGCGCTACGGCCTGGGTCAGCGAGATCGATCCGGCCAGCGTCCGGGGCGCCGCGGCGAACACCTCGTCGGCGATCTCCTGCGCGCTCGTCGCGATCGTGCCGCCCGAGCGCAGCCACTCGACCAGTGACCGCACCCCGGCCTGCGCGACCAGCATGACCCAGGACCGCTGGTCGGCCGGCAGCGCCCGGAACCACGGCAGCGTCTCGTCCATCCGCGCGACGCTCGCCGAGGCCAGCGCGCCGGCGCTGCGCTCGACGCGGCGCAGCGTGGCGGCGAGCGGCGGCTTCTGCGCCGTACCGCCGGACTCCGCTGCCTCTGTCACGTCCCCAGCGTGTCACGCCGGCGGTGGCCAGCACGAAACCACGGCCCGGCTTTCGCCGGCCACCCCCAGTCAAACCCATCGACGGTACGGACACAGCCGCACGCCGATTTTCGGTGTACCGCCGGCACCGCTCCGTAGTCGTCCCGCGAGACGGACCGGCGCAAGCCAAGGATCTGGGCGGTACTTCACGAACGTCTGAGGCTTTTGCCGGAATTAGTAGGGATAGCGGTGCGCCTCTCCCGTGATTTCGGTCGGTGACCTGGCATGGTGTCGTCCTAACGTCGCCGGATTTACCTGCTCGGGTGGGTAAAGACCGGTGCGAAGTTGCCGAAGAAGACAAGGACTGGCCAGCGTGAAGGAGGCGAGATGTCGGAACGGGAAGACGGGCCGCCGCGCGCCGACCACGACCGGGTCGTCGAGGAGCCGCAACCGGTGCCGCCGGCCGCGCCCGAGGAGGAGCCGTCCGGCTTCGTCCCGGCCCGGGTCGGCTGCCGCACCGAACTGCGCGGTTGGGCCGGCGCGCACCTGCACGGGGCGGTTCGCCCCCGCCGTCGCGCCGCGGGCCGCGGCCGTCCCCCCGGCCGCTGGTGCTGAGTTCACCCGCGGCAGAAAACCCAGGCAAGTTACCTAAGGCACCCGGCGGTTTGGGCTCACTCGCCCGGGTGACAGCGGGCGTGGCGTAGCCCCGTTCGGCCGTTCTCGGGGCCTCGGTCCCGACACCGTGGTGCGGTGGACGACAAGAGACGGCTGATCCTCGACCAGGCGCTCGCGCTCGTCGACGAGCACGGGCTCGCCGCCATGTCCATGCGGGCGGTGGCCGAGCGGGTCGGGCTCACGTCGATGGCGCTGTATCCGTACGTCGGGGGCAAGGACGCCTTGCTGGACGGCCTGGTCGACCTGCTGCACCTGGAACTCGGCACCGCGGTCGGGGTGGACGTCACCGACATCGACTGGCGGCAGCGGCTGCGCGCCCTCGGCCGGGCCGTCCGGGCCCTCGCCCACGCCCACCCGGGCGCGTTCCCGCTGCTGCTGAACCGGGCCGCAGCCGCGGCGGCCGCGTCCTGGCTCACCGCCGCGCTGCGCAGCGCGCTGCACGATGCCGGCGTACCGGCCGGCCAAGTGCCCCGGCTGGCCAGGATGATCTGCGCGTTTCTGATCGGCTACGCCACCGGCGAGGTCACCGGCGGTCTGCCCGGCGACGAGCCGAGCGGCACCGATGCCGAGGTCGACGCGAACCTGGACGATCTCGTCCGGCTCGTCGAGGTCGCCGTTAGGGTCTGAGCTGACCCGCGGCGGAAACCGGGCCACGATCGTGGGGGCGGGCGGATGCGAAGCGAGGACGACGAGGCGCTGCATGCCTTCGTGGTGAGCCGGTACCCGCGACTACGCCGTTCGGCGTTCCTGATGTGCGGGGACTGGCCGATCGCCGACGAGGTCACCCAGGACACGCTGGCCCGACTGGTCCGCGACCGTCGCCGGGGCCACGCCCCGGACCCGGACGGGTACGCCTGGGCCGAACTGATGCACGCGCTGACGCACCGCCCGGGCCGCCGCGAGCACGTGTTCGTCGCCGCGCCCGGCTCCGCGGGCGGCGACCCGGAGACCGTGCTGGTGCTGGACGCGCTGCACCGGCTCGCACCCCGCTGCCGCGCGGTGCTGGTGCTGCGCCATTGGGACGGCCGCACCGTCGCCGAGACCGCCGACGTCCTGGGGCTGAGTGACGAGCGGGCGGCGGCGTACGAGGTGGCCGGGCTCGGCGCCCTGGATCGCCTGCGCGGCGGCGCCGAACCGGCGATCACCTGATGACCACGCCGCCGGAAGCGGGGGCCGGCGTCCGGGAGTGGCTCGGTGATCTCCTCGAACCGGTCTTCGCGGACGAACCGCCGCTCGGCGACGCCATCGCCGCCGTCTTCCGGCGCGCCGAGCGGCAGCGCCGCCGCCGGGCTCGCATCGTGCTGGCCGCCGGCGCCGCCGTGGTCGTTCTCACGACCGCCATCGGGTACGCCCTGGCCACCGTCCTGCCCCCGACCGGCGGCACCGGGCTCGGGGCGCGGCCCACCCGAATCCCGGCCACCCGGCCGGACCCGGCGCAGGCGGTGCTCGCCTCCGCGCTGCGGGCCTCCGGCCTGCGGATAGTGCCGCACGAACCGGCCCGCGGCGACGGCTGGCGGCAGTACCTCGTGCGGACCGCGAGCGGCCGCCCGTACGGCCTGGTCGACGTCTCGGTCTACGCCGCCCCGGCGGCCCTCTGCTTCCCGGTGCTCGCCGAGCCGGACGCCTGCGCCCGCCCGGAGCACGCGTCGAAGGACGTCGAGTACGCCCGCTACGCCTTCGACCGGGACGTGAACTGGCAGGTCAACGAGGTCATCGCGCGCCGGGTGCCGGACGGGCGGGCGCTGGCGGTACAGGCCACCGGGGAGCGCGGCACCGGGACCGCCGGGCTCGGACGGCCACCGCTCACCGCGCGGCTGGCCGCCCGGGTCGCGTCGGATCCGCGCTTGTTGGCCGCGTTCGACGCGGCGGAGCGCTGCAACGGGCCGGAGCGGGCCTGCCCGGTGCTGCAGGTGCCGGTCCCGGTGCCGGACTGACCGTCAGACCTTGCGGCGGATCAGGAACGCGATGCCGGCCAGGCCGAACAGGATGACGACCAGGACCGCGCCGTTGAGCAGGAACAGGCGGCGCATCTCGACGAGGAAGTCGTCCACGCTGGCGATCGGGTTGACGTCGGCCAGGTTGGCGTCCTCGGCCACGCCGCCACCGATGCCGCCGGTCACCACGTCCGGCTTCGGCTTCAGCGGCACGCCGCTGAGGCGCAGCGACTCCGACATGGTCAGCCGGCCGTAGAACCAGCCGTCGACCTTCTTGCCGGTGGGCTGCCTGGCCAGGCGGTGCGCCCGCGGCCCGCCGACCGCCGACGGGTACAGGTCGTAGACCTGCTGCGCCGAGTTCTTGACCAGGACCGTGACGGTATATTTCGGGCCGAGTGCCTTGGCGCTCGGGGCGCTGGTCTGTGGGGTGGCGTTCGCCAACCAGCTGACCTCGCTCAGCAGCGCCTGGAACAGCCCGCCCTGACTCTCCTTCGGCACCACGATCTTGCCCGTGATGCCCTTGCCGGTGACCATGACGGCCGTCGGCGCCGGTGGCGGCTTCGGCTTGGCCTGAGCGCTGACCGGCACCAGGCCGATCGCCAGCACGAGGCCCGCGGCCAAGGCGCCGGTCACCGAGACGAACCGTGTGACCACTCGACTCACCACCGTCCGGCCTCCCCCGCCCGTGGATGGACATGGCTGTAAGCACCGCTGGTCGGACCGCGACGCTCACTCGGGTGTCCGTCGACGGTACGGCCCAGGTTCCTACAGCCTCCCCGGACAACGCGTCCGGCGCATCTCGCGCCGGGACGAATTGGAGCTATCTGGGATCTACTGCAGAGGCAACGATGGCCGTTGATCAGCGGCCGAATAGTAACCGGTCCATGCAAGCGATGGGGGCCCGCGTCACCCTCGCAGCGGATACTCATACCGGAAAGACGTCCGGCCGTGACATGACGGTTGCAGAAGTCTTGCCGCGGCCGGACGCGCGTACCGGAAAAGGGCTAGACGGTGAGCTGCGCGCGGGCCGCGGCCAACCGGGCGAGCGTGCGCTCGCGGCCGAGGATCTCGATCGATTCGAACAGTGGGAGGCCGACGGAGCGGCCGGTGACCGCGACCCGGACCGGCGCCTGCGTCTTGCCCAGCCGGAGGCCGCGCTCCTCGCCGACCCGTTCGAGGGCGGCCTTGAGCGCATCGGCCGACCAGTCCTCGAGGGCCGCGAAGACGGCGGAGGCCGCGTCTAAAATGTCAGGAGCGCCGTCTTTCATGGCCTTCATCCAGGACGCGTCGTCCTTTACCGGCTCGTCCAGGAACAGGAAGTCGACATACTCGACGATCTCGCTGAGTACGGCGATGCGCGTCTGCGCGAGCGGGGCGACCGCCGCGAACGCGACCGGGTCGAAGGCCCGCGGATCCCACGGCGGCGGCGCGATGGTGTCCGTGCCGGCCAGCCAGGGCGCGCACACCGCGGCGAACTCCCCGGCGGACAGCGCGCGGATGTAGTCGCCGTTGAACGCCCGCAGCTTCTTCACGTCGAAGAACGCCGGGGCGTGGTTGACCTCCTCGATCCGGTACTCCGCTTCGACCACCGACCACGGCACGATCTCGCGATCGCCGGACGGCGCCCAGCCGAGCAGCATCAGGTAGTTCCGCATGGCCGCGGCGAGGTAGCCCTCGTCCCGGTACGCCTCCAGCGCCACCTTGTCGCGGCGCTTGGACAGCTTCTGGCGTTTCTCGTTGACGATCACCGGCACGTGCGCCCAGATCGGCGGAGTCGCGCCCAGGGCCTCCCAGAGCAACTGCTGCTTGGGGGTGTTGGGCAGGTGCTCCTCGGCCCGGATCACGTGGGTGATCCCCATGCTCAGGTCGTCGACGACGTTGGCCAGCAGGAACAGCGGCGAGCCGTCGCTGCGCGAGATCACGAAGTCCTCGATCAGTTTGTTCTCGAACGTCGGTTTGCCCCGGACCAGGTCCACCACCACGGTCTCGCCCTCGTCCGGCGTACGGAATCGCAGCGCCCGGCCCGCGCCCGGTCCCAGGCCGCGGTCGCGGCAGAAGCCGTCATAGCCGGTGTGCTGGTTGCCGGTCCGGGCGAGGACGGCCTCGCGCGGGCAGTCGCAGTAGTAGGCGCGGCCCACGCCGTAGAGCCGGGTGGCGGCGGCGATGTGCTCGTCGGCGTAGGCAGACTGGAAGTACGGGCCCTCGTAGCTGCCCCGCTCGATGCCGATCCAGTCGAGCGCCGAGATGATCCCCTCGGTCCACTCCGGGCGGTTGCGGGCGGCGTCGGTGTCCTCGATGCGGAGCACGAAGACGCCGTCGTGCTGCTGCGCGTAGATCCAGTTCTGCAACGCCGAGCGGGCGCTGCCGACATGGAACATTCCGGTCGGAGAGGGTGCGAAGCGTACTCGTACGGTCACGGGTCCAGCCTACGGCGGCCGCAAACGGGGATCCCGGCGGCCTTTTATTACGTTTAATATTGACGCGCAATAGTAAAGGTTCTTAAGCTTTGGCCGCTCCCTGTCATCCCCACGGCGCTCCCGCGTCGGACAGAAAGGGTCCACTGCCCATGAGAACAAAGTTGGCCGCCGCGGCGGCCGCATTCGCCGTCGTCGCGGCCGGTTCGATCGCCGCGCTCGCCATCCAGGGCCCGTCCGAGGCCGCCGTCCTACCCAACGGCTTCAAGAGCGTCGGTTACATGCCCTCGTGGGCCGGCAGCGTCAACGCCATCCAGTACTCCAAACTGACCCACATCAACTACGCGTTCGTGCTGCCCAACTCCAACGGCACGCTGCAGGGCGTACCGGACCCGGCCAAGCTGCAGTCGCTGGTGTCGCTGGGTCACGCCAACAACGTGCGGGTCTCGCTCGCGCTGGGCGGCTGGAACGACGGCAACGACTCGGCGTTCGAGGCCCTGGCCGGCAACGCCACCGCCCGCACCACGTTCGTCAACGCCATCGTCAACGTGGTCACCCAGTACAACCTGGATGGCATCGACATGGACTGGGAGTACCCGGACCCGGGCACCTCCGGTAACAACTACACGCTGCTGATGCAGCAGCTCAGCACAGCGATGCACAGCCGGGGCAAGCTGCTCACCGCCGCGGTCGTGTCGAGCGGCGGCACGGCGAACGGCGTGCAGCCGGCCGTCTTCGGCTACGTCGACTGGCTCAACATCATGGCGTACGACGGCGGCAGCCCGCACGCCAACTACGACTGGTCGATCGCGGCGGCGAACTTCTGGAAGGGCCGCGGACTGTCGGCGGCGAAGACCGTGTTGGGCGTGCCGTTCTACAGCCGGCCCACCTACTACACGTACTCCCAGCTGGTCGCCATGAACCCGGCGAACGCCAACCTGGACTGCGTCACGGTCAGCGGCGTGCAGCAGTGTTACAACGGCCTGCCGACGATCCGGCGCAAGACCCAGTGGGCCATGGCGAACGCCGGCGGCATCATGAACTGGGAGCTGTCCCAGGACGGTACCGGGGCCAATTCGCTGGTCAGCGCGATCTACGAGATCGCAACCGGCGGCACCACCCCGCCGACCGGCAACCCGACCACCCCGCCCACCGGCCGGACCGGGCGGATCACCGGCCTCGCCGGTAAGTGCGTGGACATCGCCGGGGCCTCCACGGCCAACGGCGCGGCGGTGCAGCTGTACGACTGCAACGGCACTGCGGCGCAGACCTGGACCATCGGTACCGACAGCACCATCCGCGCGCTGGGCAAGTGCATGGACATCTCCGCGGCCAGCACGGCCAACGGCGCGCTGGTGCAGTCCTACGACTGCAACGGTACGGGCGCCCAGGTCTGGCAGGCACAGGCGAACGGCACCCTCCGCAACCCGCTGAGCGCCAAGTGCCTGGACGCGGCCAACAACAGCTCCGCCAACGGCACCCGGCTGCAGATCTGGACCTGCGGCACCGGCGCCAACCAGCGCTGGGTCCTGCCCTGATCCACTAGCCCCGCGACCTTGGACTCCGAGCCACCACGAAGCCAAGGTCGCGGGACGGGCCGGTCACGGTACGCCGCGAATGCGGACGACCATCACCGCGCCGAGGAGCGTCACGGCGGCGGTCACCGCGTACAGGGTGGGGTAGCCGCCCAGGTGCGTCACCAGCGGGGCGGCCAGCGCGGGACCTAGGACCTGGGGGGCCGCGGACGCGATGTTGATGACGCCCAGGTCCTTCGCGCGGTCCGTCGCCGCGGGAAGGACCTGGGTGATCAGCGCGGTGTCGACGGCGAGGTAGACGCCGTACCCGGCACCGAGCAGCACCGAGGCGACCAGCGCCACCGGCCAGGTCGGCCAGATCGCCAGCAGCAGCGCGGCGACTGCGATCACCACGCCGGACCAGACCACGAAGATCTTGCGGCGGCCGCTGGCGTCGGAGAGCCGCCCGCCGAACACCGCGGTCGCGACCATGCCGATCGTGTACAGCAGGATCATGATCAGCAGGCCGCCCTCGGGGTCGGCCAGCCGGACCCGGTCGGTGAGAAAGTACAGCAGGTAGAGCGTGCCGAGCGCGTTGCCCAGCTGGACCAGGAAACGGGTGCCCCAGGCCCAGGCGAAGTCGGGATGCCCCCGCAGCACGGTCCACCAGCCGGCGGTGCGTGCCACCCGGTAGGCGGCCGGCAGCGGGTCGTCCGGCGTCAGCAGCGCGAACGGTACGGCCAGCAGGACCAGCGCCACCGCCATCACCACGTACCCGGCCGAGTTGCCGGTGACCACCGCGGTGACCAGGACCGCGCCGAGCACCAGCCCGAGTGC
>Ga0307513_10011296_pt1 | contig 11112 bp, 15 predicted proteins | sample 15_EM_MG_FD_202174 | JGI IMG/M metagenome (GOLD analysis project Ga0307513, IMG submission 202174) | Populus trichocarpa ectomycorrhiza microbial communities from riparian zone in the Pacific Northwest, United States - 15_EM | ecosystem: Host-associated > Plants > Roots > Unclassified | place... | reverse complement strand
CTAACCTTAATCCGCAGAAAGCCATTTCTACAGATTAAGGTTAAGGTTAATACACGTGACTTCCAGTGTTTCAACATTTGATATACAAGTATGTGGTCACTCGGCTAGGAACTTTACCTCCAAGAAGGAATACCTTTCGGGGGGCTATGGTGGGGTGTCCGAATAAATGCGCAACGGTCAAATACTCGAACAGAAGAACTAGATATTGAATATATGGCGACATTGATTGGGTTGAGTATCTGTCGGTTAATTTAAGTAGTTGAATTTAAAATGTGTTATAAGCGAACAGCTTAGCCAATCAGTGTTGAGTTTTACGCGAGCAGCACTCGTTACCAAGGTGTCCGGCGGCTTTACCCGGGATCTGCAGGTTTTGCCTGGGCATCTGGTGGCTTTGCCTGGGCATCTGACGGCTTTGCATGGGTCGCCTATCTCCTCGACCCGGCGGTTGCCTGGGCGCCTGCAGGCCTTGGCGGCCGGTGATAATTTAACCTGGACTGACCCAGGCTTTCCAAAACCACGGCCGGACTGCCGACCCATGGTTCGGACTGGCCGCTTGGGAACACTGTTAAGGAGTCATGGGGTACAATAGCTCGAGAAAATAACGGAAAGCCAAGGAAAAGAAAGAAAAGGAGGGAGGAAACTTTATAGAAGAAAACTTTGAGCCATACCCCCGCAAAGCGACATAGCCCCCGACACGAGTTTAGATGGTGTGTGTTGAGACATTTGTTCTCCCAAAGTTGGGGTCCTGTGCATTAATGTGAAGGGAAAGTTTTTCACTCTAGACCAACACCCTTACTGTGCTCACCAAAGATGTTATGTGGTTTCGTGATGTAGTTGGTTGAGCACCAGATGACCATTGAAAAATATCCCGTTCTCCGCCTCGGGCCGATGGGGGAACCAAAGGGAGGACGGCAAAATTGTAGGCATCATTGGGGATAAGGTTCCCAGGCTTATCACAATCCCGTAACTTTAGCAATATCGAGGCGCTATTCAAGAAGAACATGGAATTCCGATGAGGTGTGCCATTAGAGCTGGACCAAACAAGATGTCCGGTTGAGTTTTGCGGGCTTGGATCTCCTGTTGCATCGGTCAAGGATCGATCTGGAGCAACATCCCGTGCGGCAGCTACTCGGGTGTGTCCATAAAAATCGGAAACTAAGGGTGGCAAAACGGGGTTTAGGGGGATCGGGAGATAAGAATGTCTGGACTCTAAACTGTGTAAATCCCTGTTAATAGACATCTTAAACAAGATATGTTAAACTAAGTCAATAATTGTATGATACCAAGCCGCAGACAGGAGACCAATATAGGACAAATTAAGTGAATTGAAAGTAAGAGGAAAAAAGGAGGATATGATCTGTTCCAGGGTTGAAAGGTTCTGTCATTGGTATCACTAGGATAGACTTATGATATTAAATTTCATTTGTTGGATTCTGCCCTCTATATATGCTCTTTTCATTTCAACATACTACAGGTTCTTGGATGACTGATCTGCAAGGGGTTTTCCAACTTTTCTTGTATTCTGCTTGCCAACCTCGCATGACAAGGGTATTGATCTTTCCGATTTTTATGGACACCCCCGAGTATGGGGAAATACCGTATTATCTCGTCAAATTCGGTATCTCCGTACAGGGTTCTAATCTCCACACCATGAGGACACGCCCCTAATAAAGCCTAGTTATCAACAAAAAAGGAATAGGAGGGTTGCGCCAACCCCCGCCCACCAGCTCAATCGTGAGTAACAAAGTGTTCCTATTCCTTTTTTGTTAATAACTAGGCTTTATTAGGGACGTGTCCTCATGGTGTGGAGATTAGAACCCTGTACGGAGATACCGAATTTGACGAGATAATACGGTAGTAGATGGGAGCGCGGTTTGGGGAAGAGGTTCGGCTATTCAGCGGGGGGCAACCTTAATACGACAAATAGGGAAGGCAAGGCTTGGCTAAGAAACATGAGTACCGCAGGGGTCAAAATAATGCGAACGCTTGTACCTCCCAACCAAGTACCACAGCTGAAAGTCGGTGAAAGCATTCCCTTCGATAGCCACCAGAGCCAAATGATACATCCAATTTACCACCCCACACCAGCACCCTTCACTCTAGGAGTATGGATAAGTCTTTTTATATTCGGTGGTTGAGGTTGCCCAAATTATTATTGTTCGTATCATACTAAGCTGGGATAGTGGGTCATGGATGAATGTGGCTGAAGGGTGCAGCTCGGGAGGAGGGATTTACCCCATGGATTGGTAAGACCTGCATTTTTCCGGCCCCTATCAGGAAGGCCTGCGCCTGCCGAGAATTCCTTGCTTCAAAGGTACTAACATCCTTCCAGCCATTCCGTTTGATTGGATACCGATCTCTGTCAAAAATATTTAAACTACGAAACATGGGTGAGAAAAACTCAAAGTTCGCCAGGACGACTGTATCAACGAGTACCGTAAGTACTCGAATAGAAGAGAAATGTGCTAGGACGTTGGAATTCCCCTTCTCAGCTTAGCGAGGGGGAAAAACACCGCAAACTCGGCCTAGAGTCGAGCCGAACAAAAAGAATATGCAAAGCGCCTTACTAGGAGAGGCAACTGCAACGTCCTAGCACATTTCTCTTCTATTCGAGTACTTACGATATGTCATCGCAGAGCTCCATGATGAAGAACTTCTTCTCAGCACCCGCATTTATTAAGCAAGCAGCTATCCTTATTCTCCACAAGTCCCTGATTCCGTTTCAAGGCTCTAAATAACACCCATTCTATATTCCATCCCGTTTAAGCGAGACAACAGCCATGATCTATCAAAACGGTTTCAATCGCTACTGTGGCTTAACATAGAACCTCAGAGTGCGCCCGATTGCTGCGAATTTATGAACAAACATCAGTGCCAAATCCCGTGACTCTATAAAATATTGCAGTTCCCTAGTTACACATCACCCGGCCGCCTACTCCTGGCTCAGGAGTGACCATTGCATTGAAACGGCTAAATAGCTCAAACTCCATTCTCTCGCCGGCTTTTGGGCCTCTCATAATCTCGCTCATCACGTCTGAGCCAGGCGGGAAATCATCCTCAAAAGTAGGCTCTCCAACACCCTTGATATTAACGAGGACTGCCTGGCGAAAGTGCCAGCGTAGGAGGTCATCAGGCGGCCGGAGTGGGTTATCGGTGAACGTCTGGTCAAGATGACGACCGGCGATGTGATAGTCCGCAAGATCAGATGTGAAGCACACGATCTTGTGGTTATCCTATACAATTATTAGCCACGAAGCCTTGAATATCTAGCCCTACATACATCAGGGTTAATTGCCAAATCATAGGATGCAAAGAACTGGTGCATCTCGCACGTGAGCATGATCCCATTCTGGACTGAGTTGATGGATCCGTGGGACTCATTGGCGGGGGGAACGGTGATCAAACGACTGAGGTTACAATCATTCCACTGCCTCTCGTATGCCAAAGGAAATATATGAGTCGCGTCGAACCCCATCCACCTACCGACATGAGCAAACATCGCCTGCTGGCCTGTTATAACGCATCGTTGATCTCGCTGGAACACAGCATCGCGGAACGATGCAACACGATTCCCAGAGGGCAACGAAACCGCACAAATTAGCGGGACTTCATCAGTGACACTGACGGAACCTATTCGCACTGAGTAGCGGCCAATGATGGAAGCAATGAAGAAACCTACCATTAGTGACAACAAAGTAATTGCCTGGTCGAAGCTGTTGCCCATCCTTCCCAACCAACTGTTTGCGGTCATCATATAGATGGAAAGTATCGGTAAAGAAACAGATAATCTCCAACATAGAATAGAGATTGGCGTTGGTAATACCTTCAGAGGCCCAGAGGCCTCCGAGCATAGTATCACGACTATCGGAAGCGTAGATGTGGGTATCACGCCACGCTGAGCGATCAGTAGGCGGCGTGGTTGGTAGACTATCTTCATCTGTCATAGACATGCTTTGATGAAAAGGGAGGAAAGTTTGTGCTAAGGTAGAACGAATAGTTGCGATGGAGAGTTATGGGATAGGTTGCAAGGTGGTGACAAAAAAAAGCGATCATATGGTTCAAGACGTTTATAGTGTACACCAAAGTGTTTGTAACGGGGGACGCCTTGGCATCCAGCCACAAATGAAAAAAGCAAGCCTCAGTTCAATTCTTGGTTAAGGCATAGTTATTTCACAGTTGTAAAGCCACGCAGGTTAGGGCTCAGGTCTCACTTAAGAGATCTCGTACCGTAAAAGTACCACACGCTTAAAGTTCGGTTAGTTAAGGTAGGAGATGCCGAATTTTTTTGGTGAGGTAAACAATGGCAGAGTGCCCAACCCACGTTGCAACAAGCAAACATCACAGCTAACGGCAGGGCTCCTATTAGTTAATAATGAAATATGATTGAACTAACTCTTACAGAATCTCCGAAATCCCTATTTTTCAAGTTCGCTTGTTGCCATGGTAAACACTATTGTCACAGAGATAGCGATCCCTGACTTTGTGCTCCGAAATCCCTCTAATGATGCCCGTATTGTGGCCAGTGAACCTTCAATTTTGGGGTAGTACAATCGAACCAATATTCCACCCAAACGCCCGCATCTCACCCTGATATTTCATCAATAGCTCCTAAGTCGAACAAACCGCAAGAAACGGGTTTCACACACACCGTCGCTCGAGTAGTAGTACCATAATGATCGCTTGCGAGTAGATAAAACCCCACAGGACCAACAAAGTCGCTCGTCGGAACCATTGAAGCAAATTTCTAAGGTAGTTCACCCGCCCCAAGGTCCGCATGTTCGTTCCCACTATTATAGAAGATTCTATAAATTAATTACCTGGGGCTCCGGCTTTCTGGTCATGATCGACACAGCCAAACACACTGCTATCTAAATACTATGATACTAGTACAGTATAAAATCACCGCAAAATGACTTTAAAAGCCCGTGTGCTGCGACACAGACTCAGCTGTAGCAGGCGGTGAGCGGGTCCCACAAAGCACTGTATGGTATTATCCATTAACTCAATAAACTTAAGCTAACAGGCCAACGATTGTTAGCACGGTCTTTATATAGTTGGTCACAATCGCCGCGAGAATCCTCGCACCGCCATACACCACACTTCCGCTATCTGAACAACACTCTGTACTCGGGTAGGGACGAATAAACCGGAAAACTTCTGGTGGCAAAACAGGAGAGAAGGGGATGATTGATGTGTTGGCGGACTATGGCTCATAGTCAGTCTTTTTCGGTGTGCTAGGAGGGACGACGCCCGAGAAGGTGAGGACCGGACTGACTGTAGGGGACTACAGTCCTAGCGCTTGGACCTCCTGTACTAGCCCAGTGAAAATCATACACCCCTGAACGAATCATTATGGCACCATGAGACATCATTCTTGCCATCCCGCACAGTTCTGTCCCCCGCCGTCCCTCAACATCCCCGACTGGCCCCTAGCGCCTTTGATCCCGCTAACCGGTATCCCCAATTCTGTTAAGCTGTCCGGATAAACCCATCCCAGGGTGCACTGCTGATACTGGCTGATAATCTGATGGCGGATTTCAAGAGTTTTTACGGGACTGGTCTCTTGTCCATAATCCGTGGTACAGAACTGAGACCTCAAGAACGAATTTATTTGGGCTCAACGTACAAAATATCGGAGACAGGAGAAAGCCATTGTGCTAATATTGTTCATCTCAGCCAGGGTGGAGTTCAGATCTTTCTGCACCGTTTTCCTCCAGTTTTCTATTTGATAGTGAGAACACGAAAAAGCGACTCTCATGTTCATCCTCCGGTGGATTAGTAACGTCCTCTTTACCACTTCTCAACCAATCCGGTACTCACTATGTTTAGGGGAACCGAGTTCATAGAGTAGAATTGGAGAGGTGCCAATGTTTTAAGGACTTTATTGTTGTGGCGGGGGGCCCTTCGTTAATGAATTTTTTGGCCATTGTACGTGTCGATTTCAGATATGGTGCGACACTGGTACGAGCACCGTAACTGCACGCACAAGGCGCGACCTTGTAGGCTGATGTTATATAGTCATTGCTATTTTGAACGAAATTATATGACACGGAATCATCAATAACAAAAACCATTTTACTTGTGGGCGAACGAAGAAGAGTGGAGAGCCGTGAAGGAAAAAAAGAACACAAAAAGGTATATGGGAGGTACAGCGCCTAAGTTTTGTATGTTCTACAAGCGAGGTTTGCTGCCATCACCCCCTGTGCAACATACAAAACTTATACCGCTGAGGGGTCAGGGGAAAAAGAGAACCTTTTCGGGTATCAACCGAGTACTGTACTCTAGATGAAAATCGGTGAAAGTGTTTCCTTCGGTCGCAACCAAACCTCTCGCCATAACCAAACCATCGCAACCAAATCAAAATGGTACGGCAAATTCCCCACCCCCGCAGCTGCACCCTTTCACTCTGGGAGTAAGGCTATTTAGCTGCCGTGAGGCTGGAATACCAATAACGGAAATTAGCCCAAAGACCAGTACCTCCAAAAGCTACTGTGTCAAAGTATACAACCTCCACCTCGTAGGGATAGTCACTTCCCATCACTACTGCTGTCCCAGAGAACATTCCTGGGAGCTACTAGATCCAGAATGTTTTGAGAACCTGGAAAGGAGCATGCCTGCAAGGGTGAAGGCAGTCATTGATGCTGAAGGATGGTATTGTACAAGATTTTAAGTGTATTTACTTTTTCTGTTTCTCATGTTGTGGTTGTCCTAATTATTAGAGACTTTGCGGTGGACACATCCAGAGTCTTTTGGCACGGCCTGGTATGCATACGCCAAGAATTCTATCATCCGGACCTTGATTTGACTCTGCGACAGGAGCAAATTTAGCGAATTTGACCTCAACAACTTTGACCTATCCCAATACCACCAATACTACTTCATTTTAAAAGAATTCTGTGATTCCTGAAGCCCCAAGAAGCTTTTATTCTCAACACTAGGAAATATTAATTCCAAAAACCATGGTTGCTACAGAATGAGCTGTGTTGACTTCACAACCTAACTTTGAGTTACTTGATTCCATGGCCGGGCATCATGGTTTCTTTGACCACATCCACCGCAAAGTCAAACCTGCATCCAGCTGCACATCCCCTACTCTTGGCATACAAGGATGCTGGATACATCCACCGCAAAGTCTCTCTAATAATTGCTGGTTTCAACGTGGGGTACAAGTACTTGGTTGTTACCCGAAAGGGTTCGCGTTTTCTTGATCTCCTGCGGTATTAGGAGCTGAACAGGGGTTAGAGGTACAAGGTCCTGAAAGAAGTTACGGAACGGTTATTCGAGGTTAACCGGCTAAAATAAAATATATCCCTGTCGGTTCCGGTTAATAGGTTCCTATCCTTGTAAGTGAGGGGAAACTGTTCACATTAGTTCCTGGGTCACTCGGCCAATGTGGAAGCAGGAAGTTTTTGTTGGTACTTGTATTTTGTGTTCGCCTCACTTTTTTCCTCCGAAAAAGCGCCAAGATTGGCTGTTCCCAAGGTTACACACACCGAACATTGGCAAGTTAAATTCCAGTTAAGTACCCTATTTGCCTCAATTAGTACTCTACCCCAGAGTACAGTCGTGTAACAAAAGTCTTGGCACTCCCCAACTGAGTGATGGGACAAGAATGCCTCTAAATTTACCACTTTGTATATCTCCCTCAGCCTCAATTAATGATGAAGAATAGAAATTACATGGTTCTGTTTCTCGTGATCGCATTTCTGCTCTTGGCACAGGGCATGTGGAGTGGTTGAGGTGAAGCAAGTTGAATAATAAATTTACACAGGTGCCAAAGCTTTTGTTACACGACTGTACCTCCGTAGAAGGAACAATCTACGGGTAGAATACCGTGATCGAAATGCCTCTTAGCCGTATCCGCGGAGAGTATAAATCACACCATTGCCGATATCATACTCACCTCTTTCTTTGGGTTCTCTGCCACCTTGTGGGCCACGTTTGTATTCTACCGGCATTCCAATCGACTCTTAATATATAAACGGAAGCAAAAAGTGGGGATTTTTATCGATGCCCCCCTAGTTGGGTTTGGGTTTATTATCCTTGTCGCACTGCTCCCCTCCCTCGCTTTCCATTCCTCTTTTGGTGGGTAACGTGGGGATCTCCCGTAAAAACCCGTTAGATCCACTCTCGGAGATCTCATTTGCACCACTTTACCAAACTAGAACAGGCTTAGAAGAGTGGGTTAGCCAAATAACGAATACCAGTTAATAAGATTCAAAAAGCTTAGCCGCTTCAAGCTATACCTTGTCTGGGGAACAAAAATTCCTTCCTAGGAAGTTTCGTCTCTGACTGTGAAAGCCAAGTACCCGATTGCAGAGAGATCCCAGTTTTGACGGGTAAAAGTGGTTGATATTTGTTTTTGGTGTTGCACAGGACTAGGACTAGGATTGAGGCCTGACCCGAGCACCACACCTCACCCCTCTTTTTCATACCTGGAACCTGTGCTCTGCGGGAGTTGGAAATTTGGAAAAACCGTTTCGTATCGCATCATGCGTTTCGAGAATCTTTACATCCCTTCCCCTAAGTAATGGCCTGTCGGCTTGGGGGGAGGGAAGAAAAAACGAAATACTTTGGAAAAGCGGCACCTTACACATACAAACGATTGAGTGGGTACTGGGGTATAATGTGGTTCGTTTCATTGCTTGGAGCCACATTCACAAGAGTGTCGGTACAATACATCCTTCTTACCTGAACTGTTCTCATAGCGCACCTACTCCACCGCGCAGTTGTCATTGATGTCCTTGGACGATAATGTGCAGAGTCACTGACCGAACTGACCGACCATGGGCCGGAATGATGGCTTGCTGGTATAATAATTGGGGCGACAGAATTATATGTGCAGGTGGGTGAGTGAGTGTGTTTGTGAGTGGATGAAGGAGTGAATGATTGAAATTTGGGGGGGGGGGAAGCCGGCATCTATGCCGTACCGGTACCGGTACTGGTATGGTGCTGGATCACTATGCGTACCGGGCATTATTCTGGCTGCTAAAGGTCTACTTATATTATTATAGTATCACACCCTATTTTTCTATGTCGAGGCACTGGATAGAATTGACGGAGCAGTTTATGGGTCCGCCGCTGCTAACCTTAGGGCTGTCAATGTGCTGCGAGGCCTTGGACACTTCATCGCCCTTCCTCGATCATCAGTGCTGTACCTATCATATCATACGACCCACTTTTCTACCCTCCCCCCCCCTCTTCCCTCATTTCTCCCCTCCCTTCTCTCTCTACATATTTCTTCCGGCAAGAGCTCTTCCTCTTCTTCCTTTCTTCCTTCCTCCACCTCTCCCACGAGGTCCTTCCTCTGCCATAATTTTTCCACATGAGTATGACCCCCGTCATATAAAACCCTTCTGCAATTCAAGTTTTCTCAACCCAAAGAAAGGCACGTTTCCCGATTTTCCACCCATTCCAAACAGGAGACTCGTGGATCAATTCCTTTTCCTCACCATACCCCTTACTCACAATGTTCTTTAATCTCTTCGGCCAGGCTGTATACGGCCTCTTTCAACACAAACTCTACCTTGTCGCTGGCATTATTATCCTCACACTTGCTTACTGGACGCACTCCTACTTGAAAAGTCCCTTCCGCGCGCAAAAGATCCCTGGCCCATTCCTAGGCAAGTTCACCAATGCCTATCGTTGGTACTACACTATGCGTCACACCTGGCACAGGGACTTGATGGCCCTGCACAAGAAGTATGGCCATATTGTGTGGATTGCACCCAACGAGGTCTCGGTCTCGGATCCTAATCTTAGGAATGTGATCTATGGCTTTCAAAATCATAAGAAGGACTTCACCTTCTTCAAGAAGTCGCGCTCGTACGAGATTGGGTCTGTCAATCAAGATTTCAGCTTTGTTTTCGAACAAGATGCCGGGAATGCTCGACTGGGAAAGTACCATATGTCGCATTTTTACTCGGAACAGGGATTGCTTGATCTTGAAGAGAATTTTGATAAGGTTCCCCCCCCTCCCTCCGCTCTTCCAATTTGTTATGAATTTCTATATTGATTGCCGTTGAAAGGCGGTGGAGGAATTGATTGAAGGTCTTGACAAACACCATGTGAAGACCGGAACTCCTTGCAAGATGGTTGATTGGACGGAGTTCTTCGCTTTGGACATAGTCGCACAGATTACGGCAGACCAGTCTGCAGGGTTTTGCCTTGCTGGCAAAGATGTAGACAACACGGCCTATGGAACGAGAGTTATTTTCAGGACCATTGGTGCCCTTATGCAATTGCCATGGGTATTGTCAGTTACTTCCCGTGCTATCCGTGGGAATATTTTTCTTAAGGCCCTGATTACCCTTTATCGCAATGTGTTGCTCTTGCCGACATTTACATTTGAAACAGGAACTGTGGGTGCTCTTGATAATCTTGAGTTCAAGGATGATGGCTGACAGTTAGGGAATAGGCGGATCTTAAAACGCTCAAAGAGAAGAGTCCCAAACACTTATTATCAAAGTTTTATAATGCACAGAGTAAGATGAGGGGACATTACCCCAGCGGCAACGAAGCGGAAGGCACAACCATTCAAATCTTCAACTTGATGTATGTACTCCACTCACCCCCCCCTCACCCCCAAAACTCTATTTTTCGGGAGATTAACAATCCTTCTCCACAGTGCCGGCGCACTAGGAGTAGTCCCGCATACCCAAGTTAGAGTGATCCACGAACTCACCCTTCACCCGGAAACCATGCAAAAAATTCGCGAGGAGCTTGCAACAACAGATAACACTTTCCGCCTTGACGACTTCCTCAGCTACAACGGCCGCGAGAACAAGTACCCAATCTTCGAATCAGCTGTGCGCGAAACTATCCGTCTCCACCCCGCCGTCTCCTTCTCCCTTTCCCGCGAAGTTCCCCCATCCGGTTGCCAGCTGCACCAATACCACATCCCGCCGGGCTACAACGTCGGCATGGCCTCTTACCAAGTCAACTACGATGAGGCCTACTTCGGCCCGGACGTGGCCCAATTCCGACCAGAGCGCTGGCTGGAAGACCACCCAACCGCGATGCTTGATGGCGAAAAGCGCAGTATGAAGAACTACATCGAGGCCGGCTGGTTTACCTTTGGCGCCGGTGGGAGGGTGTGCATCGGGAGACATC
>Ga0307513_10011295_pt1 | contig 11112 bp, 9 predicted proteins | sample 15_EM_MG_FD_202174 | JGI IMG/M metagenome (GOLD analysis project Ga0307513, IMG submission 202174) | Populus trichocarpa ectomycorrhiza microbial communities from riparian zone in the Pacific Northwest, United States - 15_EM | ecosystem: Host-associated > Plants > Roots > Unclassified | place... | reverse complement strand
TTTTTGACATCAGCACATCAAAATGATTTGAAAACACTAAAAACATATTAATTTCAAGTTAATAAAAAAATAAAAAATTTTCAAATTTTGTCAAAAGCGCTTTTGAAACGCAGAAACAAACAGGGCCTACTTGTGAGAGTACGATGTGTACTACTGTACTTCTTGATTTATTTATTTTTTTAATTGGTGGTGGTTTCTTCTGATCATGGAATAGAAATAGATTCTTCCTTATCTGTTGATAGTGGTGATTTTTGTTTGTATTATCAATTTGATTAATTTTATCTTAAATTTTATTTGATTTTTCTGTTGTTATTATTTAAACTAATTTTTTTTTACGTATGCTAATAATTATTTTAAAAAATATATAATTTTTAGTATTTTAAACTAATTCTCTTTTACGTATGCTAATAAAAACTCAATCTTTCCAAAAAAAAAATTTAGTTAATAATTATTTTTATCTTTTCTTAAACATTAAACATTAATAAATTATAAAGAGATAAAAATGATTTGGAATGATGAATCTAAATAAATCATATAAATTAACACCTTATTCTTAATATATTCTCAAATTATTTGTGTAGTCGAATACACAACATATACAAATATTTTGCACATAAAATTAATTTGAAATTAACACTAATAACAATTAAAGCATTCAATCAACAATCCTAATTATCTAGTGTTAACTCTGATACTATTATTGAGTTTTCCGAAACACATATACGCAGCGAAAACTGTAAATTTAAAAAACATTTAGGAGTCTCAAGAATTCCGATAGACATATCTAGAGCTATTTAGAGTTTTGTGTGAAATTTACCTGAACATCATATGTTCTTTTTGGCTTTGAATATTTGCTTCGAGGATGAGTTGTCACAAATCATAAACCGTTCAAATATCTGGCCTCTAACGATAATCCACATAAAACTCCAATGAGAAATCTCATAAACGCTTTTAGAAGAGAGAGATTGTTATACCTTAGAGTTTTTTTTGTGTGTTTTAGATGTTTACGCGGTATACTCTACTCACCCTTATATCATTACTCGCATGGAAATAAGAGGTATAACATTCTATTTATAAGAAAATCTAAAAACCTTATAAATAGCAAAATATCAATTTTCTCCTTAAATAATATCACATGTATTATTTTAGGCTAATTTTAGAAATTTATTCAATTAGATCTTTACTTGATTGTTTTTAGATCTAGAATTGTAAATCTCTTGTATTAATTTCATTATAATCCTCAATTTCTAAAATTTATTTACAATCATGTTACACTTGATTAATTATCCCATTTTAATTTCTGACCAATGGTTTTTAATTGTGTGACCCATTAGGTTTTCTAATAAATTGGTCCAAATATAAATTATAATCTTAAATAAAATATGATTAAATAAATTAATTTATTATCAATTCAACAATTAATTGATTTATATTTGAAGATCAAGTACAATGTTTAGCAACCTGTCATGATCCTTTAAATATTAGGAAAGTTATAAGTGGTCTGATTTAACTTTTCAGTGATCAATTTTTCAGTGTAATTATTATCTTTTCATCAACATTTTTTTGATTTAAACATTATAACATAAAGTGTATCTGACTATGTCAAATCATGTTTATTCTCAACACCATAGTCATTGATTATTAGAATAATATTTGAAACTGTATTCAAATTTCATTCCACTTTATGTGAGGATTTATAATAACTAAAATTTGATAATAGATGAAACATTTTTCTTAATTCTCCAAGGGTGATGAATCATCTCTTAATTATTTTAAATACCTTAAATATAGTTCATGTTATATCTAATATCTACCTATTTATTACCCTTGATTAGGACAACATGTAGTAGGATCAAAATATAACATTCCATATATAATACCCCACATTTAATTGGAACAAGTAATTATATTATTGCTCAATCCATAGAAAAATCAAGGCTATTTTTTTATAAATCAATTTTTACTGGCCCTGTTTGTTTGCTGGAAAGTAGTTTCATTTTGGAAAGTGAATTTCAGGAAAGTGAATTATTTTTCGATGTTTGGTAGTGTAATGAAAAATAAGTTGGAAAACACTTTCCAGTGTTTGGTTATGTCATGAAAAATGAGCTGGAAAATAACTTATTAATGTTTTATTTTCTCAAGTTTATTAAAATAATGAGGAACCAATCTTACAAATTAAAAGGTTGAATGAGGATGAAATTGAAAAAAAAATATGATTTCATAAATTATCTCAAATAAAATAAATAATAATCAAAATAATAGAAATCAAATCTAAAAAATAAAATAAAAATGAAAGATGAAGAAATTAAAATAATAATAATTAACATTTTATAAATTATTTCAAATAAAATAAGTGACAATTAAAAGAATGAGGACCAAATTTGATAGATAAAAAAATTCAATAAGAAAATAATAAGGGAAAAGCAAATAACAATTATAAAAATGAGGACCAAAGTTAATATAAAAAATAAATTTTAAGAGATAAATTGAAAAATAAATATTCAAAACAAAATATATATAGAAATCAAAAGTTTGAGGATCAAATTTGATATAATTAGCAAATAATATGATATTTCTAAATTTTTCACAACTTCCGGAAAGTGTTTTCCGCCCAAATTTTTCAGGAAAACACTTTCCTAAAAACCAAGCCAAATTTTTCTTTTACTGGAAAGTGTTTTCCGTTAACCAACTTTTCTAATGGCAAACAAACACAGGAAAATTTAGAAAGTGGTTTCCCGAAAACTACTTTCTAGGAAACAAATATGGCATAAATTTTGTCACAGTTTCCCATTTTGATGTATCAAGTTATCACATTAATTCCATTTCTCATTTTCACAATTCCATCAATATATATATATCTTTCTTTCTTCCATACGGCTAAGTAATATTATTAACATAAATTAATCATCTAGGTGGTGGCCCAGTGGTAAAAGCTTGGGACCAAGAGGTTTGCTCCCTCTGTGGTCTCAGGTTCGAGCCCTGTGGTTGCTCATATGATGGCCACTGGAGGTTTACATGGTCGTTAACTTCAGGGCCCGTGGGATTAGTCGAGGTGCGCGCAAGCTGGCCCGGACACCTACGTTAAACTAAAAAAAATATATATTATTAACATAAATTGCACCACATTATTTCCAAGCAATATCTTAATATTACACATCTAAATATTACTAAAATACTAGAGTAATTACATTACATTAATTTTACATGAAAATGACTAATCCCACACGATATATTTTCATATGCATTTAAAAATATTTTCCTGTACACTAGAAGTCTATTCTATTATTATGTTTACATCAATATATTCAAAAGACTATTACATTACATTATTTTTTTTTAACCATGGATATTCGAATCAATTTACACACACCTCGACTAATTTTCAAGGCCCTGAAATTACACATTATCTTAATTTATAACTATAAAGTCTTTTACAAAATCTATTACATTATATTAATTTAATCTATAACTATGGAATCAACCACTTAATTCACACCCCTATGTCTCTGGTCTGGAATGTGAAGGTCGTATACAACAAACATATAAGTTATGAATTAACTAGCTATATGACCCACGCTTTGTTGTGGATCATATATTTTTATCTTTTATAAAAATTTATCTATACAGGTTTTTTCAACGCATTTTGATAGTTCAAAAAATATAACAAATCAAAAAATTTATGTACATATGTAATCAAATAAACTAAGAATTATGTGCGTTAATAAATCAATAAAAAATTATTAATGCCACCTAAAAACAAAACTTGAAAAACCGAGAGACAAGTGTAGATCAAGATATTGATTCTTGAAAAATAAGACATTAAATTGATTGAATAAAATAAAAAGAAAAAAGGAATAACATGTAAGGCTACACATATTAAGAATATCATCTAAAAATAAATATTTTTTATTTTCAAAAACATAGTTTATCTATATAAACGATAAAAACAAAACCATAAATGAACCAAAAAAACCACTCCAAAAATTAAACACATAACAAAAAAATCAATATTTTTTAAAAGAGGCCCTCTGAACAAAATAAAAGAGAGGAGGTTTTGTCTTATTTTTTTGTTTTTAGTTTTTTAATCGGTCACGTCAAGGTTGTTAAAATCGTGAATTTGACACGGCACGGAAAATGCAAAATAAACTCGGATAGTAAAATCGTAAGGAATTTTAAAATACATTAAAAAAATTCATGCTTCAAATAAAAATTCATACATAGTTCAAGCATCTTAAAATACATGGTTCAAATAAAAATTCATACATAATTTAAGTAACTTTTCATTAACTAATAATTAACAAACTTAAAATAAACAATCTGTTGGCGTGTCATGTAAACTAAAACCAACTTCATTGCCTTCATCTTCCTCATTATTTCTCAGACATTCATCAATATCATTAGCATCAAGAGGATTATTAGTATCACTACTAGTACCAACACCAATATTATAAACATTAGTGCTACTACTAGTACCAACACCAATATTATCAATGTTATTTAACTCAAAACTCCTTGAATTCTCTAAATTGTCATCAATTTGAATCTCCAAATCATCTTCAGTACCATGACTCTCCATTTCAGCATCATTAGGAATTTCTTCTTCATCACTTTCATCTTTTTTACCATTTTTTCTTCGTGTTGCACTGTCAATAGCACTAAACAAATTAAAGTTTGAATGTTTTTCTCATGCGGTTATCTAATCATCATCAGATGAAAGATCATCTTCTACACCAAAATCATCAGCTTGCTTTATGACTTGGTTATCATTCAATTTCAGATTGCACATTACAAATACCAAGTCATTCATTTTTCTCTTGTGCAAATGATTTCTTCATTTTGTATGAACCTAAATAAACAATTCAAATTTATAAGATTTTTATCAAATATTTCAACATTTAAAATAATAAAATAAAAAAACTCACCATTTCAAATACACTCCAATTACGCTCACATCCAGATGAAGTACAAGTCAAGCTTAGAACTCGGATTGCAAACCTTTGTAATTCTGGACATTTATCCCCATAAGAATCCCACCATTGAGCTGGAGTTTTTTTTTATCTCTTGTTGTCCTGGCAGCCTCAATGCCAAACAACCTTTTTGCATCATTTAATGATTCAAGTTGTAAGTTAATTTTGCACCTTTCACTTGTATTAGGCACCATCATTTCTAAGAATTGATATAATCCAATTTTAATATTAGCATTAACCTCAAAATTGAGATTATAATGATAATGAGGATTCAAATAATAAGATGCTGCATGTAAGGGTCTGTGGAGTTGAAGTTCATATCTTGCATCAACAATATTCCATATAGGTATATAAATATATATAAAAAAAACAATAAAAATATCATTACAATCTAGGAATATCTCTATTGGAAGTATCTCTAAAGATATTTATATTAATAGATGACAACATTTGAAATAAAAATTAGCAAGATATATACCTTTTTTTTCACATAACCAAAATTCACGTGTATCTTCTTTTTTGCTTCATCCATTGCTTTATATATAAAACTCATAGCTGGTTTCTCATATGAATCAACTAATCGAAGAACTTTAATTAGAGGATACGCTGTCTTAATACATATAGTGACATCATGCCAAAACATGTTGTCCAAAACACAATTTTAAATTCGTTTCCCTTCTTCTATTCTTGCAAACCTACATGAACTCCACTGTTTGGAAGTAAACATAGTCATCAACTGCATTTTATGATCATTCAAACATCCTAGAGTCAAATATGCAGTAGCAAACTGAGTGGCAGCAGACCTAATCAAATCCCTTTCTTTCGTAAAGTGCCTTAGCATGGAAACAAGAATAGTTCTTGAATAAATATATGAGGTGATTCTCCTCCCCTTGGCAATAGTTACTTGATGAACCTCTAACTTCTTCTCAAAATATTCTACTATCAAGTCAATACAATGGGCAGCACATGGTGTCCAAAACAAACTCTTTCTTTTTTCCATCAATAATTATCCCGCTACCTTATAATTTGCAGCATTATCGGTGACTATTTGGACAACATTTTCCTCCTCAATCCTCTCCACAATGGCATCTAACATCAAATACCTTATCAGCAGTCTTGGACATATTAGAAGTATCCACTGATGACAAAAAAAAATTGTCCATTTAGGACTATTAACCAAAAAGTTACAAATACAACGTCTTTTTTTATTTGTCCATCCTTCACACATTATTGAACAACCTATTTTTTTTTTTCATTCTAGCTTGTACTCCTCAAGCAATTTCATTGTTTGATCCACTTCTTGCTTCAAATACTTCTCTCTAATATCATGGTAGGATGGAGGCTTGAAACCTGACCCATGCTTTGCAACCAATTCAAGTGCCTTAATAAACTCAGAGTTTTTTCCATAATTAAATGGAATTGCACTAGTGTAGAAAAACCTTGCAATTTATCGACATGCTTATTCTCTAATATTCTTTTTTAGCAATTGATTTAGGGTTGTTTGTGTACTTCCACTCCCACTAGCTACTCTCTTTCCTTTGTCGTTGGAGCTAATTTCTTTTATTTCATCATCATCATCATTTCCACTATATTGATGGACCTTTCTTTTCTTTTCAGTTGCTTCTAGATTTTTCACCAAAACACCCAAAATCATCTGCTTAACATTTTCCGGTACTTGCTGACATGGCTCAACATCCTTAAGAGTGCAAGCCAAATGCTGTTTGAAATGAAAAATACCTCCACTGATAATTTTTTGACAATACTTGCACTGAACTTTTCTAGAATTCTTATCAATATCTATACCATGTTGCCATCCCACATCAAGCCTATTACCAGAAGAATTTTTTCTAGATGCCATAAGTTTAACAATTCAAGAATCAACTCAAATCAGCCCTGTAATCAATCCAAACATTTTATGATTGTAATTAAATTTTTGTTAAAAAAGAAGTACCATAATACATGTGTTAGAACAATAATGCATCTAGATATTAAACATCCCATCTGAGCTATCTAAAAAGAAGTACCATAATACTGAATTCAAAAACTAATTAAAATCAGTAACCTAGTTAACAATTTTGAGAAGTAAAACACTGAATCCAAAACACAAAATAGAACTCATGACTTATGTTTTTCTCCAAATGCTTTATTTGTTGTTTGTAGTGTTCAATACAATTAACTCTTTCACCCTAGAGTCCTAGAAAACCATTCTGGAAAATAAACAAGTCAAACCATCAAGGTGAAAATAGTCATAAAATTAATCAAGAGAACTCGCAATCATGCATATATCATTCAAACATAAAATCCATAAGAAAACCATTTTCACACAACCAAATTAAAATTACAGAAAAAAGAAAAGATAAATTAGTCAAGATAAATTGAAATAAAACTATAATACCTGCATAATTCCCACTTGCACCTTAACGGGATAAAACACAGATCTACTATGAACCCAGTTACACTTTCACGAGATAGACACAAGATCTACTATGAACCCAGTTTTCTGCTATCTATATAACATTCAAATTCAAAACATTTTTTTAATTGTGTGTAACATCCCCCATTCCGGGATAAAAACAACAATCTCATGTCAACCGAAAAACAGAGTATATATATATATATATTCATGGTTTTCGTATTAAAATCTACCGAAATTTCAACGGAGTCCTCCCTATATCGGAAGATCACAAGTTATCGACATCTAACCTGTTTACACTTCTAATAACTCGCATCTCATAACTTAATCCCGACCCAATCATCCTGGGTTTCAATTCCACAAATATTCTCACACCTATCAACCACAATATTTATGATATACATTATATAACAAAATATCATTATGGATGGATAAAAAAAATATAAATACATAGACATGAAATATGGTTATATGAACTGCAGAGTTAAGTTCATTCAATCAAGTTTAAACATTAATTATACAAATTAAGTTATACAAACATTTTCATGTTTACAAAATACAAGGGTACACTTTCTAGAACCTAAATTATAAGGGAACATAAGCTAGGATCTACTCCTGTTGTGCATGCGATGATCCTGAAACAAAATACATATTACTGAAAGGTGAATATCACATAAATATAACAACACGAATATCTAACAATTTCAATACATGCATTCATATTTTGTTCACTTCTCCCTTCTAGTTTTCATTAGAATCTCTTCCTTATTCAACTATTAATAACCGCTCCCTCTTCCACTATTAACCTCCATTCCAGACTTTATAAGATCAAACATGATTATTTTTGTTTAACACATTACCGATACCAATTTCACTAGTATCATCATCACCACCCCGTAGGAGTCGATGCAAGGTCATCCCCTTACCCGGGATCCTAATATACACTAAATGTATGCTAGGCAATACATGGTGATCCCCTTACCCGGGATCCTAACATATACTAAATGTAAGCTAGTTAATACATGTTTGATCCCCTTATATGGGATCCTAACATACACTAAATGTATGTTAGTCCAAACATGGCGATCCCCTTACCCGGAAATCCTAACATACACTAAATGTATGTTAGTTTACGCCTCAAATCACACTTCTCATATTTTATTTGTCAGTGATAATTTCATCACTTGGCAATTCACATAACAACTTTTCCCATTGAATACACATACATTTAGTAATTCACATTTCACATCGGTAATATATATTAAATCATACAATTTAACTAGAAGATATAGGTGTGATTCACCTACCTGCAATAGAAGCTCTACTCGTGCTCCCTTGCTGCTGCTGTTGCACCATGCATGTGGTCCCTCCTGCAAATCACAGGTTCATCTCATAAATTTTCCTCACTCAAGGATATGTTTTATAATAACCATATCAATAAGCAATAAGTCTTTCTTTCAGTCATTTCTTAATATTTTACATTTTTCTAATTTCACCCATTAATATTGTGATTGTTTGTCCAACCACAGTTATCATTCCTTTCTTTATATTTGAACTGTTTCTGTTTAAATCCCGAACTGTCACTGTCTAGACATTGAACTATTACTATCCGACCTCTTCTCAGATTTTTAACTATATCTAGAGTTATAGAACTATGTTTCAAGCGAGATTGGTCTCGTCGGAAAGCTAATACATGAGGCTACAAGTTCTCTGAAGGAAGGAGAACCCAGTTCTGCCTCTAAGACAGTCAAAATTGCTCATCAACAAACATTTGGATTGTTACTGTCTCGTTTTTAAACTGTTACCGTCTGACATCTCCTCATATTTTTAACTATATCTAGAGTTATAGAACTCAAATCTATAATTTAACATCCAGACATCAATTCATAATCGACTTTAAAACGACTCATAAGACCATGTTTGAAATACCTCACCCAGTACGAATCAAGGTTTCGATCCCTCCTTTTCTTTCTAATGATAGCCGGCCCTCCCCTCTTTTCTTCTTGTTCAATTTTTCTTATTAATCCCTTGCCCACTAGTGTTTATTCTACCTATAACCCTTAATCTTGGATGGATTCTTGAAAATTTGGTGTTTCTCTCTTGATCTGTAAAAATGGACACAAAAACTCCGTTTTTTTTTTCTTCACGATAGCTGCAGATTTGTTTTTGGTGAGAAGAGGAGTATTTATGCTCTATAATTATTCTTATTTGCATTTAGGCCTCATTTTCTTTAAGTGTATTCGTTTTGCCCCCACTTCTTTTTAGTTTAGTTTATTTTCTTTAATTTAATCCAGCCTTTATTTTCTCGGGATTTACAATGTGTCTCAAACAACCTCAATGGCCTTCACATATTAGAGTAATTAATCAACATCTAGGATTGCAAACACTCCTACACTTATAAAGACATTTCCTTCTAAACTACACGTAGGAATCCAATTTTATTAAGATGTAAACCAGCAAATTAGCAGTTCATCGGCATCTCATGAGTCAAATTTGCTTAAAGTTACATATCAAAATAAAAAAAAACTCATTAAAATGTACTCAAGCATTAACAAACAGTTAGCAAACACTGCTAAAAAAATGGTCTCCCTTTACATAGACTCAAAATGAACCAAAATTCCAAGTAATGATAAAAAGTGAAATTGTAAACCCACTTCGAATGAACTTAATTAAGACCAACAAAACTACCTGAACAACAGTCACGCAAAGATTAAAGCACCAAATTAGACAACTTTAAATCATGAATAAAAAAACAAATATAGGTTCTTACCTCTGATCTGTGCAGATCAATATTGAAACCAGAGAAAATAAATCATGAATCCAATCAAACTTGGAGCCTGCGAATCCAATCAAACTAATATTAGAAACCTTAAAAATAGAGTAAGAAATAATTAATGTTATTTTAGTTTATTTGTGTGCATTGTGCACCGACAAGGAGATGGACATATTAGAAGTATCCATCGATGATAAAAAAAAAATGTCCCTTTAGGACTATTAACCAAAAAGTTACAAATACAACGTCTTTTTTTATTTGTCCATCCATCACACATTATTGAACAACCTGTTTTTTTCCCATTCTAGCTTGTACTCCTCAAGCAATTTCATTGTTTGATCCACTTCTTGCTTTAAATACTTCTCAATAATATCATGGTGGGATGGAGGCTTGAAACCTGGCCCATGCTTTGCAACCAATTCAAGTGCCTTAATAAACTCAGGGTTTTTTGCACAATTAAATGGAATTGCACTAGTGTAGAAAAACCTTGCAATTTGTCGACATGCTTCTTCTCTAATATCTTTTTTTAGCAATTGATTTAGGGTTGTTTGTGTACTTCCACTCCCACTAGCTACTCTCTTTCCTTTGTCGTTGGAGCTAATTTCTTTTATTTCATCATCATCATCATTTCCACTATATTGATGGGCCTTTCTTTTCTTTTCAGTTGCTTCTAGATTTTTCACCAAAACACCCAAAATCATATGCTTAACATTTTCCGGTACTTTCTGACATGGCTCAACATCCTTACGAGTGCAAGCCAAATGCTGTTTGAAATGAAAAATACCTCCACTGATAATTTTTTGACAATACTTGCACTGAACTTTTCTAGAACTCTTATCAATATCTATACCATGTTGCCATCCCACATCAAGCCTATTACCAGAAGAATTTTTTCTAGATGCCATAAGTTTAACAATTCAAGAATCAACTCAAATCAGCCCTGTAATCAATCCAAACAT
>Ga0307513_10011294_pt1 | contig 11113 bp, 4 predicted proteins | sample 15_EM_MG_FD_202174 | JGI IMG/M metagenome (GOLD analysis project Ga0307513, IMG submission 202174) | Populus trichocarpa ectomycorrhiza microbial communities from riparian zone in the Pacific Northwest, United States - 15_EM | ecosystem: Host-associated > Plants > Roots > Unclassified | place... | reverse complement strand
GGCGGCGAACGCCGACGCGATCTCCGGCGGGGACGATACGGTTTGCGACGATCGCGTGGTCGCGGCAGCCAAGCGGGTGCGCTGGGTGTCTATCTACTCGGCGGGCGTGGAGGCGTGTCTCGGCAAGCAGGCGCTGGAGAGGCCAGGGCTCACCGTCACCAACATGAAGGCGGTGCTGGGTCCCGTGATGGCCGAGCATGTCACCGCGCTGATGTTCGCGCTGTCGCGTTCGCTGCAGGTGTCGGTGGCGCGTCAGGCGGCGGCGCAGTGGAGTGGAAATTTTCGCGGCTCCGAGCCGCAGGCCTTGGCCGGGAAGACCCTGCTGGTCGTAGGTCTCGGCGGCATTGGCACGGAAGTGGCGCGGCGCGGGCATGCGCTCGGGATGAAGGTCATCGCGACGCGCGCGAGTTCGCGCGCGGGCCCTGAATTCGTGAGCCACGTGGGGTTGTCAGACGAGCTGCCCGCGCTGATTGCGCAGGCGGATGTCGTGGTGTCGACGCTGCCGCTGGTCGCATCGACCACCAGGCTATTCGACGCGAAGATGTTCGCCCGCATGAAGAAGACGGCATTCTTCATCAACGTGGGTCGCGGCGGCAGCGTCGTCACCGACGATCTGGTCGCCGCGCTCAACGACGGCACCATTGCCGGCGCCGGACTCGATGTGACCGATCCCGAACCGCTGCCGCAGGATCATCCGCTGTGGAAGGCGCGCAATGTGATCGTCACGCCGCACATGTCGGCGCGTTCCGATCTCGGCCAGGCCGCACGCGACACGATCCTGCGCGAGCAAATCCGCCGTTTCGCGGCGGGCGACAAGCTGCTGTCGGTGGTCGATTTGAAGAAAGGCTACTGACCTATCTACCACGCGCGTAGAGCTTGGCCAGACGGTAGAGGAATTCGCGTCCTTCCAGCAGTGACTGCACCCGGATGCGCTCGTTGAGGCCGTGCGCATTGCCGGTGGCGCCGTCGCCCAGCATTCCCGACACGCCATAAGTCGGAATGCCGGCGGGCGTGAAGAAGCGGCCATCGGTCGCGCCGGAGGACATCGTCGGGATCACCGCGACGCCGGGGAACATGTCCTTCGACAGGGCTTCGATGGGACCCAGCACTTCTTTCGACAGCGGCGGCGGGGCGCCCGGAGTTTCGGGCGGCGACTGGAACTCGACCTTCACACCTGGGTCGCCGATCGCGGCGATCAGCTCCTCACGGATCTTCGCCGGATCGTGCCCGGGCATGATCCGACAGTTCACGTTCGCCGTCGCGCGCTGGGGCAGGGCGTTTGGCGCGTGGCCACCCGCGAGCTGCGTCGCGACGCAGTTGGTGTGCAGGATCGCGTTCATCGACGGATCCTTGCGCAGCCGTTCGATGGCAGCGGCATCGCCGTTCGGCGCCGCGACCATGTCCGCGCCTTGCTGGCCGCCCTCGATGTCGCCGAACTTCGCGAAGTAGCCGCGCGTCGTGTCGTTGAACTCGATCGGGAACGAATGCTGCTCGATCTTCTCGAGCGCGTGCGCCAGCTGATAGATCGCATTGTCGGGCGTGGGTCGCGAGGAGTGCCCGCCCTGGTTGACCGTGGTAAGCGTGAAATCCTGGTAGAGCTTTTCGGCGGCGAGCACGGCGACGAAACGATACACGCCGGTCGCCTGATCGTAGCGGCCGCCGCCGCCTTCGTTGAGCGCGAAGGCCGCGTCGACCAGCTCGCGGTGGTTCTCGATGAGGTACTTCACGCCGTTGAACACGTTCGGCGTTTCCTCGCCGCAGGTGAGGGCGAGCTTGATGCCGCGCCTGGGCTTATAGCCGTCGCGCTTGAATCGCACCATGGAATCGGTGAACACGGCCGCCATCGCCTTGTCGTCCGACGAGCCGCGTCCATAGAAGAATCCGCCTTCCTCCACGAGCGTGAACGGATCGCGCTGCCAGTCGGCGCGATTCGCCTCGACGACGTCGATGTGTGCGAGCAGCAGCAGCGGCTTGAGCGACTGGTCGCTGCCCGGAAGGTACGCCACGAGATTGCCGGCCAGCGGTCGATCCGCAGGCACGATGACCTGCAGGTCCGAATTGGCGAAGCCCGCGGCTTTGAGCCGTGCCGCCATCGCCTCCGCCGCCTTCGTACACGAGCCCACCGACAGCGTGGTGTTGATCTCGACCAGCTCCTGGTAGAGCGCGCGGAATTCCGCCTCGCCGGCGCGCGCCTGAGCGGACGCAGCCGTCTGGCGGCTCGCGGTGATGTCCGCGGCATGCGCGGCGGAAGTCAGCAATACGAAGGAGGCAATCGCTGCAATGGCAAGCTTGGGCACGGGTTTACTCCACGGATTCGATGGAACTCAGATAGACGTCAAAATTTCCTGTTTCTCCACTTTCGCCGGATCGAACTCGATGCCGAAGCCGGGCTTTTCGGACAGCTGCACCAATCCATTGCTCGTCAACAGGGGGTCCTTCATGAAATGCAGTTTTTCCGGCACGTGATTGATGAGGTACTCGCCGAACGGACATACCGAAGGCGGCTGACTCGCCACGATGTGCAACGCCGCGTGTACGTTGTGACAGTGCGGCAGTAGTTTGACACCGTGCACCGATGCCAGGTGCGCGACTTTCACCGTCTCGCTCACGCCGCCGCACCATTCGGGATCGGCCTGGATGAACTGCAGCGCGTCGGCCTTGAAGAACTGCTCGGCCTCCCAGCGCCCGTACAGATGTTCGCCGGTGGCGATCGGAATCGTCGTCGACTTCGACAGCCGGATGAAGCTTTCGAGATCCGACATCGGCAGCGCTTCCTCGAGGAAGTAGGGGCGGTACTGCTCGACTTTGCGGCACCATTCGAGCGCGTACTGCAGGTCCCAGCCCTGGTAGGCGTCGAACATGATCTGCACCTCGTCCCCGACCGATTCGCGCAGGTGTTTCACCAGTTGCACGTTCAAGTCCATGCCGCGCGCACCGTCGCCGGGGCCGTATCCCAGGAACCATTTCTGCTGGATGAAACCGTCTTTCTTCAATTGCGCGGCGCGCTTTGCCGCCAGCGGCGGATCGATCGAAAACCCCAGACAGCTGCCATACACGCGCACCGGCAGCTGTGTCGGCCCGCCCAGCAAACGAAATACCGGGGCCCCAAAGTATCGACCGCGCAGGTCCCACAGCGCGTTGTCGAGGTAGCTGATGGCCATCATAAAATGGCCGGCGCGCGAGTGGCGGTTCGAGCGATACATCTGGTCCCAGATGCGCTCGATGGCGAGCGCGTTCTGGCCGATGACCAGCGGTCGCAGCGCGCCTAACAACACCGGCAACGCTTCCGTGTCGACCGCGCCGTACAGCCCCTCCGCGCCGCCCTTGGTACGAATGCGCACATAGAAATGCGACAGAGGCCGGCGTTCGACCGGCGTCTTCGACGGCGGATCCTTGAATTGTTTCGGACGCCGCTCTTCATAAATGTGCAGCGGAGTGACCTGGTATTGCCGGTTGAGCCCGGGCACGAATTCGTGTCTGCCGGATACCTTGACGATCTCGACTTCGCTGACGATGAGGTCATCGACCGAGGCAGCCGCGGCGAACGCTGCGCGGGTGACGGCCGGCAGACAGGCCAAGGCAGATCCGGCGCCGAAGTGCTGCAGAAAGTCCCGACGTTTCATGGGCGCGCGCTCCCCGGGGAATGGGCAAGCTTGTTGCAACCTGCGCACCTTCGTCAACGTATCGGCGGGTCAACCTGCGGAGAGATCCTTGTAGAAGAACACTGTGCTGCAGAACGGACCGTCGGGCATCAGCGCGTATTTCGGAATCGTGCCGACGCGCTGCCAGCCGCCGCGTTCGTAGAGGCGTTCCGCCGCGGCGCTCGCGGTATCGAGCACCAACAGAGTCTTGCCCGCCTCGCGCGCCGCCTGTTCGACGGCGGCGAGCACCGCCGTTCCCACGCCCAGGCCGCGCGCGCTGCGCAGGACCAGCATTTTCGCGACATCCGCGCGATGCGGCTGGTTTTCCTCCGCGGGCCAGACGGCCTGAGCGGTGCCGAGAATTTTACCCTGCGCATCTTCGGCGACCACCAGAATGCGTTCGCCGCGCGCGATGCCGCAGGCGACGCGGCGCCAGAAATCCGCTGCTTTCGACATGGTCATCGGCTGCATGAAGCTCACCGATGCGCCGCCCTCGACACAATCGATGAGCAGTTCACACAGCCCGGCGAATTCGCGCGAGGAAATCACGGGCAGTCGTCGCACCGCGAATCTTTGCGCAGGCGTTGCGCTCATGACGCCAGCACCACGAGGTAGCGCGCTTTCCTGCGCGTGCGATTGCGAAAGGTGACGGGTGCATCCAGTTGCATCGCGAGGCAATCGTCCTTCTCGAGTTTGTGCGTGATCTTGCCGACCGTGACCTCGATGGCACCAGTGCGCACCCAGATCTGCTGCGCCACGCCCGTGGCGCGCGCACCGCTCTCGTACGCCACCTTCGCGCCAGCCGGAAAATCGACCTCGACGATGCGGATGGGCGAGGGGAAGTTGGCCGGCGAAATGTTCCGCCGCAAATATCCAGATTGCGGGTCTTTCCAGGCAACGCGGTCGCGCGTCGTGGAAACCGGATTCGGCGGCGCGCTGGCGTCGTCGAACAGCGAGGCGAGCGTGCAACCCAGGCCGGTGGCGATCTTCTCCAGCACCACCGCGGTCGGGCTCGTCTCGCCACGCTCGATCAGCGACAGCATCGAGCGGCTGACCGCGCACCTGCCGGCCAGTGCTTCGAGGCTCATGTCCGCGGCGGAGCGCAACTCGCGCACGCGCCGTGCGATCCTGGAATTGATGTCTGCCATACCAGACAAAGCGTCCAGTAAACTGGATGAGTCGTCAAGCCCTCCTGGCGCGCTGAAGAATTGGAGGGCTGGAGATCCGCCCCCGGATTCTGTCAAACAACGCCGAAAAATTTTACAGTCGCGCCTCGCCTCCAGAACGGCCCGACTGGCAACCATTTGAAAAGACTGGGCGAACGTAAGCTTGCACGCGGCTTGCATTCTCTTTCGCGTCCAAGCGCCTGATTGCATTGTGAATCAGGTCACAAAACACAAGAGGCTTCGGGGAGGCTCGCTGCAGGATTCGGCCGGGGTGGTGCATATGCGCTGCTGGCCGGGTTGCTTTTGCGCACTTCCCTTGCCGCCATAGTGATGCCGCAAGGGAGATTGTTAGTGCCCCGTTCCGGATTTCGCGCCAGGCCCGTCGCGACCCTTCTTCAATTCTTAAACGTCGTCTTCATCCTCGCGCTCTGCCTTGGCAGTGCCGGCGCACACGCGCAGGCAACCGGGTTGGTCGCCTCCTATAGCTTCGAAGAAGGCACGGGCGCGACCGCCAACGACTCCTCGGGCAACAACAATCAGGGCACGCTTTCCAACGCTACCTGGACTGCTTCCGGCAAGTACGGCAAGGCGCTGTCGTTCAACGGCACGAGCAGCATCGTCAACATTGCCGACGCTGCCTCCTTGCGCCTGACTTCCGCCATGACTGTCGAGGCGTGGGTCAATCCCACGGCCGCGGGCAACGTCTGGCGCACGGTCGTGATGAAAGAAGTCACGGGCGACCTGGCCTACGCGCTCTACGCGAACGAAGATGTCGATGTACCCGCCGCCTACGTGCGCATCGGCTCGGCGAGCCGTCGCGTCGGCGGCGCGAGCGCGCTGTCGCTCAACACCTGGACGCATCTCGCCGCGACGTACGCTTCCGGCGCGCTGCGCATCTACGTCAACGGCGCGCTCGTCTCGACCCAGGCGGGGACCGGCACGATCGCAAGCTCGACCCTGCCACTGCGCATCGGCGGCAATACGATCTGGGGCGAATACTTCGCAGGTTCGATCGACGAAGTGAGGATCTACAACCGCGCGCTCAGCGTCACGGAAATCGCGGCGGACATGACGGGCGGAGCGGCGCCGCCACGCGCGACGATCGCAGCGCCCGCGGCGGGCGCGACGATCACTGGCAAGACGGTCAACGTCAGCTATTCCACTTCGGGCGACACCAGCCAGGCCGCCTTCGTCGCGGTGCGACTCGACAGTGGCACACCTAGCTACGCGTCGCTCACGGGGAGCGCGCAGTTCACGAACGTCACGTACGGCGCGCACACATTGAATGCCTGGCTGGCTCGCGCCGACCAGACCAAGATCGACAACACCGACGCGACTGCAGTTGCGTTCACGACCGTGGCGGCGCCGGCGCCGGTGCTCAGCATCACCGGGCCGGTGAACAACTCCTCCATCGCCGGCAGCACCGCGAGCGTCACGTACGGCGTGACCGGCGATCTCACCGAGGCGCACCACGCCGTGTTCAGCCTCGACGGCGGCGCGCCGTTCAGCGTCATGATGCTCTCGGGCACGATGCAGCTCGACGCCCTCGGCCTTGGCGCACACGCGCTCACGGGATACGTCGCACGCTCGGATAACACGAAGATCGCCGGCTCCGACTCGGCCACGATTACCTTCACGATGACCGCCGCCGGACCTCCGCCACTGCTGTCGTTCACCTCGCCGGCCAACAACGCGGTGGTCAGCGGCAGCACTGTGACGGTCGCCTTCCTCTCGAGCGGCGATCTCAGTCAGGCGAACCACGCGCACATCATCCTCGACGGCGTGGAGGTTGCGATGACTTCCGGCCTTTCCGGCACGACGCAGCTCACCGGCGTCAACGCCGGCGCGCACACGCTCGGCGGCTATCTAGCCCGTGCGGATCATTCGAAGATCGCAGGTTCCGATGCGCCGCAGGTCCAGTTCACGGTCAACATCGTGAATCCCAACGATCCGTCGCTCATCGGGCAGTGGTCCCCGACCATCGTGTCGCTGCCGACAGTCGCGGTGAACCTGAATCTGATGCACACGGGGCAAGCGCTCTTCTGGGCGGGCGATTTCAGCTCCGCCGCCAACTACGGTGAGCTCTGGAACCCGGCCAACGATGCGATCACCGACGTTCCGAATCCGTTCTCGAATATCTTCTGCTCGGCCAACGTGCATCTTGCCGACGGCCGCCTGCTCGTGGCGGGCGGCCACGACAGGGCGAACGGCATCATGGGCATCGCCGACAGCAACACGTTCGACCCGGTGACCCAGACCTGGCAGCACTTGCCCGACATGGCCTTCCGGCGCTGGTATCCCACGCTCACGATGCTGGGCGACGGCAAGGCGATCATCATCGCCGGCTCCGAGAACAGCGAAACCGTGAACGTCCCGATTCCGGAAGTATTCGATCCGGTGGCCAAGACCTGGACGAGACTCAACAACGCCTCGATGTCCATCCCGCAGTATCCGATGGTCTATCTGCTCGCGGACGGCCGGCTGCTGCAGTCGGGTTCCACGGAACACCCGACGGTCACTCGCACACTCGACCTCACTACCCAAACCTGGACCACCATCGACTCGCAGATGCTCGAGGGCGGCAGCGGCGTGATGTACGCGCCGGGCAAGATCATGAAGTCCGGCAGCTCCTCGAACAACGGCGATACCCCGAACGAGGATTCAACCGCGCAGACTTACGTGCTGAACATGAACGTTGCCAACCCGGCCTGGCGAGCGACGCCCGCGATGGCGTTTCCGCGCACGTATCACAACCTGACGAGCCTGGCCGACGGCTCCGTGCTCGTCACCTCCGGCTCGCGCAAGAAGAGCGAGATCAATCTCACCGTCGGTGTGGTGCAAGCGGAGCTGTGGTCGCCGGATACCGAGACCTGGACGACGATGGCATCAGCGCAGAAGCCGCGCATCTACCATTCGACGGCGATACTGCTGCCGGATGCGCGCGTCGCCGTTTCCGGTTCCGGAAACATTGCCGGCGCCACCGACCAGACAAACCTCGAGATCTATTCGCCGCCGTACCTGTTCAAGGGCACGCGGCCGACGATCGCCGCGGCGCCGTCGGTAGTGAAATACGGCAACTCATTCTTCGTGCAGACGCCCGATGGCGCGGGCATCAAGGCCGTGAACCTCATCCGTCCCGGCGCCGCCACGCACAGCTTCGACGAGGATCAGCGTTTCGTCCCGGTGACGTTTAGCGTCGTGTCCGGCGGAATCCAGGTCAACGCGCCGTCGAACTCGAACCTGGCTCCGCCGGGCTACTACATGCTGTTCCTGATCAGCAATGCGGGCGTGCCGTCGGTCGCGAAGTTCGTGCGCTTCCCGGCAGCCTATGAAGACAGCGAGCCGCCGAGCGCCCCTGGCGGCCTGCAAGGCACCGGAACCATCGGCGCGAGCTCGCTCAGCTGGACGGCGGCAACCGACAACGTCGGGGTCGTGCGCTACGAGATCTACCGCTCGACGTCTGCCAACTTCACGCCTTCGGCAGCCAATCTGATCGGCCAGACCTCGGGCAGCAGCTACAACGATGCGGGCCTTTCTGCCGGCACTTACTACTACATCGTGCTCGCGGTGGACGCCGCGGGCAGCAAGAGCGCCGCCTCCAATACGATCTCGGTGACGGTGCAGGCAGATACCGTTCCGCCCGCGGTCGCCATCGTCGGTGTGGCGGACGGCTCGACGATTTCCGGCACTTTCACCCTGCAGGCGAACGCGTCGGACAACGTGCTCGTTGCCGGTGTCACGTTCCGCCTGGATGGGGTCGCCATCGCGGCAGAGGACGCCAGTGCGCCGTACTCGATCTCGTGGCTGACGGGCAATGCCACGAACGGAGCGCATGTCATCACGGCCGTCGCGCGCGACGCCGCGAACAACACTACGGTCTCCGCGGCCGTGAACGTCACGATCAGCAACTCGGGCAGCGGCGTTCCGCCCGGACTCGTCGCGGGGTACTCGTTCGAGGAAGGCGCGGGCACGACCACCTCCGACGCGTCGGGGCAGTCGAACACGGGCACGCTCAATGCCGGAGTCACCTGGAGCACGGCCGGCAAGTACGGCAAAGCTGCGTCCTTCAATGGCACCAGCGGCATGGTGACCGTCGCCGACAAAGCGTCGCTGGATTTGACGGGTGCGATGACACTGTCCGCGTGGGTGAATCCGTCCGCGAATGGAAACTGGCGGACCGTCATGCTCAAGGAAGCGGGCACCGCTCTCGTTTACGGGCTCTACAGCTCCGATACTGCGTCGCTGCCAAATGTGTACATCCGCACCGGCGCAACCGACAAGTCAGCGGTCGGTCCGAGCGCGCTCCCGGTGAACACCTGGAGTCACCTCGCCGCGACCTATGACGGCAGCAACATGCGCCTCTATCTCAACGGCACGCTGGTCAAGACAGTGGCAGCCACGGGCGCCATGACCGCGTCCACCGGGGAGCTGCGCATCGGTGGCAACTCCATATGGGGCGAGTACTTCGCCGGTCTCATCGACGAAGCGCACGTGTACAACCGCGCGCTCTCCGCGGCCGAAGTCACCACCGACATGAACGTGAACGCACCGCCGAGTGGACCGAAACTCACCATCACCGCGCCGGCCGACAACGCGACGATTGCTGGCGCCACGGTGTCGGTTGCCTTCACCACGTCGGGCGATGTCAGCCAGGCGAGCCTGGTGGCGCTCAAGCTCGACAATGGCGCCATCACCTATGCGCCGCGCACGAGCCCGGTGCAGCTCTCAGGCGTTGCGGTCGGCCTGCATTCGCTGAACGGCTTCCTGGCCCGCTCGGATCAGTCGAAGATCACCGGCTCGGACGCAAGCGCCGTCACGTTCACGACGACCAGCAACACGGCGAAGCTCAACATCACCTCGCCGGTGAATGGCGCGACGATCACGGGTACCACGATCAGCGTCAGCTACTCGACCACGGGTGACCTGACCGAAGCCAATCATGTCGCCATTCGTCTCGACGGCGGCCCGGACCTTCCGGTGCAGGCGCTCAGTGGCGGGATGCAGATCGACAGCGTCACGGCTGGCGCGCACACGCTCACCGGCTTCGTCGCGCGCAGCGATGCTTCGAAGATCGCTGGCTCCGACGCGGCCACGGTTTCGTTCACCAACGTGCTGCCGGACACGACGAAACCCGTCGTCGTCATCACGGCGCCGCGCGACGGCGACACCGTCAGCGCCACGCTTGCGATCAGTGCGAATGCCGTGGACGACATTGCCGTGGCGGGCGTGCAGTTCAAATTGGATGGCGTGGCTCTCGGCGCCGAAGATACCAGCGCGCCTTACTCCGTGAGTTGGAATACCGCGACCGCCGCGAACGGCGCGCACGTGCTGACCGCGATCGCTCGCGATACCTCTAACAACACGGCTCAGTCACTGAGTGTCAATGTCGTGGTGCTGAACACGGGCGGGCAGATTCCTGCCGGCCTGGTCGCCGCGTACTCGTTTGACGCCGGCAGCGGCACCACCGCTGCCGACAGCTCGGGCAAGGGAAACACAGGCACGCTGGCCAACGCGACGTGGACCGCGTCCGGAAAATTTGGCAGCGCGCTCACGTTCAACGGCACGAGCAGCCAGGTGAACATTCCCGATAACACCACGCTCGACCTGACCAACGGGATGACGCTCTCGGCCTGGGTCTACCCGACCAGCGCCGCTTCCGGTTGGCGCACGGTGATCCTTAAAGAGAACACGTCGGACCTGGTGTACAGCCTCTACGGTTCGAGCGACATCTCATTTCCGCAGGGTATGCGTGTGGCCGGCGGCCTGACGAAGTCTGCCAGCGGAACCGTCGCGCCGCCGCCGAACACCTGGACGTATCTGGCCGTGACATACGATGGCGCGAACCTGCGCATGTACGTCAACGGTGCGCTGACCAGCACCGTCGCCGCCACCGGCAACATGGCGAATTCGACCCTGCCGCTGCGCATCGGTGGCAATGCCATCTGGGGTGAATACTTCACCGGTCGGATCGACGAGGTGCGTATCTTCAATCGCGCGCTCCCGGCGGCGGAAGTCACGACGATGATGAACACGCCGGTGGCTGGTAGCGCCAACCTCCAGCCGACCCAGTCGAGCTCCATCACGGTCGATTCGGCCGCCCGCCGCGTCTGGGTGGCCAACCCGGACAGCGACACCGTCACCGCGCTGCACGCAGACACGCTCGCCCTCCAGACCGAGATCAATGTCGGCAAGCACCCGATGAGCGTCGCGGTCGATGCGTCGAATCAGTTGTGGGTCGCGTGCCGCGATGACGACACCGTGTGGGTGCTGAACGCCACGACCGGCGCCACGGTGAAAGTGCTGACC
>Ga0307513_10011293_pt1 | contig 11113 bp, 11 predicted proteins | sample 15_EM_MG_FD_202174 | JGI IMG/M metagenome (GOLD analysis project Ga0307513, IMG submission 202174) | Populus trichocarpa ectomycorrhiza microbial communities from riparian zone in the Pacific Northwest, United States - 15_EM | ecosystem: Host-associated > Plants > Roots > Unclassified | place... | reverse complement strand
TTGATGGACTTGTCGAGCAGCAGCACGAAGCCGGAGACGAAATTGCTGGCGATGGCCTGCAGGCCGAACCCGAGGCCAAGACCGATGGCGCCGGTGAACAGGCCGAGCACCGTGAGATCCACGCCCGAAGCATTGATGCCTAACAACACACCGAGGCCGACCAGGAAGAACGTGGAGAATTTGGAGATGCCGATGCGCGTCGATATCGCCAGGCCTTCGAGCTTCATGACGCGGCGTTCGATGGTGCGCGCGATGAGACTGGTGGCCACCAGGAATCCGACGATGACCACGATGCTCTTGAGCAGCGCCCAGAGCGTGAAGGACGTCTTGCCCGGGACGAGATCGATGCTGTCGAACGTGCGTTCGATGCCGCTGAACCAGCCCAATACCTGGAACGAGATCGCCACCCACAGTGCGAGGGCGATCCGCAGTTCCCAGGCGCGGATCCAGCTGTTGGGTCCCAGCGAGACGCTCAACACGTGCACGGCGAAACGCACCAGCACCAGTACGGTGGCGAGATCCATGGCGACGTCGATGAGCGCGGTGTGCAGGTCGAAGGACGCGAACGCCAGGCGCAGGCCGAGGATGAGCAACACGCCGAGCAGCGATGGCGCCAGCACCATGCCGGCGACCACGAAACGTAGTGTCCAGCGCGGGAGATCGTCGCGCGCCGCGAGCGGACGCAGCCGATTCTTGATGAGATGCGCGAGCGCGGTGGCGAGCAGCGCCGCAAACAGCAGCACGAACACTTCGCCCAGGACTTCGGGGGTGGTCAGTTGCTCGAAGAGCTTCTTCAAGCGTTCAGGTCCGGGATGAGCTCACTTTCGAGCCGCGTGATCTGGTCCTTGAGAATCAGCTTGCGCTTCTTCAGCCGCTTCAGCTGGAGCTGGTCGGTCTGGAAATCGAGCGACAGCCGCGAAATGACCTCGTCGAGATCGCGATGCGCGATGCGCAGTTCACGCAGCTTTTCAACATTCTTGAAAAGCTCGCGGTCGACATTGTCCTGATCTTCGATTTCGCTCATCGGCGAGGTTCGGGTAATCGATTCGTGACCGGTTCGAGACCGGCGGCAAGCTTAAGCCACCGGCCAAGGGGATTCCACGGCACGGCCGGATCGTGGAAGTCCGAACCCATGGATGCAAGCAACTTGAAGCGGCGGCACAACGACGCGATGCGGTCGGCGTCATTCGGACTCATGCCGGCCATGCTGGCTTCGAGCGCAGCGCCGCCCTCCTGCGCGAAGGCCGCGGTCAGCTCGCGCAACTGGCCGGCGGACAGACGATAACGATGCGGATGCGCAAGCACGGCGATGGCGCCACTGTCGCGCAGTACCGCCATGGCGGCCGTGAGCGCGGGCCATTCGGCGGGCACATGACCCGCCTTGTCGCGATTCAGCCAGCGGTCGAACGCTTCCTGGGTGTCACGCGCGTGGCCGCGTTCCACGAGCAGGCGCGCCAGGTGCAGCCGCGTGGGTGCCGTTGCTTGCGCGGCAATGGCGGCGAGCTCGCGGCCCGGCAGTCGCGCGCGTTTCTCGAGTCGCTCGCCGATTTCCCTTAGGCGCTCCTGGCGCCGTTGCAGGACGCCCTGCAGATGGGAATTGAAGCCCGCATGGGACTCGTCGACCTGCAGACCGACGATGTGAATAGTTTGGCCGCGCCACTGCGCCGAAAGCTCGGCACCAGGCACGAAGTGGATCTGCGAAGCCGCGCAGGCGGTGCGCGCTTCGGCGAGTCCCGCGGTGGTGTCGTGATCGGTGAGTGCCAGTGTGCCGACGCGACGGCTTCGTGCGCGCTCGACCAGTTCGGTGGGCGACAGCACACCATCCGAGTAATGGCTGTGCGTGTGGAAGTCGACGAGTGTTTCGGGGGTGGCGTCCATCGGGGGTCAGTATGATACGCCCGTATGTCCCACCACCCGCATTCCCGGCCCGATTGGCCGGCCATAGATACGGTGCTGCTCGATCTCGACGGCACGCTGCTCGACCAGGCGTATGACAACCACATCTGGCGCGACCTCGTGCCGCAGCGTTTCGCCGTGGCGCAAGGCCTCGACCTGCACGTGGCTTACTCGGAAATTGCGCGCCGTTTCGCGGAGCGCAACGGGACGCTCGACTGGTATTGCATCGATTATTGGTCGCGCTCGCTCGGGATCGACATCGGTGCGCTGCATCGCGAGGTGCGCTCACATGTCGCCTGGCTGCCGGGTGCCCGCGAGTTCCTCGTGCGGATGCGCGCCAGTGGAAAGCGGCTCGTGCTGCTGACCAACTCGCATCCCATCGCGCTGGCGGTGAAGCACGAGGAGAGCGGCGTTCTCGACTATCTCGACTCGGCCGCAACGTCGCACGAATTCGGAGCGCCCAAGGAAAACGAACAGTTCTGGCGCGCGGCGGTCGAGCGATTTGCTTTCGATCCGTCACGCAGCCTGTTCGCCGACGACAATTCGAAGATGCTCGAAGCGGCGCGCACCGCGGGTATTCGCTGGGTGTACGGCGTGCGCCACTGGGACACAAAAGGCTCGCGGCGCGAGCATGCGGATCACCCGGCGGTCGACGCGGTCGCCGACCTGTAGAAATGAGGAACGGCCCTATCTTCCGCCGCGGCGCGGGCCGCCGCGCCCGCCACCACTACCGCCACCACTGCGGCGAGGCGGGCCGCCACGCCCACCACCGGGGCCGCCGCGACGCGGGCCACCGCGTCCGCCGCCACCACCGCCGCCTGAGCGGCGCATGGGCTTGGGGCCGTCTTCCGGGTCCCATTCCTTGTAGACCGGTGGCTTCAGGTCTTTGGCTAACAACTCGAGCTTCACCGGCAATACGGGGATCTTGTGCGTGATGTACGCCTCGATCTCCGGCAGCGACACCGCGTATTCCTCGCAACCGAAGCTGATCGCATCACCTTCGGCGCCGGCGCGCGCGGTGCGTCCGATGCGATGCACGTAGTCGGCGGCATCCTGCGGCAGGTCGTAGTTGAAAACGTGACTGACATCCGCAATGTGCAGGCCGCGCGATGCGACGTCCGTGCAGATCAGCACCGCGAGCTCGCCGCTGTGAAACTCTTTCATGAAACGCAGGCGCTTCTTCTGCGGCACGTCGCCCGACAGTGCCTGCGCCTTGAAGCCGTTCGCGATGAGGTAGGCCTCGAGTTTCTCGGCAACCCGCTTGGTGTTCACGAACACCATCGTGCGGCGCGCTTCGTATTGCCGCAGCAGGCCGATGAGCAGGGGGATCTTTTCTACCATCGCCGGGAAATAGATCATCTGCCGCACTTTGTCGGCGGTGACGCGATCCGGCTCGATGCGCACGAGCTCGGGATTGTTCATGTGCTCGTAGGCGAGCTCGAGCACGCGCTGCGACAGCGTGGCCGAGAACAACATCGACTGCCTCAGTTCGGGTTTCGGCAGCCGGCGCAGGATGAAGCGGATGTCGGCGATGAAGCCGAGATCGAACATGCGATCGGCCTCATCCAGCACCACCGCCTGGGCGTGGCGCATGTCGAACACGTGTTGCTTGAAGTAGTCGATGACGCGGCCGGGCGTGCCGATCAGCACATCGATGCCGTCCTGCAGGGACTTGCGTTGTTTTTCGTAATCGACGCCCCCATAAACCACGCCAATCTTCAGACCCGTGTGCTTACCCAGCACTTCGGCGTCGTTGAAAATCTGGACGGCCAGTTCGCGCGTGGGCGCGAGGATCAGGGCGCGGATGCCGCTGGAGCTGCGCCCGGGCATCGGATTCGTCAGCAGGCGCTGATACAGCGCCACCAGGAAGGCGGCGGTTTTGCCGGTGCCCGTCTGTGCCTGTCCCGCCACATCCTTGCCCGTGAGGGCAATGGGCAGCGTCATTGCCTGGACCGGGGTGGCCCGGACGAAGCCGGCATCGCGGATGCCCTGGGCTACGGAGGGAACGAGATCGAGCGAAGCGAACGCAAGGTCTGAAAGGTGTGTCTCTGTCTCTGTCATTGAATTGATTTACTTATGTATTGGGGACTGCGAACAGGCGCCGGGCGCATGTGGCGCTTGCAAATGGCAGTCGGACCAGTTAAAAAATGCCCCCAAGACGCGGACCTGCTCGTCACCGAGCCACGAACCGCAAATCCAAAGCTTCCTTACCAAACACTGGGTCTTTTCATCCATCAGGCAATTTGACTGCGCATCGGCAGTCTAACCGTTTGATCGCGTCCTGAGCACGGCTTCCTGCCGGCTGCAGCGCCAGCTCCTCAAAAAACCCCGCCCCAATAAACCACTCGATTCCCAACGCATTGCTGTTTCCCTATGGAGGTCCTTCCACGTGAGTAACCCGGACATCGTCCACACTACGGACGCAACGTTCAGCCAGGACGTGCTCAAGTCCGACAAACCCGTTCTTCTCGACTTCTGGGCCGAGTGGTGTGGGCCCTGCAAGATGATCGCGCCGATCCTCGATGAGATCGCCACGGAGTACAAAGACAAGCTCCGCGTGGCCAAGATCGACATCGAGTCGAATCCGCAGACGCCGCCGAAGTTCGGCATCCGCAACATTCCCACGCTCATTCTTTTCAAGAACGGCACCGTGGAAGCACAGAAGGTCGGCTCGGTACGCAAGCCGGACCTCAAGTCCTTCCTGGATGCGCACCTGTGAGGGGCTACTTGGGTAACCAGGGCCGCAACCGCCCTAACAAGGGTCCGCGCCAGGATGGTGGCCGTGGTGGCGGAGGTGGCGGAGGCCATCAACGCGACCGCGACGGCAACCGCGATCCGAACTACCGCCCGAACAACGGTGGTCAGCGCCCCGACGAACAGCCGCAAGAGGTGTTCGAGGTAGACGCATCGGAGATCATCAGCCAGGCAGAACTCGCGGCTACCAAGAGCTCGATGAACCTGTCGGTGCTCAAGGCCAAGCCGATCTACGAGCTGGTCAAGATGGCTGAGTCCATGGGCGTCGAGGGCCTGGCCCGCTCGCGCAAGCAGGACATCATCTTCGGCATCCTCAAGGCCCATTCGCGCAACGGCGAAAACATCTACGGCGACGGCGTGCTGGAAATCCTGCAGGACGGCTTCGGCTTCCTGCGTTCCTCCGACGGCAGCTATCTCGCAGGTCCCGACGACATCTACGTGTCGCCCAGCCAGATCCGCCGCTTCAACCTGCGCACCGGCGACACCATCTCCGGGCTCATCCGTCCGCCCAAAGACGGCGAGCGTTACTTCGCGTTGCTCAAGGTTGGCGAGATCAACTTCGATTCGCCCGATTCCTCGCGCAACAAGGTGCTGTTCGAGAACCTGACACCGTTCCATCCCACCAAGCGGCTCAAGCTGCAGCGGGGCAATGGCTCGACCGAAGATCTCACGGCGCGCGCCATCGACCTGGTCTCGCCCATCGGCAAGGGCCAGCGTGGCCTCATCGTCTCGCCGCCGAAAGCCGGCAAGACCATGTTGCTGCAGAACATCGCCACCTCCATCACGGCGAACCATCCCGAAGTGCACCTCATCGTGCTGCTCATCGACGAGCGCCCGGAAGAAGTGACCGAGATGCAGCGCACCGTGAAGGGCGAAGTGGTGTCGTCCACGTTCGACGAACCCGCCGCCCGCCACGTGCAGGTCGCGGAAATGGTGATCGAAAAGGCCAAGCGCCTGGTCGAGCACAAGAAAGACGTCGTGATCCTGCTCGATTCCATCACGCGCCTCGCGCGCGCCTACAACACCGTGGTGCCGAGCTCAGGCAAGGTGCTCACGGGCGGCGTGGACGCCAATGCGCTGCAGCGCCCGAAGCGCTTCTTCGGCGCCGCGCGCAACATCGAAGAGGGTGGCAGCCTAACTATCCTGGCCACGGCCCTCATCGACACCGGCTCGAAGATGGACGACGTGATCTACGAAGAGTTCAAGGGCACGGGTAACTGCGAAATCCACCTGGATCGCCGCATCGCCGAAAAGCGTGTGTTCCCGGCCATGAACATCAATCGTTCCGGCACGCGCAAGGAAGAGCTCATCACCGATCCGGGCGAACTCGCCAAGATCTGGATCCTGCGCAAGCTGCTGCATCCCATGGATGAACTTGCCGCGGTCGAATTCCTGCTCGACAAGATGAAGGATACGAAGACGAATTCCGAGTTCTTCGAGGCAATGAAGAGATAGTTCATAGGCCCGGTGTGCGCTACGTCACACCGGGCCCGTCTCTTTAAGCCGACGCTGGCGCGGCCTGCATACCTGTTAGATCATGGCGCGGCCCTGGATCCAGGGCCGTTTGCGGAGCTTCGAATGCGCGTTGGCCTGATCTTGCTGTTGTGTCTGCTGAACACGGGATGCGCCCTGTGGCGCCGTGACCGTGAAGAACCGGTCGAGAACGGACCACGCCAGGAAAAGGCGGAGCCGGTGCTCAAACCCAGCGAGGCGCTCAAGCCGAAGTCGCTCGAGATCGCCAGTCCCATTTCCGATCTTTTCTACATGCGTGGCACCTATTTCGAGGCCGCCGTCGACACGGTGCTGCGCGTCGACTCCACGAATGCGACCACGCCCAATGGCACCGTGCTCAGCGCTGAAGACGATCTCGGGCTCGACGATGTCGTCAACCAGGCGCGCATGGAATTCGACATCCGCATGGGCGAGCGCAATCACCTGCGTGTCGATTACTTCAAGCTGGATCGGTTCAAGGAACAGCCGCTGCCGCGCGACATCGAGTTCGGCGATTTCACCTTCGAGGAAGGTGACGTGTTCCGCACCAAGCTCGACTGGCGAATGCTGGGGCTCACGTACACCTATTCCTTGTTCAGGTCCGAGCGCTTCGAGGCTGGCCTCGGGCTCGGCCTGCACATCATCCAGGCCAAGGCGGAAGGCAGCGAACCCGGTACGCTCAACAGCCAGAAAGATTCGGAAGTCGGTCCTTTCCCGACCATCGCAGTGAACGGCGCATTCCGCATTTCCAAGCGCTGGGCGGTCACGGCGCGCGGCCAGACATTCACGGCCAATGCCGACCGTTTCGAAGGCACGCTCTCCGACTACCACGCCGACGTGCAGTACCGCTGGCGCAAGAACTTCGCCGTCGGTATCGGCTACAGCAGCATCCAGATCGACCTCGACGTCAGGGATGCGGATCAGCCTTTCCTGTTCCAGATGGACACCAGCGGTCCCGAGCTGTTCTTCCGCGCCGCTTTCTGATGTCAGTCATTTAGCGATCAGGAAATCCACCACGCGCCCGATGGTAGCGGGATCGCGTAGCGCGCCGCTGTGGCCAAGGCCCTTCGTACGCCACATCACGGCGTGGGGAATGGCAGCCACCAGTGCGGATCCTTGCGCGATCGGCGCGACATTGTCTTCCTCGTCATGAACGATGAGCACCGGCATGCGCACCGACGCCGCGGCGGCGGCTGTCGAAATGGCGGCGGCGGGGCGGCCGAAGTGAGCCGCGAATCGCTCGCGCAGACCGGCGCGCGCCGCGTACTTGAGGCCTAACATCATCGCGAACGAGCCGAGGATGTAGTCCATGTCCGACGGCACGCCGAACAGGCAGATTTTCTTCGGGTGGTAGTCGGCCGTTTCCGCGAGCACGGTGAGCACCGCTCCGCCGCCGAGTGAATGACCAATTACCGCGTGCACCGGCGCGTGCCGGCGCAGGACTTCCGCGAGGCTGTCGCGAAATCTCGGCAGGTCCGACAGGCTTCCCGGCGATGTGCCATGCGCGGGCGCGTCGATGCCGATCACGGAAAAGCCCGCCGCACGCAACGGCGCGACGAACGTGGCGAAACGCGCCGCGTGGCTGCCCCAGCCGTGCAGCAGCACGACGCAGGGGTCGCCTTTGCCCCAGTGCCAGACGGTGAATTTGTCCGCTCCGCAACGCAGCGTGGCGCGTTGCGCCTGCGCGATGATGGGCGCGTCTGCCGGCTCCACTTTGCGGCGTGGCGGTGTGAGAAAGAGGCGAAAGGCGAGCTTGCTCGCCAGCGGCACGCTGAGCCACTGCAGCAAGGCGAATACATGACGCAGCCGCCGCTGCAGGGTGGGCGTTACACCCGGAACCACGCGTCCCAGGACTGGTTTGCGGCGCTCTTCCATGCGGTTTTAAGTCTATAACGCGCGGTGTAGAGTCCCGAGCACTAAACCGCGAGGGAATTCATGAAACGCTTTTTTTTGGTGGTTCTGGGGGCGCTTGGCGCTCAGGCGGCGAACGCGGGCGTCTACGTCGAGATGGTCGATGTTGACCGTGGGAGCGGCACCATCGATGGGGAAAAGCTCGCGCAGAAAATGTACGTGCAAAACGGCCTGGGCCGTTTCGTGGACGCGGAGGGCCGGGCGACGCTGATCAAGAACGGCACCATGTACATCATCAACGATGCGGACAAGAGCTACGTCGCGTTCGACAAGGCGACCATGGAGCAGCTTGCGAAGAAGATCAACGCGGCGATGGAGAAGGCGAAAGAACAACTCGCGAAGCTTCCTCCCGAGCAGCGCGCGCAGGTGGAACAGATGATGTCCGGTACGGCGGGCGGTGCCACCAAACACACGGTGGAAGCGTTGGACACCGGCAAATCCGAAAAGGTAGATGGCCGAAACTGCCGACTCTGGGACATCAAGCGCAATGGCGAGCTCGACGACCAGTTGTGTGTGGTGCCGTATTCATCGCTGCCCGGCAAGGAAAACTTCCAGGCCGTGTTTGCGAATTTCGCAAAGGCGTTCGAGGAAATGGCGAAATCTGCTCCCGCGTTGGCCGGCATGATGACCAACGAGTTCGACGCCATGGCAAAAGTGAACGGTTTCCCGGTGCGCACGGTTGGCTACGAAGGCGGCGGAAAGCTGGGCACCGAGGAGCATTTGATGCGCGTGTGGCGCGAAGAAGCCATCCCGACCTCGATGTTCGAAATCCCCGCGGGCTACAAGCAGACGCAGATGCCGACGGGAGGCCAGTAGGCGTCAGAGTGCGATGAAATACGCTGACTACTACGCCGCGCTTGGTGTCGGGCGCGGCGCTTCGGCCGATGAAATCAGGAAGGCTTATCGGCGCCTCGCGCAGAAATACCATCCCGACGTCTCCAAAGAGCCGGGGGCGGAGGCGAAATTCAAGGAAGTCGCCGAGGCATACCAGACGCTGAAAGATCCCGAGAAGCGTGCGGCCTACGACGCGCTCGGCAGTCGCCCGCAAGGCGAGGAGTTCCGGCCTCCGCCGGACTGGGCGCGCCAGCATGGCGGCGCGGGCGCGGGCTCCGCGCAGTTCTCCTTCGACGACGCGGATTTTGCCGATCTGTTCTCGCGCTTTGGCGCGCGGAACGGCGCGCTGCCGGGCGAGGACTTCGAAGTGCCGGTGGAAATCAGCATCGAAGACGCGTTCCGTGGCACCACGTTGTCACTGTCGCTTTCCCTGCCGGACTACGACGCTGCCGGACGCATGCGGCGCGTGCCGCACACGGTGAAAGCCCGCGTCGCGCCCGGTGCCGTCGATGGCCAGCGCCTGCGTCTGCCGGGCAAGGGCGGCAAGGGTGTGCATGGTGGCCGCGACGGCGATTTGTACCTCGACATCACGCTCAAGCCCCATCGCCTGTATCGCACGACGGGTCACGATCTGTACCTGGACCTGCCGCTCGCTCCGTGGGAAGCGGCGCTGGGGGCGACGGTGGAGATCCCGACGCTGTCGGGGCCGGTAAGCCTCAAGGTGCCGCCGGGCACCTCGGCGGCGAAGAAGCTGCGGCTCGCGGGCCGGGGGCTGCCGAAGCCGCGCGGTGGCGCGGGCGATCTCATTGCGGTGGCACAAATCGTCGTGCCCGGCGAGCTGGGCGAACGCGAGCGCGAGCTCTATCAGCAGCTCGCGGATATCAGTGAATTCAACCCACGCCGGCATTTCGCCGCGGAGGGCACATGAACATCGAAGCGGAAGTGTTATGGCTCGATGAACACCGCGAGGTCAGTCTGCGTGAGCTCATCGACCTGTCGGGTCTGCGTGAAGTGGAGCTGCTCGAGCTCGTGCACAGCGGCGTGATACCGGCGAACGAGAGGCCCGGTGCGGGCTATCACTTCAGTGCGCGCGTGGTCACCGTGGCGCGTACCGCCTGTCGACTGCGCGATGACTTCGAACTGGACACGCGGGGCTTATCCGTGGCGCTGAGATTGCTGGAGCGCGTGCGCGCGCTCGAAGAGGAAATCGGCCGATTACGCGCCGAGCTGCCCCGGTAGGCTCCGGGGGCGTAGAGTACGCGCCGCACAAACAAAATAAGAAGGGCCCATGTTCATGAAACGCCGGCAATTCATTCACACGGCGCTCGCGGCCATACCAGCAGTCGCCATGCCGAGGTTCGCATCCGCAGCCGATGCCACGGCGCCGCTGCCCGACGTCGAAGCGCTGACCAGCGACCGCAAGGAAATTCTCCTCAAGGGCGCAGACGTGAAAGATTTCGCGGCCCGGTTGCGTGGTGAACTGCTGTTGCGTGACAGCGCGGGCTACGACGCCGCGCGTCGCGCGTGGAATGGCGCCTTCGACCGGCATCCAGCGCTGATCGCGCGATGCAGCGGGCCGGCCGACGTGATTGAAGCCGTGAAGTTCGCGGCGTCCAACCAGCTGCTGCTCTCGGTGCGCGGCGGGGGACACAGTCTCTCGGGCCAGTCGGTGTGCGAGAAGGGTCTGATGATCGACCTCGCGGAGATGAACAGCGCGCGCGTCGACCCCGCGCGCAAGGTCGCGACCATCGAGGGCGGCGCCTTGTTGGGCGCACTCGATCGCGAGGCGCTGGCTCACGGGCTGGCAACCACCGCGGGTACGGTGTCGCACACGGGCGTGGGTGGACTCACGCTCGGCGGCGGTTTCGGTCGGCTCGGCCGCCGCTTCGGACTCGCCTGCGACAACGTGCGCGCCATTGACGTGGTCACGGCCGACGGAAAATTCCTGACCGCCAGCGCGCAGGAAAACAAGGAACTCTTCTGGGGATTGCGCGGCGGCGGCGGAAACTTCGGAGTCGCGACGTCGTTCGATTTCCAGTTACACCCGGTCAACCCGCTGATGGTCGGCGGCGAGCTCATCTACTCTTTCGCCGATGCACCCGCGGTGCTCAAGTTCATGTTCGAGAATGCCTCGCACGTTCCAGAAGAGCTCAACTTGGATGTGTCATTGATCCGGCTGCCCAACGATCAGCGACTGATGTCGGTCGATGTCTGTTACAGCGGCGGG
>Ga0307513_10011292_pt1 | contig 11113 bp, 3 predicted proteins | sample 15_EM_MG_FD_202174 | JGI IMG/M metagenome (GOLD analysis project Ga0307513, IMG submission 202174) | Populus trichocarpa ectomycorrhiza microbial communities from riparian zone in the Pacific Northwest, United States - 15_EM | ecosystem: Host-associated > Plants > Roots > Unclassified | place... | reverse complement strand
TCCGGTTCGGGTCCGGTTTGAATTTTTAAGTTTTTCAAAATTTGATTTTGGTTAGTTTTTTGGGTAAAAACCGAACCGAACCGAATTTGCTCACCCCTAATGGATAGTGATGGTGTAGAAAACTTCTTTAAAAAAAGCAACACCGACTCATCCTTATCGTTGGCTTTTCTATACCCATGCATCGGGCATACATTCAATGTATTAGAAAGTCAAAGCGACGCCGCCGCGCACACCCTCTTATTTTTGTTGTGTACTTTCAAACCATATACATTCAATGCAGGCCCATATATGGTTTTAGATGACTCTCTTGTACATATCTTCTTAGCAAGTGATTTTAGAGATGAATGTTTAGTTGGATACAATGCATTATGGCACGTATTTGTATACCTAATGACTCATATTATTCAAGACAAGTTATAGAAACACTATGGATTGACTTGTTGTATCGTGATAAAGTGAATTGCTAGTTGTTCTCTTGAATGAAGAGCATTATAGTTAGCCCATATGAAGTAATATTTGAAAAAAAAAATTCAAAAGTTTTTATTTTTCTTTGTTTTAAATTATTTGGTATTTTTAAATCATTTGAAGTGTTGATATTAAAAATAATTAAAAAAAAATTATTTTAATGCATTTTTAAATGAAAAGCACTTTGAAAAACAACCGCTACCACAATTACAAACACATTCTACAACACACCTCTTAAATTACGAGGAAAGGCATAAACTTCTAGATAAGCATGTTCTTATATGAGCGTTGAGCTCATGGTGGGGCTATTGATAGCACTATTTAATTACATGTGTGCATAGTTTAAAAAATTTAACAAATCAAAAAGTTTATACACACATGCAATCAAATAAACTAAGAATTATGTACACTAATAAATAAATAAATAATCATTAATGACACATAAAAACAAAACTTGAAAAATCGAAAGATAGATGTAGATCAAGATATTTAATCTCAAAAAATATGACATTTATCTAATCATGTTTGCTAATTAATCAAACGATAATAGAAATAGACAAACATATTAAATTGATTGAAAAAAATAAAAAGAAAAAAAATAACATGTAAGGCTACACATATTAAAAATATCATCTGAAAATAAATATTTATTATTTTCAAAAACATAGTTTATCTATATGAAAGATAAAAACAAAAACATAGATAAATCAGAAAAACCTCTTCAAAAATTAAACACATAACCAAAAAATCAATATTATTTAAAAGATGCTCTCTAAACAAAATAAAATAAAAATAAAATGGGTATTAATGTAAATATAATTAAGTTTTTTTAAAAAAAATCAATTGAAATAAAAAAATAGGGGAAAAAGAGCTAGGCCAGCCCGCATGCCCCGTTTAACCAGGGCCCACACGCGAGCCCACTAGGGGAGGCCCTTTTTTAAATATGTGTCTGGAGTGGATGACATGTTGTTCGCCTCATTTAAAAAAAAAAAACAAAAGACGCGTAACCTATTTTGTCCAGATTCTAGCTACTATGGTGGTCGAAAAATTAGGACTTATGTTCTTTTAACTTAAAAACCTATTTTTCAACTTTTTTTTTTTACCCAAAACACCTATAAAATACCTTAGAAACCATGATGAACCTCTTCATGACCTCAAAAAACCCAAAAAAATAGCCCCAAAAACCGAACTCAACTCGAAACTAAAAATCAACCTGAGCTCAAATCTGTTTTTTCACGAACTTTTAAGGTACAAAAACACCTAATATGAACTTCCCTCATCAAATGAAACAATTTGACACAAAAATATCCTATTTAGTGGCCTAAATCGATGTCAACGACAAGTTTCTCTATCTACTGCTGGAATCTGGCTACCCCTCTCTCAACCAGGGATCAAAACAACAAAAATAAACCTCTATACCAACATAAAATTGGAACAATTTTAAGGAACCGAAATTGTATAATTTACGTGATTGTTTAAGATGGAGAACCAAAGTGTATTTTTTCAAAACTTATGGTACGCCACCCATGGTTACCATGTTTTTCATTTCGGTCTCCCCTTTTCCAATCCCACCGTTTCATAAGAATTTGAAATCAATTGCTCCTTAAATAGGACTAAATCTCCTAAAAACAAAGTTCGAGGATTAAATTGAAAAAAAACATAATTTTACACAATGATAAAATCACAGTAAAAATCCCACGTGTTTTAGAATATAGTATAATATAATGTAAGTGGTTAATATCTCACATTAGTTAGAAGTAGAAAAGAATGGTGGTTATAAACATAATTAACCTTTAACCAATTAGTTTGGGCTTTTGAATTGAAATTGTTGTGTGTGTGTATTAATTATTTTATTTTTTTTATTGAATACTAAATAATAGTAAAATAATTGATATTCATATGAATACCTAAACTCCATAAATAATTTATAAATAATTATATTTTTTACTTGATAAATAATAAATATGGTATGTATGTTAAAAAATTCGACCCACCAGTACCCCCTCTTAACGTTAAAGGACCACGCCTACCCAATAATTATGGAGCAGAGGGGGTAGATGATACAAGTCAATTTCAAGGATTATTAATGTGGACGTCGTTTACATTATCAATCTACTAACATTAATGTGGTGATTTCATAGATTCTCAAGAATTCAAGATAGATAATACAGAGACGGCGAACGTGAATTGCATGTGTTTCTGATTATCCATATGTTAAACGATACTTAATTCATTCCATTGTAGAAAGAGTAACCATGTAATTAATATCTGTAGCCGTCCCAGCTCCCAGAATATGTACTTAGTCGAACAATTAATAACTTCTTATTTCAAGTTATATTATATTACAGAATATACCAAAAGGCATGGCTTAATTAACGTGGATTTGCACGGTTAACACGCACGTATAATAATATTGTGGACTTACTGTTATTTTTCTAATAATTTATTTTATTCCTCGAATTTTTATTTTGTGTGATTTGATCTTAATTGAATAGCAATTACTTTTGATTTCTTAATTAATGGTAAAATTGAAAGATGAGTGACCGAAATGAAAAGGACATCAAACATAGATGGTATGTCAAAGATTGCATGACAAATACACTTAAGTCCTCGATCTTTCAAAATAATACAATTTATACAATCTAGATCCCTTTAAATTTTAAAAAAATCAGTTTTGGTACACAAGTTTATTTATTTTATTTTTCAATCACTAGTTAGAGAGGGGAGAGAGGGGGGGTTGTTAAATTCCGGCGATGAGAGAAAAAGTCATCGTTCACTCCATTTTCGACCATCAAAATTAAATTTTTTGGTGTCCACAGGTTCTATGAGATGAGAGGTGCTTCATGATGATTGTTTGAAACCTCAATATATATCGCATAAAAAACCATATCAAAACCGGTAAAGCCAAAGCTAACCCAGTTTGATTTCGCTTATTTGGGCTATTTTTTGGGTATTTGGAGTTGATGGAATGGTTTGTGGGTGTTATAAGGGTGATGATGAAGTATTTTTGGGTTGAAATGGTTTAAAATTGTGTTTTTTTTTTTTTTACCAAAAGAGTCAATGCCTCGATTTTTCAGCCATCATTGTGGTGTTTGGAAACTAGTGGGCAACCTGTCGCCTGCTTATTTTTTATAAAAAAAATATTGTCCACCCATTTAAAAATAAAAATAAAAACAAATAAGCCCAGGTACACCAACACTCATGGGTTAGGCACGTTGGGTTATAGGCCTGCGAGTCTAGGCTCTTTTGGCCCTTTTTTGTAAATTGGATATAAATTTAAAGGGAAAAATTTATTGAACCCAGTTTAGTTCATGGTCTGGGTCACAAGTTTAACAAGTAAAGCCACAATACCCAGGCTATTATTATTTTTTGTTATCACTTTTTTTTAACTAAAATCTTTTTTACAATATTTTTTTAATTTATGTTTCAATTAATATCCTTTATTTGTGATTTTTTTCCATATTTAACCTTTTTTTGTTAGAGATTGTTTTTTGATGGTGTTGTGCATGTTTAATTTTTGAAAATATTATTCTAATTTATCTATAATTTTTTTTATCTTTTGCATACAAGAAATTTATTTTTCAAAATAAAAAATATTTATTTTTAGATAATATTTTTAATATGTGAAATCTTGCATAATAATTTTCACTTTTATTTTATTTAATCAATTTAATATGTGTATCTATTTTTAATATCATTTGATTGAATAAAAAATAATTTTAATAAACAATTCAGTAAACACAACTGGATAAATATCCTATATTGCAAGATTAATTATCTTGATTTATATCTGTCTCTTGATTTTTTTAGTTTTATATTTAGTTATCGTTAATAAAAAGTTTCTCGTTTATTAACACATATAATTATTGATTTATTTGATTAGATTTATGTATAAATTTTTTAATTTATATTTAAAATTTTTTTAAGTATAAAAACACATCTAAAAAACCTGTATGTATAATTTTTTTATAAAAAAAAAACTTAACCCGTTGGCTAATCACGAGTCAAATAGCTAGTATACTCTAATTCTCATTGTTCTACGTTTCGGCTTTGGTTTATTTGAAATGGATAACAAGAGATTTTTGGTGGATCCTTACACACAATTTGTTGTGTATTTCATCGGTGTCTTCGAAAAGTAATGCTTTTTTTACAAAAGTGTTGACAGAATATTATATTGGTTTTCTAGTAGTTCCTGAATTATTTTTTCTATGTTTTGTCAATCATAAAAAAATAATTTATAGTATTTAATTGTGTCATATAACATGAGTTGAAAAATAATTTATTAATATTTTATTTCTTTTCAATTTATTAAAAGAAAGAAGATTTAAAGAAACGATGATCAAATTTGACCGATGAAAAAGTTGAAGAATGATACAATTGAGAAAAAAAAATTATAATTTCATAAATTATTTAAAATAAAATAATAACAATAAAAAAAATAAAAATCAAATAAAAAATGTAAAAAATTGGAGTGTTAAATTAAAAAACATCAGTTTAATAAATTATTTTAAATAAAACAAATAATAAAAAGAATGGAAAAGTATTTAGTCATTTCACCTTAATGTTTTATTAAAAAAAGTTTGAAAGTTTTCTATGAGAAAATAAAAGAAAATTGTTTTTTTACTGTCAATTTTTTCTGACTAAAAAATGTTTTTTGTTTTATTTTTTTTAAAGGTTACCAAATATTTGAAAGGGAGTACTAAAGTAATTTTCAAAAAAAAGTATTTTTCTAAAAATAAGCGAGGCATAAAATTCTAAATTTTACCTGATAATATTTGCACCTTCCTCTGGTCAGTATAAAAAGGGAATTAGGCCCTTTTCCAAGGGTTTCGCACCACCCCACGTACGTTATGTCAAAACCATTAAAGCCTCACAAGCCAGCTGAGAGACATTGGGTTCGATAAAAAGCTTCTTGCTAGAGCTAGCCCAACTCATAATGGTTTGGCTCAACTTCTTGGGACTGGTTTTCGTTGGATTGCCATCTTCATTATTCTTTAAATACCAGGCTAACAAAGAATGATTCTGCCTTAATAAATTATTGAAACTTGAAATCCTAATGGCTTTCTACACAATTTTTCAAAACTAGCTGGTCCTTGATGCCTTCAAATAAAGCAAAAGGACTGGACTTGTATGTATAACCTTCTACCAGTCTAATAGACCAAAATCAAAACTACAAAAGAGATTGATTTCTGCAAGGTTTATTTTTAACAAGGACTGGACTTTTGGCTTTATTTTTATGCACTATTTTTTTCTGCTTCCAATTCATGCCAGGTTCAATTTTCATACTCACTCCATTTCGAATTTTTACACATATAGGCGATGATGGTAGTTTTGTAGATTTTATTTGCAACCTAGAGCAAAACCTAAACTCGGATTCAGAGATAGAGACGAGGCTTTGACTGGATTAATTGTTGGCAAACTTGTCACAAAAAAGAATAGCCTTGGGTTTCCTGAAACACATATATGCAACATAAACTATAAATTTAAAATTTTTTCGGGAATCTCAAGGATCTTGTTAGACAAATTATATGTTGTTTTAAGTTTATACAAAAATTATCTGAATATCAAATGTTTCTTTCGACTTTGAATATTTGCTTCAAGGCTGGGTTATCGCAAACTATAAGTCATCCAAATGTTTGGCTTCTAACGGCAATCCACATGAACCACCAATGAGAAATCTCCTAAACCCTTTTAAGAGAGAGGGATTGTTATACCTTAGAGTACTAGCTCTTTTCTTTTGTGTTTTATGTGCTTACGTATTGTACTCTACTCACCATTAGAAAATAAGAGGTATAGCTTTCTATTTAGATAAACCTAAAAACCCTATAAATGATAAAATATCAATTTGACCCTTAAATAATATTACATATATTATTTTAGGCTAATTTTATAAATTTATTCAATCAAGTCCTTACTTTATTGTTTTTAGGTCTAAAATTATAATCTCATGTATTAATTACATTCTAGTCCTTAATTCATAAAATTTATTTACAATTAAGTCATGTCATTTTAATTTTTGACCAATGGTTTTTATGTGTGTGACCCATTTGATTCCCTAATAAGTTGACCCAAATATAAATCATAATCCTAAATAAAATAGGATTAAAAAAATTAATTTATTATCAATTCAACAATTGATTGATTTATATTTAAAGATCAAGTACAATGTCTAACAACATGTCATGATCCCCCAAATATTTATTAGGAAAGTCATAAGTGGTTTGACTTAACCTTTTAATGACTAGTCTCTTAGTGTAATTGTTCTTTCATCAACAATGTTTTGATTTAGATATTATAGTATTGAGTGTGTCTACTATGTCAAATCATGTTTATTTACAACACCATAGTCATTGATTCTTTGAATAAGATTTGAAACTCTTTTTAAATCTCATTCCACCTTGCGCAATGATTTACAATCACTACTATTTGAGAACATGTGAAACATTTTTCTCAATTCACTTAGGGTGATGAATCCTCTTTTAATTACATAATTATTTAAGTTTGATAGGCAAGTAGAGACTTGATTGAAGAAATTCAAAACTAATGATCAAATTGTAAAAGACGTGAGACTTCAGGGACTAAAATCAAAGGCCAAATTGAAGACAAATAAATGTTTGATGGTCAATTGAGGGTAAATTTGTATAAATCAGGAACGAATGACCGAATTGGAAAAAACACTAAACTTTGGGGCTGACAATTGAATTTGACAATGGTGGAATTGCATGAAATTAAAAGTTATAAGGCAATTACAGGTGTAATTAAAAGAAATTAGAAGAACAAGGATTAAATTGAAGTTTTCCAAGTTCTAAATTAAAAACCCTAATTTTTAGGGTTTAACCTAGACGACGCGTCACTCATATTTGATGAATAGATTGAATGACATATTGTTCGACCACTATTCGTCTTCTTATTTGGCAGTTTTTGCTGATTGAGTTGGCACCTTCAAACGAATGAATGTGAAACTACAAACCTCCAAATAAAGTAAGGTTAGAACCAAATAAAAGGTGTGCACCCCTTCACCAACTTTAAATGGTCTCCAACGACGATGAAATCGGAGTTGTTCAACAAGGCTTCAAAACTACTCAACTTAGTGAGTTATGACTATGATACCCACTATGCAAAAACCATTTTTTTTTTGTATGTTCACACTTCAAAACTTCTCAAAGGGTTCTTATCAAGGGCTGAAAACCTTTCTCTCAAGATCAAAAAGTTAGAAATAACTCATTTCCCTCTAAATTTAGCAAAACCATTATGAACCCCTAAAAACCAAAACCACAATTGCAAAATCAACCTAGTATAGAGCTTCCAGCTATTAAGCTTTGTCCAAAACCCTCTCATTTTGATCAAAGGCTTGAGCATTGATCAATCATGATCAATATTTGATTGAACTAAAAAACAAAACCTAGCAAAACCCAATAAATACTCCCTGAAAAACAAAAAAGAAGGAGGAATAAGAAGAAATGGATAGGAGAAAAAGCATATCCTTGGAGTTCATTAATAATCAAGTTTATGGCTTCACATCTATAAGCTAAAATGATAAGTTAAAGGTTGAGCAAAAGCTATTTTTTTAGGAAGAAGGGAAGTAACCATTCTAAACTTTGAGCAGGTATAATTGACCACTAACCTAGTAGGTGATGTTTATGAGGCACACCTCTAGCTTGTTTTACATGTTTAATGATGTTTTTGAGCTTCTTTTAATGTTATAATATTTTTAGTTTTAGTTTCAGTTAATACGTAAAAGTGTTGTTTTTTTTTTCTTCTTTAATCTTGCTTTAAGTTGTTGTTAGTGTTATTAGATGCCAAGAAAATATATTTGTGACTTCCTTTGATAAAATAATAAAGTTTTGGAATCTGCCAAAATTAGTAGTAGGTGTCTGATGTCTTTTTAGGGTTTGTTACTGCATGTTCTTGGTTTTTGGGTCTTGTTTGAGTCTTTGAAGTGCTAAAGTGTCAATTTTGAATCCGACATTGCTGAATATGCTTGCTATTTAGCTTTAGCAATTTTAAATATTAGAATCTCATGTATGTTCCTATGATTTGTTGTTTTTTTGTTGTTTGTTTTGAGTCAAACGTATATAACTATGGCAATAGGGTTTGTGTGAACAAAAAAAAGATTAGTTTAGGGACCTAAATGGTTGGTTCTAGGTTTGACAGTAGGCTGAGAAATTCTCTATGTTTTAGGGTTTGGATTCTTCATGTTATTCCAAAGAACGTTGTCTTAGCTCTATGACTTGGACTAATTTTGTTACATTTTCTTACACTAAACACTTCGGGGAACTTGATTAGTCAATAATCTTGAGTTAATTTGCATCAATAACTTTTTTTATGAGTTTTAATCTTAGAGTTTTTGTTTTGGTATTGAAACCTATTTTGGCCAAATCGCTTTATCGAGTGATAATCATTGATTTTTTAGGTTTGATTATGATTCAGGGATTGATTTCCAACATATCTATGTTCTTGGATTGTTCATACCGGGTCTGGTTTAAGAGTCACGTTGTTGGGTTCACTTTGAATGTTCTTCATTTGTTCTTCATGATCTTCCCAAGAACGTTACTTTAGCTATGTGATTTTGAGTAGTTTTGTTTCATTTATTTACATCTTCATCTTCACATGACATCATTAACCAATAATTTATAGTTCTTTTGCATTTATAACTTATTTTAGTGTTTTAATATTAGGGTTTCGGTTTTAGAATGAAATCTTTTGTGACCAAATTGTAAAAATTTAATGATAATCAAAGTGAATGTACTCTTAATTTTTGATCCTTGAATGATTTCTAGCCTTTTTGTGCTTTCTATTTCATGAAATCTGATCTAAATTAGAGTTTATTTTGCTAGAATTGGTTTGAATGTTTATTGGTGTTCTTCGTATTTTTTGTTTTTTCTAGTTTTGATTTGTTTTGACAAAAAAAATTGAGTTTTTGTGTTTTTGCAAGTTTGATTCGTTTCGGATTCTACTTTAGGTTCTAATTTGTTTTTTGGATCAAACCAATGATCTTTAGTTCAGTTTATGGTCGAACCAAAGGTTTCGGGTCAATCTGATCGAGTCAAAGTCAGGTCAAATATTAAGACCCTGTTTGGTTTGCAATTGTTTTGATAAAAAGAATTTTGCTTTAAAGGCATATTTGGCAAACAAACCCGTAAGCCTGTTTTGACAATTTTGTTTTAAATAAAAATAAACTTTTCCCAAACAAGGCCTAAACAAATAAAAAAAAAATGCATGTGGAAAGAAAATCCTAGAAATTATTTGAGCATTTTAAAAAAAAAAATCTGAAGTATTTTGGTATGTTTAAAAAAAAATGTTGCATGGATTTTACAACAAGTTCATAAAATTCAAAAGGATTTTGACCTATATTTTAAAAATATTAAAAACTTATTTTGACAAGAAAATATATTATTCATTTTTAATATAAGGATAAAAAATTTACATAAAGATAATATTATTAGGGATAATAATTTATCATTATTAACTTTTAATATAAGGATAGAAAAACTTATATAAGGTTAATATACAAAATATTATTGGGAGTGATACAGCCCATTCACTTATAATATAAAAATAAAAAATTATAAAAAATTTTATCTAAAATATTATTTGAATGATCAGTTTTTCTTGAAAAAAACCTAATTAATAATTAAGAATATTTCACCCTTCTAGACCACTGGACCACGTTCCAGACCTTTTTTTTTTTTTTTTCGCCTTTGACTAAGATATATTCACCATTTCTAATTTTTTCTTTGGAATTAACTCTTTGGAATTAACAGTCTTGTCGAGCTGCTTGCAAAGCTTCCGATTATTTGTCATATGGTTTGTGAAACCATTACCAATCAGCCAAGAGTCACTAAAACCATTGCTTGTAGCAAACCATGTTGCAACAAACAACCGTTCCTAATATGCGGATGATCATCAGAACTTCAGGGAAACAACACATTTTAATCGCAATCACATTAATATGCGGATCTCGAGTGAGACCATGAGCACTTGATCATATCTGGGGAGGTTACGAGTTGCAGGATGTTCTACTTATTATTGTGACTGTTTGGAGTATTTCTTTGTCAATGAGCTGCGTTGGTGTAGGTTTCAGGTTCGAACCTCTCCTAAATTAGCCTCCCCCAGCACAGCTATGACAGCTGGTTTCTAGAATAAATCTTGCCATATATTTCTGTTATTCACATCTGGTGTCGATTCATGCTGTTGTCAATGTAATGTTAAACTAAGAATCTTACGGTACATGAGGACATGCTTTAAGAAATATTTGAACACTTGCATCTTCAAACAGGCAAACATCACAGATAGTTTGCTAGACATATTCCATCATCAAGTCTCCATTATATGGGAAAGTTTAGATTGAATCAACTTCTGTCGCTGTTCAATGGTTTGAGAATCCAAATTTGAATCCGCGTGGAGGAATGTATCATCCGAAGGTGAGATATATGGGAAAGTTTAGATTGAATCAAATATTGACAAGGACTTGAAACCATATATCAGAACCATACACTTGATCCCTTCAATTATAGGCCTGAAAGCTTCAGCGCCTTTCCAGCAAAGATATGTCATCAATTCAAAGTACTGGAGTGGTGCTGATGCCAAAGCAACAATCTTTGCTTTCATGCATACAAACAAAGAAGAAGTTTCTTATTGAGTTCTT
>Ga0307513_10011291_pt1 | contig 11113 bp, 4 predicted proteins | sample 15_EM_MG_FD_202174 | JGI IMG/M metagenome (GOLD analysis project Ga0307513, IMG submission 202174) | Populus trichocarpa ectomycorrhiza microbial communities from riparian zone in the Pacific Northwest, United States - 15_EM | ecosystem: Host-associated > Plants > Roots > Unclassified | place... | reverse complement strand
GAAACCTATACCATTCGATTCCCCTCGACCGGCGGATTCCAACGCACCCTGTCCCGACGCTGTCCGACCGCTGGTTGAAATGTTATCCAAACCTTTGTACTTGAGTTCCCCGGGCAAGTACTTTCAAATTGTTGGCTACTGGGTGCTACAGGCATGGGGACGCTTCGAGACGTATACCATTCGATTCCCCTCGGCGAGCGGACTGCAAAGAGACCTTTCCCGACTCTGGCGGACATCTGCCCCCTAATGTATCTGTCTTTTTCACCCTGAGAACGTCTATAGCCATGCGGACGCTTCGAGACCTATACCATTCGATTCCCCTCGGCGAGCGGACTCCAATGAGACCGTTCCTGACTCTGGCGGACATCTGCCCACTGAGGTATCTGCCTTTTTCATTCTGCTGACCTCTATAGCAATGCGGACACTTCAAAACCTATACCACTCGATTCCCCTCAAGCGGCGGATTTCAACGCATCCTGTCCCGACGCTGTCCGACCGCTGGTGGAAATGTTATCCAAACCTTTGTACTTAAGTTCTCCGGGCAAGTAGGTTCAAATTGTTGGCTACTGGGTGCTACAGGCATGCGGACACTTCGAGGCCTATACCATTCGATTCCCCTTGGCGAGCGGATTCTAACGCACCCTGTCGCGATGCTGTCTGACGGCTGGTTGAAATGTTATCCAAACCTTTGTACTTGACTTCCCCGGGCAAGTACTTTCAAAATGTCGGCTACTGGGTGCTACAGGCATGCGGACGCTTCGAGACCTATACCATTCGATTCCCCTCGGCGAGCGTACTCCAATGAGACCCTTCCCGACTCTGGCGGACATCTGCCCGCTGAGGTATCTGCCTTTTTCATCCTGCAGACCTCTATAGCCATGCGGACGCTTCGAAACCTATACCATTCGATTCCCCTCGACCGGCGGATTCCAACGCACCCTGTCCCGATGTTGTCCGACGGCTGGTTGAAATGTTATCCAAACCTTTGTACTTGTGTTCTCCGGGCAAGTACTTTCAAATCGTCGGCTACTGAGTGCTACAGGCATGCGGACACTTCGAGGCCTATACGATTCGATTCCCCTCGACGAGCGGCCTGCAATGAGACCCTTCCCGACTCTTGCGGACATCCGCTCGCTGAGGTATCTGCCCTTTTCACTCTCCTGACCTCTATAGCTATGTGGACCCTTGAGAGCTATACCATTCAATTCCCCTCGCTGAGTGGAATCCAACGGACTCTGTCCGGACACTGTCCGACCGCTGGTTTAACGGTTATCCATACTTTTGTACTTTAGTTCTCCGGGCAAGTACTTTCAAATTGTTAGCTACTAAGTGCTCCAGTTTTCTAGACTAGCTTTAATAAATATATTCCTATCTTTGTATCTAAATGACTCAAATAAGTAAACATGAGTAATAGTGGATGGATCTTTCCGGACAATTTGGATATTCTCCACAGTTTTCACTAACTCATTCAAAGTCCTCGAAGGTAGAGTTGTTGACTTAGGAGGTATCCGATGATAGCCAGTTATACCTGAGTACTTCCCCTATTCTACTATCCTATCGGGTTGCGTCTGGAGAACCTTTTTGCGTCTGGAGAACCTCTCTGCGTTGGGTACCTTCTCAGTCCTTGGTTGCGTCTGGTGCGTCCGGGCGGCATGGACCCCTGTCCACCAGCACCCAATAAAATACCGCACACCCAGAACGCGAGTTTACGTTCTATGCGCCTGGACCGCCGGACGCACAGGGAGCACGGGGTGCGTCCAGGTGTAACCTTTTTCTTTTGCTGATGGAAGCTGCACCCTAGTCTTTCAGGGGGCCCCAGGGACCCCAGCCCCCGTAAATGTCGGAGCCCCGCAAGGCTCACCGATCTCCCCTCTTCTCTTCCTCCTCTACGTTTCGCCCCTTCACTTCAAAGTCCCTCGAGGTCTGATGATCTCATACGTTGATGACTTCGCCCTCACTGCCGCCTCACCTTCATACAGGGTCAACATCCGCCGCCTCCAGAAACTGTTCGAGAAGCTAGAAGCTAAGGCCCTCCGCATAGGGGTCTCCTTCTCAGTCGCCAAAACAGAACTCATACACTGGAGGACCCCCAGCCAGAGGAACTCACCAAGGTGCCTCTCCCCCATTCAGATCAAACGAGAGCTGTTCCGGCCCCGCCACTCGCTTAGGTGGCTAAGGTACTGGTTCACTCCTGCTCTTGACTCCTCCGCCCACTTCTCGCCTCATCTGGCCCTCGCCCAGGGTGCCTTTGCCCTCATCAGATGCCTTAGCCCCCCCGGGGCGCGCCTGGCCCCATACCTATGTCACAGGCTAGCAACGTCCTTGGTCGCCCCCATCTTACTATATGGGTCGGACCTCTTCACACCCAGCGCAGGCGCCATGGCGCGCCTGAACACCTTTTGGCACAAAGTCCAGAGATGGACTACGAACTGCTTCTCAGCCACCCCTACTGGGATCCTTGCGGTGGAATCCTGCCTCCCCCCGGTCGCTCTCCTGATCTCCCAACGACAAAGACTGGCGGCGCTTGGGGTTCTTTGCTCCCGCCGGAGTTAAACCCAGCGACAGCCCGCCTCCACACATCCTTTCCCTCCCTCTCTGCCCACCGGGCACATGACTCCTCAAGGGCCCTAACAAGGGGGCTCTCGTCTGTGTATCTCCCCCTCCACTGGAAAACCCCGCGGCCTGTCCCCCCCCTGAGGAACCATCTGCCGATAGATGCGGTGGCTCACAGAACCATCCCTTTCACCCACGGGCTGTCTAGGATGCCTATGATGAATTCACACCTTATCTCTTCGGCCCCCTCCGCCCTTCCTCGGTCCCTGGTGGACAACACCTACTCCGCCCTGAAAAAGAGGGTCAGGGAGGCCCTCCTTGCAGAGTGGCCAGGCCTCCTCCCGACACCAGGGTATTACCACCACCTCCCCGCCCTGAACCCGCGGCCCTTTATGGGCTTGGGCAAGTTCATAGCAGGAAGAATCCACCAGATGAGGGCCGGAAAAAGCTACCTGGCCGCCCACCCAACATGGAGGTCCCCCGATGCCGACACCTCCTGCCCCCGCTGCGGTCTTGAGCCCGAGAAGTTCAAACACGCCATCCTCACATGCCCCTCCAGCCAGGGCGCTCGCTCACGCCTACTCCACGGTGTTTCGAGCGTTAGTCAGGATGCTCCCCTTTGGTCCTCCCTCCCACTGCTCAAAAGGCTTGCCACATTCATCAGCGTCACCTCCACCCGATTCCCTCCTTCGATGTTTCCGCCAGACACACCCTCTTCCTCGCCCCCACTGCCCCTCTCACGACTAGCAGTACCCCCCCCGGCGTTTCGTGTTTTTTCGTTGGCTGAGGTTTAGGCCTGTTGGTATTTCTTTCCTGCGACGTTATGTGTGCTTTCCTTATTTGAGTCAGACCTTAGTTAGTTTGTATCTTTCCATTTTCCACGTGGCCAGAGGCCCGGCGAAGGAGAAACCTTCGCGATAGTGGATATTTAACCGGTACCGTGACTTTCCTTTGTTATTTGTTTTTGATTTATAGGTTTTGTTCTCTCCATAGGTAGCGCTGCACAAGGCTTTTTGTACCGAAAGCAAATAACGCATGATTACAAAAAAAAAGAGAAAAAACGACCAAGGGATAGGACACGAACCATCGCAACAACACCTTCAGCCTTTGAAATCTCAACACTACGAGAAATCATCGCGACTTTCCCCCACCCACCTCTCTTCTCCCATGATGGCTACCAGCTAGGAGTTGCCGTTAAGCCATCTCCCCTCCTCTCCTGTGGCATCACGGCCTCACCTCCTTCGGTTTCTCGTTCTCGTCCTTCGTTGACACCCGCTCATGATGTTCAGTTCTCCCCCTTACCCTGTACTTGCTTTGCCCCTCGCTTAGCATTTTGCACGGTTGGAACGCTTCTCGCTTCGTTCACGGTCGGCGTCACAGTGCTGGACTCTCGGTCGAAGTAGGCCTCGACTTGCTGGGCTTGTACCTCTGATGGGGAAAGTCTCGGTTAGTAACATCACGGTCTCGCTCTGTTTCGTCGTCGTCCCAAAAGCCCTTGCTATGGCCCGTTTGTCGGCTGCGGCTAGCTTGTTCGCGCTCCTTCCTCTCTCCTCCTCCCGGTTCTTGTTAGGCATATGAGAAAAGCGTAGCTTTTCCACCTAGTTTTGTGTACCCTGGGGTTACCCTACCTTCACCCTGTGAAGCTAACACCTCCCTCTGGCCCCGGCGTTGGGACGGCGTCGCAGTTGCGTCCCAACACCAAAGGACCCTCTCATGGGAACCTATCTCATAACACCGTATACGTCGCGGCCGTCCGTCCGTCCGTCCGGATGCTGCTCGCAGGATATATGCGAGGGGACCTCTGGGGAGCTTATGCAAGTGTTCCTGGCGAAATCGATCAACGTCGTATAAAGTTACAGACATAGCGGTACGGCACAGGAAACTATGTCACTAAGGTAACGGGACGTTTTCGTCGTGTCTACTCTAGAATGAAATGAGAGGATGACCGTACCCACACCAATAGTATAGTACCATTCAGCATTATTCCGTAAGGAAATACTATGAGAGAATTGTGCTATTGGTATGATCCCAACTAATATTCTGACCAAAGCCTGAGCGCGGGAAGCAAGAGTGATATCTGCTACTGCGATAGGTCCGATTACAAAGTTGGCCACTTCGTTCGTCCGATGATGAGGACACTGTCCAGCATGCAGACAAGTTTCAGTTCCTCCTGACGGAAGAAGTATTGTGAACTCTGACAGGAACGTGGTGCCACACCAGAGAAATCAAGAGCTCTCCAGTCCGGAAGTCAATAGTGGGGCGATATTATTCAGGGTCAAAAGGTGTTCGCACTATAGGAAATGTCCAGAATGGTTAGCAGGTACTTAGTTAGGATGGTGGTTACTTGTAGGCCACGCACTCTATCGACGCGGGATATAAATATCGAAGTGTCTCCCGAGCTTTACTGAAATCATCACGCTACGGAGAAGAGACCTTATCAATATAATAAGTTATTACAAGAAAAATCTTTATCACTATTTTTACGCACGTTTATATTAAGCCTTCCTAAACACATCTCCGTCTACGATAAAGTACCCTGGTCTTACCCATCTCGCTTGTTCTTAAAGATCTGATACCACCTAACAGTTCTGTCCACTTGCACCGTACTGCTACCATCCTCTCCCCGGCTGGCACCCTACTGCTCATCACTGGCTGGCACCCTACTGCTCATCACCGGCTGGCACCCTACTGCCTGTCATCGGCTGGCACCCTACTGCCACTCATCGGCTGGCACCCTACTGCTACTTATCGGCTTGCACCCTACTGCTTCTCATCGGCCGGCACCCTACTGCTCATCATCGTTGGCTGGCATCCCCTCTGCCCTGTGGCTCCGCTCGCCATCTACCCTTCCGATCGGTTTGCCCCTCCTCAGTTACGCCTAGTCCTGGTATAGCACTGCCTCCAGGACTCTTGTCCAACGCCTTGGATCAATGTAATAACCTGCCTGACCGTACAACATGGTTTCGGTGGGCCCTCTGCTGGAGTTTTCCTATGTCACCGATCAACAAACCTCTCCCCGCGGGCAGCGTTTCTGGCCGTTAGAGTCTTTTCTTTTGTTTTGGTGAGCCTGCGGAAGGGTTTGGGTCTCTCTACCTGTACGTTTCTATGTATTGTTTCCTTCCGTGTCTGAGGTTTCTATCTTAGGTGCTACGCGAGGGGGACTTTTCCTATGGATTCGGGGTGCTTGATATTTCTCATGAAGAGGTGAAGCGGGTTGTGGCACTTCTTTATAGGTTTTTATCTCTCCATAGCTAGCGCTGCATGAGGCCGTGCTGTTTGTACCTTAAAACAAATCACGCATGATTACAACAAAAAAAAAAAAAAACAGACCAAGGGATAGGATCTTCACACAACCATCTAACTACTTTCCTATACTTAAGATATTGCAATACAATTATGCTGTTACTCTCTTTATATACACCCCTCCTCTACGAAAGCCCACGTTCTAAGAACCCTGAGACTATTGTGATAGTCTTGAAGGGCCGCCCAAACATAAAGCTATTGTGATAGCTCTGTCAAAAGTACGACAATCCACCCATCTTAGTATCTGACGAGATAGTATCCTTGGGCGGATCATTCGAGATAAGCAAGCCAGTCTCGTACTATCTGAAGAGATAGTATTCTCTTTCCCTATAAGATATCAAAACGAAGGATCGCTTAAGTGCATAGATGAGTATCATTGCTTGTTGCATATAACTCTACAATAGGATTGTTACAATATGAGTCACTGTGCAACATACTATTAACCAATCATAACCCATAAACCAAGTCATGCACTCAAATGAGTCGCATGCATGAAACCCATGACTCATAATCTGAGTCATGTGCAAAAGTCATTACATCATATGACATGACAATCGTTAGTCATGAAGCAATCAACCAATCATAACATAACGATGACTTGCGAGTGCATAGTCATGTGAGAACTATGAGTCAAGTGACATCATAGTGTGGAATCCAACATACCTTATGACTCATAAGTATGAGTCATGTGAAATCGGCCTTGCTTAGTTACAATTTGTGACATAAGGCTAGAATCCCAGAACAATCAAAGATAGCATATGGAAACGAAGCAGGATCATTAATCTTAAAATCAGTCCAAACTATGCAAAATGCAAAACAATAATTACAAAAACCTGTACAAGATCAGGAAGATCAAATAAGAGCATTGACTGCAGAGGTTCCAATTTCTCATCTACTAAGAAAAGTAGCTGTCAATATTTGTCAGCACTTTTTTTGCAATATTCCGATCTCATCAGGGAGTATCCAGGTCTGGTGATTCTATTGTTATTAGATTTTGTAATATCAAGGATCAGAAAGACGACATATGTACAAATATTTGCATATTCTATAATGGGCTTATAGGATTCTACAATATATTTGTTGCCCTCTATAGGATGTTAAGGTGGAAGCCAGAGGCACTTTTAAATATGCTAATTTATTTCAAGTTCTATAGGCTACTTTCAGTTATCACTATTGCTATTTCTGACAAAATGATTTAAAATACAAACATCATAAAGTAATGATATTAAATAAATAAACAATCTAGCTACCAAATAACAGTCTCAGGTGGAGTAATGAGAAGGGGTTCATTTTCTTATAAAATAAATGATGACCACCACTCCAAGTGAACTACTGTATTATCTTGTATTATCTAGTTTTCTGTCAAGACTATTACAACACTAAGCGGCCATAATTTTTTTTTCCAAATAGGGATAGTTTAATGTAGCATAATGTTTCAGGTAACTTTAATTTGAACTACATGCCACTTGCCACTGTGTAACAACTGCTTATACAACACCACTAAAACGAATATACCAGAGCTACTAAGACTTTTATGATCTGTTTTCTTATCTTTTTGTTTTACTTTTCCCCACAAGTAGTGGCTTCACGGGCACCCTTATACCATTTACATACTAGTACAAGAAATATACAGAATACAGGCCAGGGAGGAGTTGTTTCTAGCATTCTACGAACTCAATCACAGTCAGACTGTAGGCCAAAACCATTGGCCAATTGAGTATACAAACCCAGATAACCAATTAAATGAGTTCAGAGAACTTATAACTATGACTATAAGATTCAGGTATTATTGTTTCAAATTCGCCATGGTATCCTAGCCAATTGAAATGCAATGGAATATAGACTTTCTACAAATGCTAAGGCAGCCTCATATTAGAAAATCTCTGACAACACGATTCAGGGGTGGTGGAAAAAGCAAGATGAGATTCTGCATATCAAGACAAGTTCACAGAGGAATATAGCTAACACATGAAGATATACATGGCCAACTAGCGAGGAAGAGCCATTTCAGACATTTACTAGCTAGAGAGAAAGTAGATGGTTAATTCGAAGAGGATAGTTTGGCCATATAGCAACACTGTTTTTCAAAAAGCACTATAGGAGTCCTAATTCCAACCTATTTGTCATCTCTGCTGGGTAGTTTAATCAGTTTCTACTGAGATAGAATATATTCAGTCGAGTATTAGCAAAAAGAGCATCCAAGCTGCTAGAGAAGTATAGTAGGCGGCTAGTGGTTAATTGGCTATGCTTCAATAGGATAAATTCACAACTGGAAAATTTACTCGAGTAAGCCAGTCTCAACACAGACATTGGATGCTACAAATTAAGTAATATTCTTAATCTGGATGAAATACCTATTCAATTTGGATATTTAGATGGAAAAAGTTATGATATTAAGGGATCTCGAACAGTAAGCAGTAAAACAAATCGGAGTTACTGGAATAAGCATCAAGCGATACTTATCCTCTACATTTTTGCTGAAGTTGTGGCATATATTAAGCCAAAGTTGATCTTCCATGGGAAATCTGGTCAGAGTATTGTTTAAAAAGAAGGATTCAAGTGGAGCAAGTATAGTACAGTCACCATTAATAAGTCTACTTATAACAATAAATCGCTATTCATGGAGTTTATTCATAACGAACTAATACTAGCACTAAATACACATTACCCTTTCGTCCAAATCCACCAACCCTTTCCTGCTACCCAAAGTCCTCATCAATCTTACCTTATACCTCATGAAAGTCTCCTGATAATAGATATAGCTACCTTTCATATTATAAATTCAATTCTTACAACCCTTTGTGAAAACGACTTCATATCCATCATATCAGGAGGATGTACCAGACTACTACAACCACGCAATACTGGCATTAACAAATCATTTAAAGAGTATCTTTAAGAGAAACCAGAGGTATACTTTGATAAGCAAAAACTAGTCCGTGATGCTGGAAACTGGTTAACAAGTGAGAAACGAATCATGACTACATTTGTAGTTGCATATGCTTGAACAGCATTTTGTCATCATAAGAAACATGTTATTATCAAGGCAGTTTGGGATGTATGAGTTACTTTACCAATTGATAGGAGCCTTGACTATGAGATCAAAATCAAGGGCTTCACCCCAACCGTAATAGATATTGGCAACCAGACCCATGATCTTCTAGTCTCCGAGTCTCTGTTATGGAGTAGCTAACATGGTAGGATACGGGGTTAACTAGGCTGGGAATATTCGAGACAACCGATTCTAGGTCAGGAAGGCTCAAGAACAATTTGTTCAATAAAGTAATAGAAGAATATCGTAATAACTTATAATATTGTCAAGGTCTCTTCTCCGTTGCTTGATGATGTTCTCAACCATCGGGGAGAGCCCTACTATTTATACTAATGTTCACGCTACTTTGACTTCTCTAGTAAAAAAGTGTCTTTCTCAGAGTTCAGTTCGTCAGAACAAAGTGCGAACACTGTTTGACCCTGAAAACTTGCCTAGCTCGACTCTGAGAATCCCCTGACTGCTATTTCCTCTGAGGGTGTCCCCACTCCACCAGTAGTCAGTCTTCGATCTCTTCGTCCTGATAGACTATAATGGAATATGCAGTCCAAATGCCTACATACCAATAGTATTATGAATATGGAGTGATCAGTTCCGATATTCATCTATCAATGCATAATGCGTATGCATTATTAAGAGTAGAGAACTTGTTCTCATAGTTCCAATCAGTTAGCCATATCTTGAAACGTGAACTCTTTGGGGTTCCTGAGTAGTCTCCCAGATCCCTCTGGGAAGCCCCTACTCAGGGAGCTTGGGTTCGGATATATGCTCTCCCTCATGGTGGCATATACCTGGCGCATAATTATGCATGCTATTCCCGCTAGGGTAATACTCTCCTACCCACCAAGCAATCCAAAGCAATTATGAGCTTTCTATCATTACCAGCCAGCACCATAGCCTCCACTATATTCGGCAGTGTGAAGACTATCACGATAAAGACTACTGAAATATTGATCCAATTCTGTGTTCCTCAGTCAGCAGCAAACTTCTAGATTTTACTACAATCGATAATGTCAACTTGAACTAACTTTGTTGATTAGTGTATATTCTCATGATTAATTTTTATTATTAACTTTATCTTGTAGACCTCAATATAGGCTATACTGAGACCCCTATAGTGTTTTTTCTTTTTTATTCTGGTGTTTTTCTTTCTTTCTCTTGGTCAGTAAGCTAGGGTATTGTAGAGTTAACACAAAGTCAACTGATATCATGAAATCCTTTAAGACATGTTAGAATTAGTAATAACTTCACTATTCATGAAAACAGGCTGGTCAGGTAGGGTGGAAGAGGTGCTCAGTATATTTAAAGGAAAACAAGGCAATCAGAGCTTACATACTAGAAAGTTTTAACTAGTAGTGTGTGAGGGTTTCTGCACTCCTGTCCTATACTGACACTATGCAGATCATGGCTGGCCGGAAAACTGGATAATATGAGATAATTTAATATCACAGTTCTGAAGGTGTACAATGGGGGAAATCTCTAAGAAGTGTATTTACTTATCTGTAATTCATTTCAAGATATTAAGTTTGTTGGTCTTAAGTATATGTTACAGGATTGATATAATAGTATGCTGTAATATGTATACATATTTCGGCAACTGTATTCAGGAGCACAGTATCTGATTTGCTATAATGAGTTTTGATTTATATTTGATATATTAGATTTGATTTCAGTTCCACTACTATCTCTGAGTCAGATAGGCTATGCTGTGTTCTACTATGTTTAGTTTTCTTTACTAGAGGTTTATATTTAGGATTCTGGGCATTGAATAGTCATGTAACAGGGGTAGAAACTTGGGTACTGTAACTGTTTGTTCTTACAGAATTATAGGATTCCGGTAGGCCTACAGCTACTAATAATAATATTAATAGCAGAAAGGCTATTACTTTGGATTTTTGTATTGAAACTAGTTCCCTGGCTAAGAGAAGAGAGCAGACTTCAACAAATGCTCTGTAATGGGGGCATTCTGTAGGAAGACGGATCCTAAGATTACGACCGTACCAAAGACTCAAAGTAGAAGTAAGGATCAAAATAAAGATAAAGATAATTCAAAGTAGAATCAAGTGGTAAAACTTAATATCGTTAAGCCTGAAAGCTTCACTCAATAAGTTCTCTCAAGGATCGTTGGTTATCAGAATAGGGTGTCTCTCGCTTTAGTTAAGTAGAATAATGTAAAGCCAGAGGACACCCGTCAACCATTCTGACCTT
>Ga0307513_10011290_pt1 | contig 11114 bp, 11 predicted proteins | sample 15_EM_MG_FD_202174 | JGI IMG/M metagenome (GOLD analysis project Ga0307513, IMG submission 202174) | Populus trichocarpa ectomycorrhiza microbial communities from riparian zone in the Pacific Northwest, United States - 15_EM | ecosystem: Host-associated > Plants > Roots > Unclassified | place... | reverse complement strand
CCCAGCAGCGATCCCGATGACAAGCCCCATTTGAGTAGTACTAGTGCAACCACGCATCCATCATGGCATTTCAACAACATCCTAAACCCATTGCTCCTCACCCATCAGCTCACGGTTTGGCCTGTCCTGTCCCATTAGTAGTTAGTCTTTTAGGTAGTACTTTTAGGTAGTCTTTCAGTAGGTAGTCTTTCAGTAGATAGTCTTTCAGTAGGTAGTCTTTCAGTAGGTAGAACATTCCTGTCTTGTCATCATTAGGAGGACCGCTGTATCAACGCACCCCCATCGTCGTCTTCTCCATTTGTTTTGCTCTTTTTTAGTAGGAATAGCCTTCGACTTGTCTCCGCTCTCACGTCTTGATCGATAACGCTCGCATATATACATCCTCCAATGAAAATGTGGATTACTGACGAGGGCACCACAGTAGAGCATCCATTACATCGTACATACAAAGACCGACAGCTCCCCAGCAATTGTACGTCCCTCCCCACCATTCCCTGACTTGGAGCGTCAGAATCGCTTCGGATCCCAAGATTTGTTCTGCTTGGCTCGGTATGCACGGTAGCCTGCAAAGCCAACGGCACAGACAGCCCCGAATAGTAAAAGTTTGAGGAAGCCATACCAAAATCCTCCTTTTGATTCCTTCTCGCGCGCTGCTACTAATGGTAGCGTGCGCTGGAGGACAGCCGAATGGGTCGTTATTGAGATCAAGCTGCAATGCAAAAAACGATCAGAATTGTTTGCTTCGTGGACATTGTTTGCAAACGTACTCGTGCTCGTCGAAAACGTCCCCAGTTTGTGCGGTGACTCCAATGAACGGGTTCAGCGGGATACTGAAATCTGTGAACCCTCTCGATGAGTATATCCCTGTGACGGTAAAGATCACGAACTTTTGATGACGAAGCAGTCTACACCCATATACGGTGGATCAGCCGGTAGTTAAAAGGTTTGGGTGTGGTCCGTACCTGTCCACTCATCGACTATAAATCAAGTCAGCTAGAGGACCACCGCAAATAATAAATCAATTTACTCACATCCTTTGTATTGAAGCTGGACCTGTAAAGATACGTTCTTAGATACAAAGGGTGAGTAAGAACATCTGCAACGCACCTGAAAGAAGTCATCTTTGAAGTATGTCATTCGTAGCTTGGTCGTAATGTCGGCTTTACGAACTCTGGCCTATGACATGTAGCGTAAATCTCGAGAATACATGTCATAAATACAGGCCATACCGAACATGCGGCAATGGCGTTCGCTTTCCCGTCATTAGCTTGGTCATATTTAGTCTTGCCGTCGCCTAGCATGGCCATTATTCGGGGGAAAGCATAGCTGTGCTTCGCGTTGGAGTAACTGGCCATTGCCTGAGCGTTGCACGACGACTTCCTGAACGAATTAAAACGTACGTATCAATGAAGACACCCAACCCATTGAATTCGTCTATATATACGTGCTATTAGGTCGGGGGTGTCCGATTTGTGGGCTTGAGGGCGAACCTTTCGAGCAAAACACAGAGCCCTCTTGCGCGCGCTCAGTAGTCAGCCAGAAAGCCATCCCGTCCCCAAACAATTGACCCGACGGTCCCGAGATCTAAAAAAAAAAAGGTTAACAGACCGTCGGATTGATCGGGAGGGGGGTTGCCCTTGCCTTAAATTCGAAGTCTATTCGCCAGTCCTGGGACGTAACGGGCAGTCGCGACCAAACCCATCCACATTGCGATGGCACCCCCCGTGTAAGCTGGTGATTGAGGCGCGGTCAAAACGAGTTGACTTGAGCAAAGAAGACACGTTACGCGTATGTGCTTATTGGTATTCTAATGGCCTAGAGTCAAATAAATGCATCCTCTTGCGTCCTAAACGGACTTACGACGTAGGCGTCTGCACCAAACGAGAACCATCTGGGCTGCGTGTCAATGATGAGGTCCGTGCTCCACGAAATATCCTAACCTGTTCTGTAAGTCTAACCTTTATGATGAGCTCCAAAATTTAATAAAACACCAAATGTTTGCTTACCGGAATCGACGTATGGAGGATACAAGCTATGCGTTCGCATGTGGATCCCCTGAAATATCAATGAACACCTGAGTAACCCCTGAGAGACGCGCTTGGATGCGTACGAGCTCCACTGATCGGTTCAAGCCAGCTGCTCGCAGGTTTCGCGCGGTCACGTATTTATATGGGGCCTGAGCTGATCCCTGACTGCTCGCAGGTACTTGGGTATCCGCGGAGATTACTGGAATCCATGGTAAAAGCCAAAAGTACAGTCCAAACGCGGCCAGCGGGACATGCATTTTGAAAGTTGAAGTCAAAGCGGCCTTTGCTTTCTCTACCACCTATTTTACGCGAGATACAGTAAATCAATGCATTACTACAATTGGAGCATAGATAACGATTGCTACGTAAGTCTGTTGTCCAAGTCAGCGAGTAGGCTGAACATCCCAGATCGCGAGGTGGTCAGTCCAGGTTTACCCCCCGTCCGGAGGGGTTTAGGATCAGTTTTCTGCTTCTGCTTCTTCTTCGCCCTCTTCTTCGGCTCACCACCAAAGTACTGTTCTAGTCCATCCTCGACAGCCTCCCGGAGGCCCGTTGTGGGCTCCAACAGCTTCCCACTTGCAAGCGCCATGTGGAAAGCCAAACCCCGAAACGTGCGCACATCGAAAGGAACCTGAGGAGTGAGGCCTAATGCCTGAATCAACATCCCAAGTGCCTCGATAGCTGCCAGAGCGTGGCTCATGAGTTGGACTGAACGTGTTTCGACCTCGGGTGCAGCTTCTGGGTCGACTCTGTCGATTTGTTCTCCAATACCAAAGGCATCGAGGAGGGCCCATACATCCGACCTCCTCCATCTCGCCAGGAGAGCAGTCGAACCTTCCTTCAGTCCCGCCGTTCGTACCAACCAACGGCAGACGAGGACTGGAAATAGGTGAATAGGATCAAGTGCCCTCACCGTATCAACACAGGAAGCAGCGGCGTACAGCAGAACTGTCAGCCTCTCGTCTTGCGCCTCAAGACGAAGAGGTCGATGAGCGCTGGTGTGTGGGACGCTCGCGGGCCATCCCAACTTCTGTTCCTCAAATAGAGCAGCTATGGAGAGAACCGGGATGGGTTCCGGTGCCAAACGAGCACCTCGCCGAACATACTCTTGCACGATGCTCTGCGGAGGCGGGTCCTTTTCACCCGCTGTACCCCAGTCTCCCTCCTCCTCTTCACGATCTGGGATAGGAGGTAGACCTCCACGCCGCGTTGTCCCGCGCAGGCGATGCAACGCCCCCTTCAGGGCTTCTAAGGGATCCTCAACTTCGCTGTCCTCGTCGATGACGTCAATGATTGCATCCTCGTCTTCGTCCTCCAACTCGGTCAAGCTCTCCGTTCGCCCTGTGACGGAGCCATTCGTCGCCGACCTGGTGTCCGTCGATCGGACTGTGAGGTTGAGTAGACCCTCATCACCTTCCTCGTCCTCTTGATCCGTATCTTCTTCTATCAGGGGTATACCGAGCGCCTCGTCTAAGATGGCGTATGTCCACATGCGCAAGGGTCTCCCAATCGCTTTCGCTGCAGTTTCGGCGTCGGGGTCTTCGAGAAAGACACGGGGCCAGGCAGTTGCAGTCGTGACGACATCCAGCAGCTGGCGATCGAACACCCCCGCACGGTATTCTTGCAGAAAAAGATGTCTCGCCTGAGCCCTCTCTGGTACCTCTCTGTCTCCAACTCGTGCTCCTTCGTCCGAGTCGTCCGAGAGATCTGGGCAGACGAGGGCAGGTATCTTGCACTGCTCTGGTGCGTCGTGAATTGGACAGTTGGGGGTAGGCCATAGACCCGTCACTTCGGACGGCGGGATAGCATATTGCAGCGCAGACTCGACGATTCCATCGACGATCCGGTCAATCTCCCCAGATGCGGTCGCAGAGGGTCGAACGAGCATTTGGTTTACTGTCGTGCGTATGAGATCAAGCACGTTCTTGGGGGCCTTGGTCCCCGCTTTGCGCGTTGGTCGGTCGAGCTTGTGTAAAATGGATGCGAGTGTAGTCGTGGTGTAAGTGATGCGTTGTACAGGCGTGAGTTTACGATCGAACAGATATGATTGGTGTGAAGTACTGTAGTCATTTCCGACTATTGCACCAACGAGCGGAAGGAGAGTGACGGTCATTTTCAATGATTTGGCAAGTGACGCGGGAGTATAAACGGCCATACTGAGCGATGTATACGCAGCCGGGGGAACGACACCTCGGGGAGATGTCACGGACCGCTTGCTCAGGCCACGCTTTACCACGGGTACGAAATCGTCGCCCTGCTGCTGCTGCTGTTCCTCTGCTATTGTTTCTGCGGGTTCACTCCATTGCATATCGTGCAGTGGGATGTAGCCGAGATACCCAGCCGAGTTGAGGACGACAAAATCAGAGTCTTGGGCGGCGACATACGCGCCGAGCCGCCCCGCCAAAGCTACGGCGAACGCATCGGCCTCCCGATCCGCAAAGTAGAGAGTGACGGTAGAATGGAGTTTATGGAGGCGCAATAGTGTTTGTACGCAAGTCGCGAAGCACAGAGGAGGAAGGATGCGCGACTCCGCGAGGAACCGTGGAGTATTTCGAGATGCGGCCGAGGTGCGGAAGAATAATTGACCATTGTATATGTTGGTGGATGTAACTCGTGAGACTTGAGTAGGAAACTTGACCGGTTCGGACGGGCCTGGGAGGCCAGATGAGGCTGCTATTTTGGATACAGGGAAATCTCACCATCGAAGACGAATGCAGGTTCGATGCCAATGGATAGCCAGGCATTCACTGTTCTCTCTATCAACAAGCCGAACTGGTCGTACTCGCCTCCGAATACCCAAGGCAATCGCGACTGATGGAACAGTGTGTATATGAATCTGTCGTGAGATATGTGTTACTCTTGCGTTCATTGGGTCTAAGGACAGCAAGAACGATCTCACGACCAACCGTCGACGACCAGGCGCGTCACATCCTTAGGCTGTGGGTCGACGGACAGCTCCAGCCGTCGTGACAATATTTGACGGTGTTCTCTCAGATAAGTGGCCAAGCCTTGAATCCCCATATAGCGGAGGGGACCAAAAAGAGTCTGAACAAGTCATCTGACGGTGACCGTCAAGGAAAAGAGTTCCCACGTTCAGACGCGCGCTAGGTCTACTAGGTCTACTGGTTGCGTACGGGAGAAATCGTTCGAGCACAAGGTGGACCTGGCAAATAACCCGTTTCAAAGTCAACTCGAACATATTATTACTGAACGATATACATTCGCGATCCTCCAATTGTGCGCACAGCGCGGACCCACGCAAACTACCTCTCGCATATCTCAGAAATGTGACAGTCGAAACAGGGGCGCCCATGCCCATGCCCATGCGTATTTTTGGGTTGCAACGGAGAGCCGCTTGGACAGTCTCCTTTCCATATCCAATTGCAGGAGCTCCATAACCGTCTGTCGCCGTTGTTGTTTGAAATCCTCGGGAGTGAAAATAAGGAGAGAAGTGGGGAGGCGGCCAAGGTCTGTATGAAATGCATTCAACCCAAACGCACATGGGTTCGGTATCACGGTCTCCTCCTGGTGACGGAAGACTTGGAACACACGAACCACTCACCCGACCGCAAGAAAGCGTATGAATGACAGGAGCGTAGATTGTGGAGTTGAGAACCTGAGGTTGAAAGCCGGAGGGAGAGGTTGATAGATGGATTGAAGGAGCGTGTGGGCAGTGCACACGCTTCTGGAAAGCTTATGCTGCGCTGCTGCGCCGCTAAAGGAGTGTGTCTCTGGGTCTCTGGTACGTCGGGGATTTGTGGCTGTAGAAGTGGGCAAGGCAAAATCGACCAGGATAGAGGCTGAGAGGAGTGAGAGAATAGGGCGTGTTGAGCATCATCCGAGTTTGATTCCTTCCCCCGAACGGCGGGAAACCGTGAACGCGCTGACAAAGGTTTGAAAAAGGGTTACCGCGGCGAGCAGCTATTGGCTGACTAAACTGCCGGGCTGTCTGGGGTCCATAGCCCCCCCGAAACCGCAGCGACTGTTCGAGACAACGCCTGGGACGAACGCGGGTTGGGGCGGGCGGGAAAAAACGAGAGGGGGGGAGCAAGGGAGGAAGGATGGTGCGCACAGGGCTCTTATACGTCTTGGACTTGGGCCAAGCCCATTGCCAAGCCCAAGAGATATTCTGGGAGCGTTCTAAACTTAGAGTGGCAGTCACGTGGTCAGGGACGGACAGCTGGGGGGACAGCCGGGGGAGGACGTCTACCCACCGACGACGAACAGCCGCCCATAACTATAACACAACTTGAACACGACTCTCATCTCCCTCCTCTCTCGCACTCCTCCTCTCATACCAACCATGGGCAGAAGAAAAATCGATATCCAACCCCTCACAGTCCGCCTGCTTTTCCCGCCCCGATCCCCACGAAGGCTGATCATCTCCCTCCAGAACGAGCGCAACCGCCTTGTGACGTTTCAAAAGGTGAGTCAGCCTTCGTACTCGCCTAGTCGATAGGTGGCTATTTTGGGTGCCAAGCCTCTGTCGGAATACCCGCTGAACGTGTTTCGCCCCTAGCGCAAGAATGGCCTGTTCAAGAAGGCATATGAACTCGGTGTCCTATGCTCCGTAGACGTCGCTGTCATTATCTTCAGTCCGTCCCTTGCCTAATATTCGCCTCCCCCCATTGACCTCCATCCCTCTATCCAGCCCCAGGTCAGGACAATAAACTATTCGAATTCTGCTCAGGCAATATAGACGAAATGGTTCTCCGTCGCCTCAACGTCAGTGATCTTTCCCGAGATATTTATCATTCTGACGTTTTTTTCCGCAGTACGAAGGAGAACGTGACTTGCGAACCACAATTGACTTTACCAACGGAGGAGGTCAACTTAAAGGCGGAAGTTCATCAGCAGCTGCGGGAATCGCCGAGTCTGAAGACGACGACGACGATGATGAGATCTCTGACACAAAGCCCTCAAAACGGAAAGCTTGTGGCACTCGATCGCGTCCCGTGCGTGGTGCTCCGCCTGCCGTAAGTAAATTGGAGCGAGTCCACTTGATTCCCAATCCCTGACGCAAGCCAGATTGACAAACTCCCCGTTTACCGCACCGACAGTCCCCAAACACTGGCATCATCAGCCGAGTCCCTCCCGCGCTCCTCTGCATTCTCAATGAGTGACCGTTCGGGTCCACTGCTCGACCGCTCGCGTTCAGACGAATACGACCATCCTACCGCCGCCCGTCAAGGAAACACAATCCCGCGTCGGGGGTCCAGCAGCTCCAACCCCGACTACCGGCGCATCTCCCACTTCAGCCTCCTGCGGGGCGGCCTCAAGTCCGACTGGCCCTCACCGCGTCTCGACAACGGCGCACAACACCAGCCGAACGGCGGTCCCCTGAGCTCCAGCGCCCTCCTCGGCCTCGACGCTCATGCCCACCACAGTGGGCACCACCAGGAACTCCTCTCGAATTTCGCCCGCCACCGCGCGAATGCCCTCGCGCATTCTGCATCCGCAGGCGGTCCGGGTATCAGCCGGCGTCTGCCTGTACCCTACTCAATGGCTACGCCGCCGCTCCCCCCTACTTCGCTCGCTGGGGGAAACGGGGGATGCACCAGTGGCAGCAATGGAAGCAATGGCGGCGGCGGCGGCGGCGGCAGCGGGGACGACTCGTGGTTAGACTTCCTCGCCATGCCATCGACAACTATGTCCTTGAGCCTCCTCGCGGACCATCCCACCGCCCTGGGTGGTCCGCACACGTCGTCCGCGTATGACTTTCCCTTTGGTCTGGGGCTCGGTGGCACTGGTCGCGGTAGTGGCGGCAGCGGGTTAGGACTCGGCAGTTATGGACTACCGGATGGCGCGGATTTGGACAAGGAACGAGAGCTGCTCGTACGCGAGGGAGGAAACGACTTTGGACCGCGCAAACGCCCCAGGTGGGAATAGCAGAGTCAAACTTAACTTAGGATAAAGTACTTGCCATCTTTTTCCTTCGTTCCCGTTGCCGTGTATCTATCCGCCCTCTCCTGTACCAACTAGCTCTACGGACAATGCACTTGATTGGACTGAATGGGAAGTCCCACACAGGGTGGAACTAAAAACTAAATAAATAAAAAGGTGTAGCCTGACCTACTCCATTTAGGAAGCAGGCTGGCCGTCAAAAGTACACGCGAGGGGAATTGAACCCCTACCGCTTGCTTGCTCCCGTATGGAAGGCAAGCATGCTAACCTTTACACCACACGTGTCGCTACTAATTTTTGGGATCAAGAACCTTGATCAAAGATTATACCAGCATAGAGTGGATAAGTGTCGACTCCTGTTTCAGAACTCGCGATTAATCACAGACGTATTACAAATTATAGTATACACTTGATGTTCAACCAACTGCACTGCACTGTGTACATATGTCTTGCCCCCCGTTTCGTGCGCGCCTCTGCGCATCCATGCACCGAGCTAGTCCACCAAGTCGTACCTCTCAAACTATGGTGAAACAGCCGAGGACATGACAATCAGGACTATGAGAACGAGAATGGCACTAGAAAGGTCTGGAGATATCCCAGCTGCGATGATTGAAGTGAATCCGATGACAGTGAGATCCCGAGAGTGTAGGTAATGATACAAATGATTATAGTATTCAAGAATGGTGAAACGATATGTGATGTGGTCCAGTCGGAGTTGTAGGCGATTCTAATGCCATGTACGGTTCGGATGAGAGTAGGAAACCAATGGGTCCTGGTGGGTCTCGTATGAAAGGGGCAATTGAGGGAACGAATGGGACAACGGGTTGTCGAGGTAATGGTGGTGAATCAGGAACAGTGGAGTGAGTGGGAGGATTGGGGAAGTTGAACGATGCCAGGACTCGTGCAATATTTGATGGTGATTCATTTGAGATGATTTGTGGGGATGGGTAAATCGATTGTCGGCGAGCTTGATTCATGCTGACGGTACTGTCGCTCCGCGCTTGTAGCGGAAGAGGTGCTTTGAGTCGCCACGCTCGAAGTACACTGTCTTCGGTGGCAAAGGTAAGGAAGATAATAGGTCCAATGGCAGCTGTGATCAGGTCTGTGGCAAGGTGCGTGGGATATCTGGTCGAAATGAAGCATACGCTGGACAAAAGGTCAAAAATGCTTTTACTGCATGAGAAAATGGAGCCAAGTATATACTTACATCAACCCCACGAAGACGTAGAGGCCAAAAACCAGAACGCGAAAGAATGTGGCAACTTCCAAGTCGCCAATTTCGGTGGCTCCTATTCGTCGGGATCCGACAAACCGTCGATATACGATGGCAACAGTCCACACTTGGAAAGTGGCCGTGGCAAATAAGAGGGTCGCCGAGGTGGCACCACCGAGGATGACCAGAGGGCGGTAGTCGGGTAGACAGTAGAAGATTGAGCGACTGACAGAAGTACGGGAACCGACCTATGCAGTGACACCGGTGAGCGTTGGTGAACGGCGTGCACGGCTGCGATAATGTAGATCACGTACGATGAGTCCCGCAATGAGGAATGAAAGAAAGATGAGGAAAGGGAGTACAATGAGCTGCCAAGGGGTGTACGTCAATGTGTTGTCCGACTATTCCGGTCGTCCACAGACCATCAACTTTGTTTTGCGCCGAGTGACGTGAAAGGTTCGTTCACTCTCAACGAACCAGGCGTGCATCCAGACCTACGTGCGTATGTGCTCTTCAGTTGAACGGAAACGGAGATCGCGAAGCAGGGGCTCACAGTAACAACGAGCGAGAGGGCTGCTGAAGCAACAGCCGGGCCGGAGGCCAATACAAGTGCGCTTTGGATGTAGCACGTGACGCGAGCAGGCTCTGGGCTGGAAAAGGAGTCGGTGAAGAATCTGCTCAAAGGGTACCCATTCAGAAAGTCAGAACAAGGCGTGAATACGAAGAGCGTACAGGAGCAACGAGCTAAGAGCATAGCATGCCCATAACCCCGTATTCACAGGAAGGATCGGATGTCGGTTTGGCGTCAAGCGTTTTGGCCATGTCAACGTGATGGTAAGGATGGGTAGAGTCACCAACGCGACTAGATGAAGGCCATAGTATACAATATAGAATCCCTGTGCCACCATGGCAGGCGCAGGCCCCCTTGAACGCTCGAGCCCTTACAACTAATAGGGGCAAGGGTGGCGGAGTCTTCGTTCACCAGCAACCCATGCAGGAAGACGAAGTATAGAACAGTCAAACGGTAGAGGGGCCAAATGACGGACGAGGTATGAGCCAAGGGAGGGTTTTATATTATAAAGAAGCCGCCACCGGCCTGCGGCTGTCAGGTGTAACAGGATTGAATGTCCCTCCAAAATCGCATTGCAATACGCAGCTAAACCAAGCTGAGGGCCGACGACACATGGCAAACCTAATCGTCATCTTCTTCCACATCGCCGAGCTCGAATTGGCCCAACCGCTCGCGCTTCGCAAGTCGAAGGTTTTCGGCTAGCCTCGTGAGGATGCTAGGGTGATTCTGCAAGTATTTTCCAGGTGTACCCTTCTTGTCGACAGTCGCGAGTCCTTCCCGAACGAGATCGGCGTTGATACTCGCATCCTGATCGGTGGAAGAGGTCGGATCCGACGGGTCGATGAGCCGCAGGTGAAATAGGGGCCCTTCTTTGTAATCAATTACGGCAATCAACTTGCGACCTTCACATAGGGTACGAAAACGATGGACCGCGTCTTCATGATACTCGCTCTTGTTCGATACGAATCTGACGAAACTGTACAGACGTGAGGATGTCAGCCTGTGTCAATATGGTGGACAAGCGTGACTGAACGGAATTGCGGCCACCCATTTAAGGTAGCATCTGGTGTGCTGAGCCGGCAGCAGACCGCGGTATGGGTATGGAGTACCAATAGGGATAGGGGGACGCACCTCAAACGAGCGTCATGGGCTTGCCCGGGCAAGCCTCGGAATTTTGGGTCCAGGGGACGAATATCAGCAAAGGAGACAGTGTCCTTGTTTCCGTAATCAATAAACGTCACCTCCGCCTCCTTCTTTTGTGGAGAGCCCCGTCGAACTTTGGCACGATACCATGAGCCGTCGGAGAAGCGTGCTGAAACGAGGTCGCCATTTCGGGGGATGAATCCCAGGACAGGCGGCGCTGTCTTGTGGTGGAGTGAGAAGTCTCGCATGAGCTTTT
>Ga0307513_10011289_pt1 | contig 11114 bp, 13 predicted proteins | sample 15_EM_MG_FD_202174 | JGI IMG/M metagenome (GOLD analysis project Ga0307513, IMG submission 202174) | Populus trichocarpa ectomycorrhiza microbial communities from riparian zone in the Pacific Northwest, United States - 15_EM | ecosystem: Host-associated > Plants > Roots > Unclassified | place... | reverse complement strand
TTATATGTAATTTGTATTATATGTAGATTGTAATATATGTATCATGAAGATATTTTGCTTTTGGTACTTCTACATTTAAAATGTATGAGTAAGGAACTAATATTATTAAACTATTCAAAAAGAATATGTAGTAATTATAATCATGCATGTTTAAAAGATGAATGCATGTTAGTGTAATAATTAGTTCAATATGAATCTTTTGAGTTTATAATTGTTTGTAGTTAATGTGTTATTTGTTGATGATGTAAGGTTGAGAAAATACAATGAGGTATAGTTATGTGAAATATTATTTGATGAGATGGGATATGATCCAGGATGGTTGGATCAAAGTGGAAGTTTTGAGTATTGTGATTGAATGAAGTCTAGTCGATAACTTGGTAATATCAGAAAACAAAGGAAACTCTACCGAAATTTCAAAAAAAAAATCCCATAATCTTAAACATACTATTCAATACTTGACATTAGTAAAGAAATGTTTGAGATTTCATGACATTATAATCTGAGGGTGTTACATAGATACTTCTCAATCACACCTTGACTGTAGAGGTTATTCATGTCACCAAAGACTGCTGAGCACATGACATGGCACCAATCACATGATGCGATTGATGGAGTGATGGTGCATCTTTCTGGCGGCGAAGCGTGGAAACACTTTAACAGCGTGCATCCTCACTTTTCGGATGAATCAAGGAACGTGCGTCTTGGGTTGTGTACAGACGGATTCAACCCATTCGGGTCATTTGCTACTCCTTATTCTTGTTGGCCGGTCATACTCACGGTTTATAACTTGTCATCGGGAGTGTATGAGGCCAGAGTTCATGTTTATCTACTGTCATACCCGGTCCAAGCAGCCCGGGCTGGAATATAGATGTTTATCTTCGACTGTTGATTGATGAGTTGGCGCAGTTGTGGTCCTCCGGAGCTTTGACTTATGATATATTGGGGAAACAAAATTTTGTTATGAGGATGGCTTTGATGTGGACTATCAATTATTTTCCAGCTTATGAAATGCTTTCTGGTTGGAGTACGCATGGGAAACTAGCATATCCATACTGCATAGAAAACAACAAGGCATTCACGCTAACAAACGGAGGTAAAGCTTCCTTTTTTTACTATCACTGTCGTTTCTTTCCACGTAATCACGATACAGAAAGAACAGAAAAAGATTTCTTTATTGGCAGAGTTGAAAAGGATGTTGCATCCTCGCGTCTTTCTGGTGAAGAACTGCATGATGTTGTATCAGAGTACGGTGACATTGTGTTTGGTCTTCAATCAGGTAAGCAGAAGTTTCCTGGTTTTGGTTTGACCCATAATTGGGTAAAGCGAAGTATCTTTTGGGAGTTTCCTTATTGGAAGACCAATCTACTCTGTCATAACCTTGACGTTATACACATTGAAAAGAACATGTTTGAGAACATTTTCAACACTGTCATGGATGTGAAGGGGAAGACAAAAGACAACATCAAGGCTAGATTGGATATAGCTTTGTTCTGTAACCATAAAAATATGGAGTTGGTTTGTGATGAGTCACGGGTCGCAAAACCAAGAGCAAGCTTCGTGTTAGAGAAAAACGCATAACTACTAGTCTACAAATGGCTTAAAATTCTGCATTTTCCCGATGGACATGCCTCGAACATATCAAGACTGGTTAATATGGAGGAATGCAGATTGTATGGAATGAAGAGTCATGACTACCACGTGTTTATGCAAACACCCATCCCATTAGCTTTTCCTGATTTGTTGTCAAATGGGATATGGGATGCACTCACGGAGATCAGTCATTTCTTTAGAGATATATGTTCCAGCAAGTTGAATGTTGATCACATTGAGATGCTTGAAACGAATATCGTCGAGACACTATGCAAACTTGAGATGATATTCCCTCCATCATTTTTTGACTCAATGGAGCATCTCCCCATACATCTACCGTTCAAGGAAAAAGTTGGAGGACCGGTCCAGTATAGATGGATGTACCCATTCGAACGGTTAGATATTACAGTTGCAATGTAATTCATATATAAAAGTATTTTCTTTTTTTTCTTAATTGTTCTTAATTGAAAATATTTGATTAATTCAATGCAGGTACTTGTTCAATCTCAATAAAAAGGTTAAGAACAAGACGCATGTTGAGGCTTTGATATGTATGGCCTATATTGTTGAGGAGATCTCAACATTTATCTCGTACTATTTCGAACCTCATCTGAGAACAAGAATCAGTCGCGTTCCACCGCATGATGATGGCAGTGAAGTGCCTTCTAGTGGGAACTTGTCAATATTCTCCAATCCTGGACGACCCACACCTAAAAATGTCGTAAGAGGAAGATATTTGCTGGAAATAGAGTTCAAACAAGCACACAATTATGTTTTATTTAACTGTGATGAGCTGAGACCTTTTATTCAGTAAGTATATATATATATGTGTAATACTAATTAAACTTTGTTAATAATATATTGTTTATATATTGTAATATCATACACTCATTATCACTTGCAGGCAACATCGACAATATTTGTTATCCAATAACTCACAGCTGACCGAATCTCAGTTCTTTCAATTACAAGATGAACAATTTGCCACGTGGTTCAGAACACATGTAAATACTATCACAAACTCATTATCACTTGCAAAATTATTGTATGCATGTCATTACGAGATTCTCGTTTACTATTCATTGATGTACATTACATATAAGGTTTATCAAATGGGAAGGAGTGTTGCTAAGTCATTGTCTTCACTAAGCCTGGGCCTTGAAAGAAAAGTTAAGTGCTACAACGGGTATTTTGTCAATGGATATGTGTTTCATACAGAAGAATACGGGCATGGAAGAAAGACATACAACAACGATGTTTGTGTTAAGGGATCGATTAGTAGTGAGTTAGAAGTTGACTATTATGGTAGATTAGAAGAGGTTGTCAAACTACAAAATCATAGCGAGCAAAATATAGTGTTTTTATTCAAATGCTAGTGGTATGACACGACTGACAGAGGAATCAGAGTTGATTTGCACTATGGTCTGGTCGAAATCAACTCAATAGCTAGACTCTGCAACGTAAACAATGTTTTTGTTTTCACAAAGCAATGTCAACAAGTTTATTACACATACACCTCTTCCTTTAGAAAGGATCATCAAGAGTTGATTGGTTATCCGTTTTAAAAACGAAACCCAGGGGTCGTGTCGAGGTTGTTTAGGATGAGAACGAAGACACAAGTGTGCGAGATGAAGTCTTTCAAGTTAGTGAGTTGGTTGAACCATATCAAGTTGCTCCTTCGATTGACTTGGAAGAAAATTCAAATTTTCATGTTTTCGATGAAGTCTTGTTAATGTTGACGAAGAGGAGTTGAATGTTGTTTTGAGCTCTAGCGGACAAGCAAATGTCGATGAAGATGATGATATTCATATTGAAGATTGCAATGAAGGTGATGACTATTCAATTGACGACGAAGAAGAAGAAAATTCTGACTAACTATCAAAATGAAGCCTTGTGTAAAACATTTTTTCATGTAATATATATTATGGATGATATATTTTGTAACACGAAATATTTATTTTATAAGTTTATGTATTGTTTAAGCATTGTTGTTATTGTTTTTGTGCGATAGACAGTTTATCATTTAAGTGTTTGCATGAAGGTAAATAGGCAATACAAACATCATCTTTCTTGCACACTGCACTATCACCGACGACCATACCGACAGATTCCAGTCCGTCGGCATTTCATAGTAGCGTCCCTAGAAATGCCACAACCATCACCGACGACTTTGCGGACGGATTCCAATCCATCGGCATTTCACAGTAACGTCCCTGGAAATGCCACAACCATCACCGACACCTTTGCAGATGGATACCAGTCCGTCGGTGTCCCTGGAAATACCACAACAATCACCGACGACTTTGCGGACGCATACCAGTCTGTCGGTATTGTGTCTGCATGTCACAATTACCGACAAAATCACCGACGGACGGTGCGAATTTCAAAGGGCGGGGCATTAAATGCATTCTGACCGCGTGTATTTGCCGACGGACTGCGAAAAATATGGAGGGTAATTAAAAATGATGGTGCGAAATTCAAAATTTACCGATGGATTTTCAAATGTCACCGACGGAATAATTTAAAGTAATATTTTTTTTATTTCCGTCGGTAAAACTGGGCTATAAATCCCAGCGACCGCCTCTTCAGTTTATTTTTTCATCTGCTCCGTTATTCCCCTTTCATTTTCAATTTTTTTCCTCTCATTTCCTTCAAGACTTTTGTTTGTTTTGCTTGTAATCTCTACTTGAATCTTCATTAAATTAAAAGGTATGTGTTTTCTCTATTTCATTTTACTTTAAGGATTTTTTTTTCTTTGTTTTAGCTATTTTTATTTTTGTTATGTTTTTTTTGTGTATTTTTATAATGTAGATAAAGTCTTGAAATAAACACATTATTAAGGTAAGTATATTTCATTCCTAAAGTCTATATTTTTTAAAAAAATTATTGAATATATTTTATTGTTTGTATTGCCATAATAATTGAATAATTTGTTGAATTGTAATTGTTAATGTTGAATTTACCTTACAATTAGTAATTGAATATGTTGGAATAATTAGTAATTTTACTCTATTATTGCATGATTTGTGTTTAATTATTTCCATTAATTTTAATTGTTAGTCTAGAGTTTTTTTTTATTATTGGCAATATTTTATTGTTTGTATTGCTATAATAATTGAATAATTTGTTGAATTGTAATTGTAATTGTTAATGTTGAATTTACCTTGTAATTAGTAATTGAATATGTTGGAATAAATTTAATTATTTTCTCTCAATTTTACTCTATTATCGCATGATTTGTGTTTAATTATTTCCATTAATTTTAATTGTTAGTCTAGAGTTTTTTTTTTAATTTATTGAATATATTTTATTGTTTGTATTTCGATAATAATTGAATAATTTGTTGAATTGTAATTGTTAATGTTGAATTTACCTCGTAATTAGTATGGATGTTATTTGTATAGATGTTATGTTATATACAATATTAGTATAGATGAGGTCAATTGGTTGTGGCTATTGCCAATATTTGCAGGTTTGAAAAGTTTGGGAAATCTCCAGTATAGGGGAGGTGCTGTCAAATTTTTTTTAACATTCAAATTTAATTATATAATTATTCGTATAAAATTATGTAGATGCGTAGAACAAAATCCACAGCTCGTCGCTCACGTATGGTTGCAGCTAGTTCTTCTTGCAGCGAGGATGACATATCCTTAGGTGCCTGTCAAGAAGAGGCACCTGCGCCGTCAACCGATGCTGCCTCTTCCAGCGTGGTTTCACAGCGCAGAGGCGGCGTGCCTTCGTAGCGGAATCAATTCACTCGCAAGTACGAGGCACAGTGGAAGGACGACCTTTCAATGTAAGTTTGTTAAGGTTTTAGTTTTTTAAAAAAATTATAACATAATTTATGAACAACTAATCAATATTTCATTAATTTAATTTAATTTAAAGTTCAAAAACATTGAGGATGCCAAAGTAATATCATCGGTGTTTAAATCGTCAATGGAGATTTCATTATTTCAATGGATTCAGGTATCCAGACATCCTGAATGGATACCTCAAATCAATGCATGGTTTGATAGATTTGAGGTTGGAGTTAATTTCTAATTTTCAGTTTATTTCTAATAAATTATTAATATAATTGTAAATAAATTATTATTTTTATTTAAAATTATTTATTTATACACAGGACAAATTCGACTGACACAATGCGCTTGACACTGTTGTGAGGAGAGTGTGGAAAAATCACACGACAACTAGGTAACATCGAAAACAATACAAGATTTTTTTAGAAAAAAATTTATGTTTCAAAATCTAATTTCTCGCTATGGAAGTAGGTTGCGTGATTTTTGGTATGAAGCACAAAAAAAAGCAAAAAAAACCGCGAGAGATAATGGTCTTCAAGGCTGGAACGACATGGCAGTTTGGAGGGATTTCAAACCGATATACATCCCGGCAGATATATGGCCGCACTATCTTGAGCACGTGATGTCTGAGCGGTTCACACGACGCTCACAGTCCGGTGCTGGCAACCAGAATCGGCCAATTCATGGCTCGGTGACAACGCACACCGGCGGCTCCGTTTCGTTTGCTGCACATGCGAAACGGATGGTAAGATTAATTTAACTGAAATATATCGTTAAATTAATTTGTTGTTAATTAATTTTTTTCATTATAGGCTACATCTCTTGGACGTGAGTCGAGCCCAATGGAGCTGTTTGTTGAGACGCACATGCGGAGTCAAGACCGCCCAAAGGGGACGCAACAGTTCATTGACAACCATGCTCAACACTTTGTGGTATGTTTGTTCAACCATTTTATTTCGTAAGTTATTATTTTTATTGAATTGAATATGATGATTTCTTTTTTCATTTTCAGGAAACCTATAATAGCTGGTTGAGGGAGAGATATGGGGACGATCCTTCGACCCATCCGGATTTCGATCCAGATTTGTGGATGGAGGTTGGATCGTCCGGTGGACCCGATAAAAATCGGGTGTACGGGCTCTCCAACACTACGGCCGAGAACTTGTGGGCGGCCCGTAGTGTCTCAACCGTTGGGAGATCCCAATCAGTATCGAGCACCCTGTCTAAGGAGTTCGTGGCCTTGCAGCAACACACGACTCAGATCACTGAAAAATACGACCACCTATCGGCAACTTATGAAAAACTCTCGGCGAATTATGAACAGCTTCGCCAAATAGTCATGAACATGGCATCACAGAGTAGTGATACATGTGCACCTCCTCCTTTTTGGTCGTATAACAACCAGCCTCCTCCTCCTCCTCCTCTAGCTCCACTATTATGTTAATTTGTAATGAATATTATTTAACTTTAATAGTTAATTTAATATTTTTTTTGAAACACATTCAATTTGTAATGAATATTATTTAACTTTATTTTTTTTTGTTTTTGATGTTTAATAAAAATTTTATTTGTATAATTGGTTTTTTTTACTATTAATTTATATAATTTTATATTATGTATTCTAAATAATTTTTTAAAAAAATATTTAAAAATAATCACGGAGGGTTTTACCGACGGACTGTATCCGTCGACATTTGACAGAGAGCGGGAAATGCCAATCGTACCGATGAATTTACAAACAGAATCTGTCCATCAGCATTTCACAGTAGCTTGGTGCAAATGCCACAATCACCGATGAATTTACAGACGGATATATTCTGTCGGTATTTCACACACTCACCGACAAAGTTACCGAGGGCTATAGTCCGTCGGCATTTAACCGGGAGCTGAAAAACATTTACTGGATATGCCACTATCACCGACGGAATCAATCCGTCGGTATATTTCAAGCGGGAAAAAAAAAATTTGGTGCGCAATTTCCATCTGTAAAACCATCATCAATTGTTTTTTTTACCGACCGATATAGCGACGAAATTAGTTATTACCGACGAAAGGAAAGCCGGCGAACGGTTCCGTCGGGGATGTCGTCGGTAAAAAAATTACCGACGAATTATGAATCACAGACCGACAGAATAGTTCCGTCGCTAAAACTGTGAAATCTTGTAGTGCTAAGACTTAAGTCGGTATGGAAGGTTTAGCCGAGTTGATCTCTAAAACGTTTTAAAAGGATTAAAAACAAGGTTATTTTTCCCAATTTGTTTTATTGAGTTTTTATTTTATTTTAAATATATCTAATTTTAATTCAATTAAAGTAGGAAAAAAAGTCTTTTTTTTTTGCTATAAATTTATAATTATAATTTAATATTTTTTGTGCTTGAATCACATGGAAAATTAATACTCTACCATTTTGTTTTTGTGGTAGATTGTATGTTGTGGTCTAACCACAATTTTATTTCCTTTGGTAAAGATGAAACCACATGTTTAATAAAGTGGGACCTATAAATGTTTGTTGTCCAATCATATGTTCAACAAAAAGCAACCATATCTGCTTTTTTTCATTCTTGTGCATAGCCAGAAGACCGTTCAATTATTTGTTTACCAAAATACTCAATCTTATCTTCTCCTCCTTACTCTCCTGATAACTAGTGAAACGACTATTCTCAGCATCCACATCTTCACCTCTTCACAAACCTCTTCCCTTCTTGAAGAAGAACCTCTATGTATAGACATCTTTCTTCTCTTCTTTCTTTTTTTTTTTTTTGTAGCCATAAACGATCACTAACCCCACAAACCAACTCCAGATCTACACAAACTAACATCCACAACCAAGATCAACAAAACCACCACCAGATCTATTTTTCTTAAGTCTGATAAGCACTTTTTTTGTGTACAAGTGTTTTTTTACAGAAAAATCTAGGTAAATTTTGATTTCAATATGTCTTCAATTTCTCATATGTGCACGTTCTTAAAAATATCGAATCTAATCGGATCTTGTTCATTATTGAAATTGTATCCCTATTTATTGTTGCAGGAACCATTGATATGCTCTTCATAATTCTGGTAAGCACTTGTGGTTCTAATCTTCTTCTTTCTTAGTTGTATTATTTAGAAGATTCCTAACTTTGTTGCTTCTGATTTTTTATAGAGTTAATGAACAAAGGTTTAAAGTGTAGCTTCGGGAGGACAAACCAAGCTTTATTTCATGTGTTCTGTATGTTTATTGTGTTGGTAGCAAAGACTTATAGTTGTGTACTCTATAACCAACTTTTTCTTCATTTTTTTGGCAATTACTGAGTATGCCTTTATGTTATTATTCATTATATGTTGTTGACCATAAGACTTTTAGGAGAAAAAATTAAGTTTTAATGTTAGGTAGAGTGTGCTTGTATTGTGTAGTTCACGGGTCACTCTTTTCCACCCTATATAATGCACCATTTCAATAAAGTAGAACACATCACTTTCAAAAATATTTATGGAATGACCAATATGTTATGACTCTCTCAAGGCATTTTGATTAAAGTATATCATAAAGTAGTAAGTTGTCTTTCTTTCATTGTATATTCATGCTTTATGTTAGACCTAATTTGTTAATAGAATTGTTGGTACTTTCAACATAAACAATATATGTATTAATATAACCAATTACAGATTACTTGTAAGACATATTAATTGTTTAATATATATTGGGATGGGATGACTTTTATTGTAAACAAAAGAGTGATAAATTAATGAAATTGAATGGAATAATGTATGAAGTGTTTTATTTTATAAAATAAAATAAAATGGATTAATGGGATAATAAAAATTATATTTTCTATAAAAGTAATGTGATTTATTAGGTTTGCACGTAAAGCTTCCAACACATTTACATTAATAAAACAATTAATATGTTGTTCCTTGCTCATAATTATTTAATTAAAATTGTAGATATGGATGCAAATTAGTTTAATAACCTTTTTGAAGAAGAGTATAAAAATGTCATGAACAATCTCGCTCAATATGTTTCACATGACTACGTTGGTAGGAATAGTAGTAGTCATATCAGTTATAGTAGTGGTGCTACTTATGATAGCAATGCAGATGATGATGGTAACAATGACAATAGTAACGAAGATGATGACGTTGACGGTGACGATGCAAGCAATTCATTTTGGCATAGAGAATTTGATCGTCGTAAACTAGTATTGTGCACACCAAGCACACTTGCATTGTATTACAATAACTATAACTATAAGCAACCCTGTATGATTTCATACAACACAGGAATGCAGTGATTGAATGAAATTTTAAATAGGCATTGGATACGTTATGTAAATATGTTTAGGATAGATGCAACAACATTTCAAAGTTTTTGTTTTCATTTAGAAACACAATATGGACTGAAACCATCAAGGAGGATTAGTGTTATAGAGAAAGTTGGCATGTTTCTTTATACTTTAGCGTTAGGTGCTTCTAATAGGGAGGTCCAGGAGAGATTCCAACATTCCGGTGAAACAGTGAGTAGGTATTTCAACGTGGTTCTAAAGGTTGTGTGTTTGCTATCAATTGATATAATAAAACCAGTTGATCCAGATTTTTCGACAATACCACAAGAAATCGTTATGAACCTGAGATATATGCACATTTAAGGTAATATATAAGATTAATAAAAAGTGAATATATTTAGCTTTCCACTCTCATTATATAATCCATTTGGTAATTCATTTACAATTAATGTTTTTTAAATTTTATTTTTAGAATTGTGTGGAAGCAATTAATGGAACACATATGCGTGCTTGTGTGTCTCAGGAAAATCAAATATCATTTATTGGAAGGAAAGGAGTACCAACGCAGAACATTATGGCAGCATGTAGTTTTAACATGCAATTTATTTTTGTTTAGGCTGGATGGGAAGGTAGCGCACATGACTCAAGAATTATTCATGAGGCCATCTATAATTCAAATATCAGATTTCCAAAGGCACCAGAAGATATTTTGGATAGAACAATAAGGCTTCTTTCAAAATTTTCATTTATTTAATTTTTGGTCGCGTGGTACAAAATATTTTTTGTTTTAAATGTCTTGGGTGAATGCAGGAAAGTATTACGTTGTTGACTCCGGTTATCCAAGTGAATATGCATTTTTTGGGTCCAAATAAAGGTAAAAGATATCATCCTCCAGAATTTCATCATCGAGGTCAGTTGAGAAGTCGAGAGGAGTTGTTCAACCGGGTTCATTCCTCCGTTCAAAGTGTAATTGAGCGAACTTTTGGGGTGTGGAAAAAAAGATGGAGAATTTCGCAAAACATGCTAATGTTTCTGTATAAGACACAGGTGCATATTGTTGTTGTATCAATGGCTTTTCATAATTACATAAGAAGGAAGTCTATACAAGATGTTGCTTTTAATGAATTTGAACAACATCCTGATTCATGCCTCAGGATTTTTTACGTGATGTTGTTCCATGATCACAAACATATGAAGGCAATAGAACCTCACATCGTTTACATTTGTGCGGACTAGAATTTGATCTTGTAAACAACACATCATCTACATTTTTTAAGAAAATAAAAAAAAAAGACGAGCATAATGATTAAAACTAGACACACGGGCCTGAATTGGCAGGCGCACTAAGCCACCCGGAACCGCACATCTATCCTATTTTCTTATTTCATTTATTTTAATTTCTTAATAATTAAATAATTCAAAACATAATGTGTGTGTATTAATTCTTAGATTAATT
>Ga0307513_10011288_pt1 | contig 11114 bp, 11 predicted proteins | sample 15_EM_MG_FD_202174 | JGI IMG/M metagenome (GOLD analysis project Ga0307513, IMG submission 202174) | Populus trichocarpa ectomycorrhiza microbial communities from riparian zone in the Pacific Northwest, United States - 15_EM | ecosystem: Host-associated > Plants > Roots > Unclassified | place... | reverse complement strand
TCCATGCACCGGCGCACGTTTCTTGCCGCCTCCACCGCGACGGCCGCGACGTCCATCCTGCCGCTGCAGGCCCAGGCGGCCGGCGAGGGGCCGCTGCTGGCGCCGTGGACCGGGCGCTTCGGCGGCGCGCCCCCCTTCGACAAGGTGCAGGTGGCCGACTTCGCCCCGGCGCTGGACCTGGCGATGGCGCAGGAGCTGAAGGAGATCGACGCGATCGTCGCCGATCCCGCCAGGCCCGGCTTCGACAACACCTTCGCCGCCCTGGAGCGCGAGGGCCGGGCCCTGGAGCGGGCGAGCACCCTCTATTCCATCTGGAGCGACACGCTTTCCAGCCCGCAGGTGCGCGAGGTGGAGACGGCGGTGGAGCCCAGGCTGGCGGCGCACAGCGACAAGATCCTGCAGAACGCCCCGCTGTTCGCCCGGATCGAGGCCGCCTACGAGGCCAGCCGGGCCGACCCGAAGCTGACGCCCGAGCAGAAGCGGCTGGCCTGGTTCCACTGGAATCGCTTCGTGCGGGCCGGCGCCAGGCTGCCGCCCGCCGCCAAGGCCCGGGTGGCGGAGATCAACAAGGCGCTGGCCGGCCACTACACCACCTTCAACCAGAACCTGCTGGCCGACGAGACCGACTACGTCCTCTACCTGAAGACCGACGCGGAGCTGGCCGGCCTGCCCGCCGACGTGCGCGCCGCCGCCGCCGGGGCGGCGCGGGAACGCGGCCGGCCGGGCGAATTTGCGGTGCTCAACACCCGCTCCTCGATGGACCCGTTCCTCACCTATTCGGAGCGGCGCGACCTGCGCGAGAAGGTCTGGCGCACCTTCTACAGCCGCGGCGACAACGGCGACGCCCACGACAACAACGCCACGATCCGCCAGATCCTGAAGCTGCGCGCGGAACGGGCCAGGCTGCTGGGCTATCCGACCCACGCCCACTGGCGGCTGGAGAACAGCATGGCCAAGACGCCCGACGCGGCCATGGCGCTGATGATGCGGGTCTGGCCCTCGGCCACGGCGCGGGTGCGCGAGGAGGTCGCCGAGATGCAGGCGCTCGCCGACAAGGAGGGCGCGGGCGTCAGGATCGCGCCCTGGGACTACCGCTACTACGCCGAGAAGGTCCGGGCCGAGCGCTACGCGCTGGATATGAACGAGGTGAAGGCCTACCTGCAGCTCGACAGGCTGCGCGAGGGCATGCACTGGGCCGCGGGCCAGCTCTACGGCTTCAGCTTCACCCCGGTCGGCGGCCTGCCGGTGGCCCACCCCGACATCAAGGTCTGGGAGGTGAAGGGCGCCGACGGCCGCCATGTCGGCCTCTGGTACTTCGATCCCTATGCGCGGACGGGCAAGCGCTCGGGCGCCTGGATGAACGCCTACCGGACCCAGGAGACCTTCGACGGCAAGGTCACCACCATCGTCTCCAACAACGCCAACTTCGTGAAGGGCGCCGACGGCCAGCCGGTGCTGATCTCGTGGGACGACGCCGAGACCATGTTCCATGAGTTCGGCCACGCCCTGCACGGGCTGAACTCGGCGGTGGCCTATCCGTCGCTGTCGGGCACGCGGGTGTTCCGCGACTATGTGGAGTTCCCCTCGCAGCTCAACGAGCACTGGCTGGCGACGCCCCAGGTGCTGAACCGCTTCGCCCTGCACCACCAGACCGGCAAGCCGATCCCGCCCGAACTGGTGGCCAAGATCGAGAAGGCCCACACCTTCCGCCAGGGCTTCGACGTCACCGAGTACCTGTCGAGCGCGCTGATCGACATGAAGCTGCACCTGGCCGGGGACGCCGACATCGACCCCGACGCCTTCGAGCGCGACGAGCTGGCGAAGCTGGGCATGCCGCCCGAGCTGCCGATGCGCCACCGCACCCCGCAGTTCCAGCACATCTTCGCCTCCGACGGCTATTCGGCCGGCTACTACAGCTATCTCTGGTCGGAGGTGCTGGACCACGACGCCTTCGAGGCCTTCCAGGAGGCCGGCGGGCCCTATGACAAGGCCATGGCCAGGAAGCTGCACGACCACGTCATGAGCGTGGGCAACACCGTCGACCCCGCCGAGGGCTACCGCGCCTTCCGCGGCCGCGACCCGGACGTGGCCGCCTACCTGCGCGACAAGGGATTCCCGACCACTTGAGGCGCGGCGAAACGCCTGGAGCCCCGCCATTGCGGGCCAGGAACCTGCGCCGTGATTTCGTGTTGATTCATTGTTCGGCTTCGAGCCGATCGTGAATGCGGAGAATCGGAGAAGAAGATGCACATGAAATGGCTGAACCTGGTCACCCTGCTTCTCGCCATCGTCGGCGGGTTGAACTGGGGATTGGTGGCCATCGGTGGGCATGACCTGGATTTCATCGCCACGATGCTGGGTGGCGACAGGACCTTGATGGCCAAGGTCGCCTACGCCCTGGTCGGCCTGTCGGCCCTCTGGCAGCTGATGCCGTTCGTCAACGCCTTCCGGATTCCGGAAGCCGAAGCCGAGGCCGGGCATCACCCGCACGCTCCGGCGAGCTAGGCGGCGCTGATCTGTTCCTCTCCCCGCTCCGGGAGGAGAGGCCGGGCGGCGGGCGCGGCCCCCTGGGACCGCGCCCCGTCTTGACCTGATCTGTCCACAGGCGCATAAGCGCGCCCTTCCGGCGCAACCTTGGTCAGCGCCCTCCACCGCCACGACCCCCATCATCATGGGACGAGGGCGGCGAGGCCCCCCGTCGACGTGATCGTCCACGGGGGCTGATCGCGTTTGGGCCACAGGGGCAAGTGAGCATTGTTCGACGCACTGACCGATCGTCTTTCCAGCGTGTTCGACCGCCTGAGCGGTCGCGGCGTGCTGTCGGAGAAGGACATCGACGAGGCGCTGCGCGAGGTGCGCGTCGCCCTGCTGGAGGCCGACGTGGCCCTGCCGGTGGTGCGCGAGTTCATCGCCAAGGCCAAGGAGCGCGCCTCGGGCGAGGAGGTGCTGCGCTCGGTGCGGCCCGCCGACCAGGTGGTGAAGATCACCTATGACGGCCTGGTGGAGATGCTGGGGGGCGAGGCGGCCGAGGGGCTGAACATCTCGCTCAACCCGCCGACCGTGATCCTGATGGCCGGCCTGCAGGGCTCGGGCAAGACCACCACGGCGGCCAAGCTCGGCCTGAAGCTGGGGCGCGAGCGCAAGAAGGTGCTGCTGGCCTCGCTGGACACCCGCCGCCCGGCCGCCATGGAGCAGCTGGCGACCCTCGCCCAGCAGGCCCAGGTCGACAGCCTGCCGATCGTCGCCGGCCAGGCCGCGCCCGACATCGCCCGGCGCGCCATGACCGCGGCCCGGCTGCAGGGCTACGACATCCTGATCCTCGACACCGCCGGCCGCACGACGCTGGACGAGGCGATGATGGCCGAGGCGGCCGAGATCGCCAGGATCGCCAATCCGTCCGAGACCCTGCTGGTGGCCGACAGCCTGACCGGCCAGGACGCGGTACGCACCGCCAAGGCCTTCCACGAGCGCCTGCCGCTGACCGGCCTGGTGCTGACGAGGGCCGACGGCGACGGACGCGGCGGCGCGGCGCTGAGCATGCGCGCGGTCACCGGCCTGCCGATCAAGTTCCTGGGCGTGTCGGAGAAGATCGACGGCCTGGACGCCTTCGACGCCCACCGGGTGGCCGGCCGGATCCTCGGCCGCGGCGACGTGGTGGCGCTGGTCGAAAGGGCCGCCCAGGACCTCGACCACGCCAAGGCCGAGGCCATGGCCAAGAAGCTGGCCAAGGGCCAGTTCGACCTGGACATGATGGCCGACCAGCTCGCCCAGATGAAGAAGATGGGCGGCATGGAAGGCATGATGGGCCTGCTGCCCGGCGTGCAGAAGATCAAGAAGCAGATGTCCGAGGCCAATGTCTCCGACAAGATGCTGGACCGCCAGGCGGCGATCATCTCCTCCATGACCCGGCAGGAGCGGAAGAAGCCCGACATCCTGCAGGCCTCGCGCAAGCGCCGGATCGCCCGTGGCGCCGGCGTCGACGTGGCCGAGATCAACCGCCTGCTGAAGCAGCACAGGCAGATGGCCGACGCCTTCAAGATGCTGAGCCGCGACGGCGGCAAGGGCTTCGCCCGCATGGCCGGCATGCTGGGCGGCGGCGGCGGGGACCGCATGAAGGCCATGGGCGGCGGCAAGATGCCGACCCCCGACGATATCGAAAAGGCCGCGGGACAGCTCCCCGGCCTCGGCGGCGCCCCTGGCGGCCTGCCCAAGCTTCCTGGCCTGGGGGGCCTTCCCCCCGGCTTCAATCCCTTCAAGAAATCCTAGACATCACAAGGACCTGACCATGCTGAAGATCCGTCTCGCCCGTGGCGGCGCCAAGAAGCGGCCCTACTACTCGATCGTCGTCGCCGACAGCCACTCGCCCCGCGATGGCCGATTCATCGAGAAGGTCGGCGCCTACAACCCGCTGCTCAAGAAGGACGACCCGACCCGGGTGACCCTGAAGGCCGAGCGCATCCAGGAGTGGATCAGCAAGGGCGCCCAGCCGACCGACCGCGTCGCCCGCTTCCTGGCGACCGAAGGCCTGGCCAAGTGGGAAGCCGGCTCCAACCCCAAGAAGGGCCTGCCCGGGACCAAGGCCAAGGAACGTGCGGAAGAGCGCGCCCAGCGCGAAACCGACCGCGCCGCCGCGGCCGCCGAAGCCGCCGCCCGTCCGCCCGAGCCGGAACCGGAGCCCGTCGTCGAGGAAGCCCCCGCCGCCGAGGAAGCCCCGGCCGCTGAAGCCGCCGCGGAAGAGGCCCCCGCCGCCGAAGCCGCTGCTGAAGACGCCCCCGCCGCGGAAGCTCCCGTCGCCGAAGCTCCCGCCGCCGAAGAGGCCCCCGCGGCCGAAGCCGGCGCCGAGACCACCGAAGGCTGATCCCGGCCAGGCCCTTCCCCCCTCGACGGGGGAAGGGTTTGACGGGGTGCGCACCGTGACTCGCCATGAATGACAAGCTGCTGCTCGTGGCGCGCGTGTCGGGCGCCTTCGGCGTGCGGGGCGAGCTGCGCATCGCCACCTTCACCGAGGACCCGACCGCCCTGGCGCGCTATCGCGACCTGCTGCGCGAGGACGGTTCCCCCGGCCTGACCATCGCCTCGGCCCGCGCGGTGAAGGGCGCGGCCATCGTCCGCGCCAAGGAGGTCGAGACCCGCGACCAGGCCGAGGCCCTGCGGGGCCTGGCCCTCTACATCCATCGCGACATCCTGCCGCCGGTGGACGAGGACGAGTTCTATTTGGCCGACCTGATCGGGCTGGAGGTCGAGGACGCCGACGGCGGGCGGATCGGCCGGGTCAAGACCGTCCACGACTTCGGCGCCGGCGACTTGCTGGAGATCGAGCCGGCCGAGGGCGGCGCGACCTGGTGGCTGCCCTTCACCCGCGAGGCGGTGCCCGAGCTGCGCATCGCCGAGGGCAAGCTGATCGCCGTGCGGCCGCCCGAGGTGGAGTAGCTGCACCGCTCATCCCGCGCAGGCGGGATGAGGCGCGCCCCCTACCCCTTCCGCATGCGGATCAGGCCTTCCTGGGCCACCGAGGCCACGAGCGTGCCGTCCTGGTGGTAGATGGCCCCGCGGCTGAAGCCCCGGGCCCCCGAGGCCGAGGGGCTGTCGTGCACATAGAGGTGCCAGTCGTTGAAGTTCGACGGCTTGTGGAACCACATGGCGTGGTCGAGGCTGGCCGCCTGCAAGCCCGGCGTCTCCCAGGTCACCCCGTGCGGCCCGATCGCGGTGCCCAGCAGGCTCATGTCCGAGGCATAGGCCATGATCACCTGGTGCATGTGCGGATCCTCGCCGATCGGCGAGCGGGCGCGGAACCAGGCCATGCTGACCGGCTCCAGCACGCGAGCGGACCCGGCCTCGTAGCGGTTCACCCCATCGGCGGCGCGCATCTCGATGGGACGGGGCCGGGTCATCCACGTCTTCTGCTGCGGCGTGGCGTGCTCGATCGCCGCGCGGATCAGGTCGGACTCCGTGGGCAGGTCCTCGGGCCGCGGAGCCTGCGGCATGGTCGACTGGTGCTCGTACCCCTCCTCGGCCACCTGGAACGAGGCGGCGAGGTTGAAGATCTGCTGGCCGCGCTGGATCGCCACCACGCGCCGGGTGGTGAAGCTGCCGCCGTCGCGGGATCGGTCGACCTCGAAGATGATCGGCACGGTGGGGTCGCCCGGCCGGATGAAGTAGCAGTGGATCGAGTGGCAGACCCGGTCCTCCACCGTGCCGTAGGCGGCCAGCAGCGACTGGGCGATCACCTGGCCGCCGAAGATGCGGCGCGGCCCGTCGTCCGGGGAGACGCCCCGGAACAGGTTCACCTCGATCCGCTCAAGCGTGAGGGCTTCGGCGAGGTTTTCCGGCGTTTCCATGGGCGGCTGTAGACCAGGTTGAAAGTGCAAAGCCCCGCTTAGTCCCCGGGCGCCACGGCGGCAAGCGCGACCCTTCGCCCTTCCGCTGGCGCGCGCGCTGGTCCAAAAGGCGGCCATGTCCTTCGACGCCGCCGTTCTGACCATGTTTCCCGAGGCCTTCCCCGGCCCGCTGGGCGTCTCGCTGATCGGGACGGCGTGGACCGAGCAGGGCCTGTGGACTCTGGAAACGGTGGACATTCGGGGGTTTTCCAAGGATAAGCGCGGCTTCCTCGACGACACCCCCGCGGGTGGCGGTCCGGGGCAGGTGATGCGAGCGGACGTCATCGCGGCTGCGCTGGACAGCGTGGAGCTGCGGGGGCGGCCGCTTTTGTACATGAGCGCCCGGGGTCGCCCCCTCACCCAGGCGCGGGTCCGGGAGTGGTCGCAAGGCCCCGGGATCATCGTCCTCTGCGGACGGTTCGAGGGGGTGGACCAGCGGGTGCTCGACGCCCGCGGGTTCGAGGAGGTCGCCGTCGGCGACGCGGTGCTCGCCGGGGGCGAGGCCGCGGCGATGGTGGCGATCGAGGCGTGCGTACGGCTGGTGCCCGGGGTTCTGGGACAGCCGGAGAGTTTGAGTGACGAGAGTTTCGAGGACGGGCTCCTCGAGCATCCGCAGTATACGAGGCCGCGGACGTTCGAAGGGCGCGACATCCCCGAGGTGCTGCTGAGCGGCCATCACGCCCAGGTTCGGGCCTGGCGGCAGGCGCAGCGGGAGCTTACCACGCGGGCGCAGCGGCCGGACTTGTGGGCGCGGCGATCCGCCAATCAACAGCCAAAGGGCGAGTAAAGCCCAGTACTTGAAGGATCAGAGACGATGAACATCATCCAGACGCTCGAGAAGGAAGAGGCCGACCGCCTTCTCGCCCTGCGCACCGTGCCGGAATTCCAGCCCGGCGACACCGTCCGCGTGAACGTGCGGATCAAGGAAGGCGAGCGCGAGCGCGTCCAGGCCTATGAAGGCGTGTGCATCGCCCGGGCCGGCCAGGGCATCAACGAGAGCTTCACCGTCCGCAAGATCTCGTTCGGCGAAGGCGTCGAGCGGGTGTTCCCGGTGCTGTCGCCGATGATCGAGTCGATCGAGGTGAAGCGTCGCGGCGTCGTGCGGCGCGCCAAGCTCTATTACCTGCGCGACCGTCGCGGGAAATCGGCCCGGATCGCCGAGCGCCAGATGTCGACCGTCAAGGGCGGCGCGGCCAAGGCGGCCGTCGAAACGGCGGAAGCCGAGAGCTAGGCTCTCCTTCCAGCCTCACATAATTCTCAAGCGGCGGCCGTGGCGACACGGCCGCCGTTTTCGTTCACGCCGCCCGGCCCTCGGCGACGAAGGCCGACAGGCCCTCCACCAGGTGGTCGAACATCAGCCGCATGCGGCGCGCGCCCTTCAGGTTCTCGTGCATGGCGACCCACAGCTCCAGCTCGAAGCCGAAGCTGGCCGGCATCACCGGCGTCAGGCCGCAGCGGCGGGCGATCGTGTGCTGGACCGCGCCGACGCCGTAGCCGGCGCGGACCGCGGCCAGCTGGGCCAGGTCGTTGTCCGAGCGGAACGAGAACATCTCGCGGTTGACGGCGATGTCCAGGCCGTCGATGGCGGCGATGCGGGGAATGTCCCGGTCGTAGCCGACGATCGGATGGTCGTCGATATCCTGCATCGACTGCGGCGCGCCGCAGCGTTCGATGTAGTCGGGGGCGGCGTAGAACCCCAGGCCGACCATGCCGATCTTGCGGGCCAGCAGCGCGTTCTGGGTCGGCCGCATCATGCGCACGGCGATGTCGGCGTCGCGGCGCAGCAGGTCCTGGGGGCGGTTGGAGAGGGCGAGCTCGATCTCCACCTCCGGGTGCTTGTGGCGAAAGGCGGCCATCATCGCCGGCAGCACCTCGACGCCCATGATCTCGCTGGCGGTGATGCGCACCGCGCCGGCGATCCCGTCCGCCGCGCCCGAGGCGTCGCGCACCGCCGCGCCCGCAGCCGCCGACATCTCCGCCAGGTGGTCGCGCAGGCTGAGCGCCAGTTCCGTGGGCTGCAGGCCGCGCGGGCTGCGGGTGAACAGCGACGCGCCCAGGCGCTGTTCCAGCGCCTCGATGTGGCGGCCCAGGGTCGGCTGGGTCAGGCCGCGCTGGCGGGCCGCGGCCGACAGGCTGCCCGTGTCCAGCACCGCGTGCAGGCTTTGGAAGAGATCCCAGTCCATGCCAGCCATACGTCCACGAATAGCTGATCCGGGAAATCCCGCAATTTCATGGGATCGCTCGTCGGCCTGGGCGCCCCCCAGGCGCGAAATCGCGGGTTTCGCAACGATATTGCGGCGCCGCGGCACTAGACGCGCGCGGTCCCGCGCCACTACATGCGGCCCATGCCCGGCAAGACACTGTATGACAAGATCTGGGATGCGCACGTGGTCGCCGAGGACGTCGGCGGCGAGGCGGTCCTCTATATCGACCTGCACCTGATCCACGAGGTGACGACGCCCCAGGCCTTCGCCGGCCTGCGCGCCGCCGGCCGCCCCGTGCGCCGGCCCGACCGGACGCTCGCGGTCGCCGACCACAACACCCCGACGGAGGGCCAGGCCCTGGGCGTCGACCAGGTGGCCGACCCCGAGGCGCGGCTGCAGCTGCAGACGCTCGGCCGCAACGTCGCCGAGCACGGCATCGAATATTTCGAGATGGGCGACGTCCGCAACGGCATCGTCCATGTGGTCGGGCCCGAGCAGGGGCGCACCCAGCCGGGCATGACCATCGTCTGCGGCGACAGCCACACCTCCACCCACGGCGCCTTCGGGGCGCTGGCCCATGGCATCGGCACCTCGGAGGTCGAGCACGTGCTGGCCACCCAGACCCTGCGGGCCAAGAAGTCGAAGAACTTCCGGGTGGTGATCGACGGGACGCCCGCCCCCGGCGTCGGCGCCAAGGACTTCGCCCTGGCCGTGGTGCGCGAGATCGGCACGGCGGGCGGCAACGGCCATGTGATCGAATATGCCGGGGAAGCGGTGAAGGCGCTCTCCATGGAAGGGCGCATGACGCTGTGCAACCTGACCATCGAGGCCGGCGCCCGGGCGGGCCTGATCGCGCCCGACGAGACCACCTTCGACTACATGCGTGGCCGGCCGGCCACGCCCAAGGCCGGCGCCTGGGAAATGGCCCTGCCCTACTGGAAGAGCTTCTTCACCGACCCCGACGCGGTGTTCGACCGCGAGGTGCGGCTGGACGCCGGCGCCATCCCGCCGCTGGTCACCTGGGGCACCAGCCCCGAGGACGTGATCGCCATCGACGACGTGGCGCCCGATCCGGCCGCCTTCGACAACCCCGACAAGCGCGCCGGCGTGGCCCGGGCCCTGGACTATATGGGCCTGACGCCCGGCCAGAAGATCACCGACGCTCGGATCGACCGGGTGTTCATCGGCTCCTGCACCAACAGCCGCATCGAGGACCTGCGCGCCGCCGCCCAGGTGGTGAGCAAGGCCCTGGCCGACGGCCGCAAGGTCGCCGCCCACGTCAACGCCATGGTGGTGCCGGGCTCGGGCCTGGTGAAGGCCCAGGCCGAGGACGAGGGCCTGGACGAGGTGTTCATCGCCGCCGGCTTCGACTGGCGCGAGCCGGGCTGCTCCATGTGCCTGGGCATGAACCCCGACAAGCTGGCGCCGGGCGAGCGCTGCGCCTCGACCTCCAACCGCAACTTCGAGGGCCGCCAGGGCCCCCGCGGCCGCACCCACCTGATGAGCCCGGCCATGGCCGCGGCCGCCGCCATCGCCGGCCACATCGCCGACGTCCGCGACTTCATCTGAGCCGCCGGAGCCGACTGACATGGAAGCCTTCACCAAGCTCGACGCCCGCGTCGCCCCGCTGCCGGTCGCCAATATCGACACCGACCAGATCATCCCGGCCCAGTTCCTCAAGACGGTGGAGCGGGCGGGCCTGGCGCGCGGCCTGTTCTTCGCCCTGCGCTTCGACGACCAGGGGAACGAGCGGCCCGACTTCGTGCTCAACCGGCCCGAATACAAGGGCGCCGGCGTGCTGGTCACCGGGGAGAACTTCGGCTGCGGCTCGAGCCGCGAACACGCGCCCTGGGCGCTGATGGACTACGGAATCCGCTGCGTGATCGCCACCAGCTTCGCCGATATCTTCTACAACAACTGCTTCCAGAACGGCCTGCTGCCGGTGGTGCTGAGCGCCGCCCAGGTGCAGACGCTGATGGACGAGGCCAAGGGCGGCAACCATCTGGCGACCATCGACCTGGAGGCCCAGACGGTGGTCACGCCCTCGGGCAAGTCGTTCGGCTTCGAGATCGATCCGACCCGCAAGGAGAAGATGCTCAAGGGCCTCGACGCCATCGGCGAGACCCTGCAGAAGGCCGCCGCCATCGACCTCTACGAGTCCAGGCGCGCGCTGGCCCAGCCCTGGCTGGAAGACGCATGACCCTGATCGTCGCCGGCACGGTCCGGGTCCCGCCGGAGAACCTGGCGAGCATCAGGCCGCACATGCTGGCGATGCTGGCCGCCAGCCGGGCCGAGGACGGCTGCATCGAATACTCCTACGCCCAGGACGTGGCCGAGCCCGGCCTGATCCGGGTGTTCGAGGCCTGGCGCGACCAGGACGCCCTGGCCGCCCACTTCAAGACCGAACATATGGCGACGTGGCGCGCGGCCTGGCCCGGCTTCGGGGTTTCCGACCGCAGGCTCTTCGCCTACGAGGTCGCCGACCAGCGCGCGCTCTAGACTGCAAAGACCGAGGCTTTCCCCATGACCGACC
>Ga0307513_10011287_pt1 | contig 11115 bp, 16 predicted proteins | sample 15_EM_MG_FD_202174 | JGI IMG/M metagenome (GOLD analysis project Ga0307513, IMG submission 202174) | Populus trichocarpa ectomycorrhiza microbial communities from riparian zone in the Pacific Northwest, United States - 15_EM | ecosystem: Host-associated > Plants > Roots > Unclassified | place... | reverse complement strand
TCATATGACCTGGTGGAGGGGGTCCGCCGGGTCCGCCTAAAAGTGGCGGACCGACATCAGGGGGAGGACTCATCATGTTCCGAGGCGGCGGGGGACTCATCATATTACGTGGTGGAGGCGGCCCCATTTGTCCAGGGGGAGGGCTCATCATGGCTCGAGGTGGGCCACCATGTCCGGGTGGAGGGCTCATCATATTCCGAGGCAGAGGTCCTGGTCCTGGGCCCGGTCCTCGTTGGATGCTCACGCTTCGGGGAAGGACCTGCCCGGGGTTGAATGACTGTTGGGGTATAACCTGACCCGGGCCATATGAAGGGGGCATAACCTGTCCAGGACCGAACGGACCCGGTGGAGGCATAACCTGACCCGGCCGGAATGAAGGGCCAGGACCCCCATGACCCCGATCCTGCGAAGGTGGCCTACCCCGCTGAGCTGGTCCGTCCATAACCGTCTCTGCAGTCGACGACGTCCTCTGGAAATTCAAAGGATCGGGCGATTGTTCCTGTACAACGCGACGGGGCCCATTCTGGAGTTGCAATTCCGGCGAAAGCGCCCGTTGTGCGAGTAACTCCGGTGGACCGGAAGGAGACCAACGTTTCTGAGAATTGACCGATTCAAATCTTGAAGGGGGTGAAAACCTCTTTTCACCTGGGTTGACGCTATGACTGGACGAAAGCCCACGCATTATCGAATCCCCAGGGCCACCAGATTCGGGACGAGGTGGTCCATTTGGCGGTAATGGTGAAGAGATTGATCGTGGGAGACTCGGAACAGGAGGTGGCGGTTGTGTGCTCCTCGCCCGCTGGTGGACTAGAGGGCCCGATTCAGGTTAGAGAAGGCGACTCAAGTCTGGGCGAACTTACGGCTTGTCGCTGCGTCGATACAATCTCGGAATTCCGCCAGTAGCCTTAACTTGACTTTGGGTGAAGGGGTGTTGATGATCAAAGTCTCCTTCCTCAGGATTAAAACGCTTAAAGCCGTTTCTGTCCCAGAAATCAGATGAATTCTGGGATAATGTAAACCTGTCACTCACCAGAATCAGGGATCTCTGAAACTTTCAAGTGTTTGCCAGCGAGGGGAGGGAATATCAACGAGAGATCAGCCGCGCCTCCATGTTCCGCCCTCTCCGAAGGTAGAAGCCATTCGCAAATAAGGAAAAGATCCGTAATAAGAAAAATGTGTCCACGGGGGTATCGCGTGAATTGACCAGTAGATTTGGGGGTGAGCTCGATGAGGACATCTAATGACATTCGCAATTCACGGGTATATGTCAAACCTGGTGTTTCGATTTGCAGCTTGGTTTCCTACGGACGTGATGCTAAGGCTCATGCAGGGCACGAAAAGGGGGATCAGCTCTCACCCTCGGGTTCATTGTAAACAAGTCAAGTGTCTTTGCGGTTGACAATCGCCTCTCGATGTCAGCAATCGCTACGGGTGGCACCGGTCCAGAGTTTCGATCGATCGACGTCGCCACCGTTGTCTGAGATTGGTTCCCTCCACTGCTGGGAAGGTCAATCGCCGGTTAAAACCCTCCCTCCTCCGAAGGAGACCCAAAACTTACGACGTGCTCGCATGCCTCGAGTTTGTTCCGTCTGACAGTGTGTCTCGGATACTGGTATCGGGTGGAGAGTACTGCGGGGGTGCGTCCCGCATGTCGACCACAACTTCGTCCTCGGTCTGGATGGGTGGAGACGACTGGAGTCTGGTATCAAACCTCCCTTCCACGGTTGCCAGTAGCCTTTCTAGTTTCTCCATCGCGCCAATTAGCAACTTATGATCGCTCCGTCCTGGTGCAGTGCTCTTCAGCAGTCTCCCGTACAGCTTCTTGTAGTACTTGAGTCGGCCGTGAGGGAGTAGAAACAAGCTATCCAAGGTCCACAAGGGGGGCTCTGACGGGTGGGCTTGGGACGATGAAGGGAATGGAGGAGGGTTCGAGGCAGAGAATGCCGCCAGAGTCGTCGGTAGCTTTGGGTTGCCGGATACAGGTTCCCAGGCGTCAAATCCAGCAGTATATTTGTTGCAGTACGTTGCGTATGGGAGTTCGAGATCATCAACCTGAAAGTGGGATTGAGCAGGGCTCGAGACAATCGCATATATCCACTAACCCATCGCATAAGGAGATCACCCAATGCCTTTGGTGACGAGGGACTCGTCCCGATCTCCCTCAGTTTCTAGGAAACGTTTCGATTGGACACCAAACACATTTGGCATGAACGTGTGATTACGTACCGAAAGCAAAGACCGGTTCGCCTTGTAGACGGCCTCGACCGCCCTGAACATCTGGTCCAACTCCTGAGGTGGCAGATTTGACCTTGACCATGCAGAGGCAACTTTCTGAACGAATCAAAGACGCAAGAGATCAATACGCTGATGAAATACAGAAGAAATGCCATCGACAGATATTACCCTGATAATACCAGCTAGTTGGTCAACGTAAATCTTTTCCGTTTCAACAAGTTCCGTCAGAGGGTTTGTCTTTTTCGACCTGGTTTCGGGTTGTGGTGACGGTGGCTGGGAGCGAGAACCGCCAGGGCTTGTTGGCGTGACCGGCGCGGAGAGGTCTGGGGTAAAACAGGGGTTCTAATGGTGACACAGAACGAAAGAAACACTAGAAGGGTGCGAACCGTTTGGGTTTAGTGATGACGGCGTCAAGCCGGCAGTTTCTAGCGGCATTGGTGGAAGTTTTGACTTTTCCTCCAGGATCTTGGGTGGGGGCGGGGGCGGCGGCAGGTCATCGTCTAGCTTATGGCCTACGTTCATGGGTGGAGGGCTGACAAACAGCGTGGTTGTCGTAGTTGGTGGACAACTGCAGAGTGATGATGAGATCAGGGGGTGTGCCTGCCTCGTTCGTTTCTCACAACCGCCAGTTGCCCCGAAATGGCGGTACCTCGTTCCCCGATGCAGCCCGGTCAATCTTCAAAACTGTATCCTCTCAAATGGATAGAAAGCACATTCAACTCGAAGGAAAAGACGGAGAGTCTCCTCAGACCCGAGGTCGAGAGCGGGAATGTCACCTATCGCGACATGGAACTCGCCCAGGCGAGTGGGATCCTGTCTTACAGTTCCTGCAGATGAAGTGACCGCGCACTCTATAGTCCTTCTTCTCAAGCAAGAACCGCTATCTACCGGTAGGCCTCTCCATCCGAGTCCATTGGACCCTGGTACACACGTTCGATCTCTCAACCAACCCCACTTTCCCAGTTGCTTTACTCGAACCTCGCGTTCCTCGGTACACTCGTGTACTCTCAGAGGTTCGCTCGACCAAAATGGGGCACGGCTAAGCTCGTGGCAATAAGCACTCTCCTGGGCTGCGGCAGCTACACCTTTGGGTTCAACCAAAAGTTGACTGCCCACTCCAGATTTGCCCGGTCGCTGGAGAACCCCGCAGGATTCAACCGAGCCCTGCAAAACATAAACGCCCGGCTTGGAGGCCCGGAAGACTTCCCGTACGGTGTTCCAGAGAGGCGGGAGGAGCCCATGGGTGTTGCTCTTGGGCCTGGCGCCGTAAGTCAATCAAGGGCCTCAAACGCCAGCAAACCACCCCTCGAACCGGGAGAGGACTGGGCCGCCTCTCCCGCCCAGGACGAGCCGGATCGGAACCAGGGTATGTCCCAATACGTCATCACTGTATTTCAAGCATCATTCGGCGCCTATAGTGCCATGGATACTGAACAGCGCTGTGCGCTTTGTTGATCCTCTTTACCTCCCTTCCCTTGGCACGTTTGGTCTCAACTGAAACGCCGGATTTTAGCTCAACAGACCAGCCAATCGAGCGTTCAACGGTCCTCAAGCAAATGGGACGAGATCCGGGCTATCAACAACAAAACAGGCGCTGCTTCCTCGTGGGACCTCATACGACAGAACCACGAACGGAACAGAATATCTCCGCCCCCGTCATCTCAATCGCCCTCCCGTTCTCGTAACCCGATTGGAGGAGCAGATGGAGCAGATGGTACTGATGACGGTGGCAATTCTCCCGATCTTGATTCATCAATCCCAATCGACAAGCACGAGAAGCGGTGGGAAAATCGCGCGTCTGAAGAATCTCGGTTCGAGGCCGTGTTGGAGGCTGAAAGGCGTAGAGCCAGGCCTGACGCGAGCTTTTCGCGTTCGGATCATGACACTCCTCGATAATTTCCCTCCAACCCGCTGGGGACAAGTTGATTCCCCGGCGTCATAGCAAAACTTTCGACATGGGAAACTTTAAGCAGGGTCGCGACTTCAATCCCTTGATCTCCCAGACCGGTCAGAGCTTAACCCTTCGAAATGATCCGCCAAGCAAAACGTTTCAATCACCACTGACCGCGAAGATCGAAGCTTATGGATGATGGACTGTATATCGCTAGAAAGGTCGTATTGTGTACTTTATACGGATGCTTTATGATACAACTAATTCTGGATCACTGCTCGCTGTGTCCAAAACGATGGTCCAAGGCGGGTATGTAGAGTTTTTAGTCAAAATTTGGAATAGGCCACATCGGAGGTCAACAAGTGGGGGCGATAACCCACTCAGGTCCCCGAACTCTATAATAAAACCGGGCGGGCAAGAGTATGACTGGAGGAGAGCTCACTACACGAAAGTCCGAGAGCAAACTTCAAAACAAAAATGGAGTACCTAAATGAATCCGAACAGACACAAGGGGGAGTTGTGAAAACGAAAGGCCCAGGAATACAAAAACACGGAGAATACAAGTGTACAAATGAGCACAACATCGGGGGAAGGGGGTCGATTACGTATCAACCACTGTACCATCAAGCGTGATCCAGGGATGCGATAAACGCGGGAAGCCGTAGGGCGGGCAGCCCTTACGGCGTAATGAAAACGAAGTTAATTACGCAGCGAAAAGAAAAGGTGATGCAGCAAGGTGGCGTAAAAAGAAGTTCATTGATAGGCGGCGTTATGGATCTCCGCAGAGAACGGAGACATGTCACCAGGGCTGGTCGACCACAAGTCTTCGTTCGCTCCAGCACCGGAGATGTTTATCCCTGAATGCGAATTGACGGTCTCAGCTCTCGAGGTGCTCCTGAAGCCTGAGGAATCGTCGTCATCTTCGAACGGTGATCCGCTTGGGAGGGGGGCACCGGTCGGAGAGGGTTTGTCAAACGCAGTCTCCCTCGAAAAGGGGTACAGCGGTACCCCTACTTCCAGGGGCTGCATCTGACTAGTGAGTCGGACAATCTCGGACATGAGACCCTGCAGAAGCTTCTCCTGCCGCGCTGAGTAGTGTTTCAGTATCACACCGAGCCGACGACAAGGCGCAGGGGACTCACTTCCAATGGGGGATCTCTCTCCGTAAGCCATCATAGCCGATCTATTGGCAGAAACCATAATCGATCATCAGCACTTGATTCGCGAGGAAACCCGTCGAAAAAAATGAGGTATGGGGGGCAAGGGCGGAGTCTCTCATGAGGGATGTAGGAAAGAAAAGAGGGGAGGGAGCTATCGTGTGGGGATTGATACGTACCTTAGAACGTTGATCTCACCCCAGATGGTCGTCTCCCTTGAAACATCACCAATCCCGATGAAGTACTTGCACAATTGAACCTGAACGACAGCAGCCAGGTACCAGCAAATCTGAGAGAGAAAAGATAAACAGGATGTCGATAGGAGACAAGAACGAATACCCACCACCACAAGAGGATGTAACCTCGTAATGTCAAGTGAGGTCTCGTACAGCCGATAATACGCCGTGATGATGGCCCTCGCAGCATGAACGCATCTCGATGCAGAGGTAGATTGTGAGTCAGAAAAGTCGACATATGGGTTATGCAACGTGATAACAGTGCTATTTCGGGTTGAAACCAGGCGCGGAATCAAGTATCAGCTCCATGAGGGAGGGGAAAAAGGACATGGACAATACTCACGCATGAGGCAGCAAATGAGCGAGATATAGGTCCGTATCCATAGAGCCGTCCTCGTTCATCCCAAGGTGCTTGTAGACTGGCGGGAACTTCTCCAGAAAGTCTGTAGAAACCAGCCTGTCGAGCTCCGTAAAACCGGGCCTGAAGAATGGATTCTGGCTGCGCGTGACAGCTGCAGATGCCCGAAGGTTGCTACGGACGTTGTAGTCCGTCACTCGGCCAAACAACATAATAGCTTTGATGAGCAACAAAAAGGAGTCGGTGTATTCTGGAGGGTGGTTAACAAAAAGGTCCTCATCGGATATGCTTTGTGGGTTGACCGGGACGCTCCGCTGTGACCGACGATCAGGTTTCGAAGGTACAAAACATACCCGCACAGATCAATGGGCGCACCTGTAACTCGAAGTCTGCCGCCGTTAATGGAAGTTCAGTACCGATATCTCGCTCATCTACAAACATGGCCGTTAGTATTATATTTGTACCGGGGTGGTGAGCGACTAACCAACTGCATGCACCCAACCGCCGATGGACACAGTCCGATCAAAAAGGATTGTCATCCACCACGTCCTCCGCCTGATTTCTTGTTCCAGGGTGTCTTGAGGAGGCGGAAGGTACTCTCCGGGTCCGTTTATGGCGTGTACGGAAAAGGTACCGGGGTAGTTCAGCCGCAATGGGACAGCAACGCGTGTCTGAAAGCCAGCGTATATCCAGACCTCGACCCATCGCCCCTCCTGGTAAAGATACCAAGATAACACGATGCACGCTTGCATGACCTGAAAGATGTCTTTCCCGCTGGCCATTGTCCGGTCGATGTATTGTCTGGTTTTGCTAGCATGGAACTCGGCGAACTTGTCTCGACGAACACCGTCCTGAGTTATGGTAGCGGAATTCGAGGTCCACCTTGACGCCGATGCACACTGCAGGATGGTTAGGGATGACATGTGGGAGCTGTGACCAATTCGCTTACGATCGCATGCAGCAAAGCAACATGAGGGAATTTGGAATGGTAGGCGGGCAACTGCATGGCAGCCAAGAATGATGGCCGATGCAGAATCCTCGAACCGCATGGGTCACAATTAAAATACACGTCGATGAGGTGGTTCACAATCGCGGGGGAAGGTAGGTCCGGGTTCCACCCAGCGATGAGCAGCTCTTGGGGTGGAGTGGGACTGGATTTGATAGGGTATTGCTGATTATTGATCGGACTCGATCCAGGGGTGCTTCCGGCGCCCGTGCCCGTGAGCGAGACGTTTGGCAAGACGATGATCCCGGGGCTCAGTTCTGGAGTGGCACTAAACAACGATGAAACGGCTGCCGTCTGGATTACCGGTGTCGCTGACGACGGCCCCGCGACGGAGCCCGTTTCGCGGAGTTGATTTCTTAATTGGTCTGAAAACGAGGGTAACGACGTTGGGTGAGGGCTAGCCGGGAAAACGGCCCGTCCAGCTTACTGAGTTGTTCTTCCAGCGCTTTGATCTTTTCTAGAGGTCCGGTATCTGGCGCCAGAGGGAGGCCATCGATGGGGTCATATGAGCATTGCGGCTCGGTGGGGTGACTGAGGCTTGTGTGAGCGGAGGCCGTGAGGAGAGAAGGAGGACTTAGAGACTGACGAAAACCCGACCGGAGGGGGGACGCTAATCGTGGCCTTCCATTGCCTGAGGAGGTACAGCACATCCCGGGTAAATGAGACAACCCTTGGGTGTATCGGCAATGGACATACTTTACGCAGGTAGTGCAATGGGGGCGACCGGCATCACATTTCTTTAAGCAAACGGTGATCAGATGCGCCACGGAGGATATGGAAGAAAGGTTCTCGCACGAGTTTTCTTTTCCGGCAAGAAAGGCAAGCCTACGGAGTCGGAAAGAGGTAAGAGATCAAGAGAAACGGGGGTTGGACGCGGCTACACGTGCCTGGTTCCGGCGAAGGGCTGGCCGCGACGATTGGGCGGAAGGCTGTACTTTTGGCATTCGGGAGAGTGGACGGAGAGCAGCAGGGTGCGGCAGATTTCGCGAGTTTTAAATCATCACCATCCAGGCGACGAGCGGTTACGGCTGGGGACAGATCCCACGTGACCAGGCGAGACGACCCAAGTTAGCCCTGCTTCCAGACGCTCCCAGGAATGAAAGGGGCCCAGACAATGGGAGCCTGAGCCGGCAGCATCCTGTACCTCTCTCCCCGGTCCCCTTTGTCTTCGGAGGCAATCATTCTCGACTGCACAGCTTGCGCACCTCTCCAGACTGAATCCGACACCCCGCGCAGCCCGAAAATCAAATTCCTCCGCGATCGTCCTCGATCCACCCACGACATTGACCTAGCTCAAAGCTGTGATCTGTCCCCTGACTCACGCACCCGACCCTGACCCGAAAAATAGCAAAGTCGTCTCATTTCATACATGCTACTCGACCCGACAGCGGTAAAATAAACGCTCGGAAGGGACCGACCGATCGCGAGGAATCATCTGTCACCTTTAATCATCGAACCGCTTCGTCGTCCTATCAATCCCTCCCCTGTTTCCCGGCTTGTTACGATTCGTACAGTGGTTGGCGTAGTGACCTTTCTCACCACACTTGATTTCAAATGTCGTCAGTTGGAGCAGAAGCAGACCGCGCAAAGAAACACCAGACCTTGAAACACATGACTTCGTCGAGGTTCCGACGTGGGGGCTGTCCGCCTCCAGACTGCATCCCTGATCCAGAGCCATGATCGAAATCCGCATATCTACCATAGCCGGGTGGAGGAGGCCCCAGGTCCCTCGGCGAGGGCGGGGGAGGAGGATCATAAGCGCTCGGCGGAGGGGCACCTGGCTTGGGGCTGTTCACGTCGTAAGTAGGCGTGGTTATGGGCACAGCGTGGGTATAAGGTTACTTACTGTCCTCGCGGGCAATCCGGGCCCATTGGGCAAAATCCGGTCAGGAACAACTGACAGGCGACTCTTCTGACGTGTTTTCGTGGACAGGTTGGACCTGTGAGGTTATGGTTAAGCCGGTGAGAACGACGTGCAAGTTAAACCCAACTGAGATAGACAAACCTAACTTGCAGAACCCCCGGTTATAATCCGGGCACTCAACCTTCCGTTCCTTCGGATGAGCATACAGACATTCGTCTCCGGCCGAACAGTACCCGTACTTCGCGAACCACCAACACTCTGGCATACGCCGAAGGTTGTACTCGTGCAGGAACTCGCACGCGTCGCCCTTCTTACAAAGACCACGCAGCCAGTGTTTGCAAACGGTTGCTAAACGCTCTCTGTCCCGAGGATGGGTGGGAAGTTGTTTCGGAGGTTGGAAGTTTTGGGGGGAGGGCGTCGTGTGTCGTAGCGGGCATAGCAAAGGCCCAAGCGGACAGCCCGTAGGTGTCAATGCAAGCCGACATATCTGGTCATCTGTAACGGTTCCGCGATTCAAATCAACCGATCACGCCCAGCCACACGCACGACCACGTACCTTTATCGAGCTTCAAACCCAGCTCGTTCTTAATGAACAACTCCTGGGAGAAGTTGTTCTGATGAAACTGGGGTCTGACGATGTCCCGAAGTGGCGAAGGGCCAGTCAAAGGATCGGACTGAGCATTCAAAGTCATGGTCGATGAGTAAGTATCGGAAGTATGTGACGCGCTCCGGCGTCAGCACCAAATCCTTCCCTAACCTAATGCGGAAATAATTGCCCACGATCGCTACGCCCATGAACCCCGGCCACCGGCATGAGACTCTTCCGAATCCCGCTCCCTGGGCCGGTCATCCGGCGGCCATTGTTCCAACAATCTAACAGGGAATGCATAGCTGTCAACTACATGTCATGAATTAGCTCGATCAACTCCTATATAACGCCCATAGCTTCATCGGATCACACCGGCTTGTGGTGGGCCTGGTCAACATTGGTCAGTAAATTCTAGGACCTCTAATGTTTCAAACACGCGACTCTCCGACCACAATACAGGAAAACTGTAAACAGGGGTTCAAACACGAGATGTTTACTTAATACAAGCCACAAGTGCATCCCCTCACCAGCATCCCAGCACCTCAGCATCACCACCAGCTCCCACGACCCTTCCCGCAGCCTCTCGCAACCTCAAAGCCCACACTCCGTCGCCCTCTAATCGCACAAACGGCTTGTTGGACTGCAGATCAGCCGTGTCCTCACCATACGCCTCAACAGCCAGCGCGGGATCTGGGACGATGGGGGAACTGTCGGCCGAACCTGACAGTTGACCATCGTCATCCACTTCAACGATATATACATGTGCGAACGTCTTCGCGCCAAGCACGGGCCGCCGGTCCAACCGACAAATCTGCAGATCCAACGCCGACAACAGGGTCGCCAAGCCTTTTCTAGGCGTTCCGTTACTGGACCGCGGGCGAGCGTGTGCGGAGCCGAGTGATGGGCTATCGCTCTGCAATTCACGAACCCGCAATAGCCCCTTATTCCGTGAGTCTGCGCAGGGATTGGCGGCTAACGGAATTTGCTCGTCCATTGATCGAGCGAGGACGTAAAATCTCGTGAAATTCGCTGGGAAAACCGATGCCGAAAGAGGGTAAGCCACGCGCTCGACAGATAACCGCAGAGAGAAGAAAAAGCGCGCGTGAACGAGCCAACAGCGATAACTACTCACACGTTTCATCCTGGATCCCTTTCTGAAGCACCTGGATGTCATCGAACAAGCGTTCGCATACGCCGGAGGCGATAGCTGCCGAAGAACAGCCATCCTGCTCGTCGCTCAATAGTGCTTCTACCGCGGCAACCGTCGAAGGCGTCTTCACAAGCACCGCATCCTTCAAGTGAGTCTGGATGAATTTGCCACACTGTCCGAGCGCCTGCAAAGAATACAAAGAGAGAATGGAAAGCACAGGAAGGGTGTATGCATTTGATGGAAGGGAAGAACAGACCGGCAATAGGACGTGAATCCCCGAGTTCCCGCCACGTGATAGCACGATGACACGAGGAAGCGCACGACAGCCAACAGCAAGCGACCGGACAGAGCGAAACATGCATCAGGATAATCAGTTTTGATAGATTAGCACTGTGCGACAAGAAAAAAAGGGACCATGCGTACCTGCTCGTGGCTGAGGACACGCCTCACATCCTTGAGTTCGACGCCTTTCCGGGTGATCAAACAGTGCTGTATGCTGATCGTGACTTCCCCCCTGACGAAGACATCTCTCCCGACGTCCGGTCCTCTAAGGATATCGTATGTTTCGATCACGATTCCGTGGATCGAGTTCTCCTGGGGGATGACTCCAATCGGGCACTCTCCCGAGC
>Ga0307513_10011286_pt1 | contig 11116 bp, 7 predicted proteins | sample 15_EM_MG_FD_202174 | JGI IMG/M metagenome (GOLD analysis project Ga0307513, IMG submission 202174) | Populus trichocarpa ectomycorrhiza microbial communities from riparian zone in the Pacific Northwest, United States - 15_EM | ecosystem: Host-associated > Plants > Roots > Unclassified | place... | reverse complement strand
GTGATCGATTCGATGCCGCGATGCGCCGCGTGCAGGATGGTGCCGCCCGGCGTCTCATAGACGCCGCGCGACTTCATGCCGACGAAGCGGTTCTCGACGAGATCGAGGCGGCCGATGCCGTTGGCCTTGCCGAGCGCGTTGAGCTTGGTGAGGAGTGATGCCGGCGACAAAGCCTCGCCGTCGATCGAAACCGCATCGCCCTTTTTGAAGCCGATCTCGATGACCACCGCCTTGTCCGGCGCCGCTTCCGGCGAGATGGTGCGCTGATAGACCATCTCTTCCGGCTCGATCCAGGGATCCTCCAGCACTTTGCCTTCGCTCGAGGAATGCAGCAGGTTGGCATCGACCGAGAACGGCGCCTCGCCGCGCTTGTCCTTGGCGACCGGGATCTGATGCTTCTCGGCATATTCGATCAGCTTGGTGCGGCTGGTCAGGTCCCATTCGCGCCAGGGGGCAATGATCTTGATCTCGGGATTGAGCGCCGCATAGGTGAGCTCGAAGCGCACCTGGTCGTTGCCCTTGCCGGTCGCGCCATGCGCCACCGCATCGGCGCCGGTCTTCCTTGCGATCTCGACCTGCCACTTGGCGATCAGCGGCCGCGCGATCGAGGTGCCGAGCAGGTATTGCCCCTCATAGAGCGCATTGGCGCGGAACATCGGGAACACGAAATCGCGGCAGAACTCCTCGCGCAGATCCTCGACGAAGATCTCCTTGATGCCCAGCATCTCGGCCTTCTTGCGCGCCGGCGCCAGCTCCTCGCCCTGGCCGAGATCGGCGGTGAAGGTCACCACCTCGCAGGCATAGGTCTCCTGCAGCCATTTCAGGATGACGCTGGTGTCGAGCCCGCCGGAATAGGCGAGCACGACCTTCTTGATGTCCCGTTTCGGGGCGCTGGCCATGGGAGTTCCGCTCTGCTGTTGAAAGCATCGATTGAAAAGCGCCGGGAACCTAGGGGATCGCCCCGGGAGAGGCAAGATGCCGAGGCAAGGCGAGGCGAGGCATCTCCGGCCACCCGAGCATCCTCGATTTCCTTGCCGATAGATAGATTACTATATATCATTAGTTTGTAAACTATGCACTGAGCCCATGGCACCCAGCGACCTTCCCTGGCGCACCGCGGTCAGCCCGCGCTTCGAGCTGTTCTTCGCGCTCGCCGCGACTCTGCGACCGATAGAAGTGGAGAACGCCACGGTGGCCGCACGCTGGCTCGGCCAGACCCGACGCAAGTTCGATCAGGGCATGCGGCGGCGCATGGGCGCGCTGGCTCTCGCCCCGGCGATCTGGCCGATTCTCGCCGCAGCGCCGGGCATGGCAGCGCTCGAGGACGGCGCCGACGCCGTGATTGCGGCGCTCGACGCCATGCCACCCGAGACGCTCGCGCAGCATTGTCTGCGCGGCTTGTCGCCGGGCGATCTCGCGCTGCAGGAAATCAGACGGCGCCTGCGGGAGGACGCCGCGGGTCAGCACCACGCCGCGGTTGAGGCCTTGCGGCGCTTCGATCGCCTGGCCTTCGCGGCCCTGTGGCGCCAAATCCGACCAGGGCTGGAAGAAGGCGCGGCCGCCGGACGGGATTCGATCCGCCCCGGCGATTGGCGCGGTGCCGAAACCGCCGACGAGACGGTCTTCATGCCGAGCGTCTTCGCGCCGCACGGCTACCGGTTGCTCTTCGAAACGGAGGCGGGTCGCCGCATTTCCGTTGTGCTGTTCCAGGTGGCATCGACGGCTCCACCTTCGGAGCCACCGACCGAGACCGTGCGCGGTTCAAGCGCGAGCAATCCGGAATTGATCTTCCAGGCGCTCGGCGACGCGACGCGTTTCGCGGTGGCACGATTGATCGCCCGTGATCCGATGACCAGCGCCGAACTCGCGCGCCGGCTCGGCGTCTCGAAGCCGACGATGGCGCACCATCTGCGACGGCTGCGCGACGCGCGCTTGGTGATCGAGGAGAGGCACGGCAACAGCATCATGCTCAGCCTCGATCGCCGCACCATTGCATCCCTCTCCGGAGCGGCGATGACGACCCTATTCGATGCGCGGCCCGTCACGATCCGCCGCTCACGGCGCCGCTGAATCTCAGTCGGCCGACGGCTTGATTCGCTTCAACTCCAATCCCGCATCGATGAACTCCAAATTGTCCGCGGCCGCCTTCGACGCCACGGCGGCCTGGAAATGTTGCCGTGCGGCGTCGCGATCATCCTTCAGCAGCGCCCATTGCCCCAGATAGTACTGCGTCTCCGCGCTGAGATTGGCCGCCTGGGTCGCATTGCTCACCTTCGCCGATGCGACGAGGTCGGCTTCGCTCAAGCTCCCCTGATAGAAGGCCACGATCGGCAGCGGCCATTGATCGGCGGGGAAAGCCTTGGCAGTGGCCGCGAGCGGTGCCGGATCGGGCTTGCCCAGCTTCGCCTGCGCCAGATAGAGGCGCAAGGCCGCGTAGGGATTGCTGTTGCGGTTCTGCATCGCCGCGCCGAAATCCTCGGCCGCGGCGGCGTAATCGCCTTTCAGAAATTGGGCGCGGCCTCGGTTGTAGAAAGCGGCCGGCGCCTTCGCGTTCTTCTTCAAGAGTTGGGTCAGATCGCCGATCGCATCCTCGTTGCGCTGGAGCATGATCGAGAGTCCGGCGCGCTGCAGCCGCGATTCAACATCATCGGGGCGCTGCCCGAGAACCGCCGAGAGGTCGCTGAGCGCCGACTCATTCTTGCCCTGGGTCATGTAGATCTGCGCGCGATAGAACAAGGTATCGGGATCGTTCGGCGCCAGGTCCAGCAAATGCGCGAAATCCGCCAGGGCATAGTCGCTCTGGCCGTTGAGCGCATAGGCGGCCGCCCGGTTGTAGAGCGCGTCGGTCGCCTGCGGATCGACTTTCAGCGCCTCGGAGAAATCGAGGATTGCCGCCTTCAGCTCGTTGCGCTGGGCCTGGGCCTTGCCCCGGAACATATAGGCGGCACCCAGCGCCCTGCCGGAAAGCGTCCCGCCGGTGATGAGGCCGGTGCAGGCGACCGCGCGCGCCGCCGGATCCTCCCCCTCCATGCAAGGCTTCATCGCCGCGATGACGGGATCGGGCGCGGCAACGGCGGGTTTCGCCGGCTTGCTCGGCGCGGGAGCAGTATCGGCCATCGCGGCAACAGGCATCAGGAGGACGGCTGCCAACAGGGCAACGAGGAAGCGGTGCGGGGACATGACGCTCAACACAAAATCCGATCGGGGCATCGTGAAACATTCGGCGAAAGCCGGCGAAGATCTATAACGAAAGATCCTGTCAGGCCATTCTCTTGGATCTACCCAAATGTTCCGCTTATGTTCTCGCCCATGATCGAAGCGAGGCTCTGACCGCGCTTTCTGTCCACGGCAGGAATCGGGAATGGCCGGCCGCGCTATTCGAGCGCCGCTCTTCGGTCTCGAACCCGACGATCGCCGGTCCGGCACAATTCCGGGATCTGCTCGGGCGGTACGGGACGTGAGATGAAATAGCCTTGTGCCAGGTCGCAGTGCTTCGCGGTCAGGATGCCGAGCACCTCGGCGCTCTCGATGCCCTCGGCGACAGCTTCCATATGCATGCTGTGGGCGATGGCGATGATCGTCTCGACGATCACATTGCTGCCGGTGGATTCCAGCATTGTCATGACGAAGGACTTGTCGATCTTCATTTCGGTGAAGGGCAGGCGCTGCAACTGCACCAGTGACGAATAGCCCGTGCCAAAATCATCGATCGAGAGATGGAACCCTTTGATCCGCAACCGGGTGAAAACATCGATCAGCCGAACCGGATCGTCCATGGCGGCGGTCTCGGTGAGCTCCAGCGTCACCTGATCCGGCGCGCAGCCGCTGCGATCGCAAACCACGGCGATTCGTTCCGGCATGTCGTATTCGAAGGGCAGCTTGCCGGAGAGGTTCAGCGCCAGTCGCAGGTGCAGGCCTTGCGCTGTCCATCGGCCGCATTGCCCGATTGCGGCACCGTAGAGCCATTCCGTCATCGGTGTGATCAGGCCGCTCGATTCGGCGAGCGGCAGGAACGCTGCCGGCGGCAGGAGGCCGAGCGTCGGATGCTGCCAGCGGATCAGCGCCTCGACGCCGACGACGGCCTGCGACTCCAAGTCGATCTGCGGTTGGTAATGGACCATCAATTCGTCGCGCGCAACCGCCCGCGCAAGATCGTCCTGCGTCATTTCCGCGGGTGCGGATGACGGCGCCGCCTCCGCTTGCTTGGGCGCAAGACCGTGAAACAGCCGGCGCAAGTCCTGCAGTCGAATCGGCTTGGGGATGATGCCGGCCATGTCGAGACCGCGCTCTTTGCCGAGCCGGAACGCTGCGTCCAAGACATTGCCTCTGATTCCGCTGGTCAGCAGAATCTGCGCCTTGGAAGACAATGTGGCCAGTTCCCGCAGCAGCTCGACGCCGTCCACCCCGGGCATGTGCAGATCGAGGATGACAAATTCGTAAGGCGTCTCGCGGGCGGCGCGCAGGAACAGGCTTGGGCTGGTGGTGGTGAACACGTCGAAGCCGCATTCCGTCGCGATGCGGCCGAGCACATCGCAGATACCCTTCTCATCGTCGATGATGGCGAGGCGGGGGGCGGTCGAGGATGATCGAGGGCTCATGCGAAGTACCGACCTTGTTCGACGTGCAGACTGCGGCGCGTCACGCTCGACCGCGAAGCCGGGCGGCGATAGTTACGGCGATGGATTGCTACTCAGAATAGCGTCGTGTTGGCTAAGCAATCATTAATAGCCGGCATCTCATCCAATGAGCGTCTTGGATTGCGACTAGCGGCTCTTGCCGTCCTTCCAGTCGAAATACCGCATCGCGAGCGGCAGAAACCAGGGATTGCCGGAATAGAGGGGCAGGGTCGGAAAGGGCGTTTCAGCGAAGGCCGAGCGGCCTTCTGGCCGTCCCTGAATGAGTGCCGCGAGTTTCCAGCCGAAATGCGTCCCCATCGGGATGCCGGCGAAATTGTAGCCGAGCCCGTACCAGACATGGTCGCGCCCGCCGATATGCGGCATCAGGTCGAAGGTCCCCGCGCAAAATCCCGTCCAGACATGGCTGAGCCGCACCGCGGCCAATTGCGGCAGCACGCGCCCGAGAATCCCGTGCAGAAAGCGCGCAACCGCCGGGAAGTCGCCGCGCTTCACCCCGGTGCCGCCGCCGAACAGCAACCGCCGCGAATCCGGCGCCGGACGGAAGAAATCGATGTTGGTGTTGGAATCGATCATGGTGCGGAGGTTCGGGATGGCGTCGCGCAATTGCACCTCCGTGAGTTCTTCCGTCGCCGCCATATACCCTTGGAACGGAATGACCCGCCGCGCGAACCAGGCGAGGTTGCGTGGCGTATAGCCGTTGGTGGCTATGATCGCATCGCGCGCTTTGACGGTGCCGCGATCGGTGACGAGGACGACACCGTCCGGCCCCGGCGTCACCGCGGCAACGTTCGTGCAATCGCTGATAAGAACGCCGGCCGCCTTGGCACGCTCGGTCAGGCCGCGGTGATAGAGGCCGGAATGAATGGCCGCGAGATCGGGAATGACGGCGCCGCCGCAATAGCGATCGCTGCCGAACTCCCGGCGCTGCTCCGCGCGTGGCACCATCGTGAAGGGATAGCCGAGATGCCGCTGCATCGCCTCGAGCTCGGTCGCGAGCTGTTCGTAATGCGCCGGCTGCGTCGCCGCGATGAACCGGCCGTGATGCGTCAGGTGGCATTCGATGGTTTCGCGCCGGATGAAATCCACCGTGCCGGCGAAGGCTTCGCCCAGTTCGCGGTAGAGCGCTATGCCCCGCGCCTCGCCATGCTTTGCCATCAAGGCGACCAGCGAGTGTTTCAGCACCCGGCCGAGATAGCCGGCATTGCGCCGCGCGGCACCGGATCCCGCCGGCTCCTTGTCGAACACCACGACGCTGCGCCCGGCCCGGGCCAGTTCCAGCGCCGCGCGCATCCCGGTGAAGCCGCTGCCGACCACCGCCACGTCATAGCGCGACGCGAGGTCGACCGGCGCATGCGGTTCCGGCCCCGCCGCATCCCACCAATACGGCTCAAATTTTATCGTCGGCAGCGCGATGTCGTCGATCGGCGCGTCTCCCTTCACGATTTCCGCTCCCCCTTGCCCCATGGTGATCCTAATCCGCACGCTAAAGCATAGGATTCCGCGCTTCCAGCCTTGCATCTCGGAAGCACGCTTGGCGAAGTATCGCGGCCCCGCTTATTGTTGCCCGATGCGGGTGATTCGCGGACTGACGATCCTGGTGGTCACGGTGCTCGGCACGTCGTTGCCGGCGCTGGCCCAGGAGAGTGCTGCGACCGCCCGTGCGATCGGCGATATCCTGACGGTCGGCGCGCCGCCGGTCACCGATATCGATGCCGCCCTGGGTGGCGAAGCGCTGGCGGCGCTGAAGCAGGCCTATGATTCCCGCCAGGATGAACCGATCTGGAGTGGTGTCGGCGGCGTCGCGCCGACGGCGAAGGCGCTGCTCGACCGGTTGTCCGCCTTGCCGCTCGCGCCGAAGCTTCGACCTCTTGCGGACTCGGCAAGCGCACGCCTCGGCGCCACCGACGCGCAGGTGGCTGCCGAACGCGATCTGTTGCTGAGTGCGCTCTATGGTGCGACCGCGCAGGTGTTGAACGCGAAGGCGCCCGACGATCTCGAAGCCGCCCTCACGGAGTTCACCCGCGCCGGCGATCAGATCGCACTGTTGCGCGAACCGCCGGCACCAGCGCCGCCATCACCGACACCACCGCCAACCCAGTCGGGGCCGCCCGAGGATCCTGCCATCGCCGGATTGCGCCGCGTGCTCGATGCCTATCGGAAACAGACCGGCGATTGGCCAACTGTCCCTGAAGGTCAGAAGCTGCAGCTCGGCGATAACGGTGCGCGGGTGGACGCATTGCGCAGCCGGTTGTTGGCGACCGGCGATCTCGCGTCGGTGGTTGCGCCCGGCACGCAATTCGACCTGCAGCTCAAATCCGCGCTGCAGCAGTTCCAGACGCGCCATGGTCTCAGCGCCGACGGCGTCGCCGGCGCGCAGACCATCGAGACGTTGAACGTTCCGGTCCAGCAGCGCATCGCAACGCTTGAAGCCAATCTCGCACGGCGTAGCGCTGCGCCGCGCAGTTGGGGCGATCGCTACCTGCTCGTCAACATAGCCGCGGCCGAGTATCGCCTGATCGACGGCGGGCGCGTGGTCCAGGCCGGGCCGGTGCTGGTCGGCCGGATCGCAGCGCCGACGCCGCGCCTGGACGGCACGATCCGCCGGCTGCAATTGCATCCCTTCTGGCTGATCCCGCAGCGCGCCACAGCCGAGCTCTGGCCGAAGCAGGATGCCGATGCGACCTACTTCTACAGCCATGGCATCCATGTGGTGGACGACGCCTTGCGCCAGGATCCGGGGCCGAACAACCCGCTCGGTGCCGTCAGACTGCCGATCGACGAGGTGCCGGGCCTCGCCTTGCACGACACACCGGACCGGAATGCCTTTGAAGCACCGGATCGCTTCACCAGCTTCGGCTGCGTGGTGATTTCCGGCGCAGAGGAACTGGCGAAACACCTGCTGACCGCCGACCCGCAATGGCCCGCACTGCGCGCCGATTCCGCTTTGCGCGGCGGCACCCAGACGATCACGCTCGCAAAGCCGCTCCCGGTGCACCTGGTCTACGACACCGCCTGGATCGAGCCCGACGGCACGGTGACGTTCAGGCCCGATCCTTATGGCTGGGACAAACCGACCTCCAACGCCGCCACGCAACCCGCCGTCGCTGCCGACGCCTGCGCCGGCTAGTCACCCCAAACGGTTGGTCCCGGTGAGAAACGACTTCGGTCCCGGAAATCTCAATGTCACGGACAGGCCCGGCCGCGCATCCTCCAGCGTCACGCCGATCCGGTGCAACTCGGCGATCGCCGCGACCAGGCTGAGCCCGAGCCCGTTTCCCGGCGTCGTGCGGCTGGCATCGAGCCGGTAGAAGCGGCGGAATACTTTCCGGTGTTCGGCTTCGGGAACGCCCGGCCCGTTATCGCGGATCCGGCAGATGGCACCGTCCGCTCCGGCCATCAGTTCGACTTCGATTCTGGTATCGGGCGGCGTATGCCGGATGGCGTTCTCGACCAGATTGGCCAGCATCTGGACCAGCAGCGCGCGGTCGCCGTGCGCCGTGATCCCGGCATCGATCCGGGAATCGAGCGGATGCCGGTGATCCTCGGCGACCGGCGCATAAGTTTCGACGATGGTCTGCACGATGCCGGAGAGATCGAGCGCGGTGAAATCGGCACGGCGCGTGCCGGCTTCGATCTGCGCGATCCTGAGCAGTGCGCCGAAGGTGGCCAGGATCTCGTCGGTCTCGCCGATCGCCGTCTCGACGGCGGCGCGATATTCGGCGGCGGTCTCTGCCTTGTCGCGCGCACCTTCCAGGCGCTGGCGCAAGCGCGTCAACGGGGTGCGCAGGTCGTGGGCGATGTCGTTCGAGACTTGGCGAAGACCATCCATCAGCGCCTGAATCCGTTCCAGCATCTCGTTCAGGTTGGTGGAGAGATGATCGAACTCGTCGCCGTTGCCGCGCAACGCGATGCGGCGCGAAAGATTGCCGCGCATGATCTCGCCGCTGGCATCGGTGATGGCGGCCAGTCGACGCAGCATGCTGGCGCTGATCGCCCTTCCGCCGAGCAGCACCAGCACGAAGATCCCGCCGAGGCTCCACGCAGCGATATCGATGATCTCGTCCTCGAAATCGGTGAACCGGTCGGTGTCCTTTCCGGCCAGCAGGAACCAGCCATTGGGCAACACTTTTCCATGCGCCAGCAGCGTGTCCGTCTCCTCGCCGGAATTGACCTCGCCGGGGTCGAGCTGCGGCGGGATCGGCAGCTCGTACCAGCCGGGTGCTGCCGCCATGACCGGCAGGTTGCCGGCGACGCGTTTGCCCGCGGCATCCTGCAGCAGATAGTAATCCGCGGTCCGCCCCGGCACGCCGGCGCGTTGAGTGATGGCGGCAGCGAGGCTGTCGGCGCCGCCGGCATTGAAGGCTTCGATCAGGAAGGATTCCTCGCTGCGGATCGTGCCGTGGATCTGCTCCTCCATGAAATCCGAAGTGACCCAGTAGATCGCGCCGAACAAGATCAGCACGGCAGTGCCGAGCAGCACGAAATAGAGCAGCGTGATCCTGAAACTGTAGGTGCGCCAGGACCGATACGGGAGGGGCCTACGCGGCAGGTGTGATGGAATAGCCATGCCCGCGTACGGTCATGATCAGCGCCGGATCGAAATTGCGATCGACCTTGGCGCGAAGCCGGCTCATATGGGTCTCGACCACGGTGGTGCGCGGATCGAAATGGAAGTCCCAGACATTCTCCAGCAGCATGGTCTTGGTGACGACGTCGCCGGCATGCCGCAGCAGATACTCGAGCAGACGGAATTCCCGCGGCTGCAGCTCGATCGCCTTACCGCTCCGCGTCACCGTGCGTTTCACCAGATCGAGCTCGAGATCGGCGACGCACAGCACGGTCTCGGTGGCGGACGGGCCGGGCCGGCGGCCGAGCGCATTGACCCGCGCAATCAGCTCGACGAGCGCGAAGGGTTTGACCAGGTAATCGTCGCCCCCGGCATCGAGCCCGGTCACCCGATCGTCGAGCCCGGCGAGGGTGCTGAGGAACAGCACCGGCACCTGCGCCCCGGTCGCACGCAGCCGGCGCACCAGGGAGAGGCCGTCGAGCCCTGGGAGCATGCGATCGACGATCAACAGGCCGTAGCCTTCGCTCAGCGCCAACGCCAGCGCCGCGCGGCCGTCCGCCGCGCGATCGATTTCATGTCCGTGTTCCCGCAACCCGGCGGCGACATAGTCCGCCGTCGCCGCGTCGTCCTCGATCACCAGAATCTTCATCTTGTCGCCTCCGCATCCAAAGTGCCGGCGTCCTGACGTGATCCGCGGGCCGCATCATACAACATTACTCAGCGTTGCATCACCGTCTGGCTATAACCCGCATCCTATCCGAATGACGTTCCGGTTACGCCTTACGAATCCGTAAGTTGCAGGTGCAAAGCGCGGCGCGCACCTTCACCCTCGATCGAGCCTCAACGATCGAGCAGCCAGACAGGGAAGGAAACAGCGATGACCCAGGCCCCCGCCGCGGCGAACGCCGCGATCAATCCCGCCGATTTCGTTTCGGTGATCGACAACGCCTATTTCCCGCTCCAACCCGGTACCAGCTACATCACGGAAAGTCCGGACGGGTCCACGGTCGGCACTTTCACGGTGACGCGCCAGACCCGGGTGATCGACGGAGTCACCTGCGTCGTGATCTCGGATATTTCGACGGTCGATGGCGAACTCTCGGAAAAGACCAGCGACTTCTTCGCCCAGGATAAGAATGGCAATGTCTGGTATTTCGGCGAGGAAACCGCCGAATACGAGAACGGCCAGGTGGTGAGCACGGAAGGAAGCTGGCTCGCGGGGGTCGATGGCGCCGCCCCCGGCATCGTCATGGAAGCCGCCCCCAAGCTCGGCGATTCCTACGATCAGGAGAACGCGCCGGGCGTCGCCGAGGACCACGCGGCGGTCATCGGCGTCAACCAGCCGGTCAGCACGCCCTACGCCGAATTCGGCCAGGCGCTGGTCACCAACGAGACCACGCCGCTCGATGCGAGTTCGGTCGAGCACAAATTCTATGTGAAGGGAATCGGCTTCGTGCAGGCGCTCGACCAGGTCACCGGCGAGGTCGAGCAACTGGTCAAGATCAAGCTGGACGGCACATCGCATGCCGACACGATTAACGGCAACATCGGCACCGACGAGCTCAATGGCCATTCCGGCAACGACCGGCTCGACGGCGCCGGCGGCAGCGACGTCGTCTCTGGCGGCTCCGGCAATGACGTGTTGGACGGCGGCCAGGACCAGCTCGCCGACGTGCTCCGCGGCGGCACCGGCGATGACCGGATCGCTGTCCGCACGGCGGATCGCGCTGTCGGCGATGCCGGCAACGACCTCTTCAACCTGTTTGACAACACACATTTCGGCTTGATCGACGGCGGCGCGCAGAGCAATGGCGATCTCGCGCATTCCAAGGGCGACACACTGAAATTCCACGGCGCGCTCGACCTGACCGCGCCCGGAATCTCGGATCATATCGCCGGCATCGAGACGCTC
>Ga0307513_10011285_pt1 | contig 11117 bp, 10 predicted proteins | sample 15_EM_MG_FD_202174 | JGI IMG/M metagenome (GOLD analysis project Ga0307513, IMG submission 202174) | Populus trichocarpa ectomycorrhiza microbial communities from riparian zone in the Pacific Northwest, United States - 15_EM | ecosystem: Host-associated > Plants > Roots > Unclassified | place... | reverse complement strand
GGCGCAGGAAGGAGGGTGTATGCGGCACTGCTGAGCCGGCGCAACCCAGCGCAAAAACAGGCCTGCCGTCCGTTCCCATGATCGGGACAGCTATATTGTTGTAGCCTTGAACGAAGGCCCCGATATTGAGGATATAGCCCCGTTCCTTGTAAGCGACCATTTCGCGGCCGAATGCAGCTTCCACCTCGGGCCACCGCGGATCTGGCGCTGCGAATTCCGTGATTAGTTTCTCGCGCTCGACCTCATTGAAGCCCGCAAGCAGCCCCCATCCAACCCCCGATGTTGCGAGCCTCAGACGCGAACCTACCTTGAGGTTAATCAAGAGTTGCGCCTCGCTGAGGTGCTGTTGCACTATAACCATTCGAGCGCCGTCGCGTGCGGCAAGTCCTACCCCGGCGCCAAACATGTCGGCCAGTGTTTTGATACGATCGTGAGCTTTTGCGGCAAGCGGAAGGGAGGCCAGGGCGGCCTGACCCAGCCGTAGCAGTGGAATTCCGGGGCGCATCCGATCTCCGCTTGAGGGGATGAGATAGCCAGCCTGCATCATCGTGTGGCAAAGCCGCCAAACGGTCGGCTGTGGCAAACCGGTCTTGGTGGCGAGCTCCGTTCCACCGACATCCATCTTCGCGCTACTGAAACAGCTCAGGATTTCGAGGCCCCGCGCGAGGGATGTAACGAACTGGCGATCGCCTTTGGAAAGCTCGCTCCGCGCTTTTAATGAAGGGTTTACGGACGATGGTCCATTCTGCTTGCGTTGCACGACTGGGGAATTGGTTTTCATCGTATTTCCAGCGATTTGGGATCGGCGAATGCGACGACCGATTCCAAGAGTACCGCTAACGCCCGCAGGTTAGGGCCGATCTTTGCCCTTAACGTTCCCGGCTTTACGGCGGAAATAGCGGCGCCGCAGTTCACGACAAACACCGGCAACCCGTTGCGGCCCATCACCGGCGCCGCGACGCTTACGTAGCCCGGATGATGCACTCCGTCGTTCATGATGAACCCGTCTCGCTCGAACGATTTAAGCGCCGACCTTAGGGGGGATTCCGCATTTTTCCATGTCTGCAGGTTCAGCTTTACTTCCTTGATCACGGCTTCGCGCCTGTCGTGGGGCAGCCCGGCTAGATAAGCCCATCCCAAGGCCGATGTCGCGATGGGTACGCGCGATCCGACCCGAAGGCTCAACAAGAGCTGCGAGTCGCTTTCACAGCGCTCAACGAAGCGCATTTCCGACCCGTCCCTAACTGCCAGCGCTGCAGCTCCGCCAATTTCCTCGGCGAGCTCCTGGAGATGGGGCCGCGCGAGTTCTCCGATCGTCATATTCGACAATAGCGTGTAACCCAATCGGAGTGCCGGCAAGGCTGGCCGCATCCGCTCTTCGCCATCGGCAGCGAGATATCCGAGCTTCATCATCGTACGGCACAGGCGCCACACTGTTGGCTGTGGTAGCCCGAGCATCGCGGCGATCTCGCTTCCGCTCAACTCCGGCCGGTCCGAACTAAAGCAGCCAAGAATTTGCAGGCCACGCGCCAGCGCCGTCACGAACTGCCGGTCTTTTGCGTCTTCTCCATTTGATCGCTGAGGAGCGGGTGACGGCTGCTTGGTACGCCCCGAGCCGCTCCGAGCGGTGACTTTGTTCATGCCTGTCGTCGAGCGGATCAATGATCGTTCCCTTCGCTCGTTGCGAGTGGGCCTTGCGGCCGTGTCGATTCTTGCATTTCGAATAGCCTATTTACAAGCGCGCCTCACCGCAATATATTCGTATTGCGGTTGATTAACTCGCATAGTGAATAACAAGTCGATGCCGGGCATTAAGGCCTGATCTCCGGCAAAGCCGTTCGGGAGGCAGACATGGCAAATCCCCTAAGCCAAATTAAAGTGGTTGAGATCGGCGTCGCGATGGCTGGGCCGTTCTGTGGCATGATGCTCGGCGACTACGGCGCCGACGTCATCAAGATCGAGCGGGTCGGGCATGGCGACGACAGCCGCGCTTGGCCGCCTTATTTCCACGGCGGCATGTCGCATTATTTTGCTTCAGCAAATCGCAACAAGAAGAGCGTCGCGCTAGACCTGAAGGACCCGGAGGGGGTCGAGGTCGTCAAACGCCTGATCGCCGATGCGGATGTCGTAATCGACAATTACCGTTTCGGGGCGCTGGCGCGAGCAGGGCTCGATTACGAAACGCTTGCGGCGAAAAATCCGCGGCTGATCTACTGTTCTATCAGCGGCTTCGGAGCTTCTGGTCCGCGGCGCGACGAGCCTGCGAACGACCTTTTCATGCAGGCCTTTAGCGGAGGCATGAGCATCACGGGCGAGATTGGCGGTGGCCCGGTCAAGATGGGACTTTCGGTGGCTGATATAGGCGCGGGCATGCTCGGTACGATCGGCATCCTCATGGCGCTCGAAAGCCGCCATCAGACCGGCCGTGGACAACGGGTCGACACGTCACTGCTCGAGGGCCAGATCGCCATGCTGTCCTATCACCTGACGCGTTACTTCGCGACAGACCTCGTACCTGGCCCCGGCGGCAGTGGCAGTCAGGTCGGCGTTCCCTATCAGGCATTTCGCTCTGCCGACGACTGGCTCGTTATCGCCGCCTTCAACGAACGGATGTGGCAGGGTTTCTGTTCGGCCGTCGACAAACCGGAATGGGCGAACGATCCGCGTTTCGCCAAATCCGACAATCGCGCCGACAACCGCGATCTCCTGGTCGGCATGATTAACGAGACGCTCATCGCTCGTCCCGCGCGCGAGTGGGTTGGGCGTTTAGAAGCCGTGGGAGTTCCCTGTACGCTAGTCAACCGCATTGACCAGATCGTGACGGACGAACAGGTCATATCACGCGACATGGTGGTCGAGATGGATGTTCCCGACCTCGGCCGTATCAAGGTTGCGGGACTGCCGTTGAAATTTTCCGATACGCCGGGCCGTCTGGAACGGCATCCGCCGCATCTTGGCGAACACACCTACGAGGTGTTGCAGGAACTCGGGTACGACATGCCCCGAATCGACGCTCTTGCCGGGCGCGGCGCAATCGGGGCGCCGAAAAGACAAGCCGCTGGCATCAGCCGGATGCCGGCGAGCAACCCTTCTTGAATTTCGCTCGCCGTCACTCGCTCGCGGGGTAGGGCACTCATTAGGAGATTGTGATGACCACGATGCTGACCGACGAAATTCGAGGATTTCTGGGCGTAAAGAGCGAGACGGTTCTGGCATGCGACGCCGTCGAGGCTGGCGCAGTCAGGCGTTACGCTCAGGCTATCATGGATGAAAATCCGGACTACGCACCGGATGCCACACCGGTTCGCTTCGGTGGCCCGATCGCACCGCCCCTTTACCCGTCTTTCATGTTCCGTCGTCCGCTCAACACCCCCGACGTGCTGACCGAGCGGGCGGGGGACCCGGACTTTGATGGACTTGTGCCGGCGGCCGGCGATGGTCTTCCCGAGTTGCCTTTGCCCGGCCGTGCGCTGCTCAATGGAGGATCGGAGATCGAGTTCTTCCGCTATGCATGCCACGGCGAGAGCGTGGTGCAGCGTTCCAGCTACGCGGACATCTATGAACGCCAATCCAAGAACGGGCCAATGCTCTTTGTCGTCACCGAGACTGAATACCTGACGCAAGGCGGCGAGCTACTGATGCGCGCACGCAGAACCGCAATCCGCCGTTGACATCCTCCGGCGCCGCCACCCTGTGGACGCGCATCGGAACGGCTATCCGCTCCGATGTGACCAGCGAAGGTCCTTTCTGTGAAGCACAGCTATGATGTCCGCCTCGTCCACCGTGCCGACAATCTCGTCGGGGAATGTCCTCTTTGGAACGTGCGCGAACGCGCGCTCTATTGGGTCGACACGCGCAAGCCCGCGCTCCAGCGCCTGAACTCCGACGGATCGGTGGATGTGTGGGCAATGCCGCACAAGATCGGTTCATTCGTGTTTCGTGAAAAGGGCGGACTCATCGCCGCTATGCAGATCGGATTTTGCGAGTTGGACCTCGATCCGCTTGCCGTTCGCCCGATCATCGACCCCGAGCCCGACAAGCCGGAGAATCGAATGAATGACGGCAAATGCGATCGCAGGGGGCGATTTTGGTGCGGGTCCCGCGATCCAACCGACGACAATCCCGGAGGCTCGCTCTATCGGCTCGATCCGGATTTTCGCTGCGTCAAAATGGATTCCGGTTTCATCGTTTCGAACGGAATGGCTTTCAGTCCGGACGACAGAACCTTGATCTTCGGTGATAGCGCCGGCGAGGTCATCTACCGTTACGATTTCAACGCGGAGACCGGGACGATCGCCAACCGACGCGATTTCCTGCGCACGGAAGGCGTGCCGTGGCATGTCGACGGCGCGACATTCGACGCCGAAGGTTACTACTGGTGTGCTTTGGTCCGAGACGGCGCGGTCGGGCGTTTTTCACTCGACGGCCGTTTGGATCGGATCGTCCGCCTGCCAGTGCAGCACCCGACGATGTGCAATTTTGGCGGCGAGAATCTCGACATCCTCTACGTCACGTCTGGCCACATTTTCCTCCGGCCGGACGAAAAAGCGGCTCAGCCGCTCGCCGGGTCGCTTTTCGCCGTCCACGGCCTGGGCGTGCGCGGTGTGCCCGAACCGTTCTTTGCCGGCTGACAGGAGGCGCGAGTTGACCGGGCCCGAATTGGACGAGACGCAGACCTGGGGGGACCTTGATGCCCGATCGTCCAAGACGCGGACGATCTGCGGGGGCGGCGACATGGTCTGGCGGTCGTGGGGGGAGGGGGACCAGCCGCTCGTCTTCCTCCATGGCGGGGCGGGATCCTGGTTGCATTGGATCCATACCATTCCTGCCTTCAACACGACCCGTCGGGTTATCGCGCCCGACCTTCCCGGGCTTGGTGAGTCGGCAGCGCCGCCGAAAGGTGCCGGCGGCGCCGATATCGCAGAGATTATCGCGGTCGGACTCGACGCGGTGATCGGGAAAGATACGTCCTGCGAGCTCGTCGGCTTCTCGTTCGGCGGCGTGATGGCCGGTCTTGTTGCTTCAGTCCGACGTCCTGTCCGTTCTCTCACGCTGGTCGGCTCCGGTGGTCTCGGTGCCGTCCAGAGAGCGGCAGCCTTGCAGCGGGTACGCGACAAGACGGGTGTCGCCCGAGACCAAGCTCATCGCGCCAACTTGCATGCATGGATGATCGCCGACCCCGAGCGCATCGATCCACTTGCCGTCGAGATCCAGGACTGGAATAGCCGGCGTGCGCGACTCGACAGCCGCCCGTTCGGCCTAAGTGATTTGTTGGTGACGGCGCTGCCGAAAGTCGATGCGCCGATCGTCGGCATCTGGGGGGCCCGCGACCATGCCATGCAGGGCGAGCCGCAACGAGCCGAGACCGCGCTGCGTGCCGTGCGCCCTGATACGAAATTCCGCGTCATTGCGGACAGCGGTCATTGGGTTGCCTACGAGACGCCGGATGCTTTCACGCAGACGCTGCGCGAAACGCGTCCCTCGGACAATTATGCAGGCTTGAAATCAGAGGCACCGCGGATCTGAGCCGCGCTGCGTCTAGATTCGGCCCCACGCTCGACCTTGACGAAATCGGCTGGGCATGGTTGGTTGTTTACAATAATAAATAGATAATTTGCATAGCGAATTGAGAGAAAATATCGACCTCTCAGGCTGAACATCTTTCGGGAGCCCCTCATGAGCGTCACAGCAACGCGGTCCGCCACGACTGGAGAACGGTCCGCAGTCTCGGGTCCCGTATTCGAAGACGTTTCGGTCGATCAGGAGATTGGCCCGCTGTTCAAAGGGCCGCTGACGACGGCGCATCTGATGCGCTGGTCGGCGGCGATGGAGAATTGGCACAAGATTCACTACGACCTTCCGTTTGCTACTGGTCACGACAAGCTGCCAAACCTCTTGATCAACGGTTCGCTGAAGCAGCAATTCATCGTCCAGCTTTTGAAGGACTGGGCGGGGCCGACCGGATGGCTGTGGAAGGTGCGCTTCCAGTTTCGGGCCATGAACGTTGTCGGCGAACGGTTGTCGGTGTGGGGCAAGGTTGTCGGCACGCGCCGCGTGGATACGCCGCAGGGCGCCTACGGGTTGGTCGAGATCGAGCTTGGTATTCGCAACGAGGAGGGGATCGAGTCGACGCCGGGTGCAGCGACAGTAGCTCTTCCGCTGCGTGGGGGTTCGCCTCTGCCCTATCCATTCGTCGCTCCGGTGACCTGAATTCTGATTTATAGGCCGCATTCGGCACAATCGTTCCGAGGAGACTATTGATGTCATTGACCCGCGCGCTCGGTCAGTTCGTCTCAGACTTGTCAGCGAACCGCGTGCCCGCGGAGGCTGCGGCCATCGCCCGCACTGGATTCATCGACTGTGTTGGCGTCATGATCGCAGGCCGTGAAGAGGAGCCGACCCGCATCTTGCGCGAGGTTCTCGACCCGGGTACCGGCGAGGCCACACTGTATTTCAGCGAACGCAAGGCCGACGCGCCGGAAGCGGCCTGGATCAACGGCACCGCGGCCCATGCGCTCGATTTCGATGATGTTGCGCTGAGCGGTCATCCCAGTGCGGTTCTCGTGCCGGCCATACTGGCCGAAGCCGAGGCGCTCAACCTGTCGGGTCGTGACATGGTGACCGCCTATGTTGCCGGCTACGAGACGTGGGCGGAGCTTATCCGCCGAGAGCAGGGGTTTCATCACGGCAAGGGATGGCATCCTACCGGCATCTTCGGTGCGATCGGCGCGGCTGCGGCATGTGCATCACTGCGCCGACTCGATCCGGCGCAGACAACGCAGGCGATCTCACTCGGAGCTTCGCAAAGCGCCGGCCTGATGGCGAATTTCGGAACGATGACGAAGCCGCTCCACGCCGGCCGTTCTGCGCATAGCGGCGTGATGGCAGCGCGCCTCGCGGCTGCGGGCTTCACGTCCTCGGAGGACGCGCTTGAACATCCCCAGGGCTTCCTTGCCGCCGTCTCTCCTGCCGGCGATGTCGATCGCGAAAGTCCACCCGCCGCGCTCGGCGAAACTTGGCAGATCATCGCCTCCGGACTGAACATCAAGAAATACCCGGCCTGTTACTGCACGCACCGTGCCATCGATGGCATGCTGGATTTGTTGAAGACGCAACCGCTGCGTCCGGACGATATAGACGGCATCACGGTCCGGCTCAGCGAAAACTACGCGACGGTTCTGCGTAACCATCTCCCGCAGACGGGGCTTGCAGCAAAGTTCAGCATCGAATTCGCGATGGCAAGCGCGGTGGTGGCAAATCGCGTCGGCCTCACCGAACTGACGGATACTTTCGTGCGGCGTCGGGACGTTCAAGATTTGATGAGCAGAGTGAAGGTCGAGACCAATACCGATTACGATCCCGACGAACCGGCCGCGTCGGTCGCCGACCAGGTGATCGTGCGACGTCGCGCCGGAGACGATTTGGAAAGCGAACGCGTCAATCGCGCGCGTGGACATGCTGAGAAACCACTCGGCGAGGGCGAGCTGTTCGCCAAACTCGAAAGCTGTCTCCTGGCTGGCCGTTCAGACGTGGACCCTGCTGTGCTGTTCGGGCGCTTGCAGGCCATGGAAAGCGCTTCCGCCCGCAGTCTCACGTCAATGTCCAGTCTTCCGACATGACCGCCGTGCGGGCTTCCATGCATTGGCAAATCCGGCTCGAAGGCGTTGCCGCGAGCATCGTGAATCTTTCAAGGAGATAGAGATGGCACGTCTATGTCGCGCGGCGATAATTGCCTCGGTACTGGCACTCACGCAGATTTGTTCAGACGCAAACGCCCAGGAATGCGAGGCGAAGGTCGGGGTGGTGGGTCCCATGTCGGGCGGAGCTGCCCTCTGGGGCCTTTCGGCCCGCAACGGTGTTGAGATTGCTGCGGCGGAGTTCAACCAGGCCGGCGGCCTTCCCATGGGTGAGAAGAGGTGCAAAGTCGTGGTGGTGAGCTATGACTCCAAGTATTCAGCAGAAGGCGCCGCAGCCGCTGCAAACAATCTGGCGAGTCAAGGTGTCAACGTGATCGTCGGGCCGGTCGGCTCGCCCGAAGCCACCGGGATTAAGCCCGTGGCCGAGCGCAACAAGCAGGTGACGATCAACTCCTCATTTGCCAAGGACGCGATCGGACCGCAGTGGCCTCTCGCATTTCACGCAGTGGCGGGCCCGAGCGCGTGGGCCAAGCCAGTGGTGAAGATGGCCAAGGAGAAGTTCGACATCAAGTCGATCGTCGTGGTCGCCCCGAATGACCAAGGTGGGACCGACACGGCAACGGTGGCGGTCGACACCTACCGCGGGATGGGTATCGACGCCAAGGAGGAGTACTACCAGCGCGGGACTACCAACTTCGCCCCAATCGTGGCTCGCATCATGCGATCGGACCCGACGGCGATCGACGTGTGTACGGCACCTCCCGGTGACGCCGCCACCTTGGTCAAGCAGTTGCTGGAAGCTGGTTTCAAGGGCACCTTCGGACGCCTTGGCGGAGTGGCAACGGACGAAATCGTCCGTGCGGCCGGTGGCATCGAGACACTTGGAAACTTTTACTGGCTTGAATCGGTGAACGTCGAGCCGGCGCACCTTGAAGCGATCGTTGCCGTCCAGAAAAGTCTCACTCAGACGCCTGCAAACCCTGCGGTCGTTGCAATTTTTGCGGCCTCGGGACGGTTGGCGTTAAAGGCCATCTCTAGTGCCGGCACCAGTTCGGACGGCGTGAAGGTCGCACAGGAGCTGCGCAATCTGTCGATCGTTGATCCGTGGCTCGGCAAGGGCGACTGGACCGGAATGCCCAGCTTCGGTATCCGCCAGGAGTTCGGCTTCCCGGTTGGAATGGGCCTGATTGTCAAAGGCAAGAACCTGGGCGTGAGCCCGGTCAGCGTAGTTGGTCAATAGCGGGTAAAGGTTTCGAAACAGCGACACACAATCAACGGCATTGGGTAAACATGGAAACGGCAATCTCGGCGGGGATCATCGGCATCGGACTCGGTGCGCAGTACGCCCTGTTGAGTCTGGGCTTCACGCTCATCTACGGCATCCTTGGGGTCATCAACTTCTCCCACGGAGGTTTCTATATGCTGGGTGGGTACGTCGCGTTTGCGGTTGTGAGCAAGCTGGGCCTGCCGTATCCGGTGGCGGTGATCGCCGCGACGCTTGTTTGCGCGGGTCTGGGGGCCCTCTTCGAATTGCTGGTGCTGGAGCGGCACATCGACGACCACCTGGCCACGATGATGTTGACGATGGGCCTGTACTTGGTGATGGGCACGGTGCTGGTGCTGGCCTTCGGCACGGAACCGGTGGAATTTCACTCCCCGGTGTCGGGTAGCTGGCGAAGCGGCAGGATTTACGTGCCGTACGCCAATCTGGTGGTGTTATGCGCTTGCCTGGCCGCCATCGCCGGGGTCTATGCGCTGCTATACAAATCGAATCTCGGGCGTGCATTGCGTGCGCTGGCAGACGACCGCCCCGTGGCCACCGCGCTTGGCCTGCCGCCCAAGATTTTGTTTCCGGCCGCTTTTGGGGTCGCTACCGGTTTGGCCGGTTTTACCGGCGCGCTGGTAACGCCCATCCTGTCGCTGCATCCGCACATCGGCGACTCGATACTGACGATATCGTTCATGATCGTCATCTTGGGTGGGCTTGGAAGTGTTGTCGGCGCGGCGGTCGCCGCGTTCGTCGTGGGTCTTGTGGAGGCCTACTCAAGCATCTACCTGGGTGGATCGATAGGAGCGCTGACCCTGTTCCTGTTGGTGCTCATAACGCTGGTGGTGCGTCCTACCGGGCTGTTCGGCCGTCAGGTGCGGGCGGCCTAATCATGCACAGAAAAGTCTCTAGCATGGCTCGCGTGTTCGAATTCGTCGGGCGAGGTGAGGTCGCGACGATCGTTGTGCTCGCCCTGGCGTTCGCGGTGCCGTTCGCGACCAGCAGCCCACTTGTCTTCTCCCTGTCCAATCAGATCCTGATTGCCACCATCGCCGCGTTCAGCGTGTACATCATGCTGCGTATGGATCTGCTGTCGTTCGCATTGCCGGCGTTCATGGCTCTGGGCGGTTATGCGATTGCAGTCGCGGCCAAGGCCGGTATCACGAACCTGGTCGCTCTCCTGCTCATCAGCTTCGCGGTGCCTGCGCTGGTGGCGTTGCCACTCGGGTCCCTCGTGCTTCGGCTGAGGGGTACCTACTTCGTGCTGGTGACGTTCGCGTTCAACGAGGTGTTGCAACTACTTCTGTTCGAGATGCCAGCCATCACCGGCGGGTCGAACGGCATTGCCGGCGTTCCAGCCAGCACGTTCCTGGGCATGGCGTTGTCCAGCAATCAGGCGGTGCTCGTCGTCACTTGTGTCATTGGCGTGCTCGCAGCAATCATCACCGCCGGCGTCACAGCCTTCTATCGCCGGGAGTTCGCGGCGATCAGCGAGAACGAGACGCTGGCCACGAGCCTAGGCCTCGTGACGCGTCGCTACAAAACCATCGGACTGGTAGTCTCCGCCGGTGTGGCAGGTCTGGCGGGCTTTGCCTTGGTGAACATGCTGCTGACCGCGCATCCAAGTTCCTTCAGCACGCTATCAGGCTTCAGCTACATCGTCTTCGCGATCGTGGGCGGACGCGCCTCGATGATGGGGCCGCTGCTCGGAGCCGCCGTGCTGACGACGGCGACATTGCTGTTCAGCAGCAAGGGCGAATACTCGCCGGCGCTCTACGGGATGCTGGTCATCGCGGTGGTGATGCTTGCGCGAAACGGTATCGCGGGCATCCGGTTGCCGTCGTTGGGCCGCCCATACGTCGAGCCGGGCGCCGATGCGCAGTCGTTCAAACGTGAGGGGAAAGCTATATGAATACGGTTCCGGACGGGGCCGTTGCCGCCGGAGTGAAACCGCGTCATGGCGCCACCTTGCGCGTCGAGGGCCTCTGCAAGCGCTTTGGCGGGCTAGAGGTCTTTCGTGACATCTCGTTCGAGCTGTTACCCGGCAGCGTGCTCGGGATCATCGGCCCGAATGGGGCCGGAAAGACAACGTTGATCAACGTCATCTGCGGCATGCTGGCTCCCAGTTCCGGCCGAATCATGCTCGGCGACCAGGATATAAGCGGCCTGCCGTTTCACACGTTGAGCCGCCAAGGCGTCGTTCGCAGTTTCCA
>Ga0307513_10011284_pt1 | contig 11117 bp, 15 predicted proteins | sample 15_EM_MG_FD_202174 | JGI IMG/M metagenome (GOLD analysis project Ga0307513, IMG submission 202174) | Populus trichocarpa ectomycorrhiza microbial communities from riparian zone in the Pacific Northwest, United States - 15_EM | ecosystem: Host-associated > Plants > Roots > Unclassified | place... | reverse complement strand
GTGGCCCTTTCCCTTTCCCCACAAAGACCTGGCCACTGTAATTACTTAAAATTCTTATATTATATTAATATAGGGACAAGTTGTTCCCCTAAACTAGGATAGTGGAGTCACAGGCGATTAAGAGATCGAGAATCATGGGCGTAGAAGTGAGGATGTGAGAACAAATGAGTGAACGAGTGTTAGAGCAGTGTGGGTATAAATGAGGGTGAGGAGTGACTATGGCCGCTCATACGGAATATAGAATATTAAAAGGACCATTGGTCCCCTTCCGCTTGGGTCCACACATTATCTTCATCAAATGAGGCTGCGGCCTGCAGCTTGCTGACGAGACGGTCAAGATCAGGGTCGTTATGTGCAGTAACACCGCTTGAGGAACCCTCGACAAACTCTGCAAGAGGAGGGGATTGTTTCGGTTCTGGGGATAGTTCTGGTGAGGCGGAATCTGGAATAATCTCAGTCATTGCGCAACATCGAAACAAGATTGCATACAGGTTTTCTTGAGGCGTTTAGTTGGGCGGGGACGTGGTTTTGGAGCGTCAACAACTTCCACCTCATCATCCGTGGACTCAATGTCGGTATCGGCCTTATTTTCTCCTTCTTTCATGTTGGAGCCAGATTCATCATCGGAAGATTCAGAATCTGATAAAGCTTGATTGTATTCTCGAAGTTAGGCACACTCCTTCCGGTATAGGAAGCTGAGAGCTCACCCCGGCCCCGCTTGCCAGGAGGCAAAGAGAATGGAATGGTTGGGGCAATGGCCGGCGAGAACCACTGGTCGATCATCTGTTGTGGAATGGGGACCTTGGTGACTGTGGTGTTTTAATTCTATTGGGCGATGCTTAGGGAGAAGGAAGAATACACACCTAGAAAGATACCTTTTCCTCGAAAAGACGAATGCGCATTGTCTCCAGAAAGATTGTCACGGAATGTTGTGGCTATGGGGTGGGTGTTATCGATTGCCTCGTACCGCTTTCTATCCTTCTTTAAGAGGACATATGGCCAGGAGTAATCAATGCGCTTCCTGCCATTGTTGTCTGGTTCTTGTTCTACTGTAAGAACATGGGAGTTTACGATTCCCAGATATCCGAACAGCTGGGGAAAGATCCTTCGGAGGAAGGCGTTGAATTCCTTTGTACCCCAATCAAGCTGGAAGACTATGCCTGAGTCGTCGTCTGGATTGGCCTCAACAGCAAGCCCGGCAGAGATCCATGTAGCTAATGAAGCTGAATTGATAGCGGGGAACCGGAACCGATTCAAGTTCTGAGTTAGAATTGAGAAATGTCAGAGCGTGCAGAATGTCAAGCTGACAGAAAAATTCATAATTACATCGACTCCACATGGGAAGAAAACAATACGACCAATCTTTACACTCCCAGAACCAGACTGGCCAGAGGAGATACGAGTTGATGTACGGCGAACGGATTTACCCTTTGCTTTTGAGGGCGCGGACTGCAGAGGCCAACAAACAAAGTGTGAGGGTGTGAGGGTGGGGTTATGCATTGAGGCAGTTGGAATACGTACAAAACCCATAGGTGGGGACGGACGGTATCCCTTGACTGTCTCTTGCCTTGCTGTCTCATGGGCGGCAGCCTTTGTGGAAGTAGCTAAAGAACTAAACAACCTTTCAATATACTTCTTGTTTTTGTGTGACGTTGCGGTGGTATCGGCGATGGTATCGACATCGGCATGGGCCACCTTGCGGTGACCACAGGTAAGGCACTTGTGTTCCTTAGGTGACCGTTTAGGAATGAACCGCTGGCAAGTGCAGGCAGCACCGCTGTCGCTGTCCTTTGAAGAGCCGGTACAGGTTTGCATGGTGAAAGGGGAAACGGAGGGACCGAGAGGTGAGAGGGGATGAAAGACGAGGGACGAGAGGGACGAGACGAGGGACGAGACGAGGGACGAGACGAGGGACGAGACGAGGGACGAGAGATGAGAGATGAGAGATGAGAAACGAGGGACAAGAGATGAGAGACGAGAGAGATGAGGGGGAAGAGGGAAGAGGGAAGAGGGAAGAGGAGAAACAAGACGGGGACTTACACCAAGGCAGGTTGGGTTTAAAGCGTATCCATAGCCGAAAATAAGCGAGGGGGACGGAGAAGTGGGGTGACAAGTGAGGTGGGGATTCCAAGACACCGCTCACAGCATCCTCCTCCCCCTGCCACACCCACTCTAGAAAATGGTTCCACCTCCGACGCCCCCTCCCTCCCAGTTGGGATACCCCAAACCAGAGGAACGAGAGAGTGGTCTGAAAAGGCACGAACAACTTTATGAGACAAGTGAAAGTCTTAAAGACCCTGTCGTTTTGAGGGTGAGATGTCGTCAGCTGGCAAGTCGTGAGGAAAGACACTGACACTTACCCAGGTTGAAAATACACTTTACAGACTCTCCCGACACTACCTCATCTCTGGAAGCGAGTTTTTCAGCAACGCCTTCTCCATTCCTTATGCCAATCCAGCGGAGGGTGCATCGGACGATTATCCAATTAGGATCCCCATCACAAGTGCCGAGTTTGAGGTGTACCTCTGGTGCGACCGGGTGTGAGTTTATATGTTTAGAGTTGCTACAGGTGGAAATGCTTACCGCCTTGATAATAAGTTACAACCTCAATCCCTCCCAGGACAACCTCATCCAGGGGATCAAGGTGGCACAGATGTGGAACGTTCCGCGACTCTTCCACTACTCGCTCGACCACCTGAAGCGTCAGTTTAATAGTGAGAAGATACATCCGGCAGTCATTCTCGCTGTTGCAAGAAAGAATGGGATCCCCGCCCTCATTGAGCCTGCGGTAGAAGCTTTGGCTGCCATCCCTCTCCATGGTTGGTGTTGTGATGGGGAAATACTCCGTCATGTTGAGGTTGAGGAACTTGGCGTGATCGCTAGGATGAAGGAAAAGCTTCACCTTATTCGCCTTACGCTCCTCGATGTTCCGCCTGCGATCCATGATGACGGTTGTGTCAACAGAGCGGGTTGTACTAGAGCTTGGGAGCTCTACTGGCACATGGCGGTCGGAAGAAAGCTTCGGCAGCTTGATGGTGCAATTTCTCACCGGCTATGGTGGATTCGATCAGAGGATGTCGTTAAGGCTCAGGTTCTGGGGATGGGTCTAGCATGCCTTACAGGGACTGTGACGAGAGTTGGGGATAATCCGTGCTGGTTCTCTGAAATCCGGGTCATAGAAGGCGCCGTCGGTCACCTCATGGTGTCTGAACGTATTCCAGACTGGCCTGGGATTAATTAGCACGTTAAGAAGATTACATCGATAAGTAGTGGAGATAGATGATAGACGATAGACATCATTCTAGCCCTGGTTCGTTTGAGCGTCCTACGATATACGATATTGCGATATTGCTATGATAATGATAACGCAGCCTTACACAGAGGGAAACGCTTCAGTAGATCTAATGCTTTACACCAGACGATAATACGAGGGAACCACACGTCGTATGGGAGAGGGATTGTAAGCGGCTTTGCAGAACGTCCGGTCTTATATGACTCAAACGACTCATACTCTTCATCGAGATTGAATCCAACAGGGTAGGTCTCTGAATTGAGCACCGTGTCCATAGCGAGGGCAAATGCATACAAATCGTGTTCGTCCTCAAATGGTGAGGAGTTCTTGGCCACCGCTGCCGCTTCATGTCGGATATTGCGTGATTGGGCAGCTGCAATAATCTCGGCGATGTCCCTTTGAGTCTGCCGGTCAGACATCAGGCCTGTTTCTTCATCATCTGGCTCCAGTGCTACTCCTGCCCCGTAGTAGCGATGCAGCAAAGCCGGATCGGCCGCATCTACCGCATCGTAGACACCATGCTTCGTCTGACCAAGTAGTCGAATGTCCTGGTAACACAATGCATTGAATACATGTTAATAAAAAAATGGCAGAGATACCCTCAAATGAGTCTTCGTACCAATGGGCTCATGTTCTCGCCTTTTCCTGATAGTGGATGGCTGTTCCAGTGCTTGCAGAACTCGTTGCAATCGTCTTGGATATCTTGAAGAAATAGCGAATGCAGCAGCCAGAGGTGGTGAGGATCATCACGCTCAAGAAGGTGGAGACGTTCCAGGCGGGTAAAAAATGCTCTCCAGCCTCGGGCGAAGTGACGACCACCCTCAAGCCAGAGCCGCTCAATCCGAGTATTGTGGGTAGACCTGTGAGCTATGAGACTGCTGAAACACGCTGAAACACCCGTGTAACTTTACTTACGTTCCCCACATAAACGAAGCACGGTTTGGACCACGGTACATGATCATCCATGTGCAGACATCAACATTCTCTGACCCACGGTCACCACGGACCCGAGATGGACATCCAAAGGCAGCGATGGCTTGGAGGAAGAGTGATAGCACGGTCTGTGCGGTATTCATCGTTGTTGCTCTCATCCCAGTAATCTGCAGTGAAAGATTCACTACGGTAAATAGTTTCAAATTCACCAGACTCACCACTCTATCAAAACCATCGGTTATCCCATGTATCACAATACCCCAAGGCCCAAGCTTGTGGTGTCCGTCCATGTGCCACAAGGCGTTCGGACGGGCGGATTTGTATTCGCGTCTTTTGATGGTCTTGTTCCGGAGCACAACCTTTGCCACATTGTCCACACGGGTTAGGGCCGCTAGAATTCGGGAACGTTGAACTCGTATCCCTTGCTGGAGGAAGAAACCTCGAATGTAACGAATTCCAGCATTTGGGTGGGAGTCCTTGAAACGCTTGATTGACCTGTCAAGGAGTGGGTCCGCAATACTTGAAAAAGGCTTTCGAGTGATGTTGTAAAGCTTCATGTAATTCTTAACAGAATTGCGATGAACGCTGAGAGAGGTGGCAACTCTGGAGACACTGATATTGCGACCAGACTTGAAGGCCTCCTGGAGGAAGGACCTGGAGATGATCTTCCGGGGACGACCGCGCCTCCCGGTCCTGGATGTCGTGATGGTTTCCACATTGGAAACTTTGGAGGTCTCGCTGGATAATTCAAGTGTTAGATAGCATTTATAGGTTGAAACCGAAAACAACAAACATCGCACTGGATTCAACTAGTGCTATCCGTAAACCGTCAACCAGCGCAGCAATTGCCCGACTGATCTCTTTGATGTATATGGAGGGTAGAGGGTTGGACTCCTGGAGTCCAAGGACTTCGGCAATTGAAACCATATACGTCCTAGCGTGGTGCAGGTGGTGGCCTAATCGGATGGGGTCGGATTCATCAAGGTTGAGCGCTGCTCGTGAAGTTCGGTACGCGGCAGACAACCCGCGATGTGCTTGAACGACTTCTGCAGACCAGGGAGTTTCAACCGATGCAGGGAGATCTGGGAGTGTTCTTGGGATGGTACGCTTCGTTGGCATTGATGACGAAGGAATGAAGGCGTGATCCATGACCATTCTCACGCGCAAAGTCCTGCGCTACGGTCCTCAGCCATCGACCTCATACCCTGAACCCTCCTCAGCTCCTCCTAACACTTTACTTCCCTGCTTCTCATTCAAATGTCCCTCCCCGGCCAACTCGATGTCCCCATCACTCCCCCAATTACAATGACAACAACACAAAGATACTCTCGTCTGCCGGGTCCAACACGATGCAAACGTCGGAGATGTCATTCACACCGACTTGTGGGGTCCCGCGCCAGTCATAGCACTCGGGGGAGGCCAGTACTCGACCTTGTTCATCGACGAGTACTTGCGTTACGGCGTCGTCGAGTTTCCGCGTGCGAAGGATGAATTCTTCAGAGAGTACAAGAACTACGAGTCTTGGCTCTGGGTTCAATTTAAACGGTCTATCAAGTGCTTGCAGTCAGATCGAGGGGGCGAGTCCACTGAGTTCAACGAGTATCTTCGTGAACGCGGGACGGGACGGTTCGGCACTTGAATGTGCATGACTCTCCGCAGTCGAACGGGATAGCCGAACACTGCAACAGTGTTCTCGTCGAACACGCTCGCGCGATGCTCATTGACTCAGGATTGCCAAAGTTCCTCTGGAAGGAGGCCATTCGCTTTTCCATGTGGATCAGGAATCGTACCACGACCCACCACTTGGATGGCAGAACTCCCTACGAGGTCCTTTACGGTATCAAGCCGGAGGTCGGGGACATTCATCTTTGGGGTTCCCGAGTTTGGGTCCGCAGTCTCACTGCAGGGAAGCTTGACCCGAGGGGGCGAGAAGGACACTTTGTTGGATATGATGGCGAAAGCAAGGGTTGCCGTATCTATCGGACCGATTCTCGAACGATTGGCATCGAGCGCAACCTGATCTTTGAGGACAGACCCATGGATAACGAGTTAATCTGTCTACCCGAGCCGTCCGTCACGAAAAATCATCCCAAGGCTATCCAACCTGCTCTGATTAACCCCACTCCTTCGATTACCGAGACTCCCGAAGTCGACGGCAATACCTCTCCTTCCGATATCCCACTTCCCCCACCTGGTGATGACGAGCCAACCGATGATGACGAGGACGCGATCGCAAACTCTGAGCCGGTCACACCAGACACTGAAGCCACTTCTGAACCCAACCATGATCCTAGACGATCGGTTCGTGATCGTAGGCAGGTTCAAAAGCTTCTTGGTGGTGAAGGAGGAGATTCCAGGAGCAAACCCAAGCTTCCGAAGGGTTGTCAGATGCCTGGAGGGCTAGCAGCAATTGAGGAGGAAGGTCAATCGGAGTCCGATTCTCCCATTCCTTCCATCCGATCCATCAAGTCTGCAATGGCCGTTCAGATCGATGACGGTACAGCCGATGACGATCCGAAAACACTCGCGCAAGCGATGGGACGTCCTGACTGGCCCGAGTGGAAACTAGCCATGGAAGAGGAATTGGCACTTATGGCGAAGTACGACGTATGGGATGTAGTTGACGAACCTGTCGACACCAACATCGTTGGAAGCCGCTGGGTATTTCGCATCAAACGTGACTCGAACGGGAAAATTCTCAAGTACCGTGCCCGTCTCGTTGCCCAAGGCTTTACCCAGATGTATGGGATCGATTTCCAGGACACGTTCGCACCCGTCGCACGCCTATCCTCTATCCGCGCCGTTATCGCTCTTGCCGCATCCGAAGATTGGGAGCTACACCAGATGGACGTCAAGTCGGCGTACCTGAATAGCCCCATCGACACCGCCGTCTACATGCGCCTACCTCCTGGTCATGACCAGAAGGGAAAGGTCACCCGTGTCAAACGGGGTATCTACGGTTTACGACAGAGCGGAAACTTGTGGCACAAAACCCTCACCTCTGCGTTCAACGATCTGCACCTTACTCGCTCTGCCGTTGATCACGGTGTTTTCTATTCGCACGACGATGAAGGAACGACGATTGTCTGCTCATCGACGGACGACTTTGCGATCGCCGCCACCCCCACTGAACGTATGACCAAGTTCAAGGCAGATCTTGGAAATCACTTCAAGTTCGAGATGTCTGACCTTGACGAGCTTGCGTGGATCCTCGATATCAGAGTCGAGCGCGACAGGCCCTCGAGGACGATTTCGCTGTCCCAGACGGCTTACATTGATTCTCTCATCAAACGTTTTCAACTCGTTGATGCGCCTCCCCTCTCGACGCCAATTGATCCGAACGCCTTGCTCACGAAGAACCAGTCGCCATCTACTCCTCATCAATTCGACGACATGAGCAACGTCCCGTATCGTGAGGCCGTGGGATCACTCATGATTGCCGCAGTCGGTACCCGACCCGACATCACCTTCGCCGTTACAGCTCTATCACAGTATCTTCAGAATCCCGGTCGCCCTCATTGGGAGCAAGCCAAACGTGCCATCTGCTATCTGAAAGGGACTCGCGACTGGAAGCTAGTTTTCAGATCTACTGGAGGAGTCGAAGGCTTCAGCAATGCTAACTGGGGCAACGACGTTGACGACCGGCATTCCATCTGCGGATATGTCTTCACTCTCAACGGAGGAGCCATCTCCTGGTCGTCGAAGAAACAGCCCGTAGTCGCTCTCGAGGACCGAGGCCGAATACATTGGGATCACGCATGCCGCGAAGGAAGCTATCTGGGTTCGTCACTTGCTATCCGAGTTATACTCTCCTCGCGTTCTCGAAAATCCCATCACCGTCCACTGCGACAACCGCTCAGCCATCGAGCTCGTCAAGAATGCTACTTTCCATTCTTGTACCAAGCATATCGCCATCCGTTATCACTACATCCACGAGGCGTTCAACGACGGAATCATCGTCCTCACTCATCGCGGGACGGACGACATGGCTGCCGACATGTTCACCAAAGCCTTGATTCGGTTGTCTCAGCCATGTCTCTCCATCACAATTGCACAACTCATTAACAGGTGAGGGGCGATTGGAGGTGAGAGCTACACCATTACATTAATTGACAAGAAGACCCGTTATGGAGTCGTTGAGGGTATGTGAGCGAAGATTAACATCTTTGCTGGCTGAGTACACCGCCTACGAGGCGTGGTTACGGGTTCAGTGGCTGGTGAACCCAAAAACACGAGTGCGTCCTCCTATCTTAAGTACTGAACTTCCTGGAACGACCATCTCATCAAATTGGACTAGATCATCTCAACGAGACATATGTATTCTTACATATCTTATATACAGGAGGTCAGACTCAATCACTGGCGATGGAGGACGCCCGTGATGAACGTGACAGGCATGACATTGAGCGTGTCATTCTGCCGGCGTCCAAATCAGCCAGTAGGCCATCATCCCCAGCTTGTGCAATCTGTGCATCAACTGACATCCTTGACATTTTCATTCGCTTTGCAGGGGGCTCATCATCTCCACCATCTCCACTGGTACTGTCCTCCTCCATACTTCTGTCCCCATCATCCTCTTGGAGATTTCTGTGTTCCTTCTTGTGTTTCGCCTTCAGATCACGTAGCCATTCCTGCATATGTGATGGAATAGATTCATCATTTACACACGTTGCAATACTGAGCAGAGCAAATGTTAGATGTTCCTGGTTACATTTGTGAAGTTTGTACCGCTTACAATGTATCACCACGTGTCGGTGTAATGGCGATCCCACTACCACAGTACTCAAGGGGACCGATCGCAACCGCTGTTCCTCTTGAATCCATCTTGAGAAATTGCAGGCCGACTGTCAACCCCCTCTTCGAGGTGACACTACCACTATTGTTGACAATAGTCGAGAACAGTTTGTTTCCACGTTGTTGATAGAGTTCGGGATATTCGCATTTTTCCTGACCTGTAACGCCTTGGACGGCTTTCTTTGGCTTGCAAAATCTCTGTGATCTGGTGACATGTAAATCAAATAAAGAGCATCAATAGAGCACAAATACGTACGGATACGAATTGTCTGGAAAACAGGGACATGGTGTCCACAATGACAACTTTGGATAATATCTTACATCAATCCAAGCATTGTGGGTGTTGGGTTCTTTGATAAATGATCTCTTTGGATCTAAGAATGTCGATGTTTCCGAGAGTAGTGTCTTATCTGTTGTGGGATGAATACCTCCTCACTCTCATTTGATAAATACCCGGACCGACGCACCATATTTTGTAAAGAGTTTACCAATCGGGTCATTATGTTCTGGGCTATCGGGGAGGAGTGAACAGTCATAGTGTCCCAAGCCAAATACCGCATGTTTCATCCACAGTGCATCCTGAAGTGCTTCACAGATAAATGCAAGGTGAAATGGGTCATATGGAGGTCCGCTCTCACGAGACCAGTCATCTGACCGTCCCCGAACCTGACTCTGTGAATAATGAAGATAATGTGTGATTGGGATTGAAATAATGAGAATGAGAAACATACGTTGAATTCCTTGAATGCGGCCTTCAACCCCGTTGGCACCTTAACTTTGTCCTTACCCCACACTCTCAAATAGTCCTTGTACTTCAACCGCTGATCTGTTGTTGGGGCAAGGAACCAGCCCCCATGCAGCGCCCGCTTCACCAGCTTATCCCTGAACATCACATCCCATGAATAATCTCAGTAGCTAACATTGAGTCGTCAAACTGAAACATACCAGAGCTTCTCTATGTCGAACGTTGCAAACTGGCGCATAGCCAGCAATAACCGACCGATCCGGGAGGGGTTTGTGAAAACCTCAAGAGTTGTGAGAAATGGTGAGAGACCTAAGTGGAAGTCGCGTTCTTGTTGAGCTTGAAACCTTTGGGAGTCATGGATGAGACAAACCTGCCCGGAAAAATACTTCTTGGACACTATAAGCTCCAAAACCACAGAAGACCTCATTCCACTCTCGAACTGTCTTGATTGCATAATCGCTTCTGCCAACCCTGCGGTCGCCGAACCTAGTTTCTCCATTGTCCACATATGATTTGCTGACCAGAGGGAGGATTTTGACCTCAATCCATTCACATGTGGTCTTCACAAAATCATCGAAGTTGTCGATAACGCTGTTTTTAATATCAAACTTCCCAGGGATACCCCAGCGGAACTAGAGTCGTTGAATACTTGAGAAATGACAGGAGTGGTACAACAGAGCATTACCTGGACAAGTAGATCTAGGGAAAGGACAGCGAGGACAACATCTCCGAACTTCAGAGCCAGTGCAACCTTTGCTCTTGTTTTCTTGTGGACTTTCGCAAATTTATCCCACTGTTCATGTGAAAAGAACTGTGGTGAGGAGTGTGTAAGCCACGATATCTGCCGCTGATCTTAGAACATCTCGGTCTGCCAATGCTACATATTCTCACACTCACCTGAAGGTCGAGACCTTTATCTGGCTCCGAGGAACCGTCGGAATCCCGATCCTGAGAGTCATCCAGTCGTTGGAACTTGAGGATAAGTGACCTTGGGGTATAGGACAACCCAGACAACACCAGGCCGTCAATTTCCTCAACGCCGGTTGAAGTATTAGGCCAGATCATCGTCTGATTTGCCTGTTGACCACGCTTTAGTGTACAAGAGGAGTTGAGTTGGTCAACAAATCCTCGGCAATGGTTCTGAGTGAGATGTGGCCAACGGGTAGGGTTAGAGGATTCTGCATCCGTCGCGTCCGCAAATAACGCCTGAAGAGCCCAGTTGTGAGCGTCATTCTGACCAAGGCCCAGTTCCTCCACAAGCACATGATAGGCGTGCTTGTAATGAATAAAGCATTCGCGGATCTCCGGCATTGTAGTGAACCCAGGGTAGAGTGAACGGAAGACAGACGGAAG
>Ga0307513_10011283_pt1 | contig 11117 bp, 11 predicted proteins | sample 15_EM_MG_FD_202174 | JGI IMG/M metagenome (GOLD analysis project Ga0307513, IMG submission 202174) | Populus trichocarpa ectomycorrhiza microbial communities from riparian zone in the Pacific Northwest, United States - 15_EM | ecosystem: Host-associated > Plants > Roots > Unclassified | place... | reverse complement strand
CTTTTTTGGTTGAACTTTTCACCCCCCCCCCCCAGCTCATTTCCGATTGGATGTCTGGCGAGGATTTCCCAGGATACACCAGTAAGCGTCAAGACGCGACCGACTTAGATTTGAAGGGTGTCCCTCCCGCTGTATTTATCCCACGCTCACTCCCGTTATCAGCCATCTGGACTTGCTCCGGGCCTCGAGTATTTCTACTCCCGCGACGCGATTCATGGAGATCCGAAAGGAGTACATGGCTCTAAACCCCGTTTCACCACCGTAACAACCGTCGGTTAGCAAAACATCCTCGCGGATGACTCCAGTCATGCACGGGTCGCCGACTGTGTCCTCATTTCTGTCTCTCGAAACACGGGCTCCGCGCGGAGCGCCCCCCAGCGGGGTGGCTCGATGGATTGCGCCAGAGATCTTAAATGAGGAAGGGGCATGTAGCGAGAAGCAAACATATCTTCTTTCGCGGTGGTCGTGGTCGAGGTGCGCCGCGGGCGATCTACTGTGTATCGTGTCGCATCAACCCAGGTATTCACTAACGCGGTTCTGTTCGCCAGCTATTACACTATGGATGCTATGCTGGCCATGACGGAAGGCGAGTGTCCACCGTGACCGATGCATCCAACCTGCACAGAAAGGCCATGGACGTTGATACAACATTGCTGGGATGAAGACCCTCGCCGGCGCTTGGAAGCTTCAGAGGCTTTGCAAGTTCTCATTGTGTCAGTTATTGCTCGTCCTGGCGACCATGCACTTGCTAATGATCCACTAAGCGGAGGCAACCAGTCGCCAGCTGAGCCCGATTCGCGAGTGGCTGGAATAGTTCCGCTTGGAGGTTCGGTCTGTAGGGTTTGAATAGCAGAAAGGGGGCACAGACTTCGTTTCCAGCGTAGGCAAGGATTCCCCAAACGAAGGGTTAAAGTTTGTGAACCATTTAGGGTCTAATAATATCACGGCGTACGATAACGAGTATACAGTGGATGGGTGATGGGCGCTGGGCCGTTGGTGGAATCATACCATCCATCGGGGAGCAGAAAAGAAGGCACTTGGGTTTGGGTTACGCTCCGGAGAAAAGTACAGGCGTATTGGCGCCCGAGACCCGAGACCTGAGGCTCTGAGGGTTCACCGAATTGGGTCATCGCCCTGGGTGGTCGCGACCCTATCGCGGCGTGGTGCGACTGGCCCCCCACGTATGCAGCCTCGAGTGATGACAAGCACACCGCTCGACGTCGCGCCGGATCACGTTAAACCTCCCGAGGCTGAATGGGGTGTAGCACATTTGGCGCCCGATCGGTTGGCTTTCACCAGAACCTTCCGTCGTACACGGCCATAACATACAGCCACAATACAGATTGGCCGGCGTATCTGTCTTGTGACATTTCATGTCGGTTTTATCAATAGTAGTATCCATCTCGTGAATCGGGTGAGGCTTCAAGGTACATATATCTTCCTATCTGTCACACCTTTCGAGTCCCATCGCTCACGACTCCAGTCAAGGGTTTCCCCCATGCCTTCCCCTAGTTCACCAATCCTACAACAACTCGATAGCCTCGACAAGACTTCATCCGACTTTCAAGACGCACTCAGCAACGTACTCTACGGGCAGGACTATGTTCGATGTGCGCGGAACCTCCAGGGCGACGATTTGATGTGGCTGATTGCTTACCTGGATAAGGTATGTTGTTGTGTCGCGGTTCCCAACTCATCCCTCAAGTCAGCATAGGTTTTCGATCGTCTCGATCCTTGCGGTTATGCTTCACGCAAGTGCCTAAGCGAACTCAGAAGCATATGCGGCAATAGGATGATACTCCCAACTTCATACACTATTTCGTCGAACCTTCTCGAGATTTATCCCAACGCGTTCGCCGCGGGAGGTTTTGGTGATGTGTACCACGGGGCCATCGGCAGTTCAAAGGTTTGCATCAAACGCATACGGATCTATAGTCAGGATGAACTACGGAGGGCTACCAAAGTGCGATTTTCGACGCCTTCGTTTTCCCTGCTCGCCACCGCTGACGAAATCCATAGATCTTCTGCAAAGAGGCGGTAATCTGGGCGCGCCTGAAACACGAGAACATCCTACCCCTCCTCGGTGTCACCATCGATCCCCCCCAGCTCGTTTCGAATTGGATGGCTGGTGGAGACCTGCCGGGGTACGTCAAGAGACGCCCTGGTGCAGACCTACTTAGACTCGTAGGTGTCTCTCCTGTAGTATTTATCCCGCGCTCATTCCCGTTGCCAGTCATCTGACGTCGCCACGGGCCTCAATTACCTCCACTCCCGCAACGTGATTCACGGAGATCTGAAAGGGGTGCGTGGTTCCGAATCCCGTCTCACCGCCTTATTGACTCTGAATTAGCAAAACGTTCTTGTGGACGACTCTGGTCACGCGCGCATCGCCGATTTCGGCCTCGCCACTGTCGCTCGAAACATAGATTCCATGCGGAGCGCCTCTCAGCATGGTGGATCTTCGCGATGGACTGCGCCAGAGGTCTTGAACGGAGGGCTACCCACCAAGGAAATGGACGTCTTCTCTTTCGCGATGGTCATGATCGAGGTACGTCACCGACGATCTACTCGGGGGTCTTTGACTCACTATCTTTTCGCACCAATACAGATATTCACTGGGGCATTTCCGTTCGCCAAGTCTTCAACTGTGGCGGCTACACTGACTATAACGAAAGGCGGACGGCCACAACGGCCGATACACCCAACCTTGACAGGGCATTTGTGGAAATTGATGCAAAAGTGTTGGGATCATGACCCTCATTTACGCCCGGAGATTTCTGAGGCCTTAAAAGTGCTCACCCCGTTAGTTCCTTGCCCACTCCAATTTTCACGTATTCACTTACTCAACTATTTTCTCGCATGTAGCAACGAACCGGTCTGGAAGCGATCTCTCAACAGTACCCTTTCCACCCAAGAGCGGATCACTCTGATTACTACGGTCTTTTCGGACCATGACAAGATTGAGGAGGCCGGTCGGCTCTCCGGGGCCGATGCCCAAACCTTTGTCGATATGATAGATGGGGTAAGTCCCCACACAACTTCACATTCGGAGGATAAGTTGATTGACTTGGATTCATGCGTCCGTCGATCAGGTGCTGGATAGCCTCGAACCAGGGATCCGCGGAAAGTGCCTGCGTTATTTACATAGTATTTGTGACCACCAAGCCCTGGTCCCGCGGTCGCTGGAAATTCCGCTTTGTTACAACCCCGGTGAGATCCCGCTGTACCAAAGTGTATGTGCGGACATGTGGAAGGGTCAGCGTGATGGCATGGAAGTCATAGCCAAGGTGTTGAGAGTATACTCAAGCAGCGACCTCAGGAAGATCAAAAGGGTGGGTTCCTCGTGGTGTTCTTGAATTGCCATGTGTATTCACAATCGATCGCATCTCACAGAGGTTTTGCAAGGAAGTCGTGGCATGGAGGGCCCTCATTCACCCGAACGTGCTACCGCTCTTAGGCGTGACGATGGCTGAGGATAGGTTGGTGGTGGTGTCGGAGTGGATGGAGGGAGGTAACATCAATGAGTTTTTGGGGGCAAATGTCAATGTGGATCGGTTTGGACTTGTACGTTTTTCATCCAAGGTCCTCATCTCCACCTGTCCCTGACCAAACGTTTACTGTAGCTGAGAGATGCCACTACGGGCTTGGTCTACATGCACAGCCAGGGCATAATCCACGGAAACCTCAGAGGGGTACGTGCCTAAATCACGCGGCCGCTCTCTCGCACCGTAGCTCACACGATCTTCAGGCTAATATCTTGGTCAATAATGACGGCCGCGCCTGTTTAGCGGACTTCGCCCTTCTTAGGATAATTTCAGATGGCTCGGATGACCTAACCGATGCAACCACGGCTATGGGGTCCGGCACGGCTCAATGGACGAGCCCAGAGCTCCTCGTCCCAGAAGATTTTGAGTTGAAGGAGAGCCGCCCGACCAAGGAATCGGATTGCTACGCGTTAGGAGTGACGATATACGAAGTTCTCAGCGGGTTGATACCATTCTCCGAGTACCCACCCGTTACCGTGACCTGGAAGGTCCTGGAGGGTGCACGTCCCACGAGACCTGAGAGAGCAGAAGGGGCGTGGTTCACAGATGACATATGGGCGATGTTGGAACGTTGTTGGAAACCTCAGCCCAGTGACCGGGTAACCGCTGACATTGTGCTTTTGGGACTTGAAGAGAGCACGCCCCCATTTAGGCCACCTTCTGATGTGGGCGGACTCGGGAGTGGGGCGACAAACGCTGATGAGTAGTTGGACGGCACAGCGAGCGATTCTTGTATGTTTTCTTCCCGTCATTCCGGCTCGTCTCTGATTACATTTGTGTTATCGTGGCCGCCGCCTTGGACCAATAATCAGGAATCAGAGTTTCGATTCGCGGTCACCAGCGCAAATGCCGAAATCCTATGAGTAATTACGAGCCCAGTCCATGAACGATACAGTTACCACAGAACATCCAAACAATGTGTCCATTGCCTCGACTCCGTCATCCACACCGTCCTCATACGTTGCAACCTCATAACGAAATAGATGATGGAATCTCTTCAACTGACCGAGAGAGTCAAAGATCGATATAATATCCGAACCGCGGCTCATCTACGGTTGATACCAACCGACTTCATGCTCGTGTCAACCTCCAAGTTTCGTGATCCGCCGGGCTTCTAATGGGGCACTTTCAAGACCTCTGAAATTTTGGGGCGCAAGCAAGGGTCGTCATTCCAACACTGTTGCATCGATGCCCACAAATCCGGTGTGAGGTCTGGGTGCGTCGGCCGTGGTGGACGCTCGCCTTTCGTCAAGGCCAGCATGGCCCAGAAAGCCGAATGATCGGCGAACGGAACTGCCCCGGTGAATACCTGTATTGAAACGCAGAGACAGTAAGCCAGACCTCGATATACGGTAGATCGTCCGTGACCTACTTCAACCATGAGCATCGCGAAAGAGAAAACATTCGTTTCCTTGGTGAGCCACCCTCCGTTCAGTACTTCTGGCGCGGTCCATCGCGAGAAGCAGCCATGCTGAGAGATGGCCCGCATGGAATCCATGTTTCGAAGGACAGCAGAGAGGCCAAAATCGGCGACGTGTGCATGGCCAGAGTCGTCCACAAGGACGTTTTGCTAACCGAATGTTATAACGACGTACCCCTTTCAGATCTCCGTGAAACACGTTGCAAGAGTGGAGGTACTCGAGGCCCGCAGCAACGTCAGAAAACTGGTAACGCGAGTGAAGGTGGGATAAACATAAGGGGAAGGACACCCACGAGTCTAAGTATGTCTGCACTGGGATGTTTTTCGATGTACCCCGGCAGCTGCCCACAGCCATCCACTTCGAAATGAGCTGTGGGGGATTGACAGTGACACCGAGGAGGGGTACAATATTCGCGTGTGTCAGGCGTGCCAAGATTACCACATCTTTGCAGAAGATCTGTGGTTTCGTCAGTGATGGTGAACAGGGAAAGCGACAGCGTCAAAATCGCACCCCGGTAACCTTCCGTAACTCGTCCGGATCAAAGACTCGCATACGTTTGATGCAAACCTTTGAGCTGCCGATGGCCCCATGGAACACATCACCAAAACCTCCTGCGGCGAATGGGTTGGGATGGATTTCGAAAAGGTTCGATGAAATAGTGTATGACGTCGGGAGTATCATCCAATTACCGCATATCCTTCTGAGTTCGCGTAGACACCTCTGGGAAGTGTGACCGGAAGGATCGAGACGATCGAAAGCCTACGCTGGCTTGAGCGGAGAGTTGGGAAGGGGTAAACGGCAACGTACCTCATCCAGATAGTCAACCGCACACCCTAAATCATCGCCAGGCTGGAGGTTTCGCACGCATTTCCTGCAGTCCTCCCCGTAGAGTATGTTGATGAGTTTGTCTTCAAAGTCGGGCGAAGACTTGTCGAGGCAACAGAGTTGTTGCAGGGCCGGGGAACTGGGGGAAGACAGGGGGGATACCCTCGACTGGGGTTGTGAGCGGTGGAACTCGTAAAAGGTGGCAAATGAGAAGATATACGTACTACCTCGTCTATCACGTCGGCGGAGGTCTCGGCGGTGTCCTCACGGAGGCGACTGGTCATCTTGACTTCCTCGTTCATGGGTGCTGCCTCAATGGAGAGATGGCTCCATGCGGATAAATTTTAACTTGCTCAGGGTTTCTGGACCCCCAAACTATAGCGCCTAAACGAGAATAGCAGCATCGCAGGATCTGCGCATTTGTTCGGCAGTGTTGGTCCTCGGTGCTTGACAGAGTCCTCCGCGCTTAACACCACCCCAAGTTCTGTCCGGTCCGGTCCGACTAGGCACCGCTCAAAGCTTGATTACGCCGAAAAAACAAAGAACACGAATGCAAGAGCCCCAGATGGGAGAAAATCAGACTGCTGTGAGAGTTTTATGACGATTTTTAAAAATGCAAGCAAGGTTCGTGTCAATGTAGTCGGCGCCTCTCCAGCGGATGAGAGCAAGATGAAATGTCACAGGCCAGATACGCAGGCCGACCCGTGAATATTGCCAAACCCAAACTGCAAGTCCCGCACTTCGACTGCTGTGAGAACGACTGGACACTTTAGTAAACTAAAACCTATCGCCCGAATCGAGCGACGGGACGTTTGTTGACATATGTTTGAAGCCGATCTCCGCAGGCCGATCCTCGTCATCGCCCCCCTTTGTCTGTCCAGCAGACGTTCAAATTCAAATGCACCGCTGATCGCGGAAGATGGAATACCCTGAACCACCTTTTTTATCAGGTGTATGGGGGAAAGAATGACCTGGCGGTGTGAACGCGACCCGGCTTGGGGGATGCCGCCGCACAGATCCCAAGATAATCGCAGAGGTCCCAGCCAAAAGAGGGCGTTCACGTGATGTAGAGATGTTCATCCCCTAGATAATGTATCGGCTAAAAAACTCCGTGTAAAGAACAAAACCCTTCGGGCTTCGTAACTCTATTGAAACGAAGTTGAGCTCGTTCGAACGATGCGTGGGCAATTAACGACTTATGTTGGAAAGCTTCAAGGCCATATATATACCTTCCCGTCTACCACACTCTCCGAGTCCCATCGCTCACGACCCCAGCCATGCCTTCCCCCAATTCCCCAGTCCTGCAACAACTCGATGGTCTCGACGAGTCTTCGCCCGACTTTCTTGACATCCGTGACGCTTTCCAGAAGTGTCTACGCAAACTCGGAAATATATGTGGCAATAATGGGATGCTCCCAGCGTCGTGCACTATTTCATCAGACCTTCTCGAAATTTCTCCCAAGCTGATCGGCAGAGGAAGTTTTGGTGAGGTGTACCGTGGGACCCTCAACGGTTCGGAGGTAGTGTGCATCAAACGCATGCGAATCACTGGTTTGTCTGGGCCGTATGAGGCTACCAAAGTACGATTTTTGACGTCACCACTATCCATGTTTGCCATCGCTGACGGAACCCACAGGCCTTCTGCAAAGAGGCGGTAACCTGGGCATACCTGGAACACGAGAACATCCTACCCCTCCTCGGTGCTACTATCAGTCCCATCCAGCTCATTTCGAAGTGGATGGCTGGCGGGCATCTGCTGGCGTACGTCAGGGGGCATCCCAATATAAACCGACGTAGACTCGTAGGTGTCCCTCCCGTTGTGTCTGTTCCACGTTCACTCCCGTCACCAGTCGTCTGGAGTTGCTATGGGCCTCGAGTACCTCCACTCTCGCAACGTGGTTCACGGAGATCTGAAAGGAGTACGTCGTTCTAAATCCCTTTTCACCACCGTAATAACGTTCGGTTAGCAAAATGTCCTTGTGGACGACCACGGTAATCCACGCATCGCCGATTTTGGCCACACTATTGTTGTTCGAGGGGCTGATTCCGCAGGGAGCACTCCCGATCGCCTCGGCACCTTACAATGGACTGCGCCAGAGGTCTTTAGTGGAGCGCCATACAGCAAAGATGCGGATGTTTTCGCCTTCGCGGTGGTCATGATCGAGGTACATCACGGACGATCTACTGCGCGCCGGGGTTTGGCTTACTGTCGTTTCGTATCAATACAGATATTCACCGAAGCGATCCCATTCCCCGGGCTCGAGGACATTCTAGCTGCGTTGGCCATATTGAATGGCAAGCGTCCAGAACGACCAACGCACCCAAACTTGACGCGGGACTTGTGGGAAATGATTGGAAAGTGTTGGGATAGCGACCCACGCTCACGCCCGAAAATTTCAGAGGTTTTGAGAGTGCTCCTTACTCCGTTAGTTTCTCTTCCACTCCAATGATCATGCATCCGTTGACTTGGCTTTTCTTTCACGTCCAGTAACGAGCCAACCTGGGGACCGTCTCTCATCAATATCTCTTCCGAGCGTGAAACCACTCTGATTGCTGCAATCTTCTGTGGCCACGATCATGTTGAGGAGGTTGGTCAACTCTCCGTGGACAACACCCGGATCTTCGTCGATATAGTATGGAAGGTGAGTCCCCACACAGCTTCATGTTCGGAGGGCAGATCGGCGTTCCGTCAATCAGGTGCTGGATAGCCTCGAACCAGAGATCCGCGGAAAGTGCCTGCATTATTTACGCGGTATTTGTGACCGCCGAGTTCTGGTCCCGCGGTCGCTGGAAATTCCACTTTGTTACAACCCCGAGGAGAACCCGTTGCACCAGAGTGCATGTGCGGACATGTGGAAGGGTCAACACAATGGCAAGGAAGTCACAGCCAAGGTTTTGAGGGTCTGGTTCTCAGACAGCAACGGCGACCTCGGAGGGATCAAGAGGGTGGGTTCTCCGTGTTTTCCTTGAACTGCCGTGCGTACTAATAACTGAATGTGTCTCAGAGGTTCTGCAAGGAGGTTGTGGCATGGGGGGGCCTCCGTCACCCGAACGTCCTGCCGCTCCTAGGGGTGACGATGGCTGCTGAGAATAGGTTTGTGGTAGTGTCGGAGTGGATGGAGGGAGGTAACATCAACCAGTTTTTGAGCGCAAACGCCAACTCGGATCGGATCGGACTTGTATGTTTTCCATTCAAGGTCCACGTCCCCGTTTGTCCCTGATGATCAAATGTTTACCGTAGCTGAGAGACGCTACTACGGGTTTGATTTACCTGCATGGTCAGGACGTAATTCACGGAAACCTCAGAGGGGTACGTGCCTGGATCTCGTGGTTGCCCTCTCGCACTGTAGCTCACCCGACCCTCAGACTAACATCCTGGTCAACAAGGATGGCCGTGCCTGTCTAGCGGACTTTGCTCTTATGAGGATAATCTCAGACAGCTCGGACAACCCAGCCAATTCAGCCGCGGTCGCCACAGCACGATGGAAGAGCCCCTCTCCCCTCTCCCCAGAGAGGTTTGAGTTGAAGGGGCGCCATCCGACCAAGGAATCAGACTGCTACGCATTAGGGATGACGATATACGAAGTTCTCAGCGGGTTGACACCTTTTTTCGAGTACCCGCCCATTATCGCTTCTCAGAAGACCCTAGATGGCGCACGCCCCACGAGACCCCAGGGAGCAGAAGGAGCGTGGTTCACGGATGACATATGGGGGATGTTGGAACGTTGTTGGGAGCCTCAGCCCAGCGACCGAGCAACCGCTAGTGCTATACTTCCGGGTCTTGAAGGGAGCACACCTTCGTTGGAGCCATCTTCTGATGTGGACGGACCCAGAGGTGGTGCGACAAACGCCGATGAGTAGTTGAGGTGCACGGCGAACAATTCTTGTATGTTGTCTTCATCCCATTCCAGCCTCATCCCTGATTATTGTCATGGCCGGACTGTTGATTGCACGTAGTGACGACAGACTCCTGAATCTTCCGCAAATAAGTGGTTTATCGGCGCGCGGTCTCCAGAAAGGACTGAAGCTAGTATCGGAAAACGCTATGGGCTCCGAGGTGTCGGACGATGGTTGTGGAGGCGTTCCATACTAGTGGTCCATGTATGTATACTATAGAGGGTTCGTTGAACTCTCATCAAATGTAAAAGGTTTATTCACTATTGTGTAACATGAGGATCCATCGAAATGAGAGGTCCGTTCCGGAGCGATACACACCCAAACCAATTCACGGTCATTCCGTCGGTTCCGTGTGCACCAAACGACTATTGGTCAAGACGAAGATGGGTCAGGAATCGCGATTTTTCGTGGGGGGTCCGAAGCAGTCTACGGCTCACAGACAAGTGCAATGTCTCATAAACGAAGCAAATATATACTATCTAAACCATGATCGCCGGCGCCTCTCCTTACATATCAAAAGCTAACTCTAAATCCAACCCGCCTAGTAGGCGTAATTCACCAAGCAGCTGAGGGTCCCGTCCGGCAAGTTGATCGTGGTGATTGAGCCGAATGAAACCAAAACGGGGGACGCGGCGAAACCCATGAGGTTTGTCAATGTCCAGAGATCTTTTTGATGATAGTTTTGAACATCCTCCGGGTCCCGTGCACCAACCGTCCAACCCATCCCCCCCGCGAGCTGCCCCTTTTCGGTGGAGTCGAGAGTTTGCCACCATCCGGCGAAATCATCGGACTCGTTGCACCAGGAGGACGGTTGGATGACGGAGCCACCAGTTCGCTCTCAACATGTGTAGTCGCCAAACCTGTCATTAAATGTGAACCTAGGAATCGAAGCGGGACGAGGGACGCGTACTGGAGTTTGTCCGTCTCGCACGACGAGAGAGACTCTGTAGTGTAACCGGAAGTCCATTACCGCCACGTGTAACTGATTGACCTATGATGGAATGAAGACAAGACCCCACACGTGAGACAAAGAACATACCAGAATCGCTAGATGTGGCATCCGACTGATCGTCTACATCCGTCTCGATACCTCCATCCGTGCCAGGTGCCTTTGATGGTTGCATAACGCCCTGCAAACACTGAAGCACGGCTTCAAGACTCGGCCGGTCGCCCGGCTGAGGTTTCCAACAAAGTTCCAGCATCCCCCATATCTCGTCCGTGAACCACGTCCCTTGGGTTCCTCGAGGTCTCTCAGGGCGTTCACCCTCTAGAACTTTGAAAATAACGGCAGTCTCGTTACGTGGGGCAAACGGCGCCTGACCGCAAAGAACCTCGTAAACCACCATCCCTAACGCATAACAGTCCGACTGCTTCGTGGGGCGGCTATCCTTCAAGCCAAATGCCTCCGGAATGAGGAGCTCCGGGCTCA